>JACCDQ010294904.1_pt1 | contig 11396 bp, 13 predicted proteins | sample 7446031 | NCBI WGS metagenome assembly JACCDQ01 (sample SAMN15323442, study PRJNA562643) | freshwater metagenome | isolation source: river surface water | place: USA:Blue River Watershed | collected 2017-08-17
ACATCAACTCAAGCACACGCTTAAGAATAGCAGGCACGCAAATTTGCACATCTTCAGGCTGTACATCGTCTTCCGACGAGAGATTAAAAGAAAACATTCAACCTCTTGAAAACTCTCTCGAAAAAATACTTTCTTTAGAAGGTGTTACATACAACTACAAAGATCGTGAAAAATTTGGCCCCTCAAAACAGGTCGGCTTAATCGCTCAGAAAATCGAAAAAGTCTATCCTGAAGTTGTTGTGACTGATTCAGAAACAGGATTAAAATCGGTCGCTTACGATCACCTTGTTGCACCGATAATTGAAGCCGTTAAGTCAATTTACGGACGCCTCGTGCAAACCGAAAGAGGTATTGCAAGCCTTGAAGCTGAAAATGAAAAATTAAAAAACGAAAACTCAGAAATTAAAAAATATCTTTGCGGTAAAGATCATACGGCACCATTCTGTAAGTAAAACTACTGTAACGTTCTAGCGGTCAAATAACAGACCGGGTAAAGTTCTCCCAACAAGTCTTTAGTGCAATCCAAACCACCCTGTACTGTTTCATACCCAAATTTATGATCTGAAGGCATATTGTATTTCTTCATGATATTTGTCACTTCAGCCGCGTTATCGTTTTCAAATTTAACCTGCTCATGCGGAAGCATACACCGAACACGTTTTGGACCTAATCCGGCATTAAAATAAATAGAACACATCATCACTTCTGCATGTAAAATTTCATTTTTAGTATCCTCTACGAGAGTAACCCCCGCCCCGGCCACATATCGAAACAATAAAACCGCTTCTTGATCGGTTACCCGAATAGAATCAGAAGCTTGACCTAGGGCGAAAAGATTTAACGAAAACCCCAACACTAACAAGAATGATAAAAAAAACTTTTTCATTCTATAATTACCTCAGCATTTCTTTACAAATGCAAGGCATACAGATTAAAAATGATAAGAAATATAGAAACTAAAAATGACTACTTACACAATTTTTCAGACCACTTCACGAAACAATCTCTAGATTTTTTGATAATAAACTCTTTTTGAAATTCTTCGCTAGTTTTCAAAACCCAAGGCTTTTCAGATTTAGACTGAGCATATCTGCCATTTTTAAAATCTTTGCGAAACTCTGCGAATTCCACCAGCACAACATCTTCGACTTCTAAACTCTTTAATAGCCACTGCCATTTTTTATTTTCGGGGCTATCAACTCTGTTACCTAATAAGTAAATCTTCTTTTCTGGCGAGATCCCTCGCTTCGCCAATCTTTCGATCGTCTGCGCAAGGTCCGAATCCATCACATAGGATTTCTTCTTGGGATCTTTCAAAATAAGGTAGTCACTTGTGCTTAAGTTCGCGCTGCCTTCAATGTGAAAAGAGGCGTACTCAAAAGCACTTCTTGTATCGATCATAACGATGTCTTTAGCAAAAACATTCACCGTTTCTTCAAGAACTTTAGTGGGCTTACTTTGACAACCCACTACCAAGACTAAAAAGCTAAGCGCAATGATCTTTACCACTGAAAACCCTACTTATTATGAGTGATCTTCATGGTTGGGAAAAAGATGATGTCACGAATACTTGGACGATCCGTCAATAACATCACCAAACGTTCGATACCAAGCCCCACACCACCCGTTGGCGGCATACCTGTTTCAATCGCGTGCAAGAAATCTTCATCCATCGAATGCGCTTCTTCATCCACACCACGTTTTGCTTCTTGATCTTTCAAACGCGCGCGTTGTTCTTCAGGATCGTTCAACTCAGAGTATGAGTTACCCAATTCCATGCAGGCAACGAACGGCTCGAAGCGCTCAACCAGTTTTGAATTTTCACGGTGAATTTTCGTCAACGGAGAAATTTCAACCGGGTGATCCATCACGATCGTTGGTTGCCACAAGTGTGGTTCAGCCGCGATTTCGAAAACTTTCATCTGTTTTTCACCCGTTGATAAGTTTTCAAGTTTTACAGGCTTGTCCGAATTTTTCTTCAAGTAGTTATCTAAAGCTGTCACATCGTCTGGATTGATATCTGCGTACTGCTTGATACCGTCCATAACTGTTAAACGTCTCCACGGAGTTTTGAAATCGATTTCTTTTTCTTGGTACATGACTTTTGTTGAACCCGTGATTTCAACACAAACCGAAGAAACTAATTCTTCGAATTGTTTCATTTGGTAATTGTAGTCCGTGTATGCTTCGTAAAATTCAAGCATCGTGAATTCAGGGTTGTGTGTACGATCGATACCTTCGTTACGGAAGTTCTTACCGATTTCGTAAACTTTTTCAAAACCACCCACGATCAAACGTTTCAAATAAAGCTCGGGCGAAATCTTCATGTAAAGCTTCATATCTAAAGCGCGGTGATGAGTCGTAAATGGATGAGCCGCTGCCCCACCGTACAAAGGTTGAAGCACCGGAGTTTCAACTTCCATAAAGCCGCGATTGTCTAAAAACTTTTTAACAGCTTTGATGATTTTTCCGCGAGTCATGAATACTTTTCGAGAATCCATGTCTGAGATTAAATCTAAATGGCGATGACGGTATTTGATTTCAATGTCTTGAATACCGTGAAATTTTTCTGGAAGTGGTTCCAAAGTTTTTGTTAAAACTTGGAATTTCTTGACGTACAAAGAAAGCTCACCTTTTTGTGATTTGAAGATGTAACCTTCAACACCCACGATATCACCTAAATCGATCAAATCGAAAGCGGCGCGATCAAGTTCTGTTTGCTCTTCGATTTTGATGTAACACTGTAACGAACCCGTCACGTCTTGAACATTAAAGAAGCTAGCCTTACCCATCGCACGCAAAGTCATTAAACGACCCGCAACGCGGAAGTTAGTTTCTAATTTCTTTTCGCCCGCAACTAAACCCGAATAATCTTTGATCAATTGTTCGATGTGAACATTCTTATCAAACGCATATGGAAAAGGGTTGATCCCCTTATCTTTCATCGCGTGAAGTTTTTTTCTTTTTTCGGCCTTAATCGGATTGTCGAGTTCGCTCATCTTGAGTTTCCTTCGTTAAATTTTCTTAAACTTGCTTACCAGGTCGGATTACAACTGCTTACCAGCAAATGCGTTCATCACGTTGCCAAGCAACTCGATCGCTTCTTTCTTTGGACGTTGGAAAGCGTTACGGCCCATGATGCTACCGAATGCTCCACCTTGCGCAAGCTGCTTGACTTCTTCTAACAACTCAGGAGTTCCTTTGGCTTCACCGCCCGAGAAAATCACGATGCGTTTTCCAGCGTAGCAAGATTGAACCACGTGACGGATACGATCAGACAACGTCGCAACTTTGATACCTTGAGCGTCGTATACCTTTTTGGCTTCAGCTTGCTCAATGTGTGCTGTTGGAGGTTTTACTTTGATGATGTTCGCGCCCAATTGAGCCGCGATGTGTGCTGAGTACGCAATAACATCGATTCCCGTTTCGCCTTCTTTTGAAAGCTGTTCGCCACGAGCATAAGACCAGATCACAACTGCTAAGCCCGCTTTTTTTGCTTCACGTGAAGCGATCGCGATTTCTTCGTACATTTGTTTGCGGTGTTGAGAGCCCGGATAGATTGTGAAACCGATTCCAGAACAACCCAAGCGAACCGCGTCTTCAACAGAAGATGTTAATGCCGAAATCGGAGCTTTCGAACCGTAAAGAACATCCGAGTTATTAATTTTTAAGATCAACGGAATTTCACCCGCGTAATCACGCGCGCAGGCTTCTAAAGCACCAATCGGAGCCGCATAAGCGTTACAACCTGATTCGATCGCCAATTCAAAGTGGTATGCTGGATCGTAACCATCTGGATTTTTTGCAAAGCTACGCGCAGGTCCGTGTTCGAAACCTTGGTCAACTGGAAGGATCACGAGCTTTCCTGTTCCGGCTAATTTTCCCGTATTCATCATGCGGGCCATATTTGTCAAAACACCAACATTTTCAGCACCATACCAGCTTAAAATTTCGCGAACTCGAGGGGTCATCGTATCTCCTGTTTTTGCTGCCAGGCCCTGTTTGCTGAAGCGTCGCTTCCGCAAACAGGGCCTGGCACTTTTTAAGACTCTGAATCTAGCGAAAAGGCTTTTGCTGAGCAACAATTGACTTCGCTAACACACCTGATAAAACGGAATTCATAAGGAAATTGTAACTATGAAAGTAACTTTTGAACCCACTCCAAATCCTGCGACAATGAAATTCAACTTCGGCCAAAAGATCGCTGATGCTAGTTATGACTTTCCGAATGTGGAATCTTCAGACAGATCACCTTTAGCTGCTAAAATTTTTGGCTTCCCTTGGACATCTTCGGTGTTTTTAGGCGAAGATTTCGTCACTGTGACGAAGCAAGACTGGGTTGATTGGGAGATTTTAGCGTCTCCGTTAGCGGGCCTATTAGGCGAGCACATTGAAAGCGGTCAGCCCGTTATTGTGCAATTGCAGCAAAGTTTAGACGAATCGGAAAACGATTCGGATATCGTTAAACAAATCAAGCGCATTTTACAAACTGAAATCAAACCTGTCGTAGCAATGGACGGCGGCGACATCGTTTTCGCGAAGTACGAAAATAATATTTTGTATTTAAAAATGTTGGGATCTTGTGCGGGTTGTCCGTCATCTCAAGCAACGCTAAAAGACGGTATCGAAGTTCGTATGAAGCAAGCTTTTCCTGAAATCAAAGAAGTGGTTGCGGTTTAGACGGAACTTAGCAAGTGAAGAAGATTGACTTGTTTGCAACGTTTAATTTGCTTACCTGCTGAAACTACATTGCTCGCGCGACTTTAATCTGAGGAAGTACTTTAAGATAAATTTCGATATGACAGCCAGGTGCTTTTTCTTTAGTTTCCGCAAAAACAGCCTCTTTGCCCGATTTAAATTCGTAACGCGCCAAATGCTTCGTTCGACGCAAGTTTCGCAATCGTAAATCCCCTATCAAAACGCTTTGCCATTTCGGACAAGTGTTCTGCTTGATTTCTTCAATTAAAAAACCTTTGCTACCATCATTTTTAAACTTAATTTCTTTTACCGTCGTATTCCAATCAGGACGAATAAAGTTTTGTAATGTCTTCGGAATTTCAGCGAAAGGAACAGCCTCTTTTTCACTTTCAACAGAGACTTCAGGCATCCTAATTTGAGCATTCATTGTTAGAGATTCAGCCTCTTGATAAAGATTGTAGGCCGAAGCCCACTTCGTTTTGTAAGAATGCAAACGATCTTGAATCCATGAATTGCGGTACAAAAACACCGCAACTAAAACCGCACCAAAGACAGCGGCACTGTAAAAAAGCGGACTGAAATCCCGAGGAGCGGCTTCTTTGTTAATCATACAAAACCTCACCTATATTAATCTATCGGCTGGATTAGACAAAAAATTTACAGTTTTTAATAAATTCTCTATTTGAAGCGTAATGTTCTGAGATTCATTCGCAATGAAACAAAAAAAGACTTAGCTAAATCTTTAAACGAGTTTCAAGTAAATTGTTTTTACAAAGCACTTTTCCACGTTCAACTCCCGGCTGATTCAGTGGGTTGACATTAATCGATTTGCCAATGACTAAAACGACCATTTGCATAAACATAAATAAAAAACCTAAGTTTTCTTCATCAAATGCACTAAATTTAAAGGCTAAATTTGAAATACCTTCTTCGGTTAAATTTTGCTGGGTTGCCATGGCTTCAGCCCTTAGAAGATCACCAAAACGCATCCCCTGCATCACCTGTGTAGCAGCTAAACCAGATTTTTGCAGGCGACCTTTACCAGATTCGGCCGCCTCAGAACGCAAAAAAACAACAAATTTATCTCGATGCCCCTCAATAACCTGCTGTAAAACACTGTGCTGATCAGTGGCACCAACCAATGGCACCGGAGTGCTCACACGTAAGGCCGGATTACCCAGAAGGTCAATTTTTTTTGCTAAAGATTCAGCCCAAAGCTGCTGCCACCATAACCCGAAGGTCTTAAGTTTCGAACTGTAGCCCCATAGAACAGTGATCCACTCATGTCGATCAAAACTAGATAATGTCGCCGCTGCGAAAGTTTGAATTAATTCTTTTTGCGCAAGGGCTTCACGGGCGCCTTTCGCTAAGGCCTCAATATTTAAATTCATCAAGTAAGCCGGCACTAAACCCACATGACTTAAAGCCGAATAACGACCACCCACATCAAGCGGAACTTCAAATTGCAAAACTTTTTTCTCACGCGCCCAAGAACTTAACGAACTTGGCTTATTCTCTGTGACGACTGTGCATTGCTGACTCAGATCCAAGTTTTTTGAAACATACAGCTGCTCTACAAATTCAAGAGCAGCCAAAGTTTCAATAGTTTCACCCGATTTCGAAGTGAATATCCAGAAAACATCTTTCAAAGACCCCAATTGTTCTAATTGGTTTTCGAATTCAACGGCATCCGCATTATCAAAAAAAGTAAATTGCGAGTTTGAAAAAAACTGAGTGTAAACTTGCACACCTAAACTGCTGCCACCTATTCCTACTAGAGCATACTTTGAAAACTTCTTTTTAATTGGATCTAAAGATTTTAAATCTTCATTGGCACTTGCAAGTTGCTTGAAAATCGCTTCGTTCATAGGTACTGGCGATCCTAAAACGACTGCCGCGGCTTTAGCCACAATGTCATGGTCACGATCTTGAATTGGGGCCGCATTTGCAACAAGTTTCAAACTGAATTTCCTCGGTAAATAAAACCAAATTTTATCCTAAGAACACTCTTTACCTCAACACATTTTTGATGACCTTCCTTCAGCGCTTTTGACTTCGATGAGGTGCTTTGCCGTCACATTGACTGACATCTAGACACATCAGACCACTCGAAATGAACCCTATTGCTTTATATAAGGAACAGGTTGTGCTGAACCCCCAGCGTTGGAGAAAAACATGAAATCAAAACAAACTTCGATCGTATTGGCATCACTATTACTTATACAAAACGTAGCTTTGGCCCAAAAAACAGAATTATCTGCATCACAAATTCGCGAAACTGCAAGCGGAATTCTGGCTGCACCTTCAATAGCCGACCTGAAAAACCTTGTAGACGACGGAGACCAAAAAGCACTTGCAGAGCTTATTTTAACTTATAAACAAGTCCGACAAATGGCAGATTCTTTGCGGGCGATGCAGAGTGCAAATAGCAATGACACTTTATTGAATATTGCAAATAAAGCTCAGGTTGTTTTAGTTGGAACTTCTGCTTGGCTTTTGCACTCGCATGTAAAAAACGCCGAAAAAGCACGTTATCAATTGCAATTGGCGGCAGCCTCGGCACTTTTAAACTCATTCATTCGCCACTATGCTGAAATTAAGAATTTAAAACCAGAAGAACTAGGATCATTCTTAACGACTTTCAATCGTGAAATGACTGACAACAAAATTATGACCCCAGAACTTCTAGAAATGTCGACAAGTATCGCGAATATCAGCGACAGTTTGATTCAACAAAAAACAACGATCGACACTATAGTAGCCAAACTGGGAGGAGGCTCTGACATCGCCACAGGTGCGCTCATTCTACTTTCTTTGGCTCACTGGATTAATCCAAAAATTGCCAAAGAAGGTGAAACAGTTATGAAAACAATGAGCCAACGTTTAGCATCTAACGGAGCCGGAATGTCACAAAGCGGACGCGTAGTCGGTGTATCTGGCGGAGTCGCCGGCGTACCCGACTTGATTGGAGTTTCACTGGGTTTAGATTCCGAAAAATCACGCCAAATGATAACTCAAACTTTAAATTCGTTAGACTTGGCCGCGCGCAAACTGCAGGCTGAAATTCACTCGAAGTCTAAGTAATCAAAGGCGTTAGTTGATGAAAGCATTTTTATGCTTTTTTATTCTTTTTCTGAATTTTCAGAATAGCGAGGCCAATGCTCTTCGCTGTTCTGATTTGTTTAATGCTCGCATCGAGATCACAAAAGCGAAAAATTCTGCTCCTCATTACGCGCAAGCATTGGATCGGCTTAATGAAAAATATAACCATTTTTTATTCAACAAGAGCCTTCAAGAATCTTTAATGCCTAATCTCAACGGATTATCTTTTTTTGAAGCCACTCAAGCCCGCTACAATGCGTTTCGCTTGAAACGCACTCTCATTAAACTTCATGAATTTGATCAATATTTAAATCCTAACGCAAATCGAGAAGAAGATCTTTATGCCTTAGAAAAAATTGCGGTCAAACTTGAAAAATTAACATTTCTTAATGATAGCAGTGTAACTCAGAAGATGAATATTGTCGAACGCATGGATTTTTATCAAGCCAAACACTCATTACTTTCACAGGGTCTTGTGCGTTTTCTATTTGATAACGAACCTGCGCCCCCTTCAGGAGTCGTTCGAAAAGTTCTGACGCCATTTCGATTAGCCCTAAAAGAAGTCTACTTTCGATGGGTCTTTGCATTGGGCTACATGCCGAAGCTGAACGGATCAGTCATACCATTTGAAATCATCGAAAAAGTGGTTCTTGAAGGATATGAACAAAATAAAAATCTTCTTAAACCCTACTTACTTTCTTCTCGGGGAAAGGCTTTTTTTAACGTCTTTTCATCAAGTTATAATTATATTCTTGCGGGCCTTTTAGCCTTCAACGCTATTGAACTCGGAAAATATGCGTATCAAGACGTCTATCTAAATGGAATTGAAAAAGCAGAATCCATGTTGCTCCCCCTTCATGAAAATGCAGATCAATTAGCACAAACAAATTTCAAAGATTCTCGAAAACAAAAAGCATTAGAATCCTCAATCGAAGGCTTCATTAATAGATTTCACCGCCCCCCTACCCCGGAAGAAATTGAAATTCTAAAGGCCCTCATCGAAACAAAAGCAGGCTCTGCGTCTCAATCTTAGACAGCCTTATTCTGCCATTGATGAGTTATTTCAATCTGAACTGGGCATTGGCATTGAAGAAGAATTTCTTGAGGACCTCTATGAATTTTGCATCGATCTTTTCATTAACTGTGCTTGCTCTAGCTTTGATAGCGATGACCGATCAAAGAATCGAACAGAATTTACGGCGCCTTGCTTTACGCGACAACGTACAACTACGAATTGGTCCCTTAAACGAACTAACTAGCTTTATTAAACTTGCAGATACGGACGAAAAGAAAGTAGATGCCGATTTGTCGCGGTATAGAATTCAACGCGTCTCGGATGCCTTCATTTCAAAAGATGGAAAGTATGTTCTGACTTTTGCCGTCGACTCAGAAAATAAAACAATTAAGCGAGTTCTGTTTTTGGATGACGGAACACAGGTGCGTAGCTATGCCGACGATGTAGTCGATATGAATATGGAAGAAATTAAAACCACTCGGGGATCGATTCGCGTGGGTGAGGGGCAATTACTAGCCGATTGATTGCAAGATCTTAATTTTATCACCAACGCGAATTTTCCCCAAATTCGAAGGCGTCAAATTTAATCCGAACATCACTCCGTTTTTAGCACCAACCTTGCGGTAGGTACTTAAAATTTTCAGAGTCTCTTTCGACACAACTTTTCCAGTTTCTACGTCTTGAGTCACCACAGGGCAGCGCGCACAAAGTTTCGGATTTGTGAATGCAACGTCCCCAATTTGAATTTCGACTATTTTATCTTCGGCATAAGCTTCCATACCATCTATGATAATATTTGAACGAAATCGTTCCATTTGCGAAAACTCAAAACCCTCAGAATGCAATTTCTGATTCAAATCACGCAGAGAGCTCTCATTCGTCAACAAGGCTGGTCTTCCGTCGGCGAACATAGTTTCTTTGACTACGTCTGTAGCCGCGGTTTTTATATCGCGAAAACTTTCTTTTTGATAACGAACTAATTTAACAGTTTTTGACAAAAAATCAGATAACGCCTCATTGATATCATGGGTCTCAACTCCGGCTTGAAAACGATCACCCCAGACAGTTACCGTTTCAACCTGCTCGCAGTCTTTAGTTGTATCTAATAAAATTTTATTTGCACCGGCATATAAATGCAAAAACGGCCCCTGTAAGGCCGTTTTGATCTCTGCTAGTTTTGCGACAGTTCGCAGAGTTATAAAATTATTTTGATCATCGACGATCATCCAACGTCGATCGTTGACTGGGCCAGTCGATCCAATTTGCACTTCATTTAACGAAATGCCTCGGCAAGACTTCACCGGGTAGATCCACAAACCTGTGACCTTGGCCGGTGAACTCATAACTACATTCCCATCACATAATAGAACATCAATGGAGCCACAATCGAAGCATCGCTTTCAACGATGAACTTCGGAGTTTCAATCGCCAATTTTCCCCAAGTGATTTTCTCGTTAGGTACCGCACCCGAGTATGAACCATAAGAAGTTGTTGAATCAGAAATTTGACAGAAGTAGCTCCACAAAGGAACATCTTCATGACCTAAATCTTGTGACAACATCGGAACCACACAAATTGGGAAGTCACCAGCAATACCACCACCGATTTGGAAGAATCCGATTTTAGACTTAGTGGCAGTCGCCATGTACCATTCAGCCCAGTACATCATATAATCAATTCCCGATTTCACTGTGCGTGAACTTTTGATGTCACCTTTGATAATGTGACCGGCAAAAATATTACCCGTTGTTGAGTCTTCCCAACCCGGAACGATGATCGGAAGATTTTTTTCAGCCGCTGCTAACAACCAAGAATTTTTCGGGTCGATTTGGTAGTACTTTTTTAATTTTCCAGAAAGTAGTATCTTATACATGTACTCATGCGGAAAGTAAGACTTACCTTCCTTCTCAGCCGCTTGCCACTCTTCAAGAACAGCGTCTTCGATACGACGAATTGCTTCTTCCTCAGGGATACAAGTATCAGTTACGCGGTTGAGGTGACGCTCAAGCAAAGCTTGCTCATCTTGCGGAGTCAAATCACGATAATTCGGAATACGGACGTAGTGATCATGCGCCACTAAGTTGTAGATATCTTCTTCTAAATTTGCGCCCGTGCAAGAAATCGCATGAACTTTATTTTGGCGAATCATTTCCGCCAATGAAAGTCCAAGCTCTGCCGAACTCATCGCACCCGCAAGCGTGATCAACATTTTTCCGCCTTGATCCATCAGGTCTTTGTAACCCTTAGCTGCATCTTTCAATGCCGCCGCGTTGAAGTGTCTGTAGTGGTGATCAATAAAATTAGTGATAGTCATGAATTGCTCCAAATTGTGAAAGGAAGGACAATACTGTCATTCAAAGTCTAAGACAAGGGTATTAGTTAGCTGGATTGGCCTGCGCTTGATTTTGCGCAATTTGCCGTTTTCGCTCGCGGTTTTCTTTATACAAATGATAAACAGTTACCGAAATAATGGTCATACCGCCTAAAAAAATGATCAAAGCCATTCCAAAAAAAATGATTAAACTCATAAATTATCCGCCGCTGTTAATTTGGCTTTTGGCTTATCACCAGGTTTAACAAC
>JACCDQ011727025.1_pt1 | contig 11393 bp, 12 predicted proteins | sample 7446031 | NCBI WGS metagenome assembly JACCDQ01 (sample SAMN15323442, study PRJNA562643) | freshwater metagenome | isolation source: river surface water | place: USA:Blue River Watershed | collected 2017-08-17
AATAGAGCCAAAAACATTCCTGAAATGAGAACCCAGAGACGAGTATCCTGCTTGTCAGATTGTTTTCTAAGTTCCGCCATATTGTCATTGATAGACTCTAACTTCTCATCCATTCTCGCCTGATTGATCGTCATTTTCAGACTTAACGGGAAAAGTCAGATTTGACTTCCTGGTGGAAGGCGAAGGATTAGTGTTGAAGGGAGGAGTATTGAATTGAAATTTTGTCAATGCGTAACTCCTAGTTTATTAGGGATGCACACTGCCATCGGGCATAATCGTTTCTGTCAACGTAATATTACTAATATGACTATTGCGAAAATTGGCATTGCGGAGATCGGCTCCTCGTAAGGAAGAATCCACTAAATTGGCTCCCTGTAAATTCACACTCACTAACAAAGCCCGGTGCAGTAAAGCATAGTCAAAATTCGCATTTTTGAGAATGGCCCCCTGAAGAATGGCCCCTTTTAAGCAGGTATTACTCAAATTTAATTCCTCTGAGGAGCTAACGCCCCGCAAATTAATTTCCGACAAATTCACTAAGCTTAAATTGACCTCTCGCATAATCGCACTCCCTAAATTCACCCCCTTTAAATTGGCTCGGCTCAGATTGGCTCCCTGAAAAAAAGCGCCTTCAAAATTACTGTTACGTAACTGGCATTGACTGAGATCCGCTTTGTACATATTGACATGATCTAAATTGGCTCCCCGCAGATCCGCCCCGGTTAAATCTGCCCGGCTGAGATTCGCACCGGTTAAGTCCATCCCACTCAGGTTGGCATCCGTCAGATCGGCTCGCCGTAGATTGACCCCGGTTAAATTCGCCCCGACAAAATTGGCCCCACTGAGATTGGCCCCTTCTAAATCAGCATCTACTAGACAGGTTTGCTTGAACTGAGCGTGGGTGAGGTTGGCCCCCACTAACACCGCAGAGCTGAAATCTACCCAACTTAAGTCCGTTTCACTGAGGTCGGCCCCGGTGCAGTCGGCTCCCACCAGCTTGGCACTCATCAGGCGTGTATTGGCGAGGTCAGCGTGGTCAAGAGTAGCATAGCTTAAGTCTATCCCGCTTAGATTTGACCATTCCAGGGTGGCTCGACTCAGATTAATTTCCCGAAAGTCCACTTGAACAAGATCACTGTGCCGTAGATCCAAGTGTGCAAATTCCCGATCGCCCTGTTCGTATTGCCAGAGTAATTGCTCAATGTCCATAAAACCTGTCCAAGTCCTCTGCTTTTTCAGCCCCGACGATAGGCCAACCCGGCGATCAAGCGGCTGACCAGTGGAGGTAGGGCAGTTGTTGGGCTGTTTGGTGAATGCCATCGAAATCCTGGATTAGTTGGCCGCAACTATCCCATTTGCCGGTGACGAGGGTTTGTCTCGCGCCTTCGTTCAGGGCCACCGTTAAGGACTGTTCTCCATAGGTCAGAGTGAGGGTTTCCAAATTCAACGTCAGATCTAACGAGGGATTTTGTTCTAGGACTGCTTGCAAAGCCTCCAGATCCGCCGCCGTCGCCGTGACACAGGGAACCCCATTGGCAATACAATTCCCGAAAAAGATTTCCGCAAAACTTTCCCCAATCATGGCCTGAATCCCCCACCGCATAATCGCCTGGGGTGCGTGTTCTCGACTGGAACCACAACCAAAATTGGCATTTACCACCAGCATTTTTGCCCCTTGGTACTGCGGTTGATCGAAGGGATGTTGCCCCTGTAATTGTTGGCGATCATCGGCAAAGACGGATTGCCCTAAGCCTTCAAAAGTGACACACCGTAAAAAACGGGCGGGAATAATGCGATCGGTATCAATATCATTGCCGCGTAACGGCAGACCACGACCGGTAATAACAGAAATTTGACTCATGGGACAATTCCATCACTAACTGAACAAGACTCAGACCCCAAAAAGGCAGAAAACTGAATCCGCAAACTTTTCAATAATCATAATGAGGAGAAGGATTTTTCTGTCGAGTTAAGCCCTGGATTGCTATGGATCTTTTCGATGATCATGTCAAAATCGGTTGAACAATCCCAGGGAGTGAAAACAGCATATTCTCCCCTATCAAACTTCTATTCTACCCTCCAAGGGAAGATCACGGAACCTTAAAAAGCCTTACCGTCAAAGCGACCGTCCCCCCTATAATAAAAGGCTAGTTTTGATTACGGATAACGAGGTAATGATTCAGGGTTTATCACGGGGATTGCGCCTAAAAAAGAGCCTGGGGCGTAGTATCTTGGCTTTAATCTTGTTTTTTGGGCTGATCAGCTATGGATTGGTGGGCTGTCTCCCCAAAACGAGTCCCCCAGTCGCATCCGATACCCGACAAATTACCATTGGGACAATTCTGAAGCCGCGTACTATTGATCCGGCGGATAGCTACGATCTCGCGGGTTTGATGGTGGTTTATAACCTAGGGGAAACGCTCTACACCTATCAACTGGGAACCACGACGCTAATTCCCCAACTAGCCCAGGCAATGCCGACCCTTAGTGCTGATGGACTTACCTATACGATTCCACTTCGGTCGGGGGTGACTTTCCACGATGGGACTCCCTTTTCTGCCGAGGCCATGGCCTTTTCTTTGAATCGGTTTATCAAAAATGGGGGAGAGCCATCTTTTTTATTAGCGGATACGGTTGATACGGTTACGGTTAAAGACCCTCAGACCCTGGTTATCCGTTTAAAAGAACCCTTTGCGGCCTTTCCGGCCCTCTTAGCGTTTCCGGGAGCCTGTGCGGTTTCCCCAAAAGCCTACGAAATTGGGGAAGGGAAATTTAATCCGGAAAGTTTTGTGGGGACTGGCCCCTATCGTTTAACGGCGTTTAATAGTGATTCATTACGGTTAGCCGCTTTTTCGGATTATTGGGGAGAAAAACCGAAAAATTCAGGGATTAATCTCCAGTTATATCCCAGTAATCCGGCCAATTTATTTAATGCGTTTCGCACCCAAACCATTGATGTGGCTTACCAATCTCTTCAGGCCCAACAGGTGAAAGTGCTGAAGGAGAATGCGGCGAAGGGTGAGGGTCAGGTGATTGATTCATCGGGATCGGTGATTAATTTTATGGCGTTGAATATGCAGACCGATGCCCTGAAACAACTTCTGGTGCGAAAAGCGATCGCCTCGTTAATTGATCGAAAATTATTAAATGAGCGAATTTTACAGGGTCAGGGAGAAGCCTTGTATAGCATGATTCCCAAAAGTTTTGCGGCCTATCAACCCGTTTTTCAGCAAGCCTACGGCGATCATAATGTGGAAAAAGCCAAACAATTTTTACAGCAAGCCGGATTCAGTAAAGAGAATCCAGTTCGGGTACAAATCTGGCATTCTTCGGGTTCCATTCCCAATAGTATTGTCGCCGCTTTATTAAAAGCCCTCTCCAAACGCGATTTAGATAATGCTATTCAATTTGAACCTAATAGCATTGCCGGCGCGGCCTTTTTTCGTAACGTGGGTAAGGGTTTATACGAAAGTAGTCTATCTAACTGGTATCCCGATTTTTTAGATCCCGATAACTATATTTATCCCTTTTTAGATTGTGCTAACGGTTCCGTGTCGCAGGGTTGTGAAGAGGGAGGAGCACAAAGCCAAGGCTCTTTTTATTACAATCCCAAAATGAATGAATTAATTGCCCAACAACGCCGCGAGTTAAATCCGGAAAAACGCAATGCCATCTTTGGCGAAATTCAAACGATTTTGGCCGAGGATATTCCCTATATTCCCCTCTGGCAGACTAAGGATTTTGCCTTTGCCCAAAATGCGATCGCCGGAGCCGTGATCAATCCCAGTCAAACCTTTCCCTTTTGGACGCTAGAGAAAAAAGCCTCTTGAAATGTCCTAGGTTGGCTGGGCATCTTGCCCATTAGTCCTCTCGACTAAACCCCTTCTAACTCGAAACCCATCGTTTTAAAAAAATGGGGGGAAATTGGAAGCGGCTCTCCGAATGTCACCATTTTTCGCCTTCTGTGGCATCTAGGTTCGCTTTGTGGACTTATTCAGCAGACCCTATTTAGTCCAGAGGTCTTATTTTGCCACAGACCAGGAACGAATTTGGCCAAGGGTGACAGGAATTTTATCCCCCACATCAATGGTAAAAAGATAAACTTTCTTGGCTCGACTGCCATTTTCAGGATCAAAGAATTTTAATTTAATATCCCAACAGTCGCTATTAATACGACAAAAGGGACTTTTTTCAACTTCAATGCTATACAATTCCATACCTGTGGCGATCGCCTGGCTAAAACTAGAAGCGGCTTGAAAAGCATTGGTTGCCGCAAAGTTTAATGCCCGATCCTTAGAGGTTTGCCCTAAATTGCGTAGATCAAAATAAACCCGATGCAGAAAACTTCTTAAGGATTTTCGCATTTGAATTTCTCGTTCATCAGCTAGTTCAGAAGACAAGGTTTGCAAAGCGGCATCTACTAAATTATTGACCTGCCAACCATACATCCCCCGCGTATTGACAACGGTAATAACAGGAACTTCTTGACCCGAAAATAGTTCTATTTTTTTATCCGTTAATTGCCCAGGAATACTCACCCGTTCAATGAAATCATCACTATCCTTTGCCTGCTCTTGTCCTGCTAACATTAACTGAAGCATTTCATAAATATCAGCCGCAAAGCCTCCTTTAACTTCGATTGCATAGACAGGATTAAACTCTTGATTAATTGTCCAAATTAAAGATTTACTTTCCGATGGATTAGCTTGTAAATAGGCCACTAATTGACGGACATCGTAGGGATTCGCTGGCACGGTGACACCATCAGTTGTAAATGCGGGCATTAATTGTTTAAAGCTATCCCGTCGAGCTTCGCTACCAAAATCGAAATTAATACTCCCTAAAACATAGACCAATTTAGGCGCGGCACTGGCGGTAATGCCATTCGTCAATTGACTTGCTTCTAAACCTGTATTTTTCAAATTTACGATGCCAGAAAGATTAACGGCGGGTAAATTTTCTCCCGTTAATAATTGGTAAGCTCCTGGAATATTCAACTTACCTAATAAACACCGTTCAGGTTCTTCTACCTCTTGCGAGTCGCAGGGGATGGCACTCTTTAAAATGGCTTGCCGCACTTTTTCTGCATTCGGTTTTTCTCCCCGTTGCAATTGTAAACTCATTAATAAAGCCGAAATTCCTGTCACAATTGGAGCCGCACAACTGGTTCCTTTTTCTCGCACTGGCTCATCGGTTCCTGGGGTTGCCCCAAGAATATTTTCCCCATTAGCCATGACTCCTTTATGTTGATAGTCACCACCGTAATTACTAAACTTAAAAGGCTGACCATCATCACGCATTGCTCCTACGGTTAAAACATCGGGTAAAATCGCAGGAATACACCAACATTCCCCTTTATCATTGCCGCCAGGCGCGACAATTAAAATATTACTGTCCTGGCATTGTTTAACGGCACGGGCAAAAATGTCTTGAGCCATGCCCGATTGAGTGGGATGACAAGCGGCAATATGGATAATATTAACCTCTGCTTTTAAGGCTTCATTAATGGCATGGGTGAGGTTAACAAAGGAAATAAAGTTGTTATCAGCGAAAGTAATCGGGATATTAATCGCTGTGCAATTAGGAGCAATGCCAGGAACAGGAGAGCCGTGTTGTCCTAAGATTGTGCTGGCAATATGGGTGGCATGACTAGAAAAATCAATACGCGCACGAACTGGCTCAGGAAAATCTTTAAAAAATTCATTTCTTTCTTTTTTGGCTTCTTCTTTATCGTGATCGGGGTCTTGCTCTTTTTTCGCTTTTTGTGCTTGATTAAAATCAGTAGATAATTTTAAGTAATGATAATACTCGTCATTGAGTTCAATATCTTCGGCCCAATAGGGTTTAAATTGACTAATATTTGCCCCTCGAAAGCAAGCACGGTCTAAGTCGGCGGCTCCGTCCAGAATGGCGATTTTAATACGACGATCGCCCTGGGTAATGCGCCAAAGTTCAGGGATTCCGGGTATGGTAATGAGATCAGGCATAATGGAAATAGAGAATTTTGTGAAATCATGACCGCTTTCTAATATTGTTAAGCAAAATGTTAAAAACGATCACTTTGTCATGTTAAAAACCCAATTCTTAAGACTAACGTGGAGATGGAAAAAATACACCTCCTACGCCAGAACTTAAGTATTTAGTGAGAAAGATTATTCTGCGTCATCTCCCGCAAAGGGATCTAAACCGTAAGAGGCCCAATCAACATCATCCCAGCCTTCAATTTGAGGAATAATTCCCTTGCTGTTAACTGAAGAGGTCGTATTAATTTCGCGTGATACAGGAGTCGCTAATGGGGGACGCAGATTTTTCTTGAGCATGGCGTTAATCTCCAAATATTGGGGTTAAGTATGTTATTTAAAATCTACCAGAAAAATGGATTTAAAACCCGATTATTTTATGGTAGTTTGAACAACGATGAGTTTTGTCAAAATCTGTTTACAGCAATCGTAAACGCTGGCTCACGTTCTCTTTTAATTCATTTTAAAAGCGATCGCCTTCTACAAACAGAAAACTGCGATCGCCCTTAAAATTTAAGCGTAGCAAATAGGATTACTCCGCATCATCACCAGCAAAAGGATTACCTCGTTTGCCGATTTTCACCAACTCGCCGGTACGTTGATCAATTAACTGGGCAGTAAGTCCCATTTCCCCCCCTTTGATAGGGCTGCCAATCATTTCACGAATGACAGGGGTAGATAATTTGGGCTGTAATTTAGTCATGGTTTTAGATTCCTGAATTTGATAGTGACCGCTTCTTTTTTTTAGTTTAAAAAAGAAAGAAGACTTGTTAAAAAATAATAGCAGATAGCAGAGCTATTCTGCATCATCCCCTGCAAAGGGAAAAGGAGCATCTTCAAAACACTCCCTCGTCGCCAGATCACAATAGCTTAGGGCGACACCACCATTAGCCTGTTTATGGCTAGCGACAGTTCTTAAACGTTGAACGGGAGCTGTTAATTTAGGCAAAAGCTTACTGATTTTCATCTTGTCAAAAATTCCTCGTTAGTAAATAAGACAACTATTACCAAATTCTACCACGACGGAACGGGGGATCAACTTCTGGAAGTTTTGCTCGTTCTTTTGCCACTTGGTGCGCCCAAAAGCCATAATCAGATAACCCCGTTGTCAAAGTATCCTGTTGGAATTTATATTTTTTAACGTTTTTTTTCTTTTCAGAGCGATCGCCACTCGTTTTGGGTGTCGTCTCTGGTGTTTTCTCTGTAGCCATAATCAAAAATAACTCCTATTTATCTAGTATTTTTCCCCTTTTTTAGGCTACTGTGTATACACAAGTTTTTCTATCCAAGTTTTTAAGTTTTGATCCCCCCAACCCCCCTTGATAAGGGAGGCTAGATTCCTATCAGTAACTCAGTCCCCCTTAAAAAGGGGGATGCCGTAGGCAGGGGGATCAAACGTCTAGGGATGCAAGGAAATGTGTGTACACAGTAGCTTTTTAAGGGGAGTTAGGGACGATCAAACTCTCTTTAAGGGAGTCAAATCTAAAAAGCACATCGGCAACCCGAAGATTTCAGTTGCTGATAAGTACGATTCGCAAAGGCCGCAGGATCGTTGTAATTCGCACCATGTAACAACTTCATGCGAATACTCAACAATTCATCCACCGTACCGTGAATGACATCAACCGAACGATGGGGATAAATCACATCAGGTCTTTTAACCGGCGGCGATAAATTAGGTAATCTCATAATTTTAATTAGTAAGCACTAGACCAAGAACGAACTTCACCCAGGGTAACAGGAATAGTATCACTGACATCAATGGTAAAGCGATAAATCTTTTTGGCACGACGGCTGTTTTCGGGATCAAAGAATTTTAATTTCACATCCCAACAATCGCTATCTAAACGACAGAAAGGACTTTTTTCCACATCAATACTGTCTAATTCATAGCCTGCACCCACTGCCTGGGCAAAGGTAGAAGCCGCTTGGAACGCATTAGTAGAAGCAAAATTTAAGGCCCGATCCTGGGAAGTTGTGCCTAAATTGCGTAAATCATAATAAATACGATTCAAGAAACTGCCCAAAGTACGACGAATAGCATCTTCCTCCGCATCATTAGACTGTTCTTGTACAGACGCGATCGCCGCATCAACAAGCGTGTTAACCTTCCAGCCGTATAAGCCACGTGTATTATTGATTTCAACAACAGGAACAACCTGCCCAGAAAAAAGCTTAACATTACGGCCTGTTAAAACCCCAGGAATACTGACACGCTGAACAAAATTGGGATCGGTTTCTGCTTGAATTTGACCGTCTAAAAGACCCTGTAAAACTTCATAAACATCACGGGAAAAGCCGCCAACGGGTTCGATCGCATAGATAGGCGTTAATTCTAAATTTAATGTCCAAATTAAAGCCTTAGCTTCGGGTAAATTATCGGCTAAATAATCCACCATCTGACGCGCATCGTAGGGATTAGCGGGAATCATAGTTCCTTCCACGCTAACCCCTGGCATTAATTGTTTAAAGGAATCGCGACGAGCTTCAGAACCGAAATCATAACCTAAAACACCGAGAGCATAAACTAAATTTTTGCCTTCAAGTTCACTGGGAGCTTCACTGGCGGTTACAAAATTAGAAGAAGAATTGGACATGGTATTAACGGGATTAGGTTGATTAATAACGGGGGAAACGGAAGGCTGGGTAGCCACAATTTCTGCTTGACTAGGAACCACTTCCGGTAATTTAAATTCGGTGGTTTCAAGTTGTTCATCGAGGACGGTATCTTCTGGATTGCCGCCACAACCACAACCAGAGGCTTCTACTGTTTCTAAGTCTAATTCTTCGGACATGGTTTCTCCTAATAAAAATTCGATCGCATCAGAGATATTTAATTTTCCCATTAAACAGCGATTTTGATCATCGGTGTCTTTGGGATTACAGGGAGTGGCAGTTGCCAGCAGGGCCGTTCTCACTTTTTGTGGGTCCGGTTTTCCCCCTTTTTTAATTTGCAAACTGAGCAATAAGGCCACAACACCACTCACAATGGGAGTCGCAAAACTGGTTCCATTGAGGCGAGTGGTGCCGCCGCCAGGTTTGGCTCCTAAAATATTTGCACCAGGGGCCAGGATACCTTGATTTTGGTATTCGCCTCCCCAGTTACTAAAATTTGTCGGTTTGCCCTGGTCGTCCATGGCTCCCACTGCTAAAACGGTGGGCAAGGAGGCGGGAACGTGCAAACATTCGCAGCCATCATTGCCTGTCGCCGCGATGAGTAAAACATTATTTTCTTGACAGAGTTGTACAGATTTTTCTAACCAAGTATCGGCTTCGCCTTCGTCGGTTAATTGACCTGCACTAATGTTAATAATATTGGCTCCCGCGTTAACGGCTTGTTCAATGGCTCTGGCTAAATCGAGTTGAGATAACCGCAGGCGATCGTCTGCAAAAACCGGAATGATTAAGCCTCGACAATGCGGCGCGATGCCTTCAACGGGGGAGTCAGGTTGACCGAAGATAATACTGGCAACGTGGGTTCCGTGAGTGGACATAGAGCCGTTTTCGTTGGCTTCGCCTGAGACTAAACTAGGGAGTCGAGTCAGGTCTGCACCGTCGAAACAGGGGTGAGTTTGGTCAACTATACCGTCAAGGACAGCGACACAAATTTTAGGATCACCTCTAGTTTCTGTCCATAGTTTTTTCAGTCCAGGAATGTTAGTCATTTTGGCTATGTTGATGGTTTTCTGAGTTGTTAATGATAAAAGATACTATTTAAGTTACGGATGAATTAAAATAATTTTTGTTTCAATATTTTTGATAAAATCATATCTAAAATTAATTAGGTGAATGTCAATCTGCTTTCAACGAAAGTAATTTGAGTCATTGGATTAAAAAAGAGGTAGTTCTAAAGTAAGTCCTGGTAAAACGTTTTCCCCAAATAGGGTCGTTGGTAATGAAATAATTTCTACTGCCTGATTTGGGCGATAGATGGCTACCTGTTGACTCATGGGATCAATTAACCAAGCGAGTCTTACACCATTAACAAGATACTCCTCCATTTTTGCTTGGAGTTGGGTTAAGGAATCGGTACGAGATCTTAATTCTATAACAAAATCGGGGCAAATTTTAGCAAATTTTTCTTGTTCTTCTAGGGGTAAAGCGTCCCAGCGTTCCTTGGCGATCCAAGCGACATCAGGGGAACGTTTCGCACCATTGGGCAAGGTAAAGATAGTGGAAGAGCTAAAGACTTTACCGAGTTTGGTTTGACGATTCCATAACCAAACAAGGCCGTTTAAATCGGATTCGCGGTTGCCACTAATGGCACCAACTGGGGGCATAATAATGAGTTCTCCTTGGGCAGTTTGTTCTAGTCGCCACTCGTCATTACTATGGCAAAGGTGATAGAATTGCTCATCGCTTAAGTTGACGGCGTTGAGGTTTAAAATAATCGGTTCAACGGTAATCATGGGGTTTAATTTACCTGATTAAATACTTCAGAGACTTTTAAGTTGAGTTGGCTAAATAGAGGAGATTTTACTAAATCATTGTTGCTGAAAGTGCCAATTGTTATGTACATATTTCCTTGTAATTCTAAGACTAAGATGGTTTGAGTTTGGGGGTCAACTATCCAGTATTCGGGAATCTCACAATCTTGATATTGGCTTCTTTTGGCAATGTAGTCTCTTTCCCTTTGAATTTCCCCAGGGCTAACGACTTCTATTACTAATGAAGGGGATGGCATGGTCAAAAGAATGGTATTTCTTTTGGAGAGTAATTGAATATGTTCTTCTCGAATAATGGTTAAGTCAGGATAGCGGTTTTTGGGTTCGCCTCTGACCTCTAATTCTAATCCATGACCTCTTACTCTATCAGTTCCTAGCATTAAGGCAAATACAAAAAAAAGACGATTGGCAATTTGGTAATTAAAACCCGATTCTGGTGGCATTTCTACCAATTCTCCGTTGAATAATTCATAAAATTCTTCCGAGTTATCCTCATACTGTAGATATTCGGCGAAGGTTTGAAAGCGTGGTTTGGTGATTAACATAATTCGTAATTTTGTTGCTTAATAGATTTTTAGGGCAACCAAGATCGATCAAGTAATTGTTCTAGGGAGTAGGGGCATTCAGTAGGAAAAGTTACTGAATTAGTTGTTTTAATTTTAACAAATCCTAACGCATCTTGATAGATAGAATTTAATTCTTTCTCTAAATAATCGCGGAGATTGGTGGTCATTTTTCGTCCTAATTGAGTACGGAAAGTGTAAATTGTTTCTTGCCAGTGAACCGCGTTGTATTCCGCTTCAGTTGTCCAATATTGCAATAACAGCAAATGACGGATAATTTGCTCTAACAGGCTGGCTACCGTATTTTTTTTCTCTCTTCCAAAATCTTCTAATTCCTCGATTAAATGATCTAAATCTAGCTGTTG
>JACCDQ011951266.1_pt1 | contig 11385 bp, 8 predicted proteins | sample 7446031 | NCBI WGS metagenome assembly JACCDQ01 (sample SAMN15323442, study PRJNA562643) | freshwater metagenome | isolation source: river surface water | place: USA:Blue River Watershed | collected 2017-08-17
ACATCACTACCAACGCGACGAAGTTATCGAATTCGCAGACGTCACCGGTGACTCTTTCAAACTCGCGCAATTTGCGGCCGCAAAACCAGAAGCGGAGTACATAGTTTTTTGCGGCGTTCATTTCATGGCAGAAAGCGCTGACATTTTGACGACTTCACATCAACAAGTTTTGCTGCCAGATCTCGCAGCGGGTTGTTCGATGGCCGACATGGCGCGCGCTGATCAAGTCGATGAAGCATGGGTCTGGTTTGAATCACTCGGCATCGCGAACGAGATCACACCAATTACGTACATGAATTCGACTGCCGCTATCAAAGCCTTTACTGGTAAGCATGGTGGCACGGTTTGTACCTCTAGCAATGCTCAGCGAGCCATGTCATGGGCTTTTGAGCAACGCCCAAAAATCTTTTTCCTGCCCGACCAACATCTTGGTCGAAATACGGCTATTCAACATCTTGGATTCAGTCTCGAAGATTGCGTTGTGTACGACCCACACAAGCCCCAGGGTGGACTGACCGCCGAGGAGGCGCGCTCAGCAAAAGTGATTCTGTGGCGCGGCCACTGTTCAGTACATGGTCGTTTTTCAGCGAACAACGTTGCTGAGGTTCGACGTGAAATTCCTGATGTCACAGTGCTTGTTCACCCCGAGTGCAAACACGAAGTTGTGCTCGCAGCAGACATGGTTGGCTCAACGGAATACATCATCAAGGCACTCGAGGCAGCTCCCGCAGGTAGCGCCTGGGCCATCGGAACTGAACTGAACTTGGTTCGTCGGCTCGCTGCGGCGCATCCTGACAAGCGAGTCGTGTACCTCGACAAGACTGTTTGTTATTGCTCAACAATGAACCGCATTGATTTGCCACATCTTGTGTGGACCTTGGAATCACTTGCGGCGGGTCGAGTTCAAAATGTTATCTCGGTCGATGAAGAGACCAAAGAATGGTCAAAAATCGCACTTGATCGAATGCTGGCACTACCTGGCGCGTAAAAGCCTGCCCCGAAGTAATCTCCGCACATGGCGAATCAGGAATCAGGCAAAGGCCAACCGACCCCCAAGCGCGCAGAAGCTGAAGCAAAGCGGAAGCAACAGCTGAAAATTCCAGCGGACAAAAAAGCTGCAAAGGCTGCCTTGCGCGAGCGTCAAACCCAGGCGAACATTCGTCGTCGTATCGCGATGTACACCTGGAATGACTCAGAACTTCCAGCGCGCGATCAGGGCAAAGTCAAAGCATTTGTGCGCGATTGGGTCGACAGCCGTTTGACCATGGGCGAGATTTTCGTTCCATTTGCTTTCTTTATTCTCATCGTTTTGTTCATCCCTTCAGTGCAGATTCAGTTAATTGCCACGTACATGTGGATGGTCATGTTTGTGTTGCTGCTTGGCGACAGCTTGTTCCTCTGGTGGCGACTTCGCAAAGCCTTGACAGTCGCATTTCCGGACGGCGGCACGCGCGGCGCAGTCTCTTATGGCCTCATGCGTAGTCTCGCGATGCGCGCTTCTCGACTTCCTAAGCCACGCAAGAAAATTGGCGGCGCGCCCAAGGACGTCAAGATTCCTGCATCGCTGCAAAATTAGGAAAGTTGTGGGGTACGCTCACCCCACAACTTCATAGGTTTTCGACGTCTAGGGGAAGTCGGTCCAAATCCGACGCTGACCCGCAACCGTAGGCCCATCAGGGCGAGCCGGAGCACCTAGCGAAAACCACACAACACACCAACCGTCGTGGTCTGCGTAGGTGACAGGTAAATCTGCCCTCGTACTCAACTGTCTGTTGATACGAGGTTTTTTCTTGGCGCGTTCGTTGACCCGTACTTTCGTAAAGGAGTCGACATGCGTCGAAAACACTTTCCGAAAACTGCGGGCATCGCTGTAGTAACTGTGATTGTGAGCCTGTGCGCTGCAATCGTGACTCCCCCAGCTCAAGCCGTTTCAGTTTCCGGACTTTTTGGATCACAAGATCCCACTTATGACGGCGTCTTCCGTCAATCGCTCGCACTCATCGCGCTGAGTAGCCAAGACATGCCTATTCCACCAACGGCTGCTCGTTGGCTGATCGATCAGCAATGTGCCGATGGGGCATTCGAGGCCTATCGTGCTGACCCCGCAGCGCGCTGCAAGGACAGCGACCTTGATACGTACAGTGGCAAAGACACCAATTCCACTGCGATGGCGGCGATGGCCTTGACTTTGATTGGCCAAGAGTCACGTGCTCGCAAAGCGATCTCGTGGCTTGAATCAACACAGAACGCCGATGGTGGCATCCCGTGGTTGAAGGGCGGCACGAGCGACAGTTCGAGCACCGCACTCACCATGCTAGCCCTGCGCACTGTGGGTGAACCGGTAGCAAGTTTCCGCAATGCTGGCCGTAGCTTGCGCATGTACTTGCGTACGACAGTTCTCGGTTGCAAGTACCCCAAGGGACAGCAAGGTGCAGTTTCTTTCATGAAATCTGGACCGCTCGTGGCGAGTGACATGACCACAGCTCAGGTGACAGCAGCATTGAGCCTCGCATGGCCAATTTCGCGAGCCGTATCTCTTGCACCAGCGACTCGCTTGAACTGTCCAGCTGGCGTGCCCAATTCCCTGTCAGAACTTCGCGCTGTCATCGCAGGATATTCAGCCCACCGTTTAGCGACCACGAATAGTCAGATTCCCTCCGCTTTTGGTTCGGGAACCGATTGGTCGTCGACGGCGTGGACAGTTTTGGGACTCGTAGCCGCCCGTGTTGGTGGAAAAGCTGTTCCCCAAGCGGTCGCAGGTCTCAAAGCCAATGTTCAAGATGCCATTCGCGGCAGTGACGACTCTGTCGAAGTAGGCAAAGTTTCGTTGATGCTCCTCGTGGCTAAATCTCAAGGCGAAACCGGCACCAGTTTTGGTGGCGTGAATTTGCGTCGCTCCTTGAAAGGTCTCTTGAACTGATGCGTCGACTGTGCACTGCTCTGATTGGTTTGCTTTTTCTTTTTGCTGGTTCGGCATTCGCTGCGGAAGAAACTGCGTTTCGCTACTGGAGCTTCTGGACCAGTGAAAATGGAAAATGGGTAGCAGCGGCAACTGGTGTCGCTGCTATTCCAGCAACTGACGGGGCAGTGCAAGGTTGGCGTTTTGTCACAGCAGCGGTCGCGCTGTCTGACAATGAAGCACCTCGAGAATCTGCTGCTTTTGAAGACATCTGTGCAGGCGTTGAACCTGCAACAGGTAAAGCGCGCGTAGGCGTCGTTATCGATTACGGAACCAGTGCCGACTATGACGGTTCCTTAAATCCACCAGCAGTTCGAACAGAGTGTGTGCTCGTTACTGATGGTGATCCCATGAGTTTCGCATTAAGTGCTAGCGCCGAAGTTCGAGAAAATGCTGGCTTCGTTTGCGCCCTTGACTCGCTGCCAGAGACAGGATGTGGCGAAGAAGTGCCGCTGCTATCGGCGCCGTCAGAGTCAACGTCCACTTCGGATGAATCAACTTCAACAAGTGATGAAGAGGCAGATAATTTTGCATCCATCGTCACGACGGTTCTGGCTTTCATCATGTTTGGTTTTGCATGGCGCAGCATGTTGATTCAAAAGCGCAAAAAGCAAGCGCGCAAGGATTCAGATGACTAAAACTGCAACTCGCCTGCACCCGCTCGCCATGTGGCTGTGGTGGGTCAGTCTCGTTGTTGCAGTTTCTCGCGAACAGTCACTCACCATGAGTTTGGTCGTCATCACGATTAATACCGTTCTCGTCTTTTCATTAAAACGCTCTGAACAGGCATTTCGCACTTTTCGATTGATTGCCCTTACAACCATTGGATTAGTGGCATTTCGAGTGGTTGTGCAAAATTTGTTCGGCTTGCCCATGGGCTCCACAGTAATTTTGAGACTGCCTGCACTAGAGATCCCACAGTGGTTGTCGGGAATCCGATTGGGCGGACCTATCACTTCAGAAAGCGTTCTTTTTGCAGTGAATCAAGGTCTCGTGCTCGCAGCGATTGTGACGAGTTTCGCAGCCGCGAGCGCCGTCATTTCAGCGCATAGTCTTTTGAAGTCGCTTCCCATGGGACTGCACAACGTAGCCATGGTGATGGTCATAGCAATTACTTTCATTCCTCACGTACTCGATGACATCAGTCGCGTCCGCCAAGCACAACGATTTCGTGGTTTCACAGCGCGTTCAATCAACTCTATTGCCAGGCTGGTGGTGATTGTGGTTGAAACCGCACTCGAGCGTTCGGTGACGCTCGCAGCAAGTCTGACTGCACGCGGATACACCCTCAGCAGGAGTTCACGTGCTTCTTCAGTGTCGCTACTAGTTTTCATAGTTTCGCTTGCTCTCGGTGTCGTGGCTTTTTCATTCAATTGGCCAAACGTCACCCTCTTGCTGTTGAGCGCTCTCGCGGTATTCAGCCTTGGACACCTGGTATTTTCGAGCAAACAGCAAAAACATCGATCTCGACTTACTGTGGAATCGTGGAGCATTCAAGATTTCGTCCTCGCAGGATGCGCGCTGCTCGGCGTTGTGATCTTTTCGCTCGACACGAAGTTAGCCCCAGTGGGTGCTGTCATGGGCGCAGCCGCACTGTGGTTCATGACGCATAGCACCGGTGCGGAAAGGGAAACAGCATGATCTCGTTGCGCTCCCTTTCCATTCACTACGCTGGACATCAAGTAGTCACTGATCTCTCAGCAGAAATTGAATCTGGCTCCATCGTGTTAGTTGCTGGAGCATCTGGTTCTGGCAAAACTTCGCTGTTGCAAACACTGGCAGGTTTGACACCCGCGTTCACTCAAGCTCAATTTTTCGGCAACATCGTGGTTGACCATGAGCCGCTGTCTACATCACGCGCAGACAAGATTGCGTATGTTCCGCAATCTCCTTCAGACTCATTCGTAGCAGAAATTGTCGAAGATGAAATTGCGTTCAACCTTGAAACGCATGGCTGGTCACGCGCAGACATGCTTGAACGAATTGATGAGATCTGTGACCTTCTAGGAATCACACCATTACGCAAAGCTTCCACAGCCAAACTCTCGACAGGCCAACAACAAAAGGTAGCGATAGCCGCCGCACTGGCAGCACGCCCTTCAATTTTGTTACTCGATGAACCAACCAGCGCATTAGATCCGCAAACGGCCTCAAGTTTTATGAGCGTTTTCCAAAACATTTCTCACCTGACGCAGACCACCATCATCATTGCTGAACATCGCATTGAACGAGTGCTAGAAATTTGCGATTCTGTCATCGTTCTCATGCCGGATACTCCTGCCGAATTTTTGCCACATTCCATCGCATTAGCTCACCTCCCCCACAAACCAGCGATTATGGAACTAGCACAGTTAGCTGGTGTTTCTACCGCCAACTCAGGTCAACCAGCTTTAGCAGCTATTCATGAACCGCTGTTAACCAAACTTGCGCAACACGAACCTCCATTGCGCTTGATCGCTCAAGAATCTGCTCCTCTCATTTCCGTCGAAAATCTCAGTGCAGGCTATACGTCCCACGAAGTGATTTCTCGAATCTATTGCACGATTCACCCTGGACATGTGACAGCCGTCATGGGACCAAATGGCGCCGGCAAATCCACCTTGCTGCTTTCGCTCATGGACGAAACAAAAGTCTTCGATGGAAAAATTCACAGCACTCAACATCTTCGTCGCAGCTTTGTTCCACAACAACCTTCGGACCTCTTCATGTCACATACTGTGTTTGCAGAGTGCCGCGAAAATGACGAACTGCAGAATCTTCCCAAAGGCAAAACTCGAGCTACATTGGCATTGCTCTCACCAGACATCGAAGATTCCATTCATCCTCGAGATCTTTCTGAAGGTCAAAAACTGGCACTCGCTTTGGCGTTGACTTTGTCAGGCAAGCCCGATGTACTCCTGCTCGATGAGCCAACGCGCGGCCTCGATGCTGCTGGTCGGCTGACCCTGATTCAACAACTCGAGTTGTGCGCAGAATCCGGAATCGCTGTGGTGATTGCGACTCATGATCGCGAATTGGCTGCTGTACTTTCACACGAAATTATTGTTCTCGAAAACGGCCAGATCACCGCATCCGGTCCAGCGCACGAAATCATGGCAACTTTCGCGGAGTACCAATCAACCACCGCTCAAGTACTCGCCCCGAGCGGTTGGCTTTCTTTGCAGGATGTGAAGAGTGCTCTCGCGAACTAATCTCCCCCAAAGATTTTCACGAAATTCCGTGATGCTCATCTCGATAAACGCCATGTGTTTTGTCAGTGTTTTCTGGCCGATGTTCGCAAGTGCAACAATGGATGCGACCTGGAGCGATTTCACAGAAATCGGAATCACGTACGTATTGGCGCCTGTAGTCATTTTGCTCGGCCTCAATGAAATGGTTGCCCACAAATTTTCACTACGCGCCTTAGCAGTTTCTGCGATCGTGATTGCGTTGGGCGCTGTCATTCGCCCCCTTGGAGCAGGTGTTGCAGGCATCGAACCCATCTGGTTTCTCTTGATCGTGGTCGCTTGGACTTACGGACCGACAATGGGCTTTGTCATTGCACATTTGACGCTTCTGGTGAGTGCGTTGTTCACCGGCGGCATCGGACCTTGGTTGCCGTATCAAATGATTGGCGCAGGTTGGATAGCACTCGGCGCTGGGCTTTGTTCCAAAGTGTTTGCACACAACAATCGAGTTATCGCAACACTGTACGCCGGCACAGCAACGTTCTTCTATGGGTGGATTTTGAACATGTGGTTTTGGCGTTCACTCACTGGATTGCGCCCTGAATGGGGTTACGACATCAACCTAGAACCCATCGAAAGATTTATTAATCTCGCACGATTTAGTCTCACCACTTCACTCGCTTTTGATGTCTTACGCGCAGCGCTCACCGCGGGCCTACTCTTCGTTGGATTCCACCGACTTCAACAAGCGCTTCGGCGAGCCGCTCCTGACCTTGTAGCGTTGCAAACGAGCCGTAGTACATAGTGTGCCTGTGAGTTCCAACACCACTGACATTCAGCCTTCAAGCAGTCTGAGAGTCGGCATCCGCTCGACGCAGATCGCCACTGGTGTTGTTCTCGTAACTCTCCTTGCAGCTCTCGGTGTCGCCGCTGTTCGAAATGCCGACGCTCGAGACCGTGAAGTTTCTTTCATCCAACAGGCTGAAATCACAACAACCGAATTGATTTCGGCTCAACGCCAAGCAATCGTGCTCGTGGACTCAATCGATGCTTGGCAGAAGCAATCGACAGGCGCTTCGAATGTTGACATGGCTTTGAACAATCTCTTAGCTGCACTCAAGCAAGGAATCGAAGCCGATCCACTGATCAACGACGTAGTCACAGATAAATTCGACGCTGCACTTTCGATTGTGAGCAATCAAATTCAAGTCTCTGATTCTCCCGATTCGGGGGCAATAAACGAAGCACGCTCCATCATTGTTCGCGAGTCTCGAACCTGGTTGAGCAGTTATCAGTCAACTGCGGTGAGCCAAATGCGTGTGCTCTCAGAAAATCGCGCTACTAACGAACGCAATCAGGCAGTTTTGCTGTTCTTGTGCCTCGGGCTTTCTGTGTGGCTGCTCAGTTGGATTGCCATCAGTGTGGCAAACACCTATCAGCGCGCTAGATCATTGATTGCTTCTGAAGAATCTAAAGTGGCGAGTGCCCGCAGTGCCCTGCAGCACGCATCAGACCAGTTGACCTATCAAGCGCAACACGATGCGCTCACTGGACTTGCCAATCGAACTGCCTTGATGAGTGTTTTGTCCTCGGCACTCGCAGCAACGCCCACAAAATCGGTGACAGTTTTCTTTTGCGACCTCGATCGTTTCAAAGTTGTCAACGACTCCCTCGGTCACGCGATGGGAGATGAACTGCTCGTCGAAGCTGCCGCGCGACTTTCGAAAACCATTCGCGAAACTGATTTTGTGGCTCGTTTCGGTGGCGATGAATTCGTCGTGGTGTGCGAAGACATTGAAGACAAAGCAGCTGCACTTCGAACTGCTGAGCGCATTTCGCGGGCGCTCTCAAAACCGTTCGACATGCATGGCCAGGACGCATTTATTGGAGTCAGCATCGGCATCGCTTTCTCCCGCCATGATTCAACAGCAAACCAATTGCTGCGCGATGCGGATGTGGCGATGTATCGCGCAAAAGCTCAGCCGTTCGAACACATCGAATTTTTCGACGCGGCGGGCGATTCGTTCAGCTACCGATTTGATACCGAAAACGCATTGCGTTACGCGATTGCTCATCACCAACTCTTACTCCATTGGCAACCCATAGTTCATTTAAGAAGCGGGCAAGTTCACACACTCGAAGCACTCGTGCGTTGGGATAGACCTGGCAGTGGCATTTTGATGCCTGGTGAATTCATGAGCATTGCGGAAGACAGTGGTTTGATCATTGATCTTGGACGGTGGGTAATTCGCGCAGCATGCACAGCCGGTGCACTGACTGAAGATCGTGCAGTTTCCGTGAACGTGTCACCGAAGCAATTGCGCGACGTTCGTTTCGTAGATGACCTGCGCGATATTTTGAATGAGACGGGTCTCGCTCCCGAGCGACTCATACTTGAACTTACCGAACACACATTGATTGACGCTGCAGTTGTTTCAGCGCCACTGCGTCGAGTGCGCGAATTAGGAATTCGGGTAGCACTCGACGATTTCGGTACAGGTTATTCCTCGCTAGCGTTGTTGTCCCGGCTGCCGATAGACATCATCAAACTTGACCGCGCATTTCTTCGCGAAATCACGACAAACGATGCCAACCAAGCCGTCATCAAATCAATGGTTGCGTTAGCTCAAGCTTTGAACTTAATGCTCATAGTTGAAGGCGTGGAATCGGATGCACAACGCAAGACTTTGCGGTCACTCGGTGTGACCCACGGCCAGGGGTACTGGTTTGGTCAGCCTGAACCTGATCGTTTCAGCGCATTAGTTGCACGTGCTACTTCACGCTCGGGTTCACGAACGGAAGCTTGATCACTTCAACTTCGACTTCACGACCACGCACATCGAGTACCAAGTGATCGCCGATAGCGACGTCAGTTGAAACTAAAGCAAGCGCAATACCTTCTTTAAGAGTTGGCGAGAAAGTTCCGCTGGTGGTTTGTCCGACGACCGAACCACTGCGCAGTACGGACATGTCTCCGCGTGGGATTCCACGGCCGAGAACTTTGAGGGCAGCCCGCTTGCGAGAAGCACCTGATTCGCGCTGAGCAACCACCGCGTCACGACCCTGAAAAGTTGGTTTGTCCCAGCCAATAGCCCACGACAATCCAGCTTCAACAGGCGTGATAGTTGGAGAAATTTCGTGGCCATGAAGTGGGTAACCCATTTCAAGTCGCAACGTGTCGCGTGCGCCAAGACCTACGGGAGTGACACCTTCTGCAATGAGTTTTTCCCAGATAGCAATAGCGCTCTCATTAGGTGCAATGATTTCGAAGCCACGTTCACCGGTGTAGCCAGTACGGCATACAAGCATTGCCACACCTTGAAATTCTGCATAGACCGCACTCATGTATGAATCGGGCAACTCGATGTTCAACGGCGCCAAGACTTTTTCTGAATTGGGGCCTTGGACTGCAACAATCGAATGTGTTTCGTGATGGTTCGTCAGCGAAATTCCCGGAACAACTAATGACTGCAACACCCCAAACACTTCTGTGGCGTTTGATGCATTCGGAACCATCCACACATCGTCAGACGCAATGACGTAAACAATCAGATCGTCAATCACGCCACCCTGGGCGTTCAGCAACATCGAATACTGGGCTTTACCTTCACCGATTTTCGCGAGATCGCTTGCGACGACGGTGTTGAGCCAGGCGGCGGCGTTTTCGCCCGTGATGTGCACTTTGCCCATGTGAGAAACATCAAAGGCACCGACCGATTCACGAACTGATTGATGCTCAGCAACCAAGCCTTGATATTCAATCGGCATATCCCAGCCGCCGAAATCTGTCATTTTGGCGCCGTGGGCGACGTGCCAGTCATGTAACGGTGTGTGCTTCAACGCTGAATCCATGGTCTCACCGTAGCCCCACTAGTACGAATTTGCATGGAAGGGGCATGATTACTTCATGAGTTCTGTCAACATCACGGCAACGGTGCCTGCAAGTGCAGATGTCACCGTATTTTTTGTTTCAGCCGCATCTAAAAATGCCTTCACCCTCCCTACCGAATTTGGCACACCTGCAGTTCGCACTAAGGCCGCAGCTGCAGCCACCGATCTCGGCTTCACTGGTGCTCTCAGCAGCACGGTCACATTGCCTGGTTCAAGCCACGGCGTCAAAGGAAAAATCGTTCTTGTAGGCGTTGGCGCACAGCCCACCCATGAAGACTTTCGACGTGCGGCCGGCGCGGCAGCACGAGCAGCCTTCGGCGCGAAGCGAGCAGCATTTGTAGTTACTGCAGACCACACGGATGCAGTTGGAGCGATTACCGAAGGCGCAATTCTTGGTAGCTACGCGTTCACGACATTTAAGGGTGCTGGCACGCCAAAACCTGCAGAGGGCGCAAAAGCACTTTCAATTGTCACCGCCGAACTCAAGAACACCATTGTCAAGGATGCTTTCGCCCGCGCAACAGCACTCGCTGAAGCTGTGAATCGCACTCGCGACCTTGCGAATACTCCCCCAGGGCACTTGCCGCCAGCAGGTCTTGCAGATGCCGCCGCAGAAGTTGCAGGCACCCGCGGCCTCGACCTCGAAATCTGGGACGAAAAAGCCCTCAAGAAAGCTGGCTTTGGTGGAATCATCGGCGTGGGACAGGGTTCAGCTAACCCACCTCGTCTGATTCGTATCGCTTACCGCCCCGAAGGTGCGACCCGCCACATTGCAATTGTGGGCAAAGGCATCACGTTCGACACGGGTGGCATCTCCATCAAACCTGCTCTTGGTATGCATGAAATGAAAGCTGACATGAGCGGTGCCGCTGCTGTCATTCAAGCTATTGCAGCTATTGCGGATCTTGGACTCGACGTCAATGTCACTGCGTTCGCGGCTTGTGCCGAAAACATGCCTTCGGGTAGCGCCCAACGCCCTGGCGATGTTGTGACTGCATACGGCGGTCGCACTGTTGAAGTTTTGAACACTGACGCCGAAGGCCGTCTGGTGCTTATGGACGCTCTGGTGAAAGCTCAAGAAGAACAGCCAGACATCCTTGTAGATGTTGCAACTTTGACCGGCGCAGCAGTTGTGGCACTGGGTCACCGCATCGCCGCAGTGCTCAGCCCGAATGACGATCTTCGTAACCACATCGTGGATGCAGCGTCTCGTTCTGGTGAATCTATGTGGCCGATGCCATTGCCAGCTGAATACCGCAAGCGGCTCGACTCGAGCGTTGCAGACATCGCAAACATCGCAGATGCCTACGGCAGCTGCTTGTACGGCGGATTGTTCTTGCAAGATTTCGTCGCACCGACTCAGAAATG
>JACCDQ011058310.1_pt1 | contig 11381 bp, 7 predicted proteins | sample 7446031 | NCBI WGS metagenome assembly JACCDQ01 (sample SAMN15323442, study PRJNA562643) | freshwater metagenome | isolation source: river surface water | place: USA:Blue River Watershed | collected 2017-08-17
CCTTCCAGTCATTCACCTCTGGCTGTACACCATGAACCAGCTCGCGCAGTTGAAGCAGTACACGACCGTCGTTGCCGATACCGGCGATTTCCAGGCAATGCAAGTCTTCCAGCCCCACGATGCCACGACCAATCCGTCTTTGATCCTGAAGGCCGTGCAGAAGCCGGAGTACCGGCCGCTTCTCGACGAGACCGTCAGCGCGCATCGTGGCAAGCCGGTGGCGGAGATCATCGATCACCTGCTGATCGCCTTCGGGCTGAAAATCCTGGCAATCATCCCGGGCCGAGTGTCGACCGAGACCGATGCGCGACTGTCCTTCGACACCGAAGGCACGATCGCCAAGGCGCGTCACCTGATCGCGCTGTACGAAGCGGCTGGCGTGAAGCGCGAGCGCGTGCTGATCAAGATCGCCTCCACCTGGGAAGGAATACGCGCGGCCGAAGTGCTGGAGAAGGAAGGCATACGCTGCAACATGACCCTGCTGTTCTCGCTGCCGCAGGCGATTGCGTGCGCAGAAGCAAACGCCCAGCTGATCTCGCCCTTCGTCGGCCGTATCTATGACTGGTTCAAGAAGGTGACTGGCACCGACTACCAGGGCGCCGACGATCCGGGCGTGCAGTCGGTGAAACGCATCTACGACTACTACAAGAAATTCGGCTACAAGACCGAGGTGATGGGTGCCAGCTTCCGCAATACGTCGCAGATCCTTGAGCTGGCCGGATGCGACTTGCTGACCATCAGCCCCGACCTGCTGCAAAAGCTGGCCGAGACCGACGGGCCGGTGGAACGCAAGCTGTCAGCCGATGCGGCGGCCGGTACCGGGCTGCAGAAACTCAGCCTCGACGAGAAGGCGTTCAGGCTGGCGCTGAACGAAGATGCGATGGCGACAGAAAAGCTTGCCGAAGGCATTCGACTGTTCTGCGCCGATGCCGTCAAGCTGGAACAGCTGATCGGCGCATAAGCTGGGTGCGCGGCGGATGCCGGCTTACAAGGCTCCGCTGCGCCGCAATTCGGCAATCTCGTCGGCGGTGTAACCAAGATCGGCGAGCACTTCATCGGTATGCTGACCCAGTTCCGGGCCGATCCAGCGCGTGCCGCCCGGCGTTTCCGACAGCTTGGGCGTGACGGCCGGCAGCTTGATCGGCGTGCCGTCTTTGAACAGGTGCTGCTCGAACATCTGCCGTGCGAGGAACTGCGGATCCTGCAGCATGTCACGCACGGAATAGATCTTCGATACCGGCACATCCGCGGCCTTCAATATCTCGAGTGCCGCATCAATGTCACGCCCGCTGCACCAGGCCTGGATTGCGCCGTCGATTTCAGCGGTCTGCTGTACGCGACCCGCATTGTTCGCCAATTGCGGATCCGTCGCCATATCGTCGCGACCGATCGCTGTCATCAGCCGCTTGAAGATCGCATCGCCATTGCCGGCGATGACGATGTTCTCGCCGTCCGCCGTGGTGTAGGTGTTGGACGGCACGATGCCCGGCAGCGAACCACCGGTGCGTTCGCGCACCACACCCGCGTGGTCGTATTCCGGCACCAGCGATTCCATCAGGTTGAACACCGCCTCATATAGCGCGACGTCCACCACCTGCCCCTGCCCGGCCACGCACTCGGCACCGGTCTTGCCGTTCCAGCGGCCGCCGGTCACGTCACGATGGCGCAAGGCCATCAGCGCACCAATCGCGCCATGCAGCGAGGCGATCGAATCACCGATGGATATGCCGATGCGTACCGGCGGCCGGTCCGCATGGCCTGACACATAGCGTATGCCGCCCATCGATTCACCGATCGCGCCAAAACCCGGTGCATCGCGCATCGGGCCCGTCTGGCCGTAGCCCGACAGCCGCACCATGATCAGCGCCGGATTGATGGCCTTCAGCTGCTCGTAGCCGATATTCCATTTTTCGAGCACGCCAGGTCGATAATTCTCGATCACGATATCGGCCTCGAGCGCGAGCTGCCGCGCGATTTCCTGCGCGCGCTCATCTTTCATGTTGAGCGTAATGCTCTTCTTGTTGCGACTCTGCACGGTCCACCACAGCGAATTGCCATCCTTCAGCACACGCCATTGCCGGATGGGATCGCCGCCATCGGGCGATTCGACCTTGATCACGTCCGCACCAAACTCGCCCATCAGGCGCGAGCAGAACGGTCCGGCGATCAGTGTGCCGAGTTCAAGGACCTTGATGCCGGCAAGCGGGCCGGTGGATTTTTTTTGTTCTTGCATGGCAGGGTGAAAAAATCAGGTAAGACAGCGGATCAGGTGGCGCGGCGATCCAGCATCGCACGCGCGATGGTGCCGGCGTCGACGTATTCCAGTTCGCCGCCGACCGGCACGCCGCGCGCCAGCCGCGATACTTTCAGTCCGCGCGCCTTCAGCGTTTCGCTGATGTAGTGCGCCGTGGCTTCGCCTTCGTTGGTGAAATTCGTGGCAAGCACGACCTCGGTAACGATGCCGTCGGTCGCGCGCGCGATCAGCTTGTCGAGCTGCAGGTCTTTCGGACCGATGCCGTCGAGCGGCGACAGACGCCCCATCAGCACGAAATACAGTCCCTTGTAGGTCAGCGTCTGCTCGATCATCATCTGATCGGCCGGCGTCTCGACGACACACAGTTGCGTTGCATCGCGCGCCGCATCCAGACAGGTCTCACAGACCTCGTTCTCGGTAAAGGTATTGCAACGCGCACAGTGATGAATGCGCTCGACCGCCTGGGTCATCGCACGCGCAATCAACGCTGCCCCTTCGCGGTCGTGCTGCATCAGGTGATACGCGATGCGCTGCGCAGACTTGGGGCCGATGCCGGGCAGCCGGCGCAGTGCCTCGGCGAGGAAGTCGAGGCTGGACGGATTTTTCACGAGAAGCTCAGAACGGCAGCTTGAACCCCGGCGGCAGCGGCAGGCCGGAAGTCAGTCCCGACATCTTTTCCGACGAAGTCGCCTCGGCCTTGCGCACGGCATCGTTGAACGCTGCCGCAACCAGGTCCTCGAGCATGTCCTTGTCATCTGCCAGCAGCGACGGGTCAATTGACACGCGCTTGACGTCGTTCTTGCAGGTCATGACCACCTTCACCATGCCGGCGCCGGCCTGTCCTTCGACTTCGATCGTCGCCAGATGCTCCTGCATCTTTTTCATGTTGTCCTGCATTGCCTGAGCCTGCTTCATCAGGCCGGCCAATTGGCCTTTCATCATGGTGAACTCCTTTAAGGTAAATGGTGGGTACGGAAATTTTCAGGGACGTCGGCGTCCCGGGGTTCATACCGGCCGTATCGATCCCGGCACGAAAGTGGCGCCGAAATCGCGCATCAGGATCTGCACGAAAGGATCGTCTTGCAAGGTGCGTTCAGCCTGGCGTTGCCGCTCCGCCTGCTCGGCGACATCGGCCGCGTGAGCGGTACGGCGGACTGCGCCGATCTCGGTTTCGAGCCGGACAGGTCGGACATAGTGTTCCGTCAGCGCGGCGGCAAGCTTGTCGCCGCTGCCGGCCGACAGCAGCGTTTCAACCGGCACACGTATGCGCATCAGCAAGGCATCACCGTTCTCGACACAGGCCAGCAGTTCGCTTTGCATCGCGAGCTGATGCACGACACCGCGCAGCGACAGCTGGCGCACCAGCTGTGGCCAGTCGCAGGAAATACCGGATGGTAGGACTGGCGCTGGCGCCGGCGCCGGCTCCAGCTCAGAACGGGGCTCGGACCGGAGCTCGGGCAGAGACTCCTGCGGCGGCAGGTCGAACGGCAGGTTATCGAGCGGCAGGTCGTCATACGACATTTCCGCAGGCGGCACTTCGTACGGCCAATCATCCGCGGATGCGGCTTCGATGGCAGGCGGCGCCGATGAGGCCGGCATCGATGGTGATTCAGTTTTTTTTTGAGCCGGGTCAAACGCGTCGACCGGTGCAGTATCGGAAAAATCTTCTTCCCACGGCGGAGGTGCCGACGAGCGTGCAGCTGCAGCTGGCGCCGCTACCGGTGCGGATGATGCAGGCGCCGCGGCCAGCGCGGGCGACGACGGCGCCTGCGCCGGTGCCGCCGGCGGTGCTTTCGCGCGACTGCTGCGGGCTGCAGCCAGCGCGGCCATTGCAGGGCTGGGCGGCCGTGCCGCTGGCGCGGCGGGTGCAGCCTTTGCTGGCGATGCGGCGGCGGCAGGAGCCTCCACAGCAGACGGAGCGGCGGCAGCTGACACTGGCATGGCAACGGGTGCAACGGGTGCAACACCTGCCTTGCCCGCCTGCATAGCGCGTGGCGCCGCAGCGGATACCTGCTGCGCACCGCCGTCGATCGGCACAAAGGCCAGCATGCGCAACAAGGTCATGGTGAAGCCCGCGTATTCGTCCGGCGCGAGTCCGAGCTCGTTGCGTCCGTGAACGGCGATCTGGTAAAACAGCTGTACATCTTCAGCCGGGAATGCCTGCGCCAGCCGAAGGATGTCATCGCGCCCGGGCAGGTCATCGGGTATCGCCGCGGGCACGGCCTGCGCTATCGCGATCCGGTTCAGCAGCGTCGCGAGATCCTGCAGCGCCGTGCTCCAAGAAAGGCTGCGTGCCGCCATGTCGTCGGCAATGCCGAGCAAGGCTGCGCCGTCCTGTGCCGCCAGCGCATCAAGCACGCGCACGAGATAGGTCTGGTCGAGCGCGCCCAGCATGCCCTGCACTGCGTCGAGCGTGACTTTGCCGGCGGCATAAGCGATCGCCTGGTCAGTCAGCGACAGCGCGTCGCGCATCGATCCCTGAGCGCCCTGTGCGAGTAAGCGCAGCGCCGGCGCGTCGAATGCGATCTGTTCTTGCCCGAGAATGTTTTCAAGATGCCCGACGATGTGGCCGGGCGGCATCTGCTTCAGGTTGAACTGCAGGCAGCGCGACAAAACCGTGACCGGAATTTTCTGCGGATCGGTGGTCGCAAGGATGAACTTGACGTGTGCGGGCGGTTCTTCCAGCGTCTTCAGCATGGCGTTGAAGGCGTGGCTGGTCAGCATGTGGACTTCGTCGATCATGTAGACCTTGAAGCGCGCATTCGAAGGCGCGTACACCGCTTGCTCCAGCAACTGCGCCATTTCATCGACGCCGCGGTTGGATGCCGCATCCATTTCGATGTAATCGACGAAGCGGCCAGCATCGATCGCGACACAGGCTTCGCAAACGCCGCAAGGCTGCGCAGTGATGTCACCCTGCCCGTCGGCGCCCTGGCAATTCAGCGATTTCGCAAGAATGCGCGATAGTGTCGTCTTGCCGACACCGCGCGTGCCTGTAAACAAGTACGCGTGATGCAGCCGCTGCTGCTCAAGTGCATGCGTGAGCGCGCGCACCACATGCTCCTGACCGACCAGGGTGTCGAAACTTTTCGGGCGGTATTTGCGGGCGAGGACCTGGTAGGACATGTCCGGAGGCGCTGTCATTGTCGAAGCGTGAATTTTACCCGAGCGCGCAGGCGGTTCACGGCTGGCGTAATCTAGCGGGCATCGCCATGCGGTTAAGCGATGCCACTGGCAAGCGCCGTCGTCGCGACCCATGGCCGGATGGCGTGAATCCATGCTGCCTTGCTATGCCAGATGCCGGAGGACACGATGCGCTGGCCTACCCACGAAGTAAGCAATCAGCCGCCGCCACTGGTGGATGACAACCTGTTCGAGTCCGACCTCGCGCTGCAGGACGCAACGATGCGAGCGCTGGACAGAACGGCAACAGACACTCTGAGCAAACTCGGCCGCTGGGCTGGCAGCGCCGAAGCGCAGACGCTTGCGTGGCGAGCGAATCGATTCCCGCCTGAATTGCGCACGCACGACCGACAAGGACACCGGATTGATCAGACAGAGTTCGATCCTGCCTGGCATGCATTGCTGGGAAAACTGCGTGGCAGCGGCCTGCACGCACGTGCATGGCGCGGGCTGTCGCCCAATGCGCACTTTGAACGCGCTGCTGCTTTCTACCTCCATGCGCAGGTCGAGGCCGGCAGCCTTTGCCCGGTGACGATGACTGCCGCCGCTATTCCCACGCTGCAGCGCGAGCCTTTATTTGCGTCGCTGGCCGACAAACTGTTCAGCGAAACTCATGACGCACGCGATCTGCCGACCACGGCAAAACCGGCCATTCTGGTCGGCATGGGCCTGACCGAAAAACAAGGCGGATCGGATTTGCGCGGCACGCAGACTGAAGCCATCCCGATGGACCGTGGCGGACGCGGCACCCCCTACCTTCTGACGGGTCATAAATGGTTTTTTTCTGCGCCGATGTGCGACGCTCATCTTGTGCTCGCTGTCGCGCCCGAGGGACTGTCCGCGTTTTTTGTGCCGCGCTGGCGTGCCGATGGCCGTAAAAATACGGTGCTGCTGCAGCGACTGAAGGACAAGTTGGGCAATCGCTCGAATGCCAGCGCAGAAGTCGAGTTTGTCGATGCGCACGGCATCCTTGTCGGAGAGCCTGGCCGCGGCATCGCGACCCTTGCCGAAATGGCCAGCCTGACTCGGCTCGATTGCGCAATTGCCAGCGCCGCGCTGATGCGGCAGGCGCTGACGCAAGCATTGCACCATGCGCGACATCGGGTGGCGTTTGGCCGACCGCTGGCGCAACAGCCGCTGATGATGAGCGTGCTGGCCGACCTGGCGCTTGAAAGCGAAGCCGCATTGCTGCTGGTGCTTCGTCTGGCGCACGCACTGGATCGTGGGGAGACGACGCTGTTACGCGTGCTGACGCCGGTTGCCAAATTCTGGATCTGCAAGCGCGCGCTGGAATTCAGCGGCGAATGCATGGAAATCCTGGGCGGCAATGGCTATGTGGAGGACGGCCCGCTGGCCCGGCTGTATCGTGAAGCGCCGGTCAACTCCATTTGGGAGGGCTCGGGAAATGTCATGTGCCTCGACCTGTTGCGGTCCATGCAGCAGGCCGGGTCCGCGCTGCAAGGAGTGCTGGCCTGGCTGCAGTCCGGGGTCCGGGAGGATGCCCGGCTGAAGCCACTATTCGATGCACTCCAGCTGGCTCTGGGATTGCCATTGGAGCAGCAGCAACAGCAAGCGCGCCGAATTACGCAATCGTTGGTTTTGCTCGCACAAAGCACATTACTGCTAGAACAAGCACCCGCAGAAATCGCGGATGCGTTCATCGCCAGCCGCTGCGATCAGCAATACGGTCGCGTTTTCGGCGCCTTGCCGGCCCGCGACTGGTCGCACATCATCGCGCGAGCATGGCAAGATTGAAACCCACTTGAAAACAACCGCGTGAGCGATTGAAGATGCGGCCAGTTTCGGTCAACAACGAGCATAGTGATGACGTCGCCGAGGCGGGGAGAAATGAGAGAAGAGGCGAGCCTTGTCTGCGGCACTTGCGGGAAATGGCTGTGGCTGCTTCGTTCCCGACCTGACCAGGTTGACCATGCCACAATGCGCAGGGGCCCGCCGACGCGCATTCTATCAGCATTCGCCCATTCAGAAACCCAGCTTTTGCCAGATTTCGTCGACCCTCGCTTTCACGGCTGCATCCATTTCGATGGTGCGTCCCCATTCTCGACTGGTCTCTCCCGGCCATTTATTGGTCGCATCAATGCCCATCTTGCTGCCCAGACCGCTGACGGGTGATGCAAAATCAAGATAGTCGATCGGCGTGTTGTCGACGATCGTGGTGTCTCGTACCGGATCGACGCGCGTCGTGATCGCCCAGATCACTTCTTTCCAGTCGCGAATGTCGACATCCTCGTCGACAACGACGATGAACTTCGTGTACATGAACTGCCGCAGGAAGCTCCAGACGCCGAACATCACACGCTTCGCGTGCCCCGCATACGCTTTCCTCATCTGCACGACCGCCATCCGGTAGCTGCAACCCTCCGGTGGCAAATAGAAATCGGTGATCTCCGAAAACTGCTTTTGCAGCAATGGGACGAACACTTCGTTCAGGGCCACGCCCAGCACGGCCGGCTCGTCCGGCGGCTTGCCGGTATAAGTAGAGTGATAGATCGGGTCGCGCCGCATGGTGATGCGGTCGATCGTCAACACCGGGAACCAGTCCTGCTCATTGTAATAACCGGTGTGGTCACCAAACGGTCCCTCGAGCGCATGCTCATAGCCACTGGGATGCTTATCGTCCGGGTAAATATGGCCTTCCAGCACGATCTCGGCCGATGCGGGCACGCGCAGTTCGCTGCCCATTGCCTTAACCAACTCAGTCCGGCTGCCACGCAGCAGGCCAGCGAACTGATATTCCGACAGGCTGTCCGGTACCGGCGTGACGGCCCCCAGAATGGTTGCCGGATCAGCGCCCAGTGCCACCGCGATTGGATACGCCTGGCCCGGGTTCGCAATGCCATGCTCGCGGAAGTCGAGCGCGCCACCCCGATGCGCAAGCCAGCGCATGATCACTTTATTCGTTCCGATTACCTGCTGTCGGTAAATGCCAAGGTTCTGCCGCTTTTTGTGCGGCCCTTTCGTAATGACCAGACCCCAGGTAATCAGCGGCGCGGCGTCCCCGGGCCAGCAATGCTGGACTGGCAACCGGGACAGGTCCACCTCCGTGCCTTCCCAGACCACCTCCTGGCATGGCGCAGAACGCAGCTCACGCGGCGCCATATCCCAGACGGACTTCAGCAGTGAGCCGAGCCCGAGCACATCTTTCACGCCTTTCGGCGGCTCTGGCTCTTTCAGCGCGGACAGCAGCTGCCCGATGCGGCGCAATTCACTGACGTCCGAAGCTCCCATGCCCAGCGCGACACGCTTCGGCGTACCGAACAGATTGCCGAGTACCGGCATCTGGTATCCGGTTGGCTGAGTGAAAAGAAGTGCCGGACCGCCTGCCCGCAACGTGCGATCGCATAATTCGGTCATCTCCAGATGGGGAGAAACAGGGATTGCCACCTCGGTCAATTCGCCAGATTTTTTCAATTTGGCAATAAAATCCCGCAAATCGGAATATTTCATTGGGTATTGATATGTTTCAATGTGAAACCAGATAAAGGGAACAGATGCGCAAGCATTTGATTTTTCAGATTATTTATTTTAAGAAACTTTATTTTAATAAATAAAAGTTATAGGTTTTTACTTTTCCAGTATTGACTCGATATAAACAGGCACCTACAATCCGCTCAAATTTATCGGGCAAGCCTTCCGGAACAATCCGGAACCATGAAAGGCGACACACTGGCTGCCCAGTCAAATCAGGGCAGACCTGTCGGCAATTGTAGAGATTGTTTTCCGAACAGGTCGAACATTCATCCCTGAAAAAAGATTGTCGAAGTCTCCTGAGTAAACGGAGACCATCAAGACAACACCGGCGTTTGCGAGTACACCGTCACCAGGCTGCATCGGCAGACGGTCGCAAGCGAATTTTTTGTCTCGCGGTGAATTGAAGCACGAAGCACGCTTGCAATTGGCCTCAGCACAGAGTGCCTGGCAAAACGTGAATGCAGACTTGCCATGTCAGCAACGAAGAGTGCACATGGCGAGGGGGAAGCTCTCGTGTTTTGCCAGGCGCTTTGAGGGCCGTGATGATTCAGGAGGTTTTATGAATAATCGACGCAAGTTATCTGCGTTGGTCGGTGCGGGAAATGCCTCCCCGCGTTTTCAACTTTTCGGCGAAGATCTGTTCGCCCGTATTCGCGGTGTTTTGACCACCGCTCGCCGTACGTTGATCGCCATTGAGTTGGCCGTTGTTGCGGCGCTCGCTTTGGCTTTCTTCCGGCCCGAGTTGCTCGACGACCTGAAGGATTTGTCGCCGTTCGCGGACACCACCGCCGAGCAGGAAGCGACGGACGAAGACGCGCTGGTTCAGGCGCTATCGCTGCCCGAACGCGGCGCGCTTGCAGCCAGTGACAACCAGCCGGCTCGTGCGCAGCAGCGCGTAACCGACTGGCTGGCCAAGCGTTATCGCATCGCCAGCACTGCCAGCAACATGCTGGTTGGCGCGGCCTACGAATCGGCCCGTGAGGTCAAGATCGATCCGCTGCTGATTCTTGCCGTCATGGCGATCGAATCTCGCTTCAATCCTTACGCTGAAAGCTCAGTCGGTGCCCAGGGCCTGATGCAAGTGATGGCCAAAGTCCACCACGACAAGTTCAGCGACCATGGCGGGCTGAACGCGGCATTGAATCCGGTCGCCAACATTCAGGTTGGCGCATCGATCCTGAAGGACATGATTCGTCGCTCAGGTTCGACCGAAGCGGGGCTGAAGCTGTATGTCGGTGCGGGCAACATGGCAACTGATGGCGGCTACGCCGACAAAGTGATGGCTGAGCATGCGCGACTGCGCGCGGTAGCCGCCGGCAAGCGCGTGCCGACCTTTACTCCGCAGCCTGCGCAGTCCGGCGAGAAGGTCCGCGAAGCGAAAGCACCAACGCTGCCGAACCACGCACAGGCACAAACCGAACCGACCTGAGCCTGCAAAACTTGCAAAAACAAAAAGGAGCCGAGGCTCCTTTTTGTTTTTGCGCAGTCAATATTGATTGAGCCAAGTTTATTTCGATGAGAAATACTCACTCAAGCGCCGGACCGCTTCCTGAAGATTCGCCATCGAGGTCGCGTAGGACACGCGGATAAAGCGCTTCGCGCCGACTACCCCGAAATCCAGCCCGGGCGTCAATACGACGCCGGTCCGGTCCAGAATATCGCGCGTCAGCTGATCTGCGTCATCTGACAGGCGGCTGCAGTCGGCATACACATAGAACGCTCCATCCGGTATCACCGGGATCTCGAAACCCAGCTTCTGCAACTCGGGCACCAGATAGTCTCGTCGGCGGCGGAATTCCTGACGGCGCTCCTCAGCCACCGCAAGCGCCTGCGGTGTAAAGCACGCCAGCGCCGCGTGCTGTGCCAGACTGGACGCACAAATGAAGAAGTTCTGTGCAAGCTTCTCGATTGCCGGCAGCATCCCTGGCGGAACCACCAGCCAGCCAAGGCGCCAGCCGGTCATATTGAAATACTTCGAAAAGCTGTTGATAACGATCAGGTCGTCACCAAGCTCAAGTGCCGTGTAAGGAGGCGCGTCATAAGACAGTCCCTGATAAATCTCGTCGACTAACGCGAAGCCTTTATGTTGGCGCACGACCTCCAGTGTGCGTGCGAGCTCGTCGCGGTCAATCGATGTACCGGTCGGGTTCGACGGTGACGCCAGCAGCACGCCACGGGTGTTTGCCCCCCAATGCGATTCGACCATCGCCGCCGACAACTGGAAACGCTCAGCCGGCCCGCTGGGAATCAGCTTGGCCTGCCCATTGAACGCGGCAATGAAGTGCCGGTTGCATGGATAGCTCGGGTCGGGCATCAGTACTTCAGCCTGTGGCTCGACCAGTGCGGCGCTCGCCAGCAGCAATGCCGCCGACGCACCGGCAGTGACGACAATGCGTTCTGCCGGCACATCGACGCCGAATGCGCTTTGGTAATAATCGGAAATCGCCGTGCG
>JACCDQ011558522.1_pt1 | contig 11380 bp, 12 predicted proteins | sample 7446031 | NCBI WGS metagenome assembly JACCDQ01 (sample SAMN15323442, study PRJNA562643) | freshwater metagenome | isolation source: river surface water | place: USA:Blue River Watershed | collected 2017-08-17
TAATCTACAGGCGGATACTTATCATAGGGGGGAAGTCAAACAAAATAAGGATTATAGAAATATTTTTAATTTTTCACTTTATACTGATTACGATATTTTTTTCCTAGCCCGAAGGTTCTTCCAAGGTTAAAACCAAAGTGAATTCCTCCGTCAGCCCATGAGTCTGTTGTTTCTGTAATAAATTGTTTTTCTACCATTCCAACTGAATTGGTAAAGTGTAGTGAAAAAACGTGTCCACCCGTTTCTATATCAAAGCCAAATGATAACGCATTTTTGTAGGTACTTGCTAACTGGTTAGGTGCAACGTAATAATATTCGCCAATGAGTGCCGTGCGTTTGGTTATTTTATAACGTCCGCCAATTCCCAGAGCAATAACATCGTTTGTCTCACCTATTACATTTGTTCTATTTCTATGTACCCAAGTTGGCATGATTTGTAATGAGAGCTTCTCACTGAATTTTCTAGCGATTAACGCCTGACTCGCATAACTATATTTGGATGAAGCACTACGATTTTCTGAAGCTGGGTATTGTAAAAAATCAGCAAATCCCTCTCCTAATAACGTTACACTAATCGGACTACCTCCTGAAATTTTCTGTGTAACTAGCTTATATTTGGTATAAATATTAACCATTTTTTGAACAGAACTTCTACCGATGCCAACCATCCAACGATCACTTATACCATAATCAAAGCCCATATACACATAGCCTTGATCTAAGCCATAAAATTGGTCAATACCCGTATTAATAGTACCGAAACGGTGCGAAATACGGTAATCTAAATGGTGGGCAGGTGTGGTTTCAATAGACTGTCCACTAATAATTCGAGTCGATTTAAAAGTGCCATGTACAATCTCTGGGCTATCATTGTCAGGAATAAGCCTCAATAAATCATCCTGTGCATACACTGCATTGATAATAGAAAGTAGAATAACAGGAATCGTAAAGAACTTTTTCATGATGAGTGTGTGGTTTGAATTTAAAAGAGAGTAATAAAAAGTATTTAGGTAGGTATTGACCTCATAGCGGTGAGGTGCTAATTACAAATAGAATGAAGAACTAACTTAGTTATCCTTCATAAACTCGTACTTGTAACGAACTAACTAAACTTGTCTTGTACTGAGTGAGTGGCATCTGAGCAGGAGATTGTATCACCTTTCCTGTGAGGTCATAGCGAGAGCCATGATTGGAACAGTAAATATCATCTGTAGCGGCTTTATATTCCACGGTTGTTCCTTGATGTGTACAAACTTTGGAAAGAGCGATGAACGTTCCTGACATAGAACGAGCTACAATAATATTATCAAAATAAAGAAAACCACCATTGGTTAGTAATGCTTTGTTAGCACTCAATGAGAGGTCAATTGTGAAATCTACTTTGCTACCTGTTCCTGTTGTAGGAGTTGTTGTGCTAGGGGATGGTTCTTCTGTAGTACATGAAGTAAGGGTGCCCATGCAGTAAAGTGCCATGATTGTACCACCACTAAGTCCTAGGTTACGGATAAATTCTGAGCGTTTCATCTAGTTCGTTGTTTGTTTAATCAGACTTACGCAAAAAGGAATAATATGGATTGCCGTAAACGAAAAAAGCTCATAACCTATTGGCTATGAGCTTTTAAAGTGGTATTATTTACTTACAGATTGCTTAAATCAAAGCTTTCCATAAAGGCAGTTGTAAATTGTCCAGATTTGAAAATTTCGTCATCCATCAATTTGATATGGAAAGGAATCGTTGTTTTGATTCCATCAATGACAAACTCTTGCAATGCACGTTTCATACGAAGTAATACTTCCTCACGACTCTGACCAGATACAATTACTTTCGCAATCATTGAGTCATAGTTTGGCGGAATTGTATAACCTGCATAAACATGGCTATCAATACGAACACCATGACCACCTGGAAGGTGTAAATTTGTGATTTTTCCAGGAGATGGTCTAAATCCATGAGCAGGATCTTCTGCATTGATACGACACTCTAATGAATATAACTTTGGATAGTAGTTTTGTCCTGAAATAGGAATACCTGCTGCCACCTTGATTTGTTCCTTAATTAAGTCAAAATCAGTTACTTCTTCTGTAATCGGGTGTTCTACTTGGATACGAGTATTCATTTCCATAAAGTAGAAATCACCGTGTTTATCAACCAAAAATTCGATTGTTCCAGCCCCTTCGTACTTAATAGCAGCAGCACCTTTCACGGCAGCTTCTCCCATTTTTTCACGTAATTCAGGTGTTAATGCTGGAGAAGGAGTTTCTTCACATAATTTTTGGTGACGACGTTGAATCGAGCAATCACGTTCAGATAAGTGACAAACTGTTCCATAGCTATCTCCAATTACTTGAATTTCGATGTGACGAGGGTCTTCTACATATTTTTCCATGTATAAACCATCGTTTCCGAAAGCTGCTGCAGATTCAGTTTTTGCATCATCCCAAAGCTTATCAAATTCTTCTTCTTTACGGATAATACGCATACTACGTCCACCACCACCAGCTGTAGCTTTGATAATAACAGGGTATTTGATTTCTTTAGCTAACGCTTTGGCTTCTTCAACGGTGTCAATCAAACCTACCGAACCTGGAATTACAGGAACGCCTGAGTTTTTCATAGTTTCTTTGGCCGTTGCTTTATCTCCCATAGAGTTAATTTGGTCTGCAGTGGCACCAATAAATTTGATACCATATTCAGCACAAATACGAGAAAACTCTGCGTTTTCAGATAAAAAGCCATATCCTGGGTGAATAGCATCTGCACCTGTTACTTCAGCGGCAGAAATAATAGCAGGAATATGTAAGTATGACTGACGGCTTGGAGGAGGTCCAATACATACAGCTTCGTCAGCAAATTTAACGTGAAGGCTTTCACGATCAGCAGTAGAATAAACAGCTACTGTCTTAATGCCCATCTCCTTACATGTTCTAATGATACGAAGGGCAATTTCACCTCTGTTGGCAATTAATATTTTTTTAAACATTTTTTTAGGTATAAGGTATGAGATATGAGGTATGAAATAGGAGGCAATTACCTAATAATTCATGCCTCATACCTTATACCTAAATTATTGTTCAACAACAAATAACGGTTGGTCAAATTCAACAGGTGTTGCATTTTCTACCAATACTTCAACAATACGACCAGAAACTTCTGACTCAATTTCGTTGAAAAGTTTCATCGCTTCGATAATACAAACAGTTTTACCTTTTGTTACTTCTGATCCAACTTCTACAAAAGCAGGGTTGTTTGGATTTCCAGAACGGTAGAAAGTACCAATCATTGGTGATTTTATCGTAACACGGTTACTTGCTGCCGCAGGAGCTGCTGCTGGAGTAGCTGGTGCTGCGGGTGCTGCCGCTGCTGGAGTTGCTGCTACTGCTACTGGAGCGGGTGCAGGAGCTGCTGCAACTACTTGCTGCACTACTGGAGCTGCACCAAAACGTTTAATAGCTAATTTAAGCTCTGATGTCTCAATGTTTACTTCATCTAAACCAGATTGTGCAATAAAATCAATGAGTTTCTGAATTTCTTTCGTTTCCATTGTAAAGGGATGGGTATTTTAGTTTTTAGGTAATATTCCTATGGCTATAAACGCTTGATACTTATTTAACTCGTTCTACGTATTCGTAAGTACGAGTGTCAACCTTAATCTTCTCGTCTGTTTGAATAAACAAAGGAACAGTAATCGTTGCACCAGTTTCTACTGTCGCAGGTTTTTTAGGAGAGTTGGCAGTATCACCTTTAATACCTGGCTCTGTGTAAGTTACTACTAACTCAACAAATAAAGGCATATCACATGAAATCGGTAAGTCCGTCTCTGTGTTGATTAAGATTTCAACTTCTAAACCTTCTTTCATTAAATCAGCTCCTTCGACCATTGCTTTGTCGAGGGTGATTTGTTCAAAAGTTTCATTATCCATAAAGGTATAACCAAACTCTTCTGCATAAAGGTATTGGAATACACGACGTTCAACACGTACTGGAAAAATATTTACACCAGAGTTGAAGGTGTTGTCAATTACCTTACCCGTTGTCAATGACTTCAATTTTGTTCTCACAAAAGCAGGACCTTTTCCTGGTTTAACATGTAAGAATTCAGTGATTGAAAATAAGTCATTATTAAATTTAATAACTAAACCGTTTTTAATATCTGCCGTAGTTGCCATTTTTTTGAAAATTGGTAGTATTATGTACTTATACGTTCGTCGGTATCAATGGGCATACAAGCTATGAAATAAGATGGATACCCAATAGATGATAGCGATTTAGATGAGTGCGGAATACTACTTTTTAAAAGAATTATTTTTCAGTCTGCAAAGGTAATAAAAAAGCAGTAAACACCTTGCCTCTTGCAAGTTATCTACTGCTTTCAATTAATATGCCCATTTTAGATAAACGCTACCCCATGTAAAGCCACCACCAAAGGCTGCTAAGATAAGGTTATCTCCTTTTTTCAATTGAGATTCATAATCCCAAAGGCATAAAGGAATAGTGGCTGCGGTTGTATTACCGTATTTATGAATGTTAAGCATCACTTTATCTGAACCAATACCCATGCGGTTAGCGGTTGCATCAATGATACGTTTATTTGCTTGATGAGGTACTAAAAAGGCAATATCATCACCTGTCAACTCATTGCGTTCCATAATCTCTGCCGAAGCATCTGCCATACGAGTTACGGCAAACTTGTAAACAGATTGCCCTTCCTGACGAATGTAGTGCATTTTAGCATCAATGGTCTCATGAGTTGGTGGATGAACACTACCACCACCTTCTTGAATTAAATAGTTAGCCCCCGAACCATCTGATTTCAAAATGAAATCCTGAATACCGAAACCTTCCGTGTTGGCCTCTAGTAAAACAGCTCCAGCACCATCTCCAAATAACACACAAGTAGTTCTGTCTGTGTAATCAACAATAGAGGACATTTTATCGGCTCCGACAACAATTACTTTTTTGTAACGGCCAGATTCAATGAACATCGCACCTGTTGTTAAAGCATTGATAAACCCCGAACATGCAGCCGCTAAATCATACGATGCAATGTGAGGTAAACCTACTTTATCACAAATAATGTTGGCTGTAGAGGGGAAAAAATGGTCTGGACTGATGGTGGCACATATAAGCAGGTCGATTTCCTCAGGCTTAGTATTTGTTTTAGCAAGCAAACCTTTTACTGCTTCTATCGCCATTACTGATGTTCCTAAGCCTTCACCCTTCAAAATATGACGCTCTTTGATGCCTGTACGAGAAGTAATCCATTCGTCGTTTGTATCAACAATTTTACTCAATTCTTCATTGCTTAATACATCCTCAGGTACATACCCATGGACACCTGTAATTGCTGCTGTAATTTTAGTCATGTTTTTAATGGGTGAATTTTTCAATAAGAAAAAAAGAATACTCGTTTGTGGTACTCTTCTTTTATGTGATTGTCTAAACTAGTGCCTCTTTGATTTTGTCTGTAACCTTCGAGGTAACAATCTGTTGACAAAGATTAATCATATTTTTAATAGCTGTGGGCGAAGATGCTCCATGAGCTATGACTACGTTTCCATTAACACCAATAATCGGGCTTCCGCCTACTGCTTCATAGTTGGTCTTATCTAAAAAGTCGTTTTCTACTCCTTGATTCTTCATAATCCCATAAAGCGATTCTCCCATTTTAAGCAAAATATTGCCCGTAAAACCATCCGTTACAATTACATCAGCTTTGCCTTTGAAAAAGTCTTTGCCTTCTAAATTACCAACGAAGTTGATTTTGGGGTTTTCTTTCATAATCTTGTAGGCTTGCTGAACAATTAAAGAACCTTTTTCTTCTTCTTCTCCAATGTTCATCAGACCAACACGAGGATTCTCGATTCCAGTAGTAGCTTTACAGTAAACAGAACCTAAAAGACCAAACTGATCTAGCATTTCTGGTTTTACATCTGCATTAGCACCAATATCAACCATCACGGCTAAATTGCCATCGGTTTGTGGTGCAAATCCAGCAATCGCAGGACGCTGAACGCCCTCAATTGTTTTTAAGGCAAAAAGCGAACCGACCATCATTGCCCCTGTATTACCTGCAGAAGCAAAAACATCAATTTGACCTGTTTTTAAAAGTTTAAACCCAACTCCGATACTGGAATTGGGTTTAGCTTGCATTGCCTTAACAGGATGCTCACCCATTTCAATTACTTCGGTTGCCTCCGTAATTTCAATGTTCGATCCTGTAAAATTTTCTTTATCAAGAACTGCTTGAATAGCCTCACGTTGTCCTATCAATACGATGGACACTCCAGATGGTAATTCTTTTGCAGCTAATACTGCTCCATTTACAATTGCACTTGGGGCGAAGTCCCCGCCCATTGCATCAACTCCTATCTTCATTTATATTTTTTGGTTAGTACAGGGATATTTAGACCGTAAAGTTAACAGATTCTCTGAATCAATAATCTTACAATCAATAAGGTACTCGCAAAAATAGCATTTTATGAAGTTGGAAACAGTAATTTTTATTGAAACTTTCATTATTTAATCAATACTTAAGCAAATAATTACTCAAATAGGTAAACTATTAGCTTAATTTAGACAACTTCATGAAAGTCCAATCTTGAATTATGCTTGTGAAGCATAACCTTCTACTACCATTTTACCTTTGTAGTAAAGATTTCCTTCAAATACGTGAGCACGGTGACGTAAATGGATTTCACCAGTTGTTGGATCAACAGTGATAGTCTTTGGAGTACCAAAGTCATGAGAACGTCTTTTATCTCTACGTGTGGTCGATATGCGTCGTTTAGGATGTGCCATTTTCTTATTTCCTTTATGTTGTTACGTTAATTGTAATGAGTTAAACAAAAGAATAAATCCTTTTAGTTTTTGTGTAATCTAGTTATTGTTACTATTATTTTTTAAGTTCTTCAGAGCGGCCCAGCGAGGATCTATGTACTCGTCTTTAGGTTCTACATCGTCTTCCTCTTCAAACTCTTCGTCGTCATCTTCTGTATTTGGATGCGTAGAGTATACTAAAAAGCCTTCCTCTTCGTCTTCATCCCATAATAAATCGTCCTCTTCTTCATCAAAACTTACGTCATCCATCGCTTCTTCTGTCTGAAAACGTGGGTGAAGTTTTTTAATCGGAATCTGGAGACCAATGAAATCAAATATGTCCTGTGCAACGTTAATCTGCTGTACATTTCTATCTAACAACATTAATTCTTCCGTCAACTCTTCTGTATGATCTGCAAATTTCAAAATCATACGTTGAGTTACGTCTACTGGATAGTCAAACAATTCTAAACTCCTATCACAAGTCAACTCTACACTACCAATAATGTGGTAAACTAACTGAATCATTGTCTCTGTTTTGTCTAATGATACAGTTGCTTTAAAATGTCCTCTCTCAATCAAATCTTGCTCTAATGCTTGGAAAAAAGCATCATCTCCCTCAAAATCATGCACATAGCATTTATTCTCAAGGCGAAAAATATCGATTCTATATTTTGATAAGATGTTCTTGTTCACTGGCTTTCTTTGAAAAGACTGCAAAATTATAAACTATTTTTTAAAAAGGCAAGTGTTTGGGTTATAATAGTTTGTAAGTTTGCAAGGATATTGCTAAGAGCAAAGAACTTCATTCTTTTTGGGTGTAAAACGTAGCTTATTTTTTCAAACAAAATGAAATTTACCGCTAAAATGTACCAACCACTCACATTGAAACGTTTCTTGTTGAACATGCATAATCTACTTGGGATGGTTAATACTAACATATTATTATTGTGATAATGAACATAACTTTACTTAAAAATAATCGTATCTTCTTAATGACATTCATGGTTATCTGGCTCTTGGCCTTGGCCTTAGTTATTTCTCATTCAAAACTTAGCCAGATGGAATGGATTAACACGCATAATAATCCATTCGCTGATCGCTTCTTCTGGTGGGCAACTAAACTGGGAGAGGGTGGATTTTTTGTGATGGTTATTTTGGTTGCTTGTCTTATTAAGGTTGAGTTCGCTGTTATGTTTACGGCGTCGTTTGCCATTAGTACTCTTATTTCACAAGGATTGAAGTTTCTGTTTCGTACCAATAGACCCTTAGCATTTTTTGAAAAAATCAATCATCCTTGGCATTTCGTTGATGGGGTGAATGTACATGTCGCTAATAGTTTCCCTTCTGGACATACAACTACGGCTTTTGCTATCTGCTCTTTAATAGCGTTTCTCTGTCAGAATAAAAAAATAAGCCCGTTGTGGGTACTCATTGCATCGTTAACAGGGTACTCTCGAAATTACCTCTTTCAGCATTTTCCGGAGGATGTCTTGGCTGGTGCAGTCATAGGGCTCATAAGTAGTTATTGGGCTTATAATTGGATTAAGGCTAATCCCAAAACAATTTATCAAACATCAATCTTACGCATAAAATAAGGAAATGCAGAAGAGAAAATAGGATATAACTTGGAAAGTTATAAACTCTTTAAAATACTTGTGACTTGAATATGAGTGGATTAGTCCTAATTATCTATCTTTGTTTTTGGAGATTCTTTCTTAATATTAAGTACTAAATGCCTAAATATATGCCATTTACAGGCATAGTAATCTTATCATAAACGCTTACTCATGATACAATTTCTTGAAGGTAAATATAAAAAAATCATTGAACGGGTTTGGACATGGTCGTTGAGAGGACTGCTTTGTTTTATTCTTTATCTTGTTGCGGTCAATTATAACTTGTTGTGGCTTTTTGGAGGTATGCCTAGTTTAAAGGAGCTAGAAAATCCACAAAGTCAGTTGGCTTCTGTCTTGTATTCGGAGGATGGAGTTGAGTTAGGGAAATATTTTAGAGAAAATCGCTCACCTGTAGAATTTGAAGAATTATCTCCGAATATTATTAATGCTTTATTAGCGACAGAAGATGTCCGCTTTTCAAAACATTCTGGTATTGACTTACGCAGTACTTTTCGGGTAATTACTAGCCTAGGAAGTGCCGGGGGCGGAAGTACAATAACACAACAATTGGCTAAAAACTTATTTGATACTCGTCACTTAGAGGAAGGAGATGATGAAAATCAGTATAAGGGATTTTTGATGAAAATACCTAAAGTAAGTACTATTATAGCTAAAACGAAGGAATGGATTCTTGCTATTCGTCTTGAAGGACGTTACACAAAGCAAGAAATACTAAAAATGTATCTGAATGAAGTAGAGTTTGGAAATAATGCCTACGGAATAAGGGTGGCTTGTAAAACCTATTTTGGAAAAGATGTGAACAATGTATCTGTTCCCGAAGCAGCAATGTTGATAGGGATGTTGCAGAACCCTGATTTATATGACCCCCGCCGCCGTCCTGAAAAGTGCTTGACTCGTCGAAATGTAGTACTAAGTCAGATGTATCACTACGGATTCTTGCCCAAAGAGGAAGCATTGGGCTTAATGGAAAATGGATTAGGACTTAATTATACCCTCGAAAATCATAATACAGGAGAAGCTCCCTATTTTAGAGAAGCTATCAAAAAACAACTTCAAGCGATTTTAAAAGACTTGAATAGTACAAGAGGAGAGAATGACCAACTGAACTTATATACAAGTGGGTTGAAAATTTACACAACCATTGATTCTCGAATGCAACGTTATGCTCAAGATGCTTTGTATGATCACATGCGTAATATACAAAATAAATTTTACGAACATTGGAAAGGAAGAAACCCTTGGGTCGATGAAAATATGCACGAGATTAAAGGCTTCTTAAAGGATGCGATGAAAAGGACTCCTCGTTATAAGCAATTAATGAATGAGTTTGGAGGGGATGAAGCAAAGGTTTGGGAGGTACTTCGTAAGCCTGTACCGATGACTGTCTTTTCATGGGATGGTGAAAAAGACGTGATAATGTCACCCATGGATTCTATGAGTTATTATAAACGTATTCTTAATTGTGGGTTTACGGCAATGAATCCGAATGATGGTCATGTGAAAGCATGGGTTGGTGGTATTAATTTTAAGTTTTTTAAGTTTGATCACGTTCGTCAAAGTAAACGTCAGCCTGGTTCGACATTTAAACCTTTTGTATATGCCGCCGCAATCGAGAGTGATGTGATTACGCCTTGTGATAATGTGACAGATGAACCTGTGACGTTTGGAGCAAATGATGGTATTCAGGGAACGTGGACTCCTCACAACTCAAATGGCCGTTACTCCTATGCTAGTTTGCCTCTAAGAAGAGCACTAGGTTTGTCAATAAATACGGTTTCAGCTTATTTAATGAAGCGACTCGGTCCCGAAAAGGTGGCTGAATTCGCTCACCGAATGGGAATCACAAGTGAGTTGCAAGAAACTCCTGCACTATGCCTTGGAGCAAGTGAGGTTTCTGTGTTTGAACAAGTCGCTGCTTATTGTACATTTGCCAATGAGGGTTATCGGATAGATCCAATCATGATTATTAAGATTGTCGATAAGCATGGAAATGAATTGAAACGCTTTGGAACAACAACTAAACAGGTTACTACAGCAGGGACTGCTTATAAAATGACACAATTATTGCGAGGAGCAATTCTCGAGCCAGGAGGAACAGCGGAAGGGCTAGACCGAAACTGGAATTGTGCAAAAGATAATGAGATGGGAGCGAAAACAGGGACTACCTCTAATTACTCAGATGGTTGGTTTATGGGATTAACTCAAAACCTAGTAACAGGTGTCTGGGTTGGCGGAGATGACCGTAGTATTCACTTTAGAACTATTGCATTGGGACAAGGTGCTAAAATGGCAATGCCTGCCTTTGCTAATTTTATGGATAAAGTCTATGCAGATAAAACACTAGAATTAATAGGGTATAAAAAGGAGCCTTTTAAAAAGCCCGAAAACGCAACGGATTTAGGTTGTTATGCTGGACGTTCTACTACTCAAACAGTGGATGTGCCCCAAGCTCCAACCCCCGAAGCAAAAGAGGATGAAGAAGGATTCTTAAAATAGCTAAGTGGAAATGAAAGTAGCAGAAGGCGTTGAATGGTGTGTGATGAGCATTATTCAATGCCTTCTGCTATGTTAAGAAAGTACTATTCCTGCTAAATCAATAAAAGTAAGAGCATTTTGGTAAATAACCCACTTCCAAATGGCGTTATTCAGAGGTGTAATAGTAATACGTTTAATATTTTTTAATATTTTCTCTACAATTAGGATAAGATTGGGTACTAGATAGGAGTGTTAGTTGGTGTAAACGATAGAGCTTTAAAATAGTTCAATTTATTTTACATCTTTAAGTTATTGATAATTAGCAATTTGCGAACTATTTTCATTTTTTTCATGTTTTAGGTGTTGCATATTGGGAAAAAAGTGCGACCTTTGCACTCCGGAACGACGGGAGAGAGGTTGATAGATTAGAGTTAAAGAGGTTGTTAGA
>JACCDQ011162097.1_pt1 | contig 11378 bp, 8 predicted proteins | sample 7446031 | NCBI WGS metagenome assembly JACCDQ01 (sample SAMN15323442, study PRJNA562643) | freshwater metagenome | isolation source: river surface water | place: USA:Blue River Watershed | collected 2017-08-17
CTCGGGATCGACACCAAACCAGGCCTTGAACGCGGGCCGAGCCTGGTTCAACAACATGCCCAATCCATTCACCGTCAGGTTGCCGCGCGCGCGTGCCGCGGCCAGCAGCGTGGTCTCCAAGGGAATGTAAATCGCATCACACACCAAGGCATCGATGGGCAAGGCGTCGAGTCGCAAGTCAAGGTCGGTCTTGCCGTGCATGCCCTGGTCGGTGCTGTTCACCAACATGGCCGCACCTGCCAGCGCGTCATGGCGCTCGGACCAGTCGAAGACCGCAATGAGGGGGCCAAACTCGTCTGCCAGGGCTTGGGCCTTGCTGCGGGTGCGGTTGATCAAACGAATCGACGAGGCGCCGGCATCGATCAAGCTCAGCACGATGGCACGCGCTGCGCCGCCGCCGCCCAGCACCACGATGGGCCCGGCATCCGCGCGCCAATCAGGCTTGGCGTCGCGCAAGCTTTGAATGAAGCCATAGCCATCGGTGTTGAAGCCATGCAAAGCGCCATCGGCTTGCACCACCACCAAGTTGATGGCGCCCATGCGCTGCCCCAAGGGGTCGACATGGTCCACCCATTGCATCGCTTGAACCTTGTGAGGCAACGTGATGTTGCATCCCGCCATGCCCAGGGCCGAAAGGCCCCGCAAGGCTGCCTCCAGGCGCTCGGGACGAACTGGAAACAAGCCATAACTGCCGTTCAGGCCATACTGCCGAATCCAATGGTTGTGGATCACCGGGGAGCGTGAATGGGCGACAGGCCAACCCATCACCCCGGCCATCACGAATTGCTGTGCCATGTCCTGTGCATCCTTCCAAACAGTTCAGGGCGCCAAGGATAGCGTGAAATGAAGCGCACTCAGTGCGGCTTCATCTCCACCACGGCGTCCACGGCAAAAGCGCCTTGGCCTTGCGGCATGGCAAGCACCGGGTTCAAGTCGATCGACAGCACTTGTTCGCGACACACATCGCCCACCGCCGACAAGCGAGACAGCATTTGCGCCAAGGCCTCGATGTCCACCGCAGGCCGGCCCCGCGCGCCCATCAGCAAGGGTAAGCCGCGAATCGAGCGGATCATGGCTTCGGCCACATCGGGCCCGAACGGGCAGCGGTGGAACACCACATCCTTGAGCACCTCCACAAAAATGCCCCCCAAGCCAAACATGGCCACCGGGCCAAAGACCGGATCGTGGGTCAGACCCATGATGCACTCCACGCCCCCCGAGAGTTGGCGCGCCACCAAGACGCCTTCGAGCTTGGCATGGGGCAGCGCAGCGCGGGCACGTTGCATCAACAGTTCATAACCCTCGCGCACCTGTGCCGCTGAATCGATGTTCAACAACACGCCACCGATTTCCGACTTGTGAAGAATGTCTGGCGAGACGATTTTCAGCACCACGGGATAGCCCAGGCGCTGGGCAGCTTCCACGGCGCTGTCGGCATCCAGGCAGACTTCTTCGGGCGCGCATTGAATACCCGCTTGGGCCAACCAGCGCTTGGCCTGGGCTTCATTCAAGCTGTTGCCCGGTGCTTGCAAGCCTTGCAAGCTGGGGGGCGCTTGGCGCGGCCCCCGCGCAAAGGCCTTGCCAAAGGTGTGCATGGCCGCAATGGCCGCTACGGCACGGTGCGGGTCTTCAAAAACGGTGAAGCCGTCTTCTTCATAGGTTTGCACCCATTCGGGCGCTGCCAACAAAGAAAGCACAAACAACCGTTCGGGGTGTTTCTCGCGCACACGCTTGAGTTCTTTGCGCAGTTTGGGCGCGGTCGATGGCGTGCCAGCGGTGTAGGTGAAAAAGCCCAGCAAGCTGCCGTAATTTCCCTCTTCCACCACGGCATCGGTGAACTGGCCCAGCAAGCTCATGTCGTTCAAAAATTGGGCCGTGGTGTCCACGGGGTTGCGGGGCGAGGCAAAGGGCAACATGGCCTTGAGCCGGTCTTGGCTGGCTTGCGGCATTTCTGTGAGTTCCAGGCCCAAAGGCTCGGCCGCATCCGAAATGATCACGCCCGCACCGCCACTCACAGTCAGCACGCCCAACGACGCGCTCACCGGAAAGACACGGCGGGTGGCCAGGCGCGCCACATCCAGCATGTGCTCGGTCGTGGTGGCCCGCACCACACCCATCTCTTTGAGCACGGCGTCGGTGATGGCATCGTTGCCGGCAATCGAGGCGGTGTGCGATTGCGCTGCCGCGCTGCCAATGTCGCTGGAGCCCACCTTCATCATCACCACGGGTTTGTGCGCCAGACGGGCTGCTTCCAGGGCTTGCAACAAGCTGGCGCCGTCGCGAATACCTTCTGAATACACGGCGATCACCTGGGTCTGGTCGTCTTCCACCATGGCCTGAATCATTTCACCCAGGCTGAGATCGCACTCGTTGCCGGTCATCACACAGGCAGACAGACCCATGCCGCGTGCACGGGTCAAGGCCAGAATGTGCCCCCCATAAGCGCCCGACTGGCTGAGCACGGCCACCTGGCCTGGCAAGGGAAAGCCCAGCTCGACGCTGGAGACAAAACTGCCATAGAAACCATTGCGTGGGTTCAGCATGCCCAAGGAGTTGGGGCCCAGGATGCGCATGCCATGGCGACGCGCACTGGCGACCATTTGCTGCTCCAGCAGGGCCCCCTCAGGCCCTGCCTCGGCAAAACCGGCGCTGAACACAATGGCCGCGCCGGTGCCACGTTGCCCCAGGGCTTCGATCACCGGCAACACGCCAGAGGCCGCCACGGCAACCACCGCCACATCGGGCGCTGCGGGCAAGGCCTCGATCTGGGCATAGCTGGTCAAGCCCTGAACCGTGGAGCGCGTGGGGTTCACCGGCCAAATTTGGCCTTGAAAGCCCTGGCTCAGCATGTAGCCAATCGGGCGGCCACCAATGCGAAAGGGATCGTCCGAGGCGCCAATGACGGCCACCGATTGCGGCGCCAGAATTTTTCGAAACATGTCGTCTCCAATTGAACACCGCCATTGGGGGTGCTCATGGTATTGTCATGGCATCGGCGTGCGGGCGGCGTCGCCTGTGCGAAATAACAAGGAGACTCTCGTGAGCAACCCACCTTCTGGCATGAAAAAGGGATTGACCCATTATGGCGACCAGGGCTTTTCCCTGTTCCTGCGCAAAGCCTTCATCAAGGGCGCGGGCTACACCGATGCGGCCTTGGAAAGGCCGGTGATTGGCATTGCCAACACGGGCAGCGCCTACAACCCCTGCCATGGCAACGCGCCGCAACTGATAGAGGCCGTCAAACGCGGCGTCATGCTGGCCGGCGGCTTGCCCATGGACTTCCCCACCATCTCCATCCATGAAAGCTTTGCGCAGCCCACCAGCATGTTCCTGCGCAACCTGATGTCCATCGACACCGAAGAAATGATTCGCGCACAGCCCATGGATGCGGTGGTGCTGATTGGGGGCTGCGACAAAACCGTGCCGGCGCAATTGATGGGCGCGGCCTCGGCCGGCATTCCCGCCATTCAACTCATCACCGGCTCCATGCTCACGGGCTCACACCGTTCCGAGCGCGTGGGTGCTTGCACCGATTGCCGCCGCTACTGGGGCAAATTCCGCGCCGAAGAAATCGACGAGCAAGAAATTGCGGCAGTGAACAACCAACTGGTTGCCAGTGTCGGCACCTGCAGTGTCATGGGCACGGCCAGCACCATGGCCTGCATTGCCGAAGCCCTGGGCATGACGGTTCCCGGCGGCGCCTCGCCACCCGCCGTGTCGGCCGACCGCATCCGCATTGCCGAGCAAACCGGCGCACAAGCGGTGCAAATGGCCAAAGACCGGCTCACCATCGACAAAATTCTGACGGCCAAAGCATTTGAAAACGCCATGCGGGTGTTGCTGGCCATTGGCGGCTCCACCAATGGCATCGTTCACCTGACGGCCATTGCCGGGCGCATGGGCTTTGAAGTCGACATGAAAGCCCTGGACCGCATGGGCAACGAAACGCCCGTGCTGCTTGACCTTAAGCCTTCGGGCGCCCATTACATGGAAGACTTCCATGATGCGGGCGGCATGGCCACTTTGTTGCGCGAGCTCAAGCCCTTGCTGCACCTGGACGCCTTGACGGTCACGGGACGCACCCTGGGTGAAGAGTTGGCGCGTGCCGCACCGGCCTTCCAGCAAGACGTGGTGCGCCCGATGGCGCAGCCCATCTACCCCCAGGGGGGCATTGCCGTGTTGCAAGGCAACCTGGCACCCGGTGGCGCCATCATCAAACAATCGGCCGCACATCCCGACTTGATGGAGCACGAAGGGCGTGCCGTGGTGTTCGAAAACCTGGAAGACATGGCCAACCGCATTGACAGCGACGATCTGGATGTGAACCCTGACGATGTGCTGGTGTTGAAAAATATTGGTCCGCAAGGCGCTCCGGGCATGCCCGAGGCAGGCTACATGCCCATTCCCCGCAAACTCGCACGCGCCGGCGTCAAGGACATCGTGCGCATTTCCGATGGCCGCATGAGCGGCACCGCCTTTGGCACGATTGTGTTGCATGTGATCCCCGAATCGGCCATCGGCGGGCCGCTGGCCTATGTCCAGAATGGCGACCGCATTCAGTTGTCGGTCAAAAACCGGTCACTGCAACTCAAGGTGTCCGAGGAAGAGCTTGCGCGGCGCATGCGCGAACGCCCGATCACGCCACCCCAGGCCGATCGCGGCTACCGCAAGCTGTACCTGCAGACCGTGACGCAAGCCGACCAAGGCGTGGACTTTGACTTCTTGCGCGCCAGCGAACAACGCGGCACCATTCCCAACAATCCCGAATAAGAAAGACGCACATGGGCTCACACTTCACACGCCGAACCCTGGGCCTGCTGGCGGCCCTCACCCTGATCACCAGTGCACAGGCCCAAAGCTGGCCCAGCAAGCCCTTGCGCATCGTGGTGCCTTACCCGCCCGGCGGCTCATCGGACATCATTGCGCGCGCCATCAGCCAGCAACTGTCGGACACCTTCAAGCAAAGCGTGATCGTCGAAAACAAGCCCGGCGCCAATGGCAACACAGGCTCGGACATGGTGGCCAAGTCCACCGACGGCCACACCTTTTTGTTGTGCGATGTGGGGGCCCTGGCCATTTCGCCCTCGGTGTACACCAAGCTGCCGTTTGACCCCTCCAAAGACCTGCGCGGCGTCACCATGCTGGCCTACTCGCCCCACCTGCTGGTGGTGCATCCCTCGGTGCCTGCCAACAACCTGCAAGAGTTGGTTCAACTGTCGCGCCAGCAAGCCCTGAACTTTGCCGTCTCCGCCATCGGCAGCGCGCCGCATTTGGCCGGCGTGGCCGTGGAAAAAGCCACACAGGCCCAGTGGAACTACATCCCCTACAAAGGCGGTGCGCAGGCCATTGGCGACACCGTGGGCGGGCAAACCCAAATTCTGATGAATGGCATGTTGGCCACGCTGCCCCATGTGCAGTCGGGCAAGCTCAAGGTGTTGGGCGTCTCCAAAGCCACTCGCGTGCCCTTGCTCGCCAATGTGCCGACGCTGGCAGAGCAAGGCGTCAAAGATTTTGAGTCAGGCACCTGGCAAGGCTTGCTGGTGCCGGCCAACATGCCCGAAGCGCATGTGCAACGCTTGGCGGCAGAGCTCACGCGCATCATTCGCTCACCCGAGGTGCGCGAGCGCCTGGTGTCGCAAGGTGCCGAGGTCTACACCATGACGCCGGCCGAGCTGGGGCGCTTCTTTGCGCAAGAGCGAAAGAAATGGGCCAGCGTGGTTCAGGCGGGCAACATCCGCCTGGATTAATTGTTTTGCAAGGCCGCTTGCGTGGCCTGCAAGCTGGGCATGCCACCCAAGGCAGTGGCTTGCGTCACCGACAAAGCCGCTGCCGCATTAGCCCAGCGCATCGCCAGTTCCAGGTCTTCGCCGCGCGCCAATGCCGCGGCCAAGGCGCCCGTGAAGGTGTCCCCAGCACCGATGGTGTCGATCACCCTTTGAGGATGGCCTGAAACAAAGACCGGCGGCGCACCTGATCGAAACAGCGCGCACCCCTTTTCGCCCAGGGTGACCACCACCGCCTGAACGCCTTGGGTCAGCAAAACTTGCGCGGCTTCTTGAAGGCCCGCATGCGCTGGCAAGCCACTGAGGGTTTGCAGCTCGGGCTCATTGGGTGTCAGCACATCTACCATGCGCCACAAGGCGACATCGACAGGCAGGGCCGGTGCCGGATTCAACAAGGTCAAAGCGCCAGCCTGTTTGGCAAGTGCAAACGCCGCTTGTGTGGCACGCTGCGGCACCTCCAGCGAGGCCATCACCACCTTGCAAGCGCTGACCATGCCCTGGGCTGCTTGCACATGCTGCGCATTCAGGCCCGAGCCGGCGCCTGGCGCTACCGCAATGCTGTTGTCACCGTCCTCGTAAACAAGAATTTGCGCCACGCCGCTGCGCTCACCTGCAGCCTGCACCACATGGCGAGGGTCAATGCCCTCACGCTCCCACAGCGCCAGCCCCATGCGACCAAAATCGTCATCGCCGATGCGGGCAATCAAGCCCACGCTGGCACCTTGCCTAGCGGCCGCCACTGCGGCATTGCTGCCCTTGCCCCCGGGGCTGGTGGCAAAGGAGGAGGCCATCAGGGTTTCACCGCGCTTGAGAGGCTGCGGCACCTGCGAGACCAGGTCCACATTCCAGCTGGCCACACACACCACGTCCACGTTCTTGTCATTCATGGCTTATTTCAGTCCATAGCCCATGGTTTGCGGCAGCCACAAAACGATTTGGGGAAACAGCGTCATGGCCAGCAGCAACAGCAGCAACATGACCATGAACATCCAGCCCTCGCGCATCATTTCGCCAATGGGGATGCCGGTGAGGGCCTTGGTCACAAACAACAACATGCCAAACGGCGGGTGAATCAGGCCAATCATCATGTTCAAGACCACCAGCACGCCGAAGTGCACCAGGTCAATGCCCAACGCATTGACCGCAGGCAACAGCATGGGCACAAAAACCAGCAGCAGCACCGACACATCCAAGAAGCAGCCGAGTACCAGGAACAGCAGGTTCACCATTAACAAGAAATGCAACCGTGACAATTGCATGCCGTCCACCCATTGCGCAACGGCTTGCGGAATGCCTTCGGCGGTGAAGACGTAATTGAGCACGAACGAGCCCGCCAAAATCAGGGTGATGACCGCGCTCGCACGTGCCGACGCCAGCACCACGCCGATGAAAGAGCGCCAATTCAAGGCTCGGTACACCACGCCGGCCAAGATCAAGGCATGCAATGCTGCCACGGCCGCGGCTTCTGTCGGCGTGAAAGCCCCCGAGTAAATGCCGCCCAACAAAACAATGGGCATCGACAAGGGCAAAGCACCACGGTAAAGAATGGCCGGCCATTCGCGCCAGGGAATTTTGTCTTCGCGCGGCATGTTGCGCCGCGTGGCGATCACATGCACCACCACCATCATCAGAATGGCCATCAAGAACCCGGGCAGCACGCCACCCAGAAACAGCGCCCCGACCGACGCGCCTGACACCAGCGCGTAAATCACCATCGGGATGGAAGGCGGAATGATGGGCCCCAAGGTGGCACTGGCCACCACCACCGCGCCAGCGAAGCCGCGTGTGTACTCCGGCTTGTTGAGCATTTGCCGAATGGTCACCAGGCCTGGCCCAGCGGCATCGGCAATGGCGCTGCCGCTCATGCCGGAAAAAATCACGCTCACCAAAATGTCCACCTGCGCCAGGCCACCGCGCATGCGCCCCACCAGGATGCGACAAAAATCAAAGATGCGCTCGCTCACCGTGCCCGCGTTCATGATGTTGGCGGCGAACACAAACATGGGCACCGCCAACAACACGTAACTGTTGTACAAACCATTGCAAACCTGCTCAGCAACCAAGCCCAAATCTTGCTGCTTGACCACCAGATAGGCCATGCCCGAAGCCAGCATGGAAAAGCCAATCGGCATGCGCAGCAACATGCCGCCCAGCAAGACCCCCATCAAACTCCAAAGGGCCAGGCTCATGAAGGCACCCCAGCGTCTTCCAGATCCAGACCCTGCCAGGCCCGCCACATGCCAAACGCACAACGCACCACCAAGGCCAACAACAAAACAACAAAGGGCAAGAAGACCCACATGAAGGGAATACCTAGCACGGGCGTGCCTTCACGCTTCATGAAATGCACATAGTCCCAGCACGCGGGCAAGGCCCAGGCCGACAAGCCGCCAATCATGGCGTTGCCGACCAGACGCATCCAGCGCCGCACCGATCGGGGCGCGGCATTCCAAACCAAATCGAACATCACCTGCTCGCGCTCAGGCACCATCAAGGCCCCGGCCCAGAGAATGATCCAGACATACAAAATGACGGCCAACTCATCGGTCCAGGGCAGTGGCCGGCCAAAGCCAAAGCGGGCCACGATTTGCACCACAAACACCAGAAACAGCCCCAGGAACAAGGCAGCGCCGACACCGTTGGCACAGCGCAAAAACAACGCCCGCATCACTTGGTGCTGTTGATGCGCTCCAGCAGGCCCTTGGGCCACACCTTGGCGTAGTCTGAGCTCATGTAGGTTTGCTGCACAGACTTGCGAAAGGCGGCCACATCGGGGGTGACCACCTGCAAGCCTTGCTGTTTAAAGAAGTCAACAATCTGCCCCTCCTCTTTCAGGCGATTTTCGTTGTTGTACTGCGCAGCGGCTTGTGCGGCAGCCTTCACTTTTTGCTTTTGGGCTGGCGACATGGCATTCCAGCTTTTGTTGGCAATCGACAAGAAAATGCCGTCCACCAAATGGTTGGTCAGCACCAGCTCTTTGGTGACTTCGTAGAACTTGGCCGCACGCACGGTGGGCAAGGGGTTGTCCTGGCCATCAATGGTGCCGGTTTTCAAACCCATGTAGACCTCGCCAAAGGCCAACGGCGTGGCTGTGGCCCCCAAGGCTTCGCCCAGGAACAGCCACTCCTTGGTGCCTGGCATACGCAACTTGACACCCTTGAGGTCGGCGGGCGTCTTGACATTGCGCGTCTCTCGCAAATTGATTTGGCGCGTGCCCAGGTAGACCGTGGAGAGCACCGTCACGTCCATCTTGTCGGCCACCAACTTGAACAATTCCTCACCAATGGCACCGTTGAACACCTTTTGCTGGTGCTGCGGGTCCTGAATGATGTAGCCCGCCGTGAAGATCGAAAACTCGGGGACCAGCTTGGCGATGTCAAAGGCCGAAATGGCCGACAACTCCAGATTGCCGCGCGCCATGGCAGCGGGCTCGGTGCCTTGCTTGAACAATGAGGCGTTCAAGTTGATTTGCACATCGAACTCACCCGGCGCGCTTTTGTCCAAAGCCTCCTTGAAGACGGTCCACATCTTGGCGTGCCAGTCGTCGGGCACTGCGGGGGTGGAGATGCGCAACACGGTTTTGCTTTGCGCTTGCGCCTGTGGCAACGCCACGGCGAGCAGGCTCAAGCCGCAAGCGGCTGCCAGCATCGCACGTCGAATCAAGGAATATTTCATGGTGCAGTCCTTTCAAACAAGCAAGATCAACGGGGCCAATGCGCCAGTCCCAGGGCCTGGACCTGGCGCCTCAAATCAGCATCCTCAGCGTCCGTCAGCGCCACCAAGGGGGCCCTGACACGCAACCAAGCAGGATCCCCCGACACCAGGTGCATCATGCTTTTGATGGCCGGCAACAAGGGATAGCGGGTGAGGACACTCAGCAGGGCCAACACCTGCTCGCGCTCGGCAGGCGTTTCGGGCGCATCCGGTGTCAGGACCAAGCGATGCACCCATTGAGGCATGAAGTTGGCCAAACCGCTGACCGCCCCTTTGCTTCCGAGCCGCCCCAGTGCAGGCAAATCTGGCTCGTTCCCCACATAGATGGTGAGCTCCGGCATGAAGGCCTTCGCCAAGCCCAATGAAAACGCCGTGTCACAGCCGCTGTCTTTGACACCCACAATGCTTTCGGGGTAGCGGTCTTTCAAAGTTCGAATCACGTGGTGCGTGAGGCCGACGCCAGAAATTTGGGGAATGTGGTACAGGTACATGCGCGGCATCAAGTCAGCCACAGCGTCGAGCACCTGAGCGTAAGCCGCGATCACGCCCGCCTCCGATATGCCCTTCAAAAAAAACGGGGGCAGCATCAGGCTGCCATGGGTGCCGAGCAACGCGGCGTGTCGCGTCAGCGCCAGGGTTTCCAGCAAGGCGGCGCAACTGGTGGAGACCAGGATGCGGTCAGCCGGCACGCCCAACTTGATCAGGGCCTCCAGGGTTTGTTTGCGCTCCTCCAAAGTGAACGATGGCCCCTCGCCGGTGGTGCCAAACAAGGTGACCCCCCCGCAGCCTTGTGCCAACAAAGACTGCGCATGTGCAGCCAATTTGGGCATGTCCACGCTCAAGTCGGGATGCAAGGGGGTGACCAGTGCGGGCCAGATGCCATGAAAAGATGGGGAAGGCTCAGCGTTCAACTTCTTCGACCTTGGGCCACGGCAATGCAGGGTGTGGCAGTCCCAGTGCACGGGGGTGTGCGGTGTCAATTGGGTGCGTCAAGCAAACAGCCTGACGGCCCACTTGGCTTGTATCAGGTCGATAATAGCAACGAATCAGGCGACATTGCGCAGCCTCAATGTGCCAGTCTGGGCAAGGCAATGTCGGTGGTCTGCGGTCGCACCCATCGCGGTGATTCACGGGTGGTGTCCAGGCAGCCCCCCTCGGCGTACACCCCTTTGGGATCCCGCAAGCGCAACATGCGATCGGTGATGTGTCGCACCTTCTGCGGGTCTTGGCAGGTCTGTTGCACCAATTTCGCCACCGCCTCTTCGTCCATGTACAAGCCGCCTTGGTCAGATTGACGCACGCCATGGCGCCAATGGAACAATTCAATGGCTTTGGTCTGTAAATCGTAGGGACGCTGCGGTTGCCAAAAATTGGCGAACAAGCCCTGACCGAGGTAAATCACCCAGGAACCCTCATAGCCTTCAATATCCGACGAGGCATCGTCCGGGTTGCGAAACCAGACGCGGTCACCCGGCACGAACCAGGTGGCGGGCAAAGGGTCTTCGTTGGAGCCCCACTCATGCAAGAAGACATCATGGAATCGGCCCGAGGCGATGGGTTGCTGCTGCCATTGCGTGACGATTTTCGCCAACAAAGCCGGGTGGCTTAGGCGAGCCTCCAACGCAATGCCCAACAAAATCACATACTCGGTGGCGCGGTAGCAAGAAAAGGCATAGAGCTTGCCTGAGACATCCGGTTGGGTCGTTTGCTGCAGGGCTTCGATCAGGCATTTGCCAGGCTTGAGCAAAAAGCCTTTGTCTTCCCGGTATTCCCAGTAATCCACCGGCCGGTCCACACGCTCGGTGTGAAAGTCCATGGCCGTTCGGCGTGCCGCCTCAACGATATGGCAGCGCATGCGAACCGCACTGATGAATTCGTCCA
>JACCDQ010459386.1_pt1 | contig 11377 bp, 5 predicted proteins | sample 7446031 | NCBI WGS metagenome assembly JACCDQ01 (sample SAMN15323442, study PRJNA562643) | freshwater metagenome | isolation source: river surface water | place: USA:Blue River Watershed | collected 2017-08-17
GTTTGGGCATCTACATACAATTGTAGACCGATATTGTGCTCGTACTCTTCACGAATGCTTTTGGTAATTTCAAATTGCAATTGAGCAGCGGTCAATTGAGCTACAGGATAGCGAAGAATAAGACTTGTAGGCGTTATTCTCTCGAGCAGAATGGTCAACCTTTCCAATGCCGATACACGAAGCGGAGTTAATGCATTTTTACGGGCATTTTTTTCCTGATACAGCGCATTCTGTTGTTGCCAATTCAACCATTTTTGAAAACCCATCCACAAGGTGGTCAATGTTCCTGCAGTGACCAATATTAAAATCCACCATTTTTCCATAACAATGCAAAGATGTGACTAATTTCGAAACATGACGAATAGAATTTTCATCATCTTGTCCTTCTTGGCATCAATCCAATTACAGGGTCAAACGTGGCAGCGAAATGCAAGCGTTCCTGTTCAGGTGGATAATTATTTTTTGGCCAATCCCTGGATGGGTGGATTGAACGCGCCTCAATTTTCCAATATCGATGTCAATGGGGATGGTACCAAAGATTTGTTTGTCTTTGATCGCCAAGGTGACCGCAAATTGGTGTTTGTGCAAACTTCAAATACTGCTGGTCAGTCTTATTGGTACCATTCGCCGCAGTTTGAGTCGCTATTCCCTAAGCTGAATACTTGGGCGCTTCTTCGCGATATGAATTGCGACGGTTATGAAGACATCGTGACCAATTATCAATCAGGTTTGGTTTTGTACATCAATACAACACCAGTTACAGGAGTGCTTTCATTTGAACCTTATGATAATTTGCAGTTATTGAAGTCAGACTATGATTTGGGTGGCGGTCCCTTCAATGCGCCTTTGTATTGTATGAGTGTAGATGTTCCGGTCATTGAGGATATTGATGGCGATGGTGATTTGGATGTACTTACCAATACAGAGTCGAGCACGGGTATTTACTATTATCAATCTCAGCAAGCGCAAAATGGGAATTGTGATGTGGTAGAATTTAATTGTGTCAACCGCTGTTATGGAATGGTTTCTGAAGCCGCTGAGAGTTTTACACTTTTTATCGGAGACCAGTTTTCATGTCCATTGAATGTGTTGAATCCAAAGTCAAAATCAGCCAAACATACAGGTGGAACATTAGCGGCCATTGATTTGAATGGCAATGGGATCAAAGATTTGATCATTGGTGATGTAACAGAACCCAATTTGGCTGCTGTTTATTTGGTAGATACACCCCAGGGTCCCGATAGCGCGGTTGCCTTTACTACTCAGTTTCCTATGTCCCCACCTGTTGATTTGCATTTGTTTCCAGCTGCTTATTATGAAGATGTGACCAATGATGATGTTCCAGATTTGTTGGTCGCCCCCAATGCCATTTTTGGTGCTGAGGACCGCAAGTCTGTTTGGTTGTACATCAATCAAGGGACGGAAAGTCAGCCAGATTGGATTTTTGCATCAACAGATTTTTTACAAAATCAAAGTATTGATGTTGGCGTTGGTGCTCATCCTGTCTCTGCCGATGTGGATGGAGATGGAGATTTGGATGTCCTATTGGCGGCGCGTTACTATGATACGGAGAATCTAACAAACAAGTCTTGTATTCATCTGTTGCGAAATGATACGATTAATGGTCAATGGCAATTGAATTGGATTTCCCAAGATTGGATGAATTTGTCATCGTTGAATTTTCAAAATATTTATCCTTCTTGGGGTGATTGGGACAACGATGGCGATGGTGATTTGATTTTGGGAGAGTTGAATGGAAATTTGTATTTGGTTAGAAATATCGGTACAAACCTCTCACCGGCATTTGGTGCCACACAATTGTTGTCAGATGCGACAGGAACTGTGATTGATTTAGGGCAGAGTTCTACGCCATTGTTGGTGGACATCAATGAAGATGGTCTTTTGGATTTGGTATCTGGAGAAAAATCGGGTAATGTCAATTTTTATAAAAATGTTGGAACTGCTCAAGTTCCAAGTTGGTCGTTGGTAACAGAAAATTTGGCCGGGGCGCAAGCATCTAGTTATCTAGGATTGGATGGATTTAGTGTTCCAGCTTTGGTTAAAGGAGAGGGAAACTTTTGGGATTTGTATTTGGGTTGCGAAAAAGGTTGGGTGAATCATTTTCAGTTTCAGAGCAATTTGCCCAACGTAGGACAATTGATAGATGAGCAATGGCAGGATATGCGTGAAGGAGATCGTTCTTCAGTGGTATTTGGTGACTTTAGTGGTGAGGGTTCGTTGGATATGATCATGGGTCATTCTGGGGGTGGATTGGCTTTTTTTACAACAGATTCAGTTTCTATAACTGTTTCTGAAGCTTCGAAGATTCCAGAGTGGACGATATATCCAAATCCAGGTAGTTCGGAATTGACAATTGGTCCGCTGCCAATGGGTGGAAGTGAAGTTGTGATATGGGATTTGATGGGAAGAGAGGTTTACAGGAATTGGGTAGAAAATGAGTGGCATGAGGTAATTTCTTCCAAATGGTCACCCGGAGTTTATTGGGTGCAATTTGTTCACCAACAAAGGACGTATGGTAAACGTTGGTGCAAAGATTAGTCACCAAATTCAGATATTTTGAAGAACCCAGCGATGGGTTTTTTCAAATTTTAGTATTTTGTATAACCAAGTACTGTATATAAAATATATCTTTGTAATGTCAATTATTGAAATGGATATAGAAAATGTGCAAGCGCAAATGCGCAAAGGGGTATTGGAGTATTGTATTTTATCGATACTCAAAAAGGGAGAGGCTTATCCTTCAGACTTGATAGGGGCATTGAAAAGTGCCAAATTAATTGTCGTAGAAGGAACACTTTACCCTTTGCTGACCAGGCTGAAGAATGATGAACTGCTTCAGTACAGATGGGAGGAGAGTGCTCAGGGTCCGCCGCGCAAGTATTATAGCTTAACACCTCAAGGGAAAATATTTTTAAAGGAGATGCAAAAAACCTGGATAGAGCTGGCTTTTGCAGTTAATCAAATCACAAAATCATGAAGTCGACATTAAGTATACAATTGGGTCATCGTATTTTTCAAATGGATGATTTAGCCTACGAGCGATTGCGTTTGTATTTAGATGGGATAGATCGCATCTTGCGAATGGATACGCATAAAGACGAAATCATATCTGACATTGAGCTTCGCATAGGCGAGATTTTTGAGGATCGTTTACAAAAGAGCCAGCGGGCTATTGATTTAAACGACGTTTTAGAAATGATTGCCATATTGGGTCAGCCGGAGGTATTTGGTTCGCAAGATGAGAGTGAGGCAGAAGGATTTAAAACTCCACCGCTGGTAGATTCGGTGCAACATGATTACCGTGAAATTTTTAGGGACGAGCAAGATGCGGTTGTTGGTGGGGTGTGCTCTGGTCTGAGTCATTATTTGCGTTGGGATCCTCTGGTCTTACGCGTGGTGATGGTGGTTTTAATGTTTGTTTCATTTGGTACCGCATTCATAGCATATCTCATTGCATGGGCTTTAATACCACCTGCCAGATCAACAGCTGAGCGATTAAGAATGAAGGGATCTGAGGTGAATTTGGAGAATATACAAAAGATGGTGAAAGAGGAAAGCTTGAAGGCGACAGAGAATGTGAAACGTTGGGGTCGTCAGATGGAAGAAAATCAAAGGAAAGGAGGTCGTCCTTGGATTAGCGGGGTGGGCAAATTTTTGGCCATTTTTCTTGGCGGGATGGCGTTGCTTTTGGGAATGGGTATCGTGATTTTGATGATGGCATCATTGGTACTTGTAGATTTTCAGTGGTGGGACAGCGAGTTGAGTTATGCAGAGGCGATGAATCTACTTTTACCATTTGGTCAAGGCGTTTGGATTACCTGGGGAATCGTTCTTGTATTGGCAGGTCCTGCTTTAAGTCTCATGTATACAGGGGTGAGATGGATTTTTGGAATAGGCGGTCGCAAAAGATGGTTTCATGGAATGACCACTGTCTTTTTCGTTTTTGGAATAGTCGCACTGTTTTATGGCGGTTGGATTTTAACCGAAGAATTTGATACACCGGCAACCCTATCACACAGGGAAGTTTTATCGCAAGTCAATTCCGATACTTTGATTCTAAAAGTAAATGATGATCCTTTCTTTTTTGGAAGAAGCGGTGAAGATGATGGAAATGAGTTTTTGGAATTATATACCGAAACAGAAGATTCTAGAGTTTATGGTGCTGGGGTGAATTTTAGAATTGAGCAAACAGACCGAAGTCAGTTTTATTATGAAGTAGAATATGAGTCTAGAGGGAGTCGATTGGCTGAAGCAGGAAAGAATGCTCAAGAAATTAGATGGAATTCGCAATTGGAAGGGAATCAATGGTCTGTCGATCCGTTTATCTTTACTCCAAAATCATCGCCATATCGGGCGCAAAAGGTGCGCGTGGTATTGTATGTTCCTTTGAACAAGACTGTTTGTGTATCATCCAAATGGTCATGGATAAGTTGGCAAGAAGAGTTTGAAGATCGATGCTTAACGCATCAAGAAGAAGGTTGGCAAAAGTTTAAAAATTAATATCAAAGCAATGCGGTTTGAACACAAGAAAACGCCAGTAATCAGCAATGCAGATTATCTCAAGCGCCAATTGCGCTATGCTGGTTACACGCTGGTATTCGTAGCATTCTCATTGGCTTTGGGTACATTGGGTTATCATTGGACTGAAGGTTTGGGTTGGCTTGACTCACTTTATAATAGTTCGATGATATTAACAGGTATGGGGCCTGTAAATGTTCTGAAACATGATTCATCCAAGTGGTTTGCATCCTTGTATGCTTTGTATAGCGGTGTTGCTTTTTTAACCATGGCCGGAATATTGTTTGCGCCCATGGTTCATCGCATTTTGCACGTCTTAAACGTCGAAGAGTAAAAGCATTTCCAACAAAAAAGCCCTCAGTAATGAGGGCTTTTGATGTTCTCTTAGTGATCCCGAAGGGATTCGAACCCCTGACCGTCTGCTTAGAAGGCAGATGCTCTATCCAACTGAGCTACGAGATCAAAAAAGAAAGGGACAACGGATGCTGTCCCTTTTGTCGGGGTGGCAGGATTCGAACCTACGACCTCCTGCTCCCAAAGCAGGCGCGATACCGGGCTACGCTACACCCCGAACGGGTGGCAAAAGTAAACAGAATTTTTCATTACGCAATAAAAAAGTAAAATTCTTTTGTTGAATGAAATTTGTTTCCAAAAATCTTTTGCCTTACTTTTGCCGTCCTTCTCAAAAGAGAGAGTGGTAAAGGAAAGGTGGGTGAGTGGCTGAAACCAACAGTTTGCTAAACTGTCGTAGGGGAAACCCTACCGGGGGTTCGAATCCCCCCCTTTCCGCTGAACATGAAGGACCCTTTGGGGTCCTTTTTTTTGATTATGCATTATGGAAGAATTTGGATTTTTTGAATGACAAGATAATTTCTAGACATTAGAAATTTGCTCGAACAAATTATTTTCCGTAACCTTAAAAGAAATTTCACGTTCTAAGAGAACATAATTTAATACAAGTATCCAACATGATGGAAAAATTGACTTTTTCAATACAAAAACAGCTGAGATCATTCAGTTTTCTGATGTTCATTTTCTTTTTGGCATTAGCATCGAATGCTCAGAATATTTTATCTGTGCCTTTTAACAATGGCTTCGTAGGAACAAATTCAGGAACGAACAGTGCTTCTAGTTGTTTTTATACAAACTCAATTGGATTTAATAATCTTCAATTTGTGCAGAACTCTTCTTCCAATGTTTTTGTAGCACAAGGAAATGATATCATCGGTTCTGTAGTGTTCTACGACAATTCCGGAATTTATCGATCTATTCCTGGTTTTGTTAAATGGAGAGCTCCAAGCGGAACGGTGACCACAATGGTTTTTCAACCTTCTGTAACCGCAGGAGTTGTTGTTAATACAAATGGGGCAAATGGTTCATCTACCTACACCATTGATAACAATAAATACATAGGTTTAACTTTCATAGGTCAGACATTGACTATTTCTGGAGGTAATGTTACAGGAAATGCAGCGACGAATGGTCTACTTGATAGATTAAATCTTTACCTTGGTTCATTGCCTTCAATTTCAGTCTCTGATGTGCAAGTAAATGAATCGGCAGGAAATGCGGTAGTCAATATTACGATATCTGCGGCTCCTTCATCTTCAGCTGTGATTTATTACACAACCGAAGATAGTACTGCATTATCAACTTCAGATTATACAATAACTAGCGGAAGTAGAACATTTACATCATCCGGAGTTATAACTTACGCCATATCGGTCCCCATTATTAATAATAGCACTCTTGAGAATACTGAGTATGTAAAATTCAAATTGTACAACTCTTCGAATGCTTCAATTTTAGACGCACAAGCGATCATCACAATCATTGATGATGATGATGTTTCTGGGTGTATGGATCCTCTAGCTTGTAATTATAATGCAAGCGCAAATACATCCAATGGTTCATGTACTTATCCTTCACAGAGCTATTTGAATTGCGCTGGTAATTGTATCAACGATACTGACAACGATGGAGTTTGTAACGAGATCGAAGTTCCGGGTTGTACAGATCCCGAGGCATGTAACTACAACGCAGCTGCTACGGATGATAATGCAACATGTACTTACCCCACTCAAACGTATTTGAATTGTGACGGAACTTGTATCAATGATACCGACAACGATGGAGTTTGTAACGAGATCGAAGTTCCTGGCTGTACAGACCCCGAGGCATGTAACTACAATGCATCAGCAACAAATGAGGATGCAACATGTACTTACCCAACACAAACGTATTTGAATTGTGACGGAACATGTATCAACGATACCGACAACGATGGAGTTTGTAACGAGATCGAAGTTCCGGGTTGTACAGATCCCGAGGCATGTAACTACAACTCAGCTGCTACGGATGATAATGCAACATGTACTTACCCAACCCAAACGTATTTGAATTGTGCTGGCAATTGTATCAACGATGCAGATAACGACGGCGTATGTAACGAAATCGAAGTTCCAGGTTGTACTGATCCTTTGGCTTGTAACTACAATGCATCCGCTACAGATGAAAATGGAACATGTACTTATCCTGCACAGACCTATTTGAATTGCGCAGGTAATTGTATCAATGATACGGACAATGATGGTATTTGTAATGAACTTGAGGTTCCAGGTTGTACTGATCCTTTGGCATGTAATTACAATGCGTCAGCAACAGATAACAACGGAAGTTGTACCTATCCTGCACAGACCTATTTGAATTGTGCAGGCAATTGTATCAACGATACAGACAACGACGGAGTATGTGACGAAATCGAAGTACCAGGATGTACAGATCCAACGGCTTGTAACTACAACGCTTCGGCAACTGACGAGGATGCAACTTGTACTTATCCAACTCAAACTTATTTGAATTGTGCCGGAAATTGTATCAACGATACAGACAACGATGGAATTTGTAATGAAATCGAAGTGCCCGGTTGTACAGATCCAAGTGCATGTAACTACAACGCTTCGGCAACTGACGAGGATGCAACTTGTACTTATCCAACTCAAACTTATTTGAATTGTGACGGAACATGTATCAACGATACAGACAATGACGGTGTATGTAACGAAATCGAAGTTCCTGGATGTACAGATCCAGAAGCATGTAATTTCAGCGCAGTTGCAACTGATGAAAATGAGTCTTGTACCTATCCAACATTGAATTATTTGGATTGTGAAGGCAATTGTTTGAATGATTCAGATTTAGATGGAATCTGCAATGAAGAAGAAACTTCAGGATGTACAGATGAAGCAGCTTGTAATTACAATGCTTCGGCAACCGATGAAGATGGAAGTTGTGTGTACGCTTCATTGACTTATTATGTGGATGGTGATGGTGATGGTTTTGGTGCTGGAGATGGAGCTTTGTATTGCTCAGATCCGGGCGCAGGATTTACGCTAAATAACACAGATTGTGATGATAGCAATGCATCAATTTCACCTTCAGCTGCAGAGGTTTGTAACGAAGTGGATGATGATTGTGATGTTGAGGTGGATGAGTATGTGACAACAACATTTTATGCGGATGCTGACCAAGATGGTTTTGGAGATTTAAATACAGCAGTTGAAGCATGTCTACTTCCTTCGGGCTATGTTATCGATAATTCTGATTGTGATGATGGTATCTTAACCTATGTTGATCAAGATGGCGACGGATATGGAACAGATGTTTTGAATGCTTGTGGTGTTAATTCCAACGACGATTGTGCAGATGACAACGCCTCTATCAATATTGGCGCAACAGAAGTTTGTGGCAATGGAATAGATGAGGATTGTAATGGGGTTGATTTGGTTTGTTTGATACAAGGTTGTACAGACCCACAGGCATGTAATTATAATGCTTCTGCTACCCAAGAGAATGGTACATGTACTTATCCAACTCAAACTTATTTGAGTTGTGACGGAACATGTATCAACGATACAGACAACGATGGCGTTTGTAACGAAATTGAAGTGCCTGGTTGTACAGATCCCGAGGCTTGTAACTACAATGAATTGGCTACAGATGAAAATGAGTCTTGTACCTATCCAACGTTGAATTATTTGGATTGTGAAGGTCAGTGTATCAATGATGCCGATGCGGATGGAATTTGTAATGAAGAAGAAACTTCAGGATGTACAGATGAAGCAGCTTGTAATTACAATGCTTCATCAACCGATGAAGATGGAAGTTGTGTTTACGCTTCATTGACATACTATGTAGATGGTGACGGTGACGGTTTTGGTGCTGGAGATGGAGCTTTGTATTGTTCAGATCCTGGCGCAGGATTTACATTGGACAACACAGATTGCGATGATAGCAATGCATTAATTTCACCTTCTGCTGCTGAGGTTTGTAACGAAGTGGATGATGATTGTGATATTGAGGTGGATGAGTTTGTAACCACAACGTTCTATGCTGATGTAGACGGTGATGGATTTGGTAATGCCACTGACGCAATTGAGGCATGTGAAATGCCAGATGGTTATGTAGATAACCAAGAGGATTGTGATGATAATTTGTTGACTTACCAAGACAATGATGGCGATGGCATGGGAACCAATGTTCCTGATGCTTGTGGTTCTATTTCTAATGAAGACTGTGATGACTCAAATGGACAAGTTTTCCTTGGAGCAGAAGAAATTTGTGAGAATGGAATTGATGAGGATTGTGATGGTCAAGATTTAGCATGTCCTATTCAAGGCTGTATGGATACATTGGCTTGTAACTATAATCCGCTTGCCGTTATAGACAACGAATCTTGTACTTATCCTGCATCTTCAAGCGTGGGATGTAATGGTCTTTGTATTGAAGATACAGATGGAGATGGAATTTGTAATCCAGATGAAGTTGTGGGTTGTACCCATGAGGAGGCCTGTAACTACAATCCATTAGCTACCGATGAGGATGATCCAAGTTGTATTTATCCAGAGGCTTCTTACTTGAATTGTGACGGGACTTGTATCAATGATGCAGATAGTGACGGAGTATGTGACGAGGCAGAGGTTGTGGGATGTCAAGATGAAACAGCTTGTAATTACAACCCATTGGCAACAGACAACGCGACATGTGAATATGCATCATTGACTTATTATGTAGATGCTGATGGAGATGGTGTGGGAACAGATGAGCCGGTATTGTTGTGCGAAGTACCAACATCAGGTTATGCTGATCATCCCGGAGATTGTCACGATAACAATGCGTCAGTTTATGCTGGAGCGGTTGAGATTTGCAACGATGCAGATGACGATTGCGATGGCGAAATTGATGAAGGAGTTTTATTGACTTTCTATGCAGATACAGATGCAGATGGATTTGGAGACAACAATACTTCCATTCAAGGATGTGTTGCGCCAGAAGGTTATGTGAACAATGATTCTGACTGTGACGATACCCAAATTACATATACTGATCTTGATGGTGATGGATATGGTTCAGAAGGATGGGTTGCATGTGGTTCTTATTTCAATACAGATTGTGACGACAGCGATTCGGGAATCAATCCTATTCAATCCGACGTTTGCGGAAATGGAATCGATGAAGATTGTTCTGGATCTGATGAGGTTTGTCCTTTGATTGTAGCTGGTGACAATACTTACAGTTTGAATGAGGATGATGCGAATGTTGTGTTGGATGTTTTGGGCAATGACCAAGGCACTGCTACCACTATTTTGCCTAGCTCATTGGATTTGGATGTAAATACACCAGGCGTGCAAACAACAGTAACTACATCAGCTGGAACTTGGGTATCAAATGGAAATGGTCAAGTTATTTTCACGCCCAATCCAAATTACAACTCAGAATTGTTTGGTGATGCTATTTTGACTTACCAAGTTTCTGATGCGAACGGAGTAGTAAGTAATATCGCAACGGTTACTGTTGAAATTGCGCCTATCGAGGACAATCCCATTATCGTTGAAGAAATGATTGATTCAATCACGCCTTTCCAAACACCGATTGAAATTTGTTTGGATGCACAAGAGGTAGATGATCAAGACAATTTTATCATCAATGTTTTTGGTCCAAATAATGGTACTCTAACCAATTTGGAAGATACCAATTACTGTTTCACTTATACACCCAATGATAATTTCTCAGGAAATGATAGCATCGCTGTCATCATGTGTGATAGTGGTTCGGGAAGTGTATGTGATACCGTTTGGATTACGATCAATGTTGGACTCGGCGCGCCTATTGCACACAATGATTTTGCGACTATAGTAGAAGATGAAGTCGCTACTATAGATTTGTTGATCAATGATGATGCTGGTGATTTGGTTATTGATTCGAGCAGTGTCGATTTAGATCCAGCTACGCCTGGAGTTCAACAATCTTATACTTCAGCAGATGGAGAGTGGTCTGTTGACAATGCTGGTATTTTGACATTTGTTCCAAATAGCGACTTCAACGGTATTGCAAACATCACATATGTTGTTTCTGACACTACGGGTGCTGTAAGTAATTTGGCTTTGATTTCTGTTGATGTGTTACCTGCCAATGATGCTCCAGTAATTACGGATGAGGACGAGAGCATTGTAACAGAAACAAACTTTGAGGATCCAATCGTGGTTTGTTTGGATGTGACTGATGCAGATGGAGATAATCTTATTTTGACATCTATTTCAGATCCTTCAAATGGAACATTAACTCAATTGGAAGATACAGATTTGTGCTTCGAATACATACCGAATCCTGGATTTACGGGATTAGATTCAGTTGAATTTGTAGTTTGTGATAATGGACTTCCAACTTTCTGTGACACCGTTTATGTTTACATTAATGTGCTTCCATCAGCACCTGTAGCTAATGACGATGTGGCGAGCGTAGATGAAGATGCTTCTGTTACAATTCCAATTTTAGAGAA
>JACCDQ010692343.1_pt1 | contig 11377 bp, 8 predicted proteins | sample 7446031 | NCBI WGS metagenome assembly JACCDQ01 (sample SAMN15323442, study PRJNA562643) | freshwater metagenome | isolation source: river surface water | place: USA:Blue River Watershed | collected 2017-08-17
GAAATCAAAACGCGGACCATGTAAAACAACAACGGGCAACCAATTCAGGACACTTGGATTACAAATACCCGCTGTAAATGGCCCAACTCCTATTTCAGCACACACACCTATTGCGAGACGAGATGAAATGACAAACCTAGAAATATCTCCCGAAAGTTCAGCTCGTGCGCCGACAATAGTCCGTCCTAATTCAAATGACGCACCTGGAATTGGCCGAGTAACAGAAAATGAAGTTGTCCATGTATTTCCAACACTTAAATTTATACCGAGAAGGGACGCCCATGCTCGATATCCAAAGTTAGAAGGAGAAGCGCACGGTCTGAACCACGCAGACGCACCAATCGTAATATAGGTTTGAAGACCAACTGAACATACTAATTCACTTCCACCACCGCCATCTCTACACGTACAAAAGTTAGGAAGACGAAAATTTCGCGTAACAGCTCCGCAAATACTTAATGAAGTAGGTTTCATTCCTTTTCCAAAATCACGAATTTCGGAAACATGGTACGCATCAATATTCATGACTGCGTCAATAACATGATCGGTTTCAGTATTCGATATACAACGAGAATTTTCGACACAAGTAAATGAACGAGGACAAGAAAACCGAGCGTCATTACATCGAACCGCGTGTAAAAGTGGAGAACAAGCATATATCAATCCAGCACCAGTCGCATTACTCATACAGGTTTGATGCACGGCACAATAAATACCGTTTTCACAATCATTTGATGATGAACCAATATTCGGAGCGGCGTTGCTAGCCGCAAAAAGAAGAGTTATAGATAAAAATGTGATTATTTTCATTTAATTGTATAATGTATTATAATGTCATAATAAAACTTTATATAATATTGTACTAAATCCATAATATACGAAAAACAACTTTAAGTCATCTTCGTATATTATGTATATATATCATCATCATGCCTCGAAAACCCGCCGCATCTACTGCGTCTACTGCGTCTACTGCGTCTACTGCGTCTACAGCGTCTACCACAGTTCAGGACGACGCTGCCCTCAAAAACATTAATTACAAGAATATGCTCCTCACCGGAAATTACGGTATGTTGAAACCAGATATCGTTACAAACCCCAACATCGATGATATTCTTGAAAATGAAAAGAACGCGAGTAAAAGCGATCCGTGGAATAAACTAGATAAATCCGCAAAAATCGGGAAATTGAAAGAATTTGCTGAGAGATATGGAAAGAAAGAGAATCACACGGACCAAGAAATAACCGTGCTTTATCAGTTCCTTGTAAGTGCGCTCGAGCAAAAGAAACTTATGCGAGCAAAAGATGTTATCTATGACAAGGTGTCGGGAGAGATAACAACTATTCCGTGTCTAATCTATCACTCAGGATTTAAAAAATTCACACTTAAAAGATGCGAAAAGCGTGAATCGACTTTAAAATCCCTCGCTCCGGCATCAAATACATCGAAGAAGCGTAAAATGGGATCGGATGAAAGTGTAGCAGACGGTGGCATAAAATTGAATTAAACACATTAGATTATGCTTTATAATAACACAGAGATCAACACATCATACATAACATCGCGACGAATGAAAAAAGTCATGAAGGTCAAGAAGAATCCGGCAGCACCTATGACCGGTGAAAAAATCCGATATATAGATTTATTTTGTGGATTGGGTGCTTTTCACGCTGCATTTAATACGTCAAAACATTTTGAATGCGTTCTCGCATGTGATATAGACGAAGGGGTTCGAAAAATATATGAAGCCAATTATGGATTAAAACCGCACGGCGATATTCGCAAACTGGATATTCCTAATATGCCGGATTTTGATATATTATGTGCTGGGTTTCCTTGTCAGCCATTTAGTATAGCTGGCAACGGCGAAGGATTCAAAGACACCGAGAAGGGAAATCTCTTTTATGATATACTAAATATTATTGATGGAAAAAATCCGAAAATGTGCTTACTTGAAAATGTGAAAAATTTGAAAACGCATGATGAAGGCCGAACATATGATACGATTGAAACCGAACTGAAGAAACGCGGTTATCTAGTTACATCGCGTTGTTGTAATGCGGTGGATTATGGTAGCCCCCAAGCTCGAACACGAATTTTCATCGTTGGTACAAAAATGCCGTTTGTTATTCCCGAACCCACGATAACAACATTTACGCCTGTTTCAGCGATTCTAGATACGCCATCTGATGCGACTGTTGCGGCCAATTCTCGAGTTAAATTACATAATTACACATTGGTCGAAAAAAAAGGGGATTCAAAACCTGGAAAACCGCATATATTATATGACCTTATTTCCAAAGTAACTGGTAAAGGTGGAAGACAAGGCGAACGCGTATATGACGTTGATAATGTTGGAATAACCGTCTGTGCGAGTAGTGGCGGACCCGGTGCCAAAACTGGTTTGTATAAGGTCGGCGATGTAATACGCCGTCTATCTGTTCGCGAAACACTTTGCATGTTTGGCTTTTCGTCAGATTATAATTTCGCCGGAACTACTGATGAGAATTCGTTATTCTACCTTGGCAACAGTATCGTAGTGAATGTTCCTTTGTCCTTTGTTCCGGTTGTTGAATCTTATTTCGGGCGTAGTTGATGTATAATCGACGGTATTATTTGTTGGTTTCATTTATTATTGATAAATATTTGTGAATACAGAATCAACATCTGGTGTTATTCGCATCTTGGTTTGAATTTGATTGGGCCGTTTCTCACCTTTTGTCCCGCCTTTTCGCTGAAGGTAAATGTTGGGTGACAAATGAACACATGTTTTTTTTGAAACAGCGGTTTCGTATAAGGTATCAACCAACTTTCTGGTAAATACATCTCTCGGGCAAATATCCATCTTTTTGATTTCGCTTGTGGCACGATCACTCTCTGTTTTTATGAAATAGTGCGGTTGTGTGCTTTCTTCACTACCTAAAATATTCTGTAACAATACCTTCTCTCCTACAATCTTACCTACGGTTTTCCGCTCGTTGGTTTTGTCTCGTAGGCAAACCGCCATCAAAGTTTCTGTTAGTTCCGGCGATTCCGGACACATTTTATCTACATCGCGGCGGTCGATTGAGAATCCGCGACCAATCATTTTTGAGGTTTTCGTCGTCGTCGTCGTCGTCGTCATCGTTGTCGCGGTCGTGGAGCTCGATGTCGCTGTATTTTTCACTTGGGCAGAATAAGACGTTCCATCATCGAATTCAATTTTGATGTCACTTTTCTTCGGATGCGGCCGGCAGTCTATTTTTGTGATAGTTTTTATCGGCTTTCCGAAATACGCTTCTAAACTTACCTTGATATTTGCTTGTTTTGTCATCATTTCTTCCGCATCAAATCCGCTTTTCGCAATTTGAGCTCCTGTAAGGTGCGTATTTTCCATATTTGAATGAATTCTCACTATGTTATCACGTAAATATTATATAAGTATTTCAATTTTATTGCTTTATGTTTCTTTTCTTGGTTAACATGTATCTTTTTTTTCTATATTTAGTTTTGGGTTTGCGTGATGTATGAATAACACGCGAACCACGAACAATTTTAAAACTACACTTTGGGCCACAAACCGGCTTCATTAATTTTCGTGTTATGTGTTCTTGATGTTCCAATATAATATCTACCATGTTACGATAAAACGGTCGAAAATTCGCACGGTTCTTTCGCAGGTCGGCAAATGAAAACCACCGAATCTCGGCCTTTTCCAAGAGCCCATTATGCGGATTCTTCTTCGCGGCGGGCAAGTATTTCTCGAAGAAACGATAATTGTTCGAGTAATATTCTTCTAGTTTTTCGTCATATTCTGTTTTAAACACGATGGTCGTATATGTCTTAAATTTAAGTTCCGCAATTTTATGCCGAACCGCCTCCTTTTTTAATACACTTTGTGACCCTAGAAGACCATTAAGTTCTTCGCTTCCTTCCCTTGAAGCCGCTTCTAAAATAGTTTCATTCGGTTTTGTTCCTCCTCCGAAATCGGCCCATCCAGGCGTGTCGTTGAGTTCATTCTCTCGACCAAACAATAGATAAATTTTACCTTTGTGTATAGCAGCCGGCAATAATCCTGCTCCAACCATTTGCGTCTATTATTATTATGAAGTATGAATTATGAATTATGAAGTATGAATTATGAATTATGAATTATGAATTATGAATTATGAATTATGAATTATGAAGTATGAATTATGAAGTATGAATTATGAATTACTACTATACTCTGATATAAAATACTAGGACATAAAAATTGATTATAACGTATTATTTAGGAATATAAACGCATATCTATTATTTATATAAAGGATGAGTGATTATAATCATCATGTTAAAATCGATAATCAACAGCATGAGAGACATATTGTTGACAACGGAAATGACCCAGAATGCGAAGACATCGCCGACGCACCCTATTCAATACTTCCAACCGATCAAGAACGAGAGACCATTATCGACGACGCGCTTAATGAATTGGCCGACATTGCACGAGAGAATATACTGGAATTCAAACGCGAGGATTTCAATACAGAAGAAGTCGTTGGAACGTGGATTGACAGCTATTTGTGTCAGTACTTCGCCGAAATAACCCCACATTCATCGAACTTCTCAACCGCCACCGCATCCGAAGCAGACGCACTAAATAACGTGTTTGATGTCTATATCGCCGGGTTATACGACGAAATCGCCGAGAGATTTTATGAGGAAATCGCGCCACCTCGTGTGTCGTCGTCGATACATGATACAGTTGATGCTGCTACGGTTAGTATTCTAACGGATAAAATAAAGACCCTACGCGAAAAACCGCAACCGGAGCAAAGAACACCCGAATGGTATTCCCGGCGCAATAACCTCATCACCGCAAGCGCAGCATCAAAGGCGTTTGGAACACAAGCATCGGTGAATCAACTCATCTATGAAAAATGTAAGAAATACACTAGCGGTGCGATAGACGAAGAAGGTGGTGGTGGTGGTGGCAGCGGCCCATTACAAGGCTCGGTGAATTCTCCGCTTCATTGGGGCCAACGATATGAACCTGTCACCGTAATGGTATACGAACACCGTAATCATACAAAAATCGGCGAATTTGGATGTATTCAACATGATACATACCAGTTTATTGGCGCATCACCCGACGGAATCAATATCGATTCTACTTCACCTCTTTACGGCAGGATGGTAGAGATTAAAAATATATTTAATAGAGAGATAACCGGTCATCCAAAAGAAGAATACTGGATTCAAACACAGATTCAAATGGAGGTTTGTGACTTGGATGAATGCGATTTCGTTGAGACGCGATTTAAAGAGTTTGAAAGTGAAGAAGAGTATAAGAACGCTACGAATATTGCGAAGGATGAAAAGGGTATTATCTTATGGTTTCAATCCGCGCCTACTCTTAGTCAACAAGGACATATAGTACCCCCTATACAGTTATACGAATACGCGCCAATCGGGGCGACGGTGGAAGAATATGAGAAATGGGAAACTGAAATCTTTGCGAAACATGAACAACTGCGAAGTATTTGGGTACGAACGATTTACTGGTATCTTGACCAATACAGTTGTGTTCTTGTGCGTAGGAATCGACTTTGGTTTCAAGAAGCTGTGAAAGTGATTCAAAATGTATGGTCGACGATTGAAAAAGAGCGCAAGTCTGGGTATGGTCATCGCGCACCGGTGAAACGTAAGACCGCGGCGACCGCGGCGACGGCGACGGCACCTTCTTCGGGGGACGGTGGAGGTAGCGGTGGCGAATTCTTCAAAATCGTAAAACTGGATAATGCGATTATACCGAGTACACAATCTTCTGACAATATTATACCTACCGCCCCGATCACGACCACGGAATTCACCGCGACAAATATGGCGACATTAATGCTAATGAATGATATCAATACATCGTATAAAAAACAAAGTGTGAAACGCCCGTCAGATGTCCTAATCAATTGTTTCAAGATAGATGACTTAGAATTAGATGAAAGTAAAGTAAAACAATAAAAATGGATATGGGTAGAACATTTTATTTTTATTTTTATTGTTATTGTTATTTTTATTTTTATTGTTTATATTATGCGGATCCCGCAGCGTAAAACCCAACACGGCGTCCTGGATGACTCAACGGCAGCGGTTCCGGCACGACATACTCTTCTGGGGCTTTCGGAGCGTATAACGCACCGCACATACCTGCTGGCTTACATGACCCGTTATCCGGTGTTACCCAGTCACGGACATTATTTGTAGCTTGATCGTAGTTCGAGAGGTTCGCAGCAACGGGGTAAAGCGTCGAATTATTTTCAGAGTTATTCTCTCGAAGAACGACTCCATAACCGGTTGTCTTCTTCGGATATCCCGGGTATAACAAAGGTTCATCAACTTCACGCGGATATTCGCCAGATGGAATACGGTCGGCGCTGAATCCTTCGCGTTGTTTTTTTCCACCGGTTCCGGTGATCGCACTAAAATCATGGATCGCGTCAATCAGCGGCCCGGCGATCACCACCGCCACAATCAGTAAAAATAAAGCTACGTATTCATTACAATATTTCATCCCGAATAGATATTAAACCAACGAATATATATATTATACAAAAGAAGATAAGATTAGATGTCTGCGTCTGCGTCTTTATCTGCGTCTGTATCTGCGTCCTCTTCAGAAGACATGTTTGTCCTTAAACGAAATGGTGAACGAGAGATCGTGTCTTTCGATAAAATCCTTCTCCGCCTAAAGACACTCGGACAAGATGCTGGTATCACCGGTGTGAATTATACAACTCTCGTCATTAAAATCATCGATCAATTATATGATGGAATACCAACACCGAAAATTGACGAGCTTACCGCACAGCAGTGTGCGATGATGGCGGTCCAGCATCCGGATTATGGAACACTTGCTTCATATATTATTGTTTCCAACGCACATAAGAATATTCCTGGCGTATTTTATCTAGCGATGCGTCAATTATATGAATACCGCGACTCTCATGGAAAGCACAGCCCCATTATTAGCAAGCAAGTATGGGATTTTTTACATGAAATAATAGATACTCCTCGAGATGGCTCTGTAAGTGGCCCGGGTCCATTCCGTGTGTATGACGCGATCGAGCAGATGATACTACATCAACGGGATTATTTAATCGACTATTTCGGTTTCAAAACACTAGAACGGTCATATTTGATGCGTGTTAACGGGGTCATCGTAGAACGTCCGCAACATATGTGGATGCGAGTAGCACTCGGTATTCACAGTCAACGCACAGACACGCAATCTATTTATTCTACTTTGACGTATATTCAAAATACATATGACGCGATGTCGCAGAAATATATGACACACGCGACACCAACACTCTTTAATGCGGCCACACCCCGTCCTCAATTGAGTTCATGTTATCTCATCGCCATGGAAAATGACAGCATTGACGGGATTTTTGATACACTAAAAGATTGTGCTAAAATCAGCAAACACGCGGGAGGTATCGGGCTTCATATTCACAATATCCGCGCGTCGGGGTCGCATATTCGCGGAACGAACGGTTCGTCCAACGGTATTATACCCATGCTGCGTGTATACAACAATACCGCGCGATATATCGACCAAGGCGGGCGACGTAATGGGAGTTTCGCGATTTATTTGGAGCCGTGGCATCCCGATATTGAGGATTTTCTGGAGATGAAGAAGAACCATGGTGATGAAGAAATGAAGGGGCGAGACCTATTTTATGCGCTGTGGGTGCCGGATTTGTTTATGGAACGTGTTCGTGGCGGTGCGACGCCGGGTGCGGATATGTGGTCGTATTTCTGCCCCGACGAATGCCCTGGTCTTGCCGATGTATACGGTGACGATTTCAAAGCCTTATACGAGAGATACGAACGCGAAGGACGCGCACGGAAACAGGTGAAAGCACGCGACCTGTGGCTGAAAATCTTGGATAGTCAAATGGAGACAGGTACACCTTATATCCTATTTAAAGACGCTGCGAATAAAAAGAGTAATCAGAAGAATGTGGGGACGATTAAGAGCAGTAATTTATGTACCGAAATCATGGAGTATTCTGATGAGAATGAGACGGCGGTATGTAACCTCGCCAGTATCGCCCTTAGCCGGTTCGTCCTCACCTCTGGCTCGGATTCCGGCTCCAACTCCGTCGTCGCTTCCGACCACTCCGTCCCCTCCGGGTCCTCCGTAGTCTCTGGCTCCTCCGTCGTATCCGAAACGAGCGGAGCTGGCGTCGTTGGGGGACGCACCCCCCTGGACTTCGCAGAGCTAGAGCGCGTCACCGCCCTCATCGTAGATAATCTGAACCAAATCATCGATATTAATTATTACCCCACTGATAAAACGCGGACGAGTAATCTGCGCCACCGCCCTATCGGACTCGGCGTCCAAGGACTTGCGGACGTATTTATGATGATGAATATTCCGTTCCACAGCGAAGAAGCCCGTGTGCTCAACCGAGAGATTTTCGAGACGATTTATTACGCCGCACTTAAAGCGTCGATGACCCTCGCTGCGCGACACGGACCATACGAAACATTCGCCGGTTCTCCCGCATCACAAGGAATCCTCCAATTCGATATGTGGGGTATTGATCCTGCGAGTTTCGGTCCGTCGGTATATAGAAAGAGAGAATACGATTGGGACGAACTTAAAGCACAGATTCAAAAACATGGTCTACGAAACTCACTGCTTCTCGCCCCGATGCCCACCGCAAGTACATCCCAAATCCTCGGTAATAACGAATGTTTTGAACCGATTACCAGTAATATTTATACGCGTAGAACCCTCGCTGGTGAATTTATTATGGTGAACCGGTATTTGATACGCGACCTTATTGCGCTTGGATTATGGAATGAACGCGTGAAGACGAATATTATTGCGAATCAGGGTAGCGTCCAGTATATTGACGGATTGCCCGATGCGCTGAAACTGAAATATAAGACGGTATGGGAGATGCCGATGCGGCACATTATTGACATGGCGGCGGACCGCGGGGCGTTTATTTGCCAGAGCCAGAGTATGAACTTGTGGGTGGAAGAACCGAATTATAATATTTTGACATCGATGCTGTTTTATGCGTGGAATAAGGGGCTGAAAACGGGGGTGTACTACTTACGCCGGAAAGCGAAACATCAGCCACAACAGTTTACGGTGGAGCCGGAGAAGACGGCGGGTGTGGAGGAGGATATAGGCGGGTGTGAATTTTGCTCCGCATAATCGCTGAAGGCGGAATTTTGCTCCGCATAATCGCTGAAGGCGGAATTTTGCTCCGCATAATCGCTTCACTTGTGTGAGGCGGAATTTTGCTCCGCATAATCGCTGAAGGCGGAATTTTGCTCTTCTTGAATAAATTGAAATATTTTTCGTATAAATACAATGACCCACATAAACATGTTTCGTATATCCCCATCAAAGAAAGACTCGACGACGGCGGTGGCGGTGGCAGCAGCACTTGACCCAGTTACAAAATGGACGCAACTTCATAACTTCGCATTCCCTCCGGCACTCACGTTCAACGACTACGACGTTCACCACTATCAGCGATTTAAAGAAATACGCGAACTCCCCAAAGTCGGCTATCCATTATATCATCTGATTTCACAATATAATCCGTGGCTAGATTGTGAAATGACGCGTGAGAAACGCGCGTTTTTGGCTCCAAAAGTCGGAGAGTTTTGCTGTCCGGTATACGTGGGTGGCAGTGGTGGCGCTGTAGACCACTTCTTTCGGAATGATACTGTGGTTGATATCGTGAATTTATATTTATGGCCGCTACTACACTCCCGAGCGGATGAAGTCGTCGCATGCGAAACATTCGCGGATTGGCGCCGTCTTTTCACACACACGATATCTCTCGCGTTTCCTGATTATGAATACTGGTGCTCGGTCGCGGCGGGCGGTGATGGTGGTGGCAGCTGCGACGGCGTAAGTACGTTCATTCCATCCGTTTCCGAGCAACGCCGAACCACACGGATATTGAAATACATGACACCGGCACGCGTTCTTTATCTCCTGACTACCCGGGCGGGGTTCTGGCCGTATCCTGTGCCACTTTCGCGCTACAACTCGCGTTCATCTTCGTCGCGTCCATCGTTTGGACTATGTTCGGTGAAATCAAAAATAAAAGAATACAACGACAAAACAGAAATAGACTGGTTGGTCGGTGCGGAGTTCTTGCGTAAAATGAAGAGGATTCATGTGTATTTTACGACATCGCATGGTGAACATGATATAACGTTAAATGATTCGGATTCTGATTCGGATTCAGGGTAGGGTGTAATAATAAATCATCTAGCGACGATAACGACGACTGCGATGACCACCGCGACCGCCGCGACGACGTGTAACACGACGAACGTATTTTTTCATCGTTTTTCTAGGACGGTTGGTATGTAGTCTTCGTTTTCTGGAATAACCACCTAAACCTACTGCTGCTCCTGCTCCTGCTGCTGCTTTTGCTGCTGCTGCTTTTGCTGCTGCTGCTTTCTCCATCTGTATTAAGATATCTATTGTAACTCCATAAAATCCATCACTTCTATATAAAGCACACCTTGGGGTTTTTTTTTCATTCTCAATAAATCGGGGTGTACTACTATCACCGCTGTCATAAATAATACCAACTGCTCCACTCTTTCTTACTGGATTATTATTATTTTCTACAAGAATAAGTCGATACGCATTTTGTAACGGATAGTTTATCAATTCATTTACTTGTTTACCTGCCATTCCGTGCCATGTACCTATAAGTCCGCCTTTTTCCGTTTTACGATGTTGTTCAGTATTACGGCATTTAACACTATCTCCTGTGGTAGAAGGGGTGATATCTGATCGTTCGATTAGTTTATCGGGTACGGGTACCCAAACATTTGCCTCTACTGCTGCCGCTGCCGCTGCCTCAGACTCTACCGCTGCCGCTGCCGCTGACCCTACCGGTGCTTTTGGCGGCAATACCCGATCCAGACAATTCTCTAATGTTGAATAAACTCCAACGAACACGATCTTGTATCCTAATCTTATAGCTAATTGTATATATTGTTCTATAACAGTTAACATTGAACCAGTTGAATCAAATACTATATTCAATCCTGGTAAATCTCTACCTGATAACATTTTTAAAAGGTCGCCGTCATTGGAGGTGAGGTCGCCATTATCATTATAAGATTGCAAACCTAATGCCATTTTAAAAACTTCATACATTACACCCGTTAACATATCACGATAATTAGTCATACAAATCGCTTTTACTTTACAATTTTCCGAAATTGGTCGGCGTCTACCTACTATTATTTCTTCTGGCGGTATTACATTTTCAGATTCATCAAATTTAGCACGTATATCATACCAAAACCTTTCATAATCTTTTACTTTTTTTGCTTTATCTGGCTCCTTAGAAC
>JACCDQ011207929.1_pt1 | contig 11377 bp, 8 predicted proteins | sample 7446031 | NCBI WGS metagenome assembly JACCDQ01 (sample SAMN15323442, study PRJNA562643) | freshwater metagenome | isolation source: river surface water | place: USA:Blue River Watershed | collected 2017-08-17
CACAATTTGCTTCTCGCGGCCCGCTTTGAGTTGCGACAAGCTGGCCAACTGGGCTTCCAGCCCCTTGACTGACTCGTTGACGATTTTCAGTTCGCCGTCCAACGCGCTGCGCCGGGCGCGGAACAGGGCTTCCTGTGCGCGTATCAGGTCGGCCACCTCGGGGTTGTTTTGGGCAGCGTCGCGCAGTTCTTTGGGGAATGCAATGCCACCTGCCGAAGCGCGTTCCGCCGTCAAGCGTGCCAGCGTGGCCATTTGGGTGAACCACTGGGTCTGTGTGGCGTTCAGCGCCGACTGGCTTTGCGTGGCGTTCAGCACCAGCAATTCGTCACCAGCTTTAACCCTTTGGCCTTCTTGCACCAAAATTTTCTCGACCGTGCCACCGTTCAAGTGGTCAATGCGTTTGCGTTTGGTTTCAACGGCCACCACGCCTGGGGCTGGAATGCCCTCGTCCAGTGGGGCCAGCGTGGCCCAGCCGATAAAGCCGCCAAAGCCAATGGCCAACACCCACAACCCACGGCGCAAAATGCGCTGGTAGTCGGTGTCTGGCAGGGGAATCGGCGCAAGTGAAGGGGCCACTGCATCCAGGGTGCCAGGTGCTGCTGGCGTGTTGGGAGCGATGCTGTTTTGATCGGTGCTCATGCTTGGGCCTCGTTCGGCAGTTGCGCTTCAGGGGTGTTGCTCCCTACTGCGGGCTTGGCCTTGGGGCGCAAGGTTTCCATCACGGCATCGCGTGGGCCATACGCCTGTATTGCTCCCTGGGCCAATACCAAAATCGCGTCACTTTCGGCCAGCAGGTTCATGCGGTGGGTGATCACGAACACTGTACGCTTTTCCTGTTTGAGCACGCGCAGCGCGTTTACCAAGGCCATGTCGCCCGCTTCGTCCAGGTTGGCATTGGGTTCGTCCAGCACAACCAGGGCCGGGTCACCGTACATGGCGCGGGCCAAACCTATGCGCTGGCGCTGCCCACCCGACAGGGTTGTTCCCCCCTCACCGATTGGCGTTTCGTAGCCTTGTGGCAGGCGCAAAATCATGTCGTGCACACCGGCACGTTGGGCCGCTGCCACCGTTTTGGCTGAATCGGGCGAGCCGAATCGGGCGATGTTTTCGGCAACGGTGCCTTCAAACAACTCCACATCTTGCGGCAAGTAGCCCAGCCAGGGGCCCAGCTCTTCTTTGTTCCATTGCGACACATCGGCCCCGTCCAGCCGCACGCTGCCATTCATGGCGGGCCACACGCCCACCAATGCACGCGCCAGGGTGGACTTGCCGGATGCGCTGGGACCAATGATGGCTACCGTGGCCCCCGCTGGTGCTCCGAACTTGATGCCCTTGATAACCGCCTGCTTGGAGCGCGGGGGGCCAACCACCAGGTTTTCAACCTGTACCTGCCCGCTGGGGCGGGGCAGGGAGGTGCGGTCAAAATCAGGATTGGCATGCGCAGCAAGCAGCTCATTCAAACGCCCGTAAGACTGCCGCGCAGACACCAAACTGCGCCATTGGGCAATCACGTTGTCCACTGGGGACAGCGCACGGCCCAGCAAAATGGAGCCTGCAATCATGCTCCCGGGCGTCAGCTGGTTGTCCAGCACCAGTATGGCACCCAGCCCCAACACGCCCGATTGGGCCGCCATGCGGATGAAGCGCGTCCAAGCCCCCAGACTGGCTGCGCGGTCGCTGGCCTGCGCCTGCGCCAGCAGCATGGTGTTTTGGCGACGCAGCCAGCGTTGGAAAATTCCGCCCATCATGCCCATGGCCTCTATCACCTCGGCGTTGCGCACGCTGGCGCTGGCGTATTGGGTGGCTTGGCGGGCTTCGTCGTTGGCCTGGCGCAGCAGGGGGCCGGTGGCGCGTTCCGTCAGGTAAGCCAACAAGGCCAGCAACGATGCAGCACCCACCGCGAACCAGCCCAACCAGGGGTGCAGCATAAAGGCCACCGCTATGTAAATGGGCGTCCAGGGTGCATCCAAAAAGGCAAACAGGCCCTTGCCGGTCAAAAATTGCCGCAAGCTGTTCACATCGCCCAGGGCCGCCGACATGACGTTGCCATGGCCCAGCAAGGTGCGTTTGAACCCCGCCTCAAACACCGCTGGGCCTATCGACTGGTCCAGCGCCGCGCTGCCCCGCACCATCACCTGGCTGCGCGTCCATTCCAGCAAGGCATCCAGCACAAACAGCCCGAGCATGATGAGCGTGAGCATCAGCAGCGTGGTGCTGTTGCGGCTGGCCAGCACCCGGTCGTAAATCTGCAGCATGTAAAGCGTGGGGGCCAGCATGAGCAGGTTGATGATCATGCTGAACATGGCCAATGCCACAAAGCCAGACCTAAAGCTGAGCAGCGCGTGGGTCAAGGGGGTGGTCTTGGACATGGAATGAAAATTGTCTGCGAAAGTGGAGGATGCTGATCATGCAGCACTCAACCACTGAAAACATGGCATGTATGAAAAAACCCGCCGGTTTGGCCGACGGGTTTGGATGCTTTTCAAAGGTGGCGTTCTACCGCCAACAAATTAAACATAATAGTAGAAGTCATCAATGATTGCGGTGATTGAAAAATCTTTGACTTCATTTGTAGCATCGTAAGTAATATCTATAGATGCATTTGTGGAGATGAAGGTAAGTTCACCCAGCGTAGTGGCGTCTGTGGTGTAACTGGCAAGCTTTTCCTCATTATTCTCAGTGCCCGTATATTCCACAGGCCCCAATTGAACACTGTCGCCGCCATCGGTGGTAACAACTACATACTCAGTGTCAAAAGTGCCGCCGTTAGTCTTATTGATATCGCCTGTAACGGAAACATAAATGTCGCCAGAGAAGTTGTACGCTTGAGAATCGACACCCGTCAAAGCAAGATTGATTGTGCCGTCGTCGACGCCAGCCACATCCGGGTCATAGGCATCACCAGTGTCATCAATCTTGCCTGACGTGATTGCAGTGGTCAGGGTGAAGTGGTACTGGTCAGCTGCGCCCTGTATATTTACCGTGATGACTTCGGTGTCTGTCCCATCGAGAGACTGGACTGTCAAGCTGTCCTGAACAGTTTGGTAGTGCTTCAGGTTCTGAACAACCAAGTCAGTGTTGTTGAGGGTGTAGGTCCAATCGCCTGTTTCTTCGTTGAAGAAGAAATCGCCGTAAGTGCCTTCCAGATCGGCTACATCCACCTCAGCAAACACAGTCTCACCACGGTCGGCGTCGCTGACGGTGAGCTGCCCACCTGCGGTAAGGTTTGTAGGTGCATCTTCCTTCACGCTGGTGTCTTCGTTGTTGGAAGCGGTGATCGTGGCTGCGTCGTTAGAACCCGTAATGGTGATGACGGCTGTTGCTGGTGTCGCGCCACCTTTGCCATCGATCACGTTGTAGCTGAAGGTGATTTCGACCGTCTCGTCTGCACGCAAAGTGTTGAACTGCGCAGGGTCAATGGTCAATGCGCCGGTTTCTTTATCGATCGTGTAAGCGATCTCTGCTTCCCAACTGCCATCAGTCACTGCATAAGCCAATGCGTCAACGTCCATGTTGTCAAAGTCAGCATCAGAAGCGTTGGTCAGCAGGTCGATAGTGGCCAGTGCATCATCTTCGTCCATAGTTTCTGTAACCGGGCCAGTCACCACAGGCGCGCTGTTGGTTTCAGCCCAACCTGCGTCGTAACCTTCGGGCACCTCGGCAGCGGTGTAAAACTCGCGCAGGTGGTAAATGGTGCCTTCTTTTTTGGTGGTGGTGAGCCAGTAGGCCACATCCGGGTCGCTCAAAATCGCTGTCAGGTCAATGGTGACGCCGTTAACAGTCAATGTGGGGTTGGCGTCAGCAATGCCTGCTGCGTAGGTATCGACGTCACCGGTCAGCGTTTTGGTCTGCGCGGCGGCAAACAAGTCAGCCAACGTGAATTGACCAGCTTCCACAGAGTCAACAATGGCCAAAGCTTCTTCGAGGGTGGCTCCATTGACCGTGTAAGCCAGGAAACCGATGTAATCTGCTGCCGAGACTTGCAGGTACGATGACAGGGCAGCGGTGTAGGTTGTTGAAAGAGTGCTTTGCGATGCCAATTCGGTGTCAGCGGCGAAGAAATAGTCGGCCATTTGGTGCTCCAAAAAATTAAGTTGAATCCCCCGGCTCCAGGCACGAACTCAGCAACTGGACAGCAACACCCACCCGGTGACCGTTGTTCTCAATGCGCACGACCTTGCCCTGCGCAACCAACTTCACCGGGCCCGTGCTGGTTTGGAGTTCAATCTCGAAGTCCACCACGCTGCCCATTTGCTGCTCGCCGTCTGTTTCAAAAAACAGACCCGAAGCACTGATGTCGCGCGTCACCCCTTGGCCGCCTGCACCCAGGTTCACTGGCAGGGCCAGTGGTTCGCGTGGTTCGGTTCGGTGTTCAACTGACATGGAACGTAATGTCGCACTGCCAAGGCGTTGATAAACATGAGGTTTTGCCCGTTTTTGTGGGGGTATTAACCCAAACCTCCTGTTTTGATATAGTTGAAACCTCCTGATTGGTTTGAACTTTATTGGTGCGTAAGCCGTTTTTAAAGTGAACAAAACAGCAAATTACTCAAAAACGGCGTTGATCAGGCTGTGGTTGGTGGCACTGCCCATGACGGCCTGGGGGTTGGAGCGTGCCTTTGATTTGCCCGAAGCACAGGCTTTGAAATGCCAGGGCGTCAGCCCTTCGGTGGCACATGCCATGCTGGCGGCCCCTGCCGCAAGGCCTGACGTGGTGTTGGTGGATTTGGATGGCGAAGAGGGCGCTGAGTCTTTGACTGACCTCAACGCGCAGGGGCTGCACAAGATATTGGTGTTGACCAGTTCACCCAGTTCCGTTGTGCACGACAGCGCCATTCTGGCGGGTGCCCGTGGTGTGCTGGACAAACGCGAAGACGTGACCACGCTGATCAAGGCGCTGCACAAGGTCTACGATGGGGAAATGTGGATGGATCGCAACGCCACCAGCCGCATTTTTATGGAATTGGCCCGTCAGCAGGTGGCCAAGCGGCCCGACAGCGGTGCTTCGCGTCTGAACGGGTTGACCAGTCGCGAACGTCAGACGGTTGATGCGATTGCGGCGCAGCCAGCGGCGCCCGCCAAGCTGTTGGCGCAGGCACTCAAGATCAGCGAAAACACGCTGCGCAATCACCTCACTTCCATTTACGCAAAGCTCGATGTGACCAACCGAACCGATCTATACGCGTTCATCCAACGCCATGGATTGACCAAACGTGCTTGAGTCAAGCCGTTTTCTTGGGGATTGAGCAGGCTGGCTGTTCGTGGTGTTCAATACGCATCACAACGTTTGTTTTTGCTTGTTTGACTGTAGTCAATCGGCACAAATATGAATGTTGTTGTGCGCCGACACCCATAACGGTGCATGGCCTTCGCTGGTGGTCAGGTGCATAAAAACCTTACTCGCCATGTGCATAATGCAAATATATGCAAAGAAGGCACTTGCTACACGCAGCCACGGCGCTCGCGCTACCGCTGCCGGGGGGGATTTTGGGTTGTTCCGCGCGGTCAGCCCCGTTGGTGGTCAGCGCCCACCCTTGGATTGGGTACGAGCCGCTGTTTTATGCGCGTCACCTGGGCCAGTTGCCAGAGTCCAAGGTCCGTTTGTCCGAAGCACCTGATGCGTCGGGCTCCATGCACAAGTTGGCAGCCGGTTTGGCCGATGCCGCAGCACTCACCCTGGACGAGGTGTTGCGTGTTCGTGAGATGGGTCTGGCCTTGCAAGTGGTGTTGGTGTTCGACGTGTCTCGCGGTGCCGATGCCGTGGTGGTCAAACCGCACATCAAGCACACCCAAGACTTGGTAGGAAAAACCGTCGCCGTGGAAAACACCGCTTTGGGGGCCTTGATGCTTGCCGAATGTCTGCGCATGCACGGCATTCGGCCAGACCAAGTCCGCATCAAGTCGGTGGGTTTTGATGAGCACGAATCGATTTGGTCCGACCCTGCTGTGGATGCTCTGGTAACTTACCAGCCAGTGGTGTGGAAACTCGTGAAAAAGGGGGGGCGTTCGCTGTTTGACAGCAGTCTGATTCCCGGGCGTATTGTGGATGTGTTGGCTGTGACCCCGCAGGTCATGGAAAACCGCGTCAGCGATGTACGCGAATTGCTGTCCATTTATTTCAATACCCAGAAGGGCATGCGGGTACAGACTGACAAAGCGGCGGCGTGGTACGAAAGCCGGTTGGGTTTGACTGGGCCAGATTTGGCCGCAGTACAAGAAGGCTTGGTGGTGCCCGATTTGGTAAACAACCGCCGTATGCTGGGCACTGCATCTGGCAGTTTGTACGAAAACGCCGCATCATTGGGCCAATTCATGGTGGCACATGGTTTGCTGAAAAACCGCCCCAAACTGGGGGACTTGTTCACCGCCGATGCGCTGCCACCGGTGGCCGAATGAAGCGACACCTGGCCTCACTTTCTTGGCGTCTGCCATTGCTGGTGGTGTTGGCCCTGGCTGTGACGCTGGTGTTTGCGGTGTTCGTGGGGTGGGTTCTGCAGCGCGACCAGGTTTTCCGCGACGCCGAGCAATTGGTCAGGCAGGATGCGGCGCGGCTGGTGCGTCGGGCCGAAAAACAGTGGGTGAGCGAGCCCCTGTTGTTGCAGCGTGAAGTGGTGTTTTCTGCTGCAGAGCGTGGCAACGGGGTTGCGGCTTTGCTTGATCAGGATGGTGTGGTGCGTTTTGCCCACCATACCGATTGGGTGGGGCAACCTGCGGCGCAAGTGTTTCGGGGTTGGCAAACCAGTCGTTTTGAGCATGCGCGTGATGGTTTGCAGGCCGATGCTGTGTTCAGCGAACCGGCGCATTTTTCGGTGATGATGTCGTTCCCATTGCCCGCTCCCGAGGGCAGCATCTCTCCGCAGCGCGGCGTGGTGGTGGTGGAGGCCGATCTGTCGTGGCAATTGAGCCAGTTGTTGGGTCGAGAACTCTGGTTGCGCTGGCCGTCGGCACTGGTGGGGATTTTTGCGGCCTGTGCCCTGGCTTTGTGGTTGAGTTTGCGGGTGGGGCGTCCGTTGCGCCAACTGGCCGAGGTGGCGGCCGCATTGTCGGCCGGGCAAGCGGGTCCCAAAGATTTCGATACACTGCCACGCAACACGCCTCGCGAAATCCAGGAGCTGGCCACGGCCTTGCGGGCCATGACCCACAAACTCCGTGAAACCAGCCACGAATTGCAGGACTGGCTGGACAGCGGCGGGGCGCTGGTGTGGTTGAGCGCTCCCACGAACGAACGGGTTTTTTTCAACCAAAGCTGGCTCACTTTTACCGGGCGTTCCCTGCACAGCGAATTGGGCCGCGGCTGGATGGCGCATATCGACCCGAGGGACCGTGAGCGGGTGTTGCAAGTGCTGGGGCAGGCCTATGCAGCGCAACAGCCTTTCTCGGTGGATTACCGCTTGCTCAATGTGCGGGGCGAATACTGCTGGGTGCAGGATGTGGGGCGACCGCGTTATGACAGCCAGGGGCACTATGTGGGTTTTCTGGGCAACTGCTGGGACGTATCGGAACGCAAACAAACCGAAACCCGTTTGCGGCAATTGTCGCTGGCGGTTGAGCAGAGCCCCGACAGCATCATCATCACCGACCCGGAAGGTCGCATCGAGTACGTGAACGACTCCTTCGTTACGACCACGGGTTACTCCCGCGAAGAGGTGCTGGGCCGCAACCCCGCCATGCTGAGCGCGGGACGCACCCCCGCCAGCGTGTACCGCAGTTTGTGGACGGGCATCAACCGTGGTGATGTGTGGGAAGGCGAACTGGTCAATCGCCATAAAAACGGTTCTGAATTTGTTCAGCGTGCGGTGATCAGCCCAATTCGTGACGGCGAAGGCCACATTACCCACTACCTGGGGGTGCAGCAAGACATCACCGAGCGGAAAAAGGCAGAGGAAAAAATCCATGCCTTGGCTTATTTCGATGCTTTGACTGGGCTGCCCAACCGCACCTTCCTGCTGGAGCGGTTGGAGCAATTGCTGGAAGACCGTTCGCGTCGGGGGGCCCGCGGTTTGTTGATGCTGCTCAACATCGATCGGTTCAAGCACGTGAACGACGCCCGAGGGCAGGCTTATGGTGATGCCTTGCTGGTGGCGGTGAGCCAGCGCCTGCGTGCCAAGCTTCCCAACGAGTGTTTGCTCGGGCGAATGTCGGCCGATGAGTTCGGGTGCCTGTGGGTGGCGTCTGAGCAGGGGCGTGACACCCCGCAGGACCAGTGGGCCGTGCAGGTGTTGCTGGCGTTGCAACCAGACCTGGAGGTGGAGGGCGATCGAATCCAGGTCAGCGCCAGTGTGGGTGTGAGCCTGTTCGATTCCGCCTACACCGACACCGTGTTGGACGTGCTGCGTCAAGCCGACACGGCTTTGCACCACACCAAACGGGGGGGTGGCAACGGTTACGCCTTCTACGAATCTCACATGACCGATTCGGCCCGCCAGCGCTTTGAATTGCAGCGCGAGTTGCAGGTGGCTCTCGAAGAAGAGCAGTTTGTGATGTATCTGCAGCCCCAGGTGGATGCGCAAGGTCAAACGGTCGCCGCTGAAGCGCTGGTGCGGTGGCAACACCCGGTGCGGGGCATGGTGTCGCCGGGTTTGTTCATTCCGGTGGCTGAGGACACTGGGCAAATCGTGGCCTTGGGGGACTGGGTGTTGGCCCAGGCCTGTCATTTGCTGGGCCGGTTGGAGCGGCAAGGGCAGCCGATGCGCATATCGGTGAACGTGAGCCCGCGGCAATTTGCGCAACCCCAATTTGTTGACCAGGTGCGACACACGTTGTTGCAGGCGGGGGCGTCGCCTCAGTGGCTCACCCTGGAGGTGACCGAGGGCTTGGTGATCAACGACATGAAGCAGGTGGCAGCCAAGATGAATGCCTTGGCCACCTTGGGTGTGATGTTCTCGGTCGATGACTTCGGTACCGGTTATTCCAACCTGTCGTACATGAAGCAATTGCCATTGTCGGAACTCAAGATTGACCAGGCGTTTGTGCGCGAGGCCCCTGACAGCCCCAACGACGCAGCCCTGGTGGAAACCATGGTTTCCATGGCACGCCACATGGGTTTGAAGGTCGTGGCCGAAGGCGTTGAAACCGAACGGCAGGCCGACTTTTTGCGTCAACGCGGTGCGGACTTGCTGCAGGGGTATTTGTTTGGGCGACCCCAGTCCGTGTCGCATTGGTTGCAGGAATGGGGGATTGAGTTGCTGGAAACCGCCGCCTGAATTCCTGTCCTGATGTCAGGAGTGCTCCTCAGCCGGGGTGTTGGGGACGGCCTTGGCCCGCAACAGCGTGGCGCCGATGCCGCTGACGATGATCAGCGCCATTCCCAGCCAGCCAATCAAGGGCAGTTGATCGCCAAACACCACCAGACTGTACATGGCCGCGAACACGATACCAGAGTATTGCAGGTTGGCCACAACCAGCGTGGCACCGCTGGCGTAGGCGCGTGTCATGCACAGCTGGCCCAACGCCGCCAGCAGCCCAATGGGTAGCAGCCACAACGCTTCCCAGCGCAACAGAGGGCTGATTCCCACCGTCAAGGCGCCCACAAACCCCACCAGACTGGCACCCACAGAAAAATAAAACACCGTGCGACTTTCGGGCTCGCCGGCCCGCGCCAAGGCAGAGACTTGGAGGTATGCCAATGCGGCGGTGACCCCTGACAACAGCCCGCCCAGTGCACCCATGACCTGTTCCGGTTGCAAGGTCGGGCGCAGCAGCAGGGCCACACCCCCAAAACCCGCCAGTACCGCCAAGAACAGTGGACCCTGTTGCCGCAAGGCGGTCTGGTCCTTCTGCATCAACAAGGCGCCACCCAGAAGAAAGGCGGCAATCCAGATGCTGCTCATGTAGTTCAATGTCATGGCGGTGGCCAGTGGCAGCACCGAAATGGCGTAGAACCAGGTGACCAAAGAAACCACACCGACGGCACTGCGCCAGACATGCATCATGGGTACCGGGGTGCGCAACGACACCCCGCGAATTCGCGTGGCCAACCACAAAAACACGACGCCGATCAAGCCCCGGTAGGCCACGATTTCCAGGCTGTGAAAGTGGGCCGAAGCGAACTTGATGCACACCCCCATGGTGGCAAACAGGAAGGCACCCAGCACCATCCACAGCGCTTGCAGGCTGCGGGCCGTGGGTGGCCGTGGGGCGTCAGCGATGGTTCAAACCTGCTGAATCGAGCCACCCATCTTGGCTCTGTACCACTCGTGGAAGTGCTGCATGCCATCTTCCATGGGGCTTTGGTAGGGGCCGACTTCGTTGTCGCCGCGCTCGTACAGGGCTTTGCGGCCCGCATCCATGCGTTCTGCGATTTCGTCGTCTTCGATGCAGGTTTCCATGTAGGCGGCGCGTTGCGCGGCCACAAAGTCGGGCTCAAACGCTGCAATTTCTTCGGGGTAATAGAACTCCACCATGTTCAACGTCTTGTTCACGCTGATGGGGTGCAGTGTGGACACGGTCAGTACATGCGGGTACCACTCCACCATGATGTGTGGGTAGTAGGTCAGCCAAATGGCACCGTGGTCCGGTTTTTCGCCCTGGCGGTATGCCATCAGCTGTTCATGCCAGCGCTGGTACACTGGGCTGCCGGCTTTGCCCAGCAGGTTTTGCGAACCCACCGTCTGTACTGAAAACTCGGGCTTGAACTCCCAGCGCAGGTCGTCGCAGGTCACAAAGTTGCCCAGACCTGGATGGAAAGGCTCGACGTGGTAATCCTCCAGGTACACCTCGATGAAGGTTTTCCAGTTGTAGTTGCATTCGTGCAACTCCACATGGCTGAGCACCATGCCATCGAAATTCAAGGCCGCACGCGGCCCCATACCGGCCAGATCGGTTGCAATGTCGCGGCCGTTGTCTTCAAACAGCAAACCGTTCCATTCGCGCAAGGGGTAGCGTTTCAGATCCAGACACGGATCGTGGCCAAAGTGGGGCGCCCCAAGCAGAGAGCCCAAAGCGTTGCCGCCGCTTTGCCCACCGCTGTAGGTCCAGCGGTGCAGCGGACACACGATATTGCCGCCCGCACTGCCGCTGCGGTTGTCACTGAGCTGGCCCTTGCCTTTGAGCATGACGGCCTGGCGGTGGCGGCACACGTTGCTGACCAGTTCCACCCCTTGGGCCGTGTGCACCAGAGCGCGGCCTTCGTTTTCTTGGGGCAGGGCGTGGTAGTCGCCGGGGTTCGGTACGCTCAACTGGTGCCCCACGTAGCGGGGCCCGCGCTGAAAGATGGTCTCCAACTCGCGCTGGAAGAGCGCTTCGTCGAAGTAGCTGGAGACGGGCAATTGGCTTGCGGCCTGCTGCAATTGAAGACTTAAATCAGACATGACATCCTGACCTAGAGACTCCCCCTATGAAGGGGCAGGGAAACGCTGTACGAAAATCGATAAAGCGC
>JACCDQ012109705.1_pt1 | contig 11376 bp, 9 predicted proteins | sample 7446031 | NCBI WGS metagenome assembly JACCDQ01 (sample SAMN15323442, study PRJNA562643) | freshwater metagenome | isolation source: river surface water | place: USA:Blue River Watershed | collected 2017-08-17
GTGCAGATCTACAACGTGGACACGGCCTGGCGCACCGGCCCGCAAGGCGCAGCCCACCAATGCAGTGTGTATGCCCAGCCCACGCCGTCCATCGACGCAGTCTGGCAAGCCTGGACGTCATGCCTGGACGGAGCCTGGGCATGCGACTGACAGAGACGCTCACACTGGCGCTCTACAGTCTTCTGGCGCGTGCCATGCAGCCTTTGTTGCGGCGCAAGTTGGCGCGCCGCGGACGTTCCGAACCCGGCTACCTTCACGCCGTGGAGGAACGGTTTGGTCACTACACCCAGCCGCAAGGCCAGGGCTACCTGTGGGTTCACGCCGTCTCGCTGGGTGAAACTCGCGCCGCCGCTGTCTTGCTCCAGGCGGTGCGGGCGCAATGGCCTGACGTGCCCGTGTTGCTGACCCATGGCACGGCCACTGGTCGAGAGGCTGGCCAGCAGCTCTTGCGGCCCGGCGATTGCCAAGTTTGGCAACCGTGGGACACGCCTCAAGTGGTGGGCCAATTTCTTGCGCATTTTCAGCCACGCGTGGGTGTGTTGATGGAGACCGAGGTTTGGCCCAATCTGGTGGCGGCTTGCCAGGAGAGGGGCATTCCACTGATTTTGGCGAATGCACGATTGAGTGAAAAATCGCTTGAGCAGGCGCGACACTGGGCTTGGTTGGCGCGCCCGGCCTATGCAGGGCTGTCGGAGGTGTGGGCACAAACCGAGGCCGATGCCCAGCGCTTGCGCAGCCTAGGTGCTGAAGTCTCAGGGGTCCTGGGAAACATTAAATTTGATGCGACACCCAACCCCCTGCAATGGCAGGCAGGCCAGGCAGCGCGTGCGACGATGGCACGGCCTGTAGCCTTGTTGGCCAGTTCACGCGAAGGTGAGGAAGCCCTGTGGCTACAAGGCCTGCGGGCCATGCCTGAAGCGACAGAACGCCTACAGTGGTTGGTGGTGCCCAGGCATCCACAGCGCTTTGAGGAAGTGGCTGCGCTTTTGGCCAAGGATGGATGGCAAGTGGTGCGACGAAGTCAGCTAACCGATGCCCCGTGGCCGATGGGCTCTGAGAACAACCCGCGCACCATCTGGTTGGGCGACACCTTGGGCGAGATGCCGTATTACTTTGGCTTGGCGGATGTGGCTTTGCTGGGGGGGAGTTTTGAAAAACTGGGTGGACAGAACCTCATCGAGGCAGCGGCCTGTGCTTGCCCCGTCATCATGGGGCCACATACCTTCAATTTCATGGAGGCGGCAGAAGGGGCTTTGCAAGCCGGTGCCGCGCAACGCGTGGAAGACATGCCCCAAGCGATTGCAACAGCATTGCATTGGATAGAGGACAAGGAGGGCTCAGAGGGCCGCATCCTTGCCTCTGAGCGGTTTGCCCGCAGCCACCGGGGCGCCGCACAACGCAGTGTCGAAGCACTGCGTACATGGTTGACGCTCAAAGCGCCGTGATCATTTCGCCAGCAAGGCGTTGACCGACTGCAGGTCTTCGATTTTCAGCGTGCCATTGGCTTGGCGCAATTTCAGGCCGCCCACCAAAACATCGTAACGGGCCTTCGCCAAATCGCGTTTGGTTTGAAACAACTGGCTTTGCGAGTTCAGCACATCGATGTTGATGCGCACACCCACGGTGTAGCCCAGTTTGTTGGCATCCAGTGCCACTTGGCTGGATTCTTCTGCGGCTTCAAGGGCCTTGACCTGACCGATGCCGGAGACGACGCCAAAATAGGCGGCACGTGTAGCCTGAGCCACATTGCGGCGTGCAGCCTCCAGATCGTTTTTGGCTTTTTCTTCTAACGAGACGGTCTCTTTGTACCGGTTTTCCGTTGCGAAGCCGGCAAAGATGGGAATGCTCATGACCACACTGACTGTGGGTGCTACGACGTGGGAGTCAGGCGAGGCGCTTCCAGACGCGGCCGTTCCGTTAACGTTGCGCGTACCCGTATAGCTGGCCTGCAAGTCCACCGTGGGCTTGTGCCCCGCTCGCGCTCTTTCAATCTCTAACTTGGCAATGTCCAACGCGAGTTGCGCATTCAAGATGCCAGGGTGTGTGATTTCAGAGTCGCGAACCCATTGGTCTGGGTCTGCGGGCAATACGGGCTTGAGTTCCATGGCCTTGGCCAAAGGTTTGGGCGTGGCGTTTTTGATCCCCACCCATTGATCGAGGGCCAAGCGTTTGACGCGCAGGTCATTCTCAGCGGCAATCTCTTGGGCAATGACCAAGTCAAAACGGGCCTGTGCTTCTCGCGTGTCCGTGATGGTGGCCGTGCCCACCTCAAAGTTTCGCTTGGCTGAAGCGAGTTGTTCGGACACCGCTGTTTTTTGGGCGCGCACAAAATCCAGGCTGTCTTGACTCGCCAGAACATCAAAGTACGCTTGGCTGATTCTCACCACCAACTCTTGCTCTGCGGAAACCAACTGGGCCAGCGCTTGGCTGAGTTGTTTTTTGCTTTGGTTGTAGCCGACCAGGTTGCCTGGCCTGAAGAGTGGTTGACTGGCAGTCAACGCGGCAGATTGATTCGTAAACCATCTCGAGTAGCTTGGAACACCCGAAGTGCCGGAAGTGTAGTCAAGCCCAGACCGGTTGGCACTCAACACCAAATTCGAAGTGGGCAGCAACAAGGCCAGCGCCTGATCTGCCTTAGCTTTGCTGGCTTCGTATTGCGCCTTGGCCGCTTGATAAGTGGCGTCGTAGGACCGCGCCGACTCGAAAAGTTCCACCAGGCTTTGGGCCTGAGCCGACACCGTGAGTGCCAAAGCGAGCGCGGCACTCAGAGGCAATTTGCGAAACACTTTCATGAAAACCTTTCGGGGAGCGGATCGGGTCGGGTGAGCCAGTTCGGCAGCACTCAATATTGTGGAACAGAAGGGTCCACTTGTGCAGACCAGGCATGAATGCCCCCCGCCACATTGGCGACGTGGGCGAAGCCTTGCTGTGCCAAAAAAGCAGCCACCTGCATGCTGCGCCCACCGTGGTGGCACAGGCAGGCGATGGGTCGGTTCGGGTCGAGTTCCGACAGCTTTGCCGGGACCAAATTCATGGGAATGTGAAGAAATGCAAAGTTTCCAGCTTGGATGCTGGCTGTTTGCAATTCCCATGCTTCGCGTACATCCAAAACCACGGTTTGTCCTTGGTCTTGCTTGGCTTGCATCCAGTCTTGGAGTTGCGACGGCTGGACCTGGTCAATCATGGCGTTCAAAATTTGAAAGAAGATGTTTTGACGAAGCCTTCCAAGGCAGGCACAGCGGTATCCCACAGTGCACGGCTTTGCCATTGCTGATCGGCCACACGGGTGAAGAGGGTGGCGTGCATGATGGGGTCACCGCCCACGATGGCGATCAGCTTGCCGCCCACCTTCAGTTGGTTCAGCAGGCTTTGCGGCACTTCGGCCACCGAACCACCCAGCACGATGGCATCGAAGGGGGCTTCTGCGACCCTGTCGCTGGCGCCGTGTCCCACGCGCACGTCGGCATTCTGAACGCCCGCCGCGCGCAGATTGGCTTGGGCAGATTGCGCCAAATCAGGGTTTATTTCCAGGCTGATGACTTGGTGCGCGCGGTGGGCCAGCAAGGCGGTCAGGTAGCCGCTGCCCGTGCCGATTTCCAGCACAGTTTCGTGGCCTTGGAGGTGCAGGTCGTGCATCAGGCGGGCATCAATGCGAGGGGGCAGCATGGTTTGCCCATGGGCCAAAGGAATTTCTGTGTCAGCGTAGGCCAGTGACTGGTAGGCCGGCGGCGTGAACTTTTCGCGCTCCACCGTAGAGAGCACGGAGAGGGCAGCAGGCTCCAGCACCATCCAGGTCCGGATTTGCTGTTCCACCATGTTGAAGCGGGCTTTTTCGAGGTTCATGTCGCGGTTCCAAAGAGGCTGAAGACGTTGGGGTGATTTTAAGGGGCAATGCTTTCAGAGCCTGACCGCGCGTTTCGGTGCCACAGGCGCTTGAGCCATTGAGAAAAATCGTCCAGGTAACAGTAAACAACAGGTACCACCACCAGGGTCAGCAAGGAGGAGGTGATGACCCCGCCAATCACCGCCTGGCCCATGGGCGCACGCTGCTCAGAGCCTTCGCTGAGGGCAAAGGCCAGCGGGATCATGCCGAAAATCATGGCCAAGGTGGTCATCAAGATGGGGCGCAAGCGCACGCGGGCTGCCAGCAAGAGGGCCTCGTTGCGCGGTAACCCCGGGCTGGTGCTGCCATCGGCTTGCGCAAAACCTTCCTGCGCACGAATGGCGAAATCCACCAGCAAGATGGCATTTTTCGTGACCAGTCCCATGAGCATCACGATGCCAATGATGGAGAACATGGACAGCGTGGAGCGAAACATCATCAAGGCCAACACCACGCCAATGAGCGTCAATGGCAAGGAGGTCATCAAGGCCAGCGGCTGCAAGAAGCTCTTGAACTGGCTGGCCAGGATCATGTAAATGAAAATCACCGCCAGCGCCAGAGCCGACAGGGCATAGCCAAACGACTCTTGCATGTTCTTGGTGGAGCCGCTGAACTGGTAGTAGTAGCCTGGCGGCAAGGCCATCTCGCTCATGATTTTGCGAATGTCGGCGGATATTTCACCGGTCGAGCGGTTGTAGGCATTGGCATTGATGCTGACCTCGCGCAACAGGTCGCGCCGGTTGATCTGGTTGGGGCCTGTGCTTTCGCGCACCGTGGCAATTTGGTCCAGCCGAACGGTTCGGGTGCTGCCATCCGCTGCCGTTGGCAAAGCAAAGGGCAAACGCGCCAGGTCTTCGGGCGTGTTGCGGGCAGAGGGTGCCAGGCGCACATTGACATCGTAGGTCTGGTCGTCGCTGGCGCGCCAGTTGCCCACGGTTTGGCCGGCCACCAGGTTTCTCAGTTGCGGCCCCACTGTCGAGACGCCCAAGCCCATCTCGGCCGCGGCGGACCGGTTCACCACCACTTCCACCGTGGGTTTGTCGGGTTTGACGCTGGAGTCCAGATCGACCACGCCTGGGATGGCGCGCACACGGGCCATGACGGTTTGGCTGAGCCGCTCGAGCTCGCGCAAATCCGTGCCTTGCAGGGAGAACTCAATTTGCTTGTTGCCGCCCACTGTGTCCAACTGGCCCACATGGGTGACAGTGATGCCTGGCACCTGGCGCAGCCGTTCTCGGATGGCCGCAGCGACCTCGTCCACGCTGCGTTGGCGCAGCTTCCTGTCGAGCAAGCGCAGGTAAACGCTCGCATAAATCTTGCCGTTGGCCGCACCGGTGTTGATCGTGGTCAGGGTGTAACGAATCTCGGGAAACTCACGCAAGATCGCATCGACCTGTCGTGCTTTGGCCTCGGTCACCTCCAGCGAGGAGCCCACCGGGGTGTAGAAACTGACCGTGGTCTCGGAGTAGTCGGCCTTCGGAACAAATTCGGTGCCCAGCAAAGGCACCAAGACCACGCTGCTCACAAACACCGCAATGGCCAAACCCACAGTGGCCAATTTGTGACCCAAGGCCCATTGCAGCCAGCGCTCGTAGACATGGCCCATGTTTTCAGTGGCGCGCTCGAACCAGCCAGTCACGCGACCCAGGGTGCGGTCGTAAAGTGAAGGCGCATGCGCTTTTTCGCCACGGCGATGGATGCTGGGGTCATGCCAGATGCTGGACAGCATGGGGTCCAGGGTGAAGCTGACGAACATCGAGATCAGCACGGCCGCCACAATGGTCAGGCCAAACTCATGGAAAAACTTGCCGATGATGCCTTGCATGAAACCAATCGGCAGGAACACCGCCACGATGGACAAGGTCGTGGCCAGCACCGCCAGGCCAATTTCTTGCGTGCCTTGCATGGCCGCATCAAATGCGTTCTTGCCCATCTGCACATGGCGAACAATGTTTTCTCGGACCACGATGGCGTCGTCGATCAGCAAGCCCACGCACAGTGACAAGGCCATCAGGGTCACCATGTTGATGGTGAAGCCCAGCATGTGCATGAACAAGAAGGTGCCAATGATGGAGATCGGCAAGGTCAAGCCGGTGATGACCGTGGAGCGCCAGGAGTTCAGGAACAGAAAAACAATCAGCACCGTCAACAGCGCCCCTTCGATCAGGGTCTGACGCACGTTGTTGACGGAGACGCGAATCATGCGCGAGCCATCGTAGATGGGGGCAAGCTGAATGCCGGGTGGCAATTGCTTTTCAATCTCTTTCAATGTTTTGTTCAAGCCATCGATCACATCCAGGGTGTTTTCATCCTGTGACTTTTGAATCGACATCAACAAAGTGCGCTCGCCGTTGTAAAGCGCCATGTTCTCCAATTCTTGGGCGCCGTCGTTCACGGTGGCCACTTGCGACAGCCGTATCGAAGTCGAACCCTTGCGCGCCACAATGATTTGGCCGAAGTCTTCTGGTCGAACCATGCGGGCCTGGACTTGAATCACCCGGTCTTGGGTGGCGGAACGAACGGCGCCCACCGGGACGTCCTGGTTTTCAGCGCGCACGGCATTGATCACTTGATCGGCGCTGACCCCCAAGGCCTCCATGGCGCGCGGATTCAAATACAAATTGATTTCACGCTTGGTGCCGCCCACCAGCGTGACCGATCCCACGCCGCGCACGTTTTCCAGTCGCTTCTTCAAAACCTGGTCGGCCCAATTGGTCAAGGCCACGCCGGAGAGCGGCGAAGCGCCCCCTGACTTGGCATCGGGCAAGACCGCCAGGGACCAAATGGCGCGGCTGGAGGGGTCAAATCGCAGAACCCGGGGCTCTTTGACTTCGCTGCGCAATGTTGGGCGGATGCTCGCCACTTTTTCGCGCACATCATCCGCGCCTTTGCGCCCGTTGATGTGCAGCTGAAACTCAATGACCACCACCGACATGCCTTCATAGCTGCGCGAGGTCAGGGCATTGATGCCGGCAATGGAATTGATGCCTTCTTCAATTTTTTTGCTGACTTCAGACTCCACAATTTCAGGGGAGGCGCCCGGGTATTCGGTGGTCACCACCACCACGGGAAAGTCAATGTTGGGGAATTGATCAATCTTCAGCCGTTGGTAGGCAAACAAGCCCAACACCACAAACGCCAGCATCAGCATGGTGGCGAATACCGGGTTCCTCAGGCTGACTTTGGTGAACCACATGGCTCAGCCTCCCGCTGCTTTGGCCGGGGTGGTGATCTTGACGGGGGTGCCTTCGCGCAAGCGGCCAACATGGGCGCCCAAGACTTGGCTGCCTTCGCGCAGTCCTTGCACCTCGACCCAGTTTTCAGATTGCGGGTCTTCTCTGGCCGTGCCGCGTGCGCCCAACTGAACCGGCACATGGCGCACTTTGAGATCTTCAATCACTTGCACATAAGGTGCGGGCTGATCGGTGCGAACGGTTTTCACGGGCACAGCCAACACCGTGCGTTGATCCGTGCCCAGGACGCCCTCTGCAAACAAGCCTTGCCGCAGACCGGTGACCTCGCTGATCTGCAAGTACACCAAGACGCTGCGACTGCCCGCCTGTGCGCTGGGGTTGATGCGTTGCACGCGTGCGGCCACCGTATGGCCTTGGCCTTCCACGCTGAGGTGGGCCGTTTGGCCGATGCGCACTTTGACGGAGTCTGCGGCACTCAAGGTGGCTTCAACTTCCAGTTGGCTCAGGTCGACCAACTCCAGAATGCGCGCATCAATGGCCAAGCGCTCGCCGTTTTGAGCGGCGCGTGCCGCCACCCAGCCGGAAAAGGGCGCCAGCAATTGCGAGTCTTCCAGGGCCTTGCGCGAGACATCGGCGCCTGCCAAAGCAGCACGGTAAGTGGCTTGTGCCGATTGCAACGTGGCCACCGAGGTGTCCAAGGCGGTTTTCGAAATGAAGCCTTGCTCGACCAGGGCACGGTTGTTGTCGAATTGGCGCTGGGCGATGTCCACCTGCGCCTTGGCGGCCTCGGCCTGCTCTTGCGCCTGTCGCACGCGGCGCTGGTACTCCGTGGGGTCGATGCGGGCCAGCACTTGGCCCGCCTTGACGGCATCGCCTTCGCGTACCTGCAGGTCCATCAGTTCACCCGCAACGCGTGCCTTGACCTGGGCCGTGCGCACAGCGCGCAAGCTGCCTGAAATGGGCAGGCCCAACTGAAGGGGCTGCGGTTTCACAGCCACCATGTCCGAGGCTGCGAATTCCAGCACATCGTTGGCCGATGGTGCGTTCAGTGCCGCGGCGGGCTGGGCTTTGCGGGAGGCCAAGACACGCAGGCCAACCACCACCACAGCGACCAACACGCCAACAACCAAGAGGAAACGAATGGCTTTTTTCATCATCTTGTCCCCCTGGGGGCGGGCTGCAGCAGGCCATTGAGCAGGGTGTTCAAATGGGTCCGCAAAAAGGTTTCTGGGTCGAACGAAGGGTTGGTGGCCGAACACGGGCCGAGCGAGTGCTTCCACATCATGAGAAACATCATGGCAGAGACCAGGCTCATGCACACATGGTGCACGTCCATGGCGCAAAATTCGCCCTGATCGATGCCGCGCTGCAGAATGCGCTCGATCAAATGTTGCCCGGGTTTGACCACTTCTTGTTCATAAAAAGCAGCGATCTCCGGGAAATTGCGGGCTTCACTCATGACCAGTTTGGTGATGCCGCCTGCCAACGTGCTGCCAATTTGTGTCCACCAAGCGGTCAAGCCATAAGCCAGCATGTCGGCACTGGAGCCTTCAAAGCCTTCAAACTCCTGGTTCCAAGCCATCAGATGTCGTGACAGATTGGATTGGATCACCGCTTTGAACAAGTCTTCTTTGGAAGAGAAGTACAGAAAAAGCGTGCCCTTGGAAACCCCGGCCCGGGTGGCAACCTCTTCGGCGCGGGTGGCAGCATAGCCCTTCTCTATAAACAGCTCTAAGGCGGCCTGCAGCAATTCCCCCGGGCGCGCTTCCTTGCGGCGTTCGCGTTTGCTGTGCGCGTCGTTTGCAGGGAGGGTGGGAGCGGTGGGCATAATTAATGACTGACTGGTTATTAATGTAACCCATGGGTCCTGTTCCGTCAAAACGTTTCAGGTCAAGCGCAACCCCAGCCATTCGCGCAAAACCTGCCGGCTCAAGCTGAGCCCTTGCGCTGAAGGCAGGGCATCCAGCCACGGAGAACCGCTCCCTCTTGGAATGCCTGTGGGAACTGGCAGAACCTTGAAGCCTGCTTCTTCGAAGTTGCGCACACTGCGTGGCAAATGCCAAGATTGCGTGACCAGGGCGATGTGCTGAATGTTTTGCGGCAGCAATAATTTGGCCGTCATCTGGGCGTTCTCACGGGTGTCTCGTGACCCGGCTTCCAGCCATTGAAACTTCAGGCCGTGGTCTTGCCAAAGCACTTGGCTGGCCACCTCGGCCTCGTTCGGGCTTTGCCCTTGAACCCCCCAACCCTGTCCGCCAGAGAATGCCAAGGGGAGGCGGGTGTCCCTGGCCAAGCGGGCTCCCTCAAGAACGCGTTCGTGGGCTTCAAGCGCCAGTTCGTCGGGGATTTGGCGAGCCCGGTCGCCCGGTCGAACGCCTCCGCCAAGCACCACAATGGCCTGTGTCGTCGCAACCTGCGCAGGGCTGGCAGGCAAAAAGCTTGGCAGGAGGAAGCGGGACAGCCCCACGGCCACCGACTGACAACTCAGAAGCCACAACATGGCCACGGCTGCCCAGCACAGCCGGCTTGCCACCCGGCGTCGTTCTGAAATTCGTCCCAGCCACAGGCCTGCTGCCAGCAGCAACAAAGGCCCGGCGGGGGGCAAGACCAGGGCGGTGAGGAGGGGTTTGAGCGCGCTCATACAGAATTCGTGTCTGGATTGTCCTTGAAAATCAGTCGGTCACTAAATGTCTCATTGACAGAACAATAGAACCGATGGAGGATGCGCACCCATGAGCCGTGAAATGCCCTTGCCCAAATACCATCAGGTCTATCTGGTGTTGCGTGAGCAATTGCAAGAAGGCCGCTTCAATGAGGGCTTGCCAGGCGAAATGGCGTTGATGAAACAGTTCGGCGTGGCGCGCGTGACCATTCGCCGTGCCTTGTCACAACTCGCCGGCGATGGCCTGATCGCCCGAGAGCCTGGGCGCGGCACGCGGCCCCTGCGCGCCAGTGCCGCCCCCCATGCAAAAGCCCAAGCACCCGAGGGACAACGCGCCCAGCTGACCGGCTTGCTTGAGAACCTGGTCAGCATGGGGTTGCGAACCTCGGTCAAGGTTTTGAGCGTTGAAAACATTCAGGCCTCTGTCGAGGTGGCGCAAGCGCTGCGATTGAGCGAGGGCGAGCGCGTCCAAAAAGCGGTGCGGGTTCGCAGCACGCGCGAAGGCCCGCTGTCACACATCACCACCTGGGTGCCGCTGAGCATCGCCAAAGATTTTGGCCGCAAAGAATTGGCCAAAAAGCCCATTCTTTTGCTGCTCGAAGAGTCTGGCGTCAAGGTCGGGCGTGCCGAACAAAGCATTTCAGCGCGCCTGGCCGATGCCCATCTGGCGCAACACCTGGACGTGGCCATTGGTTCCGCACTGTTGGACGTGCGCCGCTTGATTTTTGACGAGGACGATCAGCCCATTCAATGGCTGCACGGCCTTTACCGACCGGATCGTTACGAGTACCAGATGCAGTTATCGCGCGTTGGCAGCATCGATGCCAAGGTGTGGATCAGCAAAGAATTGTCAGCCCGTTTTCATTGATGACTTCAAAGGAGATCTTTATGAGCAATCGTCGCACTTTCATGGCGCATTCCGCCGCCGCCGCCACCACGCTGGCGTTTCCATTGGTCGCTGGCGCACAGGCCAAAGCCGTCAAAGTGGGTGTGCTGCACCCCGTGACAGGCGCCTTGGCTTACTCAGGCCAGCAGTGCCGCATGGGCGCTTTGATGGCCATTGAGGACATCAACAAAGCGGGCGGCATCAAGTCACTGGGCGGCGCCAAATTGGAAGCCTTGCTGGGGGATGCCCAATCCAACCCGCAAGCGGGCAGCGCAGAGATCGAGAAAATGAACGAAGCTGGCGTGAGTGCGGTGGTGGGCGCTTTTGCCTCCGCCATTTGCCTGGCCACCACCCAAGCCGCCGCCAAGTACAACCTGCCCCATGTGGTCGATGTGGGCGTGGCCGACCAAATTGTGGAACGTGGCTTGAAAAACACCTTCCGCTTCGGTCCCGGCTACAAGAAATGCGCGGAAATCGCTGTGGCCAACCTGCACGTTTTGAACACCGCCGCAGGACGTCCTGCCCGCAGCGTCATGATCATTCATGAAGAGTCGCTGTTTGGCACCGGCACGGCCAACTTGTTGTCGCGCGAATTGCCTGGCTACGGCTACGAAGTCAAGGAAGTCATCAAGCATGCCAACCCGACGCGCGATTTCAACAACATTGTGCTGCGCATCAAGCAGGTGAACCCGGACATCGTGATCCCTGCCAACTACTACAACGAATACGCCTTGCTGGTGCGCACCATGCA
>JACCDQ010143756.1_pt1 | contig 11375 bp, 13 predicted proteins | sample 7446031 | NCBI WGS metagenome assembly JACCDQ01 (sample SAMN15323442, study PRJNA562643) | freshwater metagenome | isolation source: river surface water | place: USA:Blue River Watershed | collected 2017-08-17
ATTGATCCATACGGGCCCTTAGCTCAGTTGGTTAGAGCAGAGGACTCATAATCCTTTGGTCCGCGGTTCAAGTCCGCGAGGGCCCACCAGTAGTGCAAAAGCCACCCAGTATTCTGTGGTGGCTTTTTTTAATCAAGTAAGTTATTCCTATTCCTTGTATAGTCTATCGATTACTCCAACCGATTTTATTTTTATTGAATATTTATGCCTTATAACGGTCGTCTTACTTCTCTTTCTCATGGTGGTGGTTGTGGTTGCAAAATTGCACCAGGTGTCTTGAGCGACATCCTCAAAGCTTCACCCATCAGAAACATTCCAGCTGCTTTGTTGGTCGGCTTAGATAACAATGAAGATGCCGCTGTTTATCAAATCAATGAAAATCAAGCCATTGTTGCCACAACCGACTTTTTCATGCCCATCGTTGATGATCCGTTCGAGTTTGGGCGTATTGCTGCAACGAATGCGATATCTGATGTTTATGCGATGGGTGCGCAGCCATTGTTTGCTTTGGCCTTGCTTGGTATGCCTATCAATGTCTTACCTATGGAGGTTATTCAGCAGATCTCAGCAGGTGGTGAATCGGTCTGTGCTGATGCCGGCATCATGATTGCTGGTGGTCATTCAATTGATACGGTTGAACCGATCTATGGATTGGTTGCAATTGGTATTGTTGATCCAAAGAAACTCAAGAGAAACAATGGTGCCAAAGCAGGCGACAGTATTATTTTAAGTAAGCCTTTGGGTGTGGGCATTCTCTCGGCGGCACTAAAGAAAGAGCAACTATCAGAGTCAGGTTATCGCGAGATGATTGCCTTAACAACCAAGCTCAATAGGCCTGGTGTTGAGTTGGCACAATTAGATGGTGTTCATGCTTTGACGGATGTCACAGGGTTTGGCTTAGCAGGGCATTTACTAGAGTTGGCCCGCGGTGCCAAGTTACAAGCCAAATTAGATTGGAAGAGTATTCCAGTTATTGAAGAGGCTATGAGCTTGGTTCAAAAAGATATTTACACCGGTGCCTCAACTCGCAATTGGGTAGGCTACGGCAATGAAGTGAAGTTGGCTCAGAACATATCTTTATGGCAGCAGAATTTACTCACAGATCCTCAGACCAGTGGAGGTCTACTCATTTCTTGTGCTCCGGAAGTGGAGCAAGAGGTGTTGGCGATATTACAAGCTGGTGATTTTGGTGATGCTAAAAAAATTGGATACTTTACCGAAGGATCTGGCCTTTCAGTAGATTAAGAAGAGTCAGTTGTTTGCGCTCTTTAATAATCTGTCTGTCAATGATTTGATGCTTCTCTTTTCAAGTGAAGGCTGAACATAATGAACCATCTTTTTAATATGTGCTTCTAAAGACTTATAAAAAGAAGGCTCAAATTCTGCCTTTTGTAGCATCAGCGCCAAAGCTTTTGCGTCCCCGACTGGGAAGTAGCCAGGGTAGTCGTCACCAAGCAAGCCGCGATTACCAGGAATATCTGACGCAATCACAGGCACCCCAATGGCAATGGCTTCTGTGACAACGTGAGCCCCACCCTCCATGAGGCTTGATATCACCATCAGATGACTGCGAGAGAGTTGCTGGAGTGTCTCGGCATGACTCAGTTCATCAAGCCACTGATAGTTCTTAAGTTCTTTGTTATATGCCTTTGCTTGGCTTTTCATTTCTGGGCTCATGGCCTTGCCTAAGTGCAAAACTTTTATCTTGCTCTCAGATCTAAGGTATTGAAGACTTTCTGCTGTGCAAAAAGGATCTTTCTCTGGTCTGAGATGGCCAATCACGCTGATTAAGAAACTCTTCTTTAAAAGAGCTTTGCGTTTGACTGGTTTGGTTGATTGATAAATGACGTGAGTTTTACCCTGCAAATTTTTTGGAATCATCGCCAATGCTGCAGATTGCAGAACAACGATGGCATCAGACATTTCCATTGATTTCAATACTTCAGGATGGGATGGCATGTCTCGGTACAAATCAGTACCAGTCATGATGAGGATGATGGGGCGATTGGGGTAAAGCTTTCGAAACTGAACAATCGATGCATGACTTCTATAAGCGTGTAGGGCAATCAATACATCCGTGTTTTTACTGGTCCACTGACTTGAGATTCGGACTTGATGACCCAATTTTTTCAGAAAGCTCTGCCAACGCAATGCCGTGATGCGATTGCCATGCAGGCTTCCTGGCGGTGCAGGAGTAACGATTTCAATATGGCTTGTGATATCAATGACCTAATAAAAATTTCAAGAACTTATTCAATGATGTTTAACTCTTCTTGTGATTGTATAGACCTTCTCAAATTTAAATAAAGGCATACAAATAATGGGATAGGTAACTTAAATGAGCAATCATTCCTTGAATCTCTTTTTAAGACATAATTCACCCATACGTACTTTTATCAATAACTTATAAAGAGACAAATATGAACACATTAGACGCCATCCGCCAAAGAAGAGCCATTAAGCACTTTGATCCAGCTCATCAGTTCACAAAAGAAGAAACGCAACAATTGATTGACTTGGCGATGCAATCACCATCGTCATTCAATATTCAGCATTGGCGCTTGGTCAATGTCACAGATAAAGCCTTGAGAACTCAATTGCGTGCGGCTGCACATGACCAAGCTCAAGTAACAGACGCTTCCTTATTATTTGTTATTGCTGTGGATATCAAAGCTTGGAGCAAAGATCCGGCAAGGTATTGGGTCAACGCACCTAAAGAAGCGCAAGACATCTTGGTGCCATGGATCAGCCCTTTTTACTCAAGCGATGAACAGCTTCAGCGTGACGAAGCCATGAGGTCTGCCGGTATTTTGTTGCAAACCATGATGTTGTCTGCCAAGGCCATGGGTTATGACTCTTGCCCAATGGTCGGTTTTGATTTTAAGAAAGTCGCTGAATTGATTCGCTTACCAAAGGACTTTGCTTTAGCTGCCATGCTCGTGATTGGTAAAGCGACTAAACCAGCGTGGCCAAAACCTGGCTTCATTCCTCAGTCAGAAATGGTTGTTGAAAATCATTTTTAATTTAGATGAATGTATCGATCAATCATGAGCAATGAATCATGAACAAGAAGACATTGCTCACGGTTCTTTCACTGTTGATCTTTACATTCTTTGAGTTGATGGTTGTCATCCTTGATGTTGGCTTGATGGCGGTTGCATTCGCGATTCCAGCCTCAATTGGTTATGTCCTCATGCCTCAGTTTGGAGATTTGATTTACTTGGTATTTTTAGCCATGGGTATTGCAGGAGTGGCTGTTGTTTTTGTTTATCGCAAACAATCACAGGCTTACTTTAGAAAAACCTTGGGTCAACGATCAGAGAATCTGATTGAAAAACTGAGATTTAGTCGATGGTTCAAGGATATTTCCCGATAAAAGACGCTATTGGCAAAAGCCTCATTTAGGTATAGGATGAAAAATCAACTATCCATAGGAGGTCGTTATGTCAGGTCAACATGAATTCATGAAGTGGCAACAAGAACGCGCCAAAGAGCTTTTTTCTTTATCTCACCGACTGTTAGAAGCTGCTAAGGAGCTTGGTGAGCATCAGGTCACTGAAATCAAGGCCAGCATGGAGCATGCCAAGTCTTATGCTAAACAAGCTGCCACCAATGATGTGGCCAAACTAAAGGCTTTGCAGGAACAGTTCTCTGAAGATGCCATGGCTCGCATGGCTGCCTATCAAAAGAAGATCAAGAGCCTCCTAAAGAGCATGGAAAATGAAGCAGCTGACGAAGTAGAGAAGCACCTAGATAAAGCTCGATCAGCAATGGAAGACTGGCTCAAAACTGCTAGCAAAAACCTACCAGCAGGCTCAGATAAGTTCAACGACATTGTGCGTGACGTAGCAGATGCCGGCCATAAGGTTCTAAAAGAAGGGCGCAAGATGGCAAAGCAAGCAGCAGAAGCTGCCGAGCAAGGCTTGGCTAATTTAGAAAAAATGGGCCAAGGGGCTGCTAAAAAATCTACATCAGCTGCTAGCAAGAAACCTGCGGCAAAGAAAGTTGCTAAAAAGGTTGTTCGAAAGACCGCAAAGAAATAAACAAAGCTCCGATTGCTCTAATTTCTTTAATTGCTTTGTTTGCCCCCAGAAAAGCCATGCACCAGCATGGCTTTTTGATTGATGAAATCAAGGCCATGCTCCTCTATAATTCGCAAATTAATCAGTTTCAATACAAAGGTTAACTATGTTGCTTTGGTTGGTTGCAATTTATTTATTGGCATCAATTGCGATTGGTCTTCTGAGTGCCAGAAAAGTCCACAATGCCAAGGACTACATCACGGCAGGACGTAATTTGCCTTTGCCCATGGTTCTTGCCATGGTATTTGCCACATGGTTCGGTGCTGAAACTGTTCTTGGTATTTCTGCCACATTCTTAGAGAGTGGGTTTCGAGGATTGATCTCTGATCCTTTAGGTGCGTCGATCTGTTTGGTCATCTTCGGTTTGGTTTTTGCCAGACCTCTTTACCGCATGAATTTGCTCACCCTGGGCGACTTTTTCAGAATCAGATACAACAAACAAACAGAAATGATTCTGTCACTGTGCATTGTCATTTCTTATTTGGGTTGGGTGGCTGCGCAAGTCACAGCCCTAGGTTTGGTATTCAACGTCTTATCTTACGATGCCATTTCTCAGACTCAGGGTATGTTGATTGGTTCCACAGTGGTTTTGTTGTACACCTTATTTGGTGGTATGTGGTCTGTGGCAATCACTACCTTTGTACAAATGATTGTGATTGTGATTGGATTATTAATCGTCACATGGACAGCCGGCGATATGGCTGGGGGCATGAGTCATGTCATCAGCACTGCAGCGGCGGCTGGTAAGTTTGACTTCCTGCCTAAATTAGAGTGGCTTGATATGCTTGGCTGGATAGCAGCTTTGGTGACCATGGGCTTGGGTTCAATCCCGCAGCAAGACGTCTTTGCCAGAGCAAACTCATCTAAAAATGAAACTGTGGCCATTTGGGGCACGACCCTGGGAGGAGTTTCTTATTTCTTCTTTGCAGCCGTGCCATTGTTCTTGGCCTACTCAGCCACAATGATTGATCCTGACTTGGTGGCGAGATATATCAGCAAGGATTCGCAATTGATTTTGCCAATGTTCATTTTAGAAAAAATGCCATTCACCATGCAGGTGATTTTCTTTGGCGCACTTCTATCAGTGATCATGAGTACGGCATCAGGAACTTTATTAGCACCCTCAGTCACTTTTTCAGAAAACATTCTGAAATCGGTTGTACCGCACATGAGTGATCGCATATTTTTATGGGCAACCAAGCTCACAGTGGCATGTTTTGCAGCAATTGTTACCTTTTATGCCATTTATACAGATGCATCGATTCACGCCATGGTTGAACATGCCTACCGAATCACCTTGGCTGGTGCTTTTGTGCCTCTTGCAGCAGGTCTGTTCTGGAAAAAAGCCAGTAATTTAGGTGCTGCTCTTGCTATCACCTTTGGTTTGGGTGTATGGTTGTTATTAGAGTTCACCCATACAGAGTTAGTGGTTGAACCTCATTTATTGGGTTTGATTGCCAGTTTTGTTGGCATGTTGTTAGGATCTTTTATGGTGCCGAATAAGCACAATTTAGATCACTTAAAGATGGGGCAGTGAATCATTTAATGAGAAAACTATTACTACTGAGTGCATTGTTCTTGTCGGCCTGTCAATTAGGTCATAAAGAAGATGCGCCCAAAGTAATGGGTGACACTCATTGGACTTTAGAGTTCACATTGCTCAAAAACAACAAGCCCACCGATACTAAAACCTATCAATTTGAATCACGCATGGATTGCTTCAATACCATGTACAAAATGCAAGAAGCTGCCAAGAAGGTCCGCAATCAAACTGGCGCAGGACTCTGTTACAAATTATTTGCTGATGGCCAAGAGCGCACCAGCAATGATTTATTGACCAGACATTAAAGGTTCATTAAAGCTTATTACTGGGCTTGATCAAATCTTTACGTTGATAGCCTAACTTTTCAGCTTTCGCTAAAAGAGCTTCTTCTAACTTTGGATCCAGCTGCTTTTGTCTGGCCAAAATCCAAAAATACTTACCGGCTGGCTCGCCAACCAAAACCCAAGAGTAGTCCTCAGCCAAATCGATCACCCAATAGTCTCCATAAAAAGGTCTGAAGAAAGACACTTTTAATTGCGAGTTATTCGATCCCGGCACTACCTTGGCGATACCATTCGCTACCTTAGGACCATCCTTTTTCAGGCAGGTATTTAGAACGCTGATGCGACCATCATCTCTTAGAGCATATTGAGCTGAAACAGTCACGCAATCAGTGCCTTCAAACCAATTGGGTAAACGATAAATCTCGTACCAAGTTCCTAGGTAGCGGTTCAGATCAACGGAGCTAACGCTTTTAAGAGGGCTGCTAGATTGACGGTATACCGCTTGATTGGCGCAAGCGCTTAAAATGAAAACACTGGTAATTGAGACAAAAAGAAGATAAATATATTTACGCATGATTACATCGTAAACTAAATTGATGCATATGAAAATTCGTATTTGGGATCTACCGACAAGATTGTTTCACTGGCTTTTGGTCATGGCCGTGATCGGTAGTTTTGTGTCCGTCAAATTAGGTGGTAATGCCATGATTTGGCATGGCCGTTTTGGTTACATCGTTTTAGCTTTGATTTTCTTCAGACTCATTTGGGGTTTTGTGGGAACACATCATGCCCGCTTTGCTCAATTTATCAAGTCACCGAAAGCCATCTTGGCTTATCTAAAAAATCCCGCAGAAACACCAGGGCATAGCCCATTAGGGGCGATCTCGGTCGTTGTATTGATTGCTTTATTTTTAGCTCAAGCCTTAGCGGGCTTGTTTGCGAGTGATGACATTGCCTTTGATGGACCGCTGGTGAGATATGTCGCGTCTACTTGGGTAGAGCTCTTGACCTCATTTCATCGTTTGAATGAATGGGTGCTGCTAACTTTGGTAGGTATACACCTGGGTGCGATTTTGTATTACAAATATGCCAAGAGAATCAATCTCATCTCTGCCATGATCACTGGTGATAAAGAATGGTCAGATACTGCGCCTCTGGTTCAAGATGACTCAAAGGTCAGACTCAAAGCGATGGCCATATTGATCGCCATCGCTTTGATCATGTATTACTTCTTACGATAGTTATCGTGACAGGCTTTACAAGATTTACCTGCTTCACCAAATGCTTTTTTAATCGTCTCTAAGTCACCAGCCTTTGCAGCTGTATTTAATTCAGCCACAGCTTTTTGCATTTTTTCGCTACCAGCTTTGAACTTATCCATTTCTTTCCAGATTTCTGGCAATGACTTACCGCCTTCTGTGCCTGGACCAAATGCTTGCCATGGTAGGTGAGCCAAGCTGGCAACCACTGCAGCGTTGGCAGCCACTTCATTTTTGTCAAAAGGCTTTTCACCTTTAACAACGGCACCAATTCTGGAGAAATGATTGCCCATCACGACAAAGGTGGCGGCACGGTATTTGATTGCATCTTCAGTTTTGGCAAATTGAGCATGAGCCATACCTGGTGCTAAAAGTGATAGCACTACACCTGTTGCTAGGATTGCTTGTTTCATGAATTTCTCCTTGATTATTAAAAAATGAAACGGAGTGGTACAAGTAAGGTATCTAAGAGCCAGTAGGTGGCGGACATCACTGGCCGCATCCAAAGAGCACTGATCACACCAGTGATCACCAAGCCTAAAACAATGAAAAATCCCCAAGGTTCTACTCTTGAAACCATCGCTGCTTGTTTCCAAGGTAACACGCCCACCAAAATACGTCCACCATCGAGGGGCGGAAGAGGAAATAAATTAAAGGCAAACATCACCACGTTGACCAATACACCTGCCTGACACATTTCTAAGAAGAAACGCTCGGTGAGTGATACCTTGACCAAGAGTAAATACATGATGGCCCAAAAGAAAGCCTGGATCAAATTCGATCCTGGGCCAGCCAGGGCAACCCAAATCATGTCTTTTTTAGGATGTTTTAAATTACCAAAGCGAACAGGTACTGGTTTGGCGTAGCCGAACAAGAAAGTACCGGCAGTTGCAAAGTAGAGCAATAGGGGAACAGCAATTGTGCCCATTGGATCAATGTGCTTGATAGGGTTGAGTGTCACTCTACCTAAAGCGTAAGCTGTGTTATCACCGAATTGCTTGGCTGCGTAACCGTGTGCAGCTTCATGAAGGGTGATTGCAAAAATGACAGGTATCGCATAAATAGCAACCGTTTGAATGATGTTTGCGATATCCATTAAGCGACCGCCACAATATCGTAACCAGCATCAACGATGGCCTCGCTCAATCTTGCTTGATCAAGATCGCTGGTCACTGTGACTGTTTGTTTGGGGATGTCTGTATCAATCTTCGCGCTTGGATCAAGACCCAAAATGGCTTTTGTGATTGTCTGTGTGCAATGACCGCAGTTCATGCCCTTAACAGTAAAAATGAATGTCATATTTTTTGTGGTTTCCTGATTTAAGGAGGACAATATATGTAAATCTTAACTTATTCCATTATGGAGCTTATGAGTCAATTAGTCACCCTCAACATTCGCGGCATGACGTGCGCCTCGTGTGTGGCTAGGCTTGAAAAATCATTATCAAAAGTTGCTGGGGTTGATGCTGCCAGCGTCAATTTGGCTACTGAAAAAGCTCAAATCAGGGTCAATCAAGAGCCACAGATCATCACCAATCTTTTGATAGCAGCTGTTGAGAAAGCCGGATTTGAAGCGAATGTATTCAGTCATCAGTCAACAGTTGTCGCTCGCACAAACATCATTGACTTACATGGCAAAGCTGCGGTGATCTTGGCGATGGCATTGTCTCTTCCATTACTTGCGCCCATGTTACTCATGTCCTTTGGCGTTCATTGGATGTTGCCAGCATGGGCCCAGTTTTTATTGGCCACCCCTGTGCAGTTTATTTTAGGTTCTCGTTTTTATGTCGCTGGATTTAAAGCTCTGCGGATGGGCTCTGGCAACATGGATTTATTGGTGGCGCTTGGTACCACCGCTGCTTATGGTTTGAGTATTTACACCTGGTATCTATCTGACTGGGGTAGAGCTTATGAACCGCATGAACTTTATTTTGAAAGTTCTGCGGTGGTTATTTCATTGGTGATGTTGGGTAAGTGGTTAGAAGCGAGAGCTAAAAAAGAAACCACAGCAGCCATCACAGCCCTTCAGTCTTTGTGGCCTGATCAAGCGAAGTTACTTCGTCAGCGCGATTTAAACCAATTGGATTATCAATATTTACCGATTGCACAAATCTTGCCAGGTGATTGGGTTTTGGTATTACCGGGCGAACGCATTCCAGTGGACGGCTTGGTCATCGAGGGGTTGAGTGAAATTGATGAATCGATGTTGACCGGTGAATCCAAGTTACTTGAAAAAGAAAAAGACTCAACAGTGATTGGCGGGTCTTTGAATGGATCGGGACGCTTGATCATTCAAGCGACAGGCGTTGGCGAGACAAGCGTTTTGGCAAAGATGATTGCTTTGGTCGAGAACGCACAAGCTGAAAAAGCACCCATACAACGATTGGTTGATCAGGTCAGTGCTTGGTTTGTGCCCACAGTGGTATTGATTGCAGTCGCCAATTTTTTAGTTCATGCATTGCTTCTTGATAATTCGCAACATGCATTGTTGTATTCAGTAGCCATCTTGGTGATCGCTTGCCCATGTGCCTTGGGCTTGGCAACACCAGTAGCCATCATGGCTGGCACAGGTGTCGCGGCAAAATTTGGCATTTTGATCAAAGATGCTCAAGCCCTTGAGTTGGCTCACCGCATCAATGTGGTGGCATTTGATAAAACGGGCACATTGACACTGGGCAAACCCAGTGTGAAAAACTTCATTAATTTCAGCGATTCAAATGATTCACAAATCCATGCTTTGGCTTTGGGTTTACAAATGGGCAGTGAGCACCCTCTGGCAAAAGCCATGATTCAATTTGCAGAGCGCCAGCAAGTGAGTGCAGAAAACTACGCCACGATTCTGGCGAATGTTGGCAAAGGCGTTGAGGGCCAATGTGTGAGTGGCTTGTATCAAGGTAAAGCCATCGCCTTTGCGAGCTTCCATGCAATGAAAGAACATGCGTCTGAGCAAATGCAAACTGCTGCAAGCAAGGAGTTGAATCTTGGTCACAGTGTGTCTTGCTTGGTAGATGTGACAAATTCATCCAAACAGCAAATCTTGGCCATTTATTCATTTGGAGATGAATTAAAGCCAGGAGTGAGTGAAGCAATTGAGCGCCTCAAATCAATGAAGATTAAAACTGTGATGATTTCAGGGGACAACCAATTGGTGGCTAATTTACTGGCGCAGAAAATTGGTATTGATGAAGTCTATGCAGAAGTATTACCAGTAGAAAAAGCTGCCATCATTCAATCACTCAAAGCCATTCATGGACGCAGTTATGTGGCCATGGTTGGTGATGGAGTCAACGATGCGCCCGCTCTTGCAGTAGCAGACGTTGGTATTGCGGTATCAACTGGAACAGACATTGCTATGCATGCAGCAAGTATCACCTTGATGCGCGGTGATCCTGCCTTGGTGCCTGATGCAATTGAGATATCGACTAAGACCTGGCTGAAAATCAAACAAAATTTATTCTGGGCTTTTGTTTATAACTTGATTGGTATTCCCTTGGCTGCATTGGGTTACCTAACCCCCATGATTGCGGGCGCAGCAATGGCGGCATCCAGTGTGAGTGTGGTTGGCAATGCTTTACTGCTAAGAAAATGGACAAGGCCCAAATCCTAATCGCTCAAAATTTGGGCCAAGATGTATGACTTAATTAAACAATCAAACAATCAATTAATTTAATAACTTACTTACCTACATAAGTATTTAAATTAATACCTTCTTTAGTCATGATGCGAGCCACTACTGGTAAAGCAGCTATTGCTGCAGCATAACGTTGGTACTGTGGGTAGTTGGCTGGATTGATGCCAGCCATGCCTGCCCAACGAATGAAAGCAACAGCGTAAAGATCGGCAGGAGTCAATTGAGTGCCACAGATGAAGTCACGACCATCGGCCACTGATTTATCAATTTCAATCAATTGAGTTTTGAACATCTCTAACGCCATGGTTTTAACACCAGCTTTTCCTGCTTCGTCGCCAAAGCGCTCAGGTCTAAAAACTCTGGTGAAGGTTGGGTGAACCGTATTGTTCATCCAGGCAAGCATTGATAATGCTTGCGCTTTTTCCATTGGGTCGCTTGGGAATATGTTTGCTTTTGGGAATGTTTCATTCAAGAAGTTGGTAATAGCAATCACTTGTGTGAGTAATTGACCGTCAACAATCAAAGCAGGTACTTGGCTTCTTGGATTAATGGCTTGGTATTCAGGTTTTAAGTGTTC
>JACCDQ010595932.1_pt1 | contig 11375 bp, 8 predicted proteins | sample 7446031 | NCBI WGS metagenome assembly JACCDQ01 (sample SAMN15323442, study PRJNA562643) | freshwater metagenome | isolation source: river surface water | place: USA:Blue River Watershed | collected 2017-08-17
CCGTCGAGCGCCTGGGCGATCTCGTCCTCGCTCAGGTTCATGACCGGCTCGCGGCTGGATTTCTGGTTGCAGCCGCTTTGCAGGCTGTTGAGCGTCAGCGGATAGCTGTCGGGCACGGTGCGCGCCTTTTCCATCAGCGTCGCGAGCACGCGCGCCTCGGCAGCGGTCAAGGGGGTTTGTTCGAAGTTCAGCATCTGGCAGTCCGGTTGGGAAGCGGCTTTATTACACTCGCCGCATGTCCCAAATTGCACCACAGAACATCGTCATCCTGATCTCGGGTGGCGGCTCCAACATGGCCGCCATCGTCAAGGCCGCCGAGCAGGGCGGCTGGCAGCAGCGCTACGGCGCCCGCATCGCGGCCGTGATCAGCAACAAGGCCGATGCCAAGGGCTTGTTGTTCGCGCAGCAGCATGGCATTGCGACTGCGGTGGTCGACCACAAGGCGTTTCCGACCCGCGAGGCTTTCGATGCCGAACTCGCGCGCGTGATCGACCGCTTCGACCCCAATGGCCAACCCGCGCTGGTCGTGCTGGCCGGCTTCATGCGCATCCTGACGCCTGGCTTCGTCGATCATTATGTCGGCCGCATGGTCAACATCCATCCCTCGCTGCTGCCGGCCTTCCCGGGCCTGCACACGCACCAGCGTGCGATCGAGTACGGCTGCAAGTTCGCCGGCGCGACCGTGCACCGTGTCACGGCCGAGCTCGATCACGGTGAATTCATCGAGCAGGCGGTGGTGCCGGTGCTGCCGGACGACACGGCCGATACGCTGGCTGCGCGGGTGCTGACGCAGGAGCATTTGATCTATCCGCGCGCGGTGGAAAGGCTGCTGGCGGCGCGGCGCTGAGTTCGCGCGCTTCGGCGCTGGCGTTGTTCAATCGGCGAGGCCGATCACCTCGCCAGTGCCTTGTGTCAGGCCGAAGCGGCCCTTTTCATCGCGGCTGACGCGGCCCAGCGCCAGCTCCGGGTCGTGCGTGAACACGATCCGGCCACCGCGCGCGAGCAGGTCCTCGAGCAGCGCGGTCTTCTCCTCGATCAGGCCTTCGGGAAACCGGTCGTAGCCCATCGTGATCGGCAGATGGACCCAGGGCGCACCGGGAATCAGATCGCCCGCGAACAGTACCGGCCCCCCGGGCATCGCCACTTCGGGCAGCAACTGGCCGGGCGTGTGGCCATCGCTGACATGGAAGCGCCAGTCCGGCCCCAGCGTCGGCGAGGCCGCGCCATCGTCGAGCAGCTCCAGCCGGCCGCTGGCTTCGAGCAGGTCCAGCAGTTCGGGGATGTAGGAGGCGCGATCGCGCGCATGCGGATGGCGCGCGCGCTGCCACTGGCGCTGTCCCGTGATGAAGCGCGCCTTCGGAAACAGCAGTCTCGGCGCTTGCCCTTCCGACCAGGGCGCCAGCAGGCCGCCGGCATGGTCGAAGTGCAGGTGGGTCAGCATCACGACGTCGATGTCGGCATCGGACAGACCGAGCGCGGCCAGGCGGTCGAGCAGCACATGACCGCTTTCCTCGACGCCGTAGCGTTCCTTCATCGCGGGGTCGAAGAAGGCGCCGATGCCGGTCTCGACCAGGATGTTGCGTCCGCCTTCGCGCACCAGCAGCGCGCGGCAGCCCAGCACGATGCGGTTGTGTTCGTCGGGCGGCATCCAGCGCTGCCAGAGTGCTTTCGGCGCGTTGCCGAACATCGCGCCGCCGTCGAGGCGCTGGCGGTTGCCGGGCAGGGTGGTCAGGGTCCGGTGGCAGGAGGTGAGGTCGGGCTGGCTCATTTTGCCGATTGGAGCCGGTCCGGCTTCCGGTGGCCTTACATCAGCCGCGCGACTTCGACCTGGATGCACAGGCCGTCAGGCATCACGGTCATGCACCGTCATCGCACTGCAGATCGCGCTTGGGTTCACCTTTATGGCGCAGGACAGCATTGTGTGCCGTGCTTGAACCGTGCTGCAGACCTGCATCTGCTGGCATGCCTTGTGCTTCACATGGGGAATCAAAGTTTCACTGTGTTTAACCATGTCATCGATAGGAGTACTTGCATGAACAAGCGTGTTGCCATCATTGGCGCGGGCCCCAGCGGCCTGGCGCAGTTGCGGGCGTTCCAGTCTGCCCAAGCCAAGGGAGCCGAGATTCCGGAGCTGGTGTGCTTTGAAAAGCAGTCGGATTGGGGAGGCATGTGGAACTACACCTGGCGCACCGGTCTGGACGAGCACGGCGAACCGGTGCACGGCAGCATGTACCGCTATCTCTGGTCGAACGGTCCGAAGGAATGCCTGGAATTCGCCGACTATACCTTCGACGAGCATTTCGGCCGGCCGATGGGCTCCTACCCTCCGCGCGAGGTGCTGTGGGATTACATCAAAGGTCGGGTCGAAAAGGCTGGCGTGCGCAAGCACATCCGCTTCAACACCGCCGCCCGGGATGTGAGCTTCGACGAGAACACCCGCAAGTTCACCGTCACCGTGCACAGCTACGATCAGGACCTGACCTACTCGGAACAGTTCGACTGGGTGGTGGTCGCCAGCGGGCATTTCTCGACACCGAACGTACCCTATTTCCCCGGCTTCGAGACTTTCGGTGGCCGCGTGCTGCATGCGCATGATTTCCGGGATGCGCTGGAATTCAAGGACAAGGACGTGCTGGTGGTCGGCGCCAGCTACTCGGCCGAGGACGTCGGTTCGCAATGCTGGAAGTACGGCGCGCGCTCGATCACCAGCTGCTACCGCAGCAGCCCGATGGGCTACAAGTGGCCAGCCAACTGGGAAGAGAAGCCGCAACTGCTGCAGGTCGAGGGCAACACCGCGCATTTCGCCGACGGCAGCAGCAAGCATATCGATGCCATCATCCTGTGCACCGGTTACAAGCACCATTTCCCCTTCCTGCCGGAAACGCTGCGCCTGAAGACCAGTAACCGGCTCTGGCCGCTGAACCTGTACAAGGGTGTATTCTGGGAGGACAACCCGCAGCTGGTCTACCTGGGGATGCAGGACCAGTGGTACAGCTTCAACATGTTCGACGCCCAGGCCTGGTACGCGCGCGATGTCATCCTTGGTCGTATCCCGCTGCCCTCGCCAGAAGCGATGCACGAGGAAGACCTGAAGTGGCGGGAGGAGGAACTGGCGCTGGAGGATGCGCAGCAGATGTTCGAATTCCAGGGCAAGTACATCGGCCAATTGATCGACGCCACCGACTACCCGAGCTTCGACATTTCGGCGGTCAACAAGACCTTCCTGGAATGGAAGAAGGACAAGTACGAGGACATCATGGGTTACCGCAACAAGTGCTACCCCTCGCTGATGACCGGCACCATGGCCACGCCGCATCACACGCCGTGGCAGGACGCACTGGACGATTCTCTGGAAAGCTATCTCGCCCAGCCCTGAGCGGGTGAAGCCGCCCGGGGCAGCGTAGCTGTGCGCCCCGGGCCTTTTTGGGTCAATTGCCTGTGATGGCTGATCCGTACCGGCCGGGGCGCTGCTTCAGGCGCGCACGCGGCTCTTGTCGGGGTCGTAGAAGATCGGTGCGGACACGGAGGCGGGCAGGCGCTTCTGGTGTCCGTCGAGCTTGCCGACCTCGACCCTGGTTCCCGGCGTGGCGTTGGACACGCTGATGCGGCACAGCGCGATGTTCTGCCCCGTCAGCGGCGAACGCGTGGCGCTGGTGACCACGCCGACCTGCGCGTGGCCGACATAGACGCCGTCGCCGTGAGCGGCCATTTCGTTGCCATCGAGCTGCAGTCCGACCAGCTTGCGTTGCGGGTGCGCGCTGCGCTCGATCAGCGCATCGCGGCCGATGAAGTCGTCGGCCTTGCTCTTGAGCGGGACACAGAAACCGATGCCGGCTTCGAAGGGGTCGGTCTGGTCGCTGAACTCGTGGCCGGCGAACACCAGGCCCGCCTCGATGCGCAGGGTATCGAGTGCATCCAGGCCCAGCGGCGCGAGGCCGAGCGGTTGGCCCAGTTCCCACAGGCGTGCCCAGACGCGCGCTGCGTCGTCGGGGTGGCACCAGACCTCGTAGCCGAGCTCGCCGGTGTAGCCCGTGCGTGAGACCATGATCGGACAGCCGTTGTGGTCGTCGAGCCGGCCGACCAGAAAGCGGAACCAGCCCAGCTGGTCCAGCGCCGGCTGCGTGCCTGGCGACCAGACCAGCTGGCGCAGCAGCTCGCGCGCACGCGGGCCCTGCACGGCGACGTTGTGGATGTGGTCGCTGGCCGACTTGACCCAGACCTTCATGCCGAGCTTGGCGGCCTGCTCGCGCAGCCAGATGCCGCTGTAGTCCTCGCCGCAGATCCAGCGGAAGTTGTCGGGCCCCAGGCGCAGCAGGGTGCCGTCGTCGAGCATGCCGCCGTGCGGATAGCACATGGCCGAATACACCACCTGGCCCACCGCCAGCTTCTTGATGTCGCGCGTCAGGCAGTACTGCATCAGGGCTTCGGCGTCGGGTCCGATGATCTCGAACTTGCGCAGGGCCGACAGGTCCATCACCACGACCTGCTCGCGGCAGGCGTGGTATTCGGCCACTGCACCGAAGCCGTCGTAGCGCATCGGTGTCCACCAGCCGCGGTAGTCGCTGAATTGCCGCGTGAGTGCCGAGGTGGCGCTGTGGAAGCCGCTTTCGCGGGTCATCACCGCTTCGGCATCGGGGGTGGGTCGGTGGGCAATGGACATGCTGAAGCGCTCCTGGGCGGCGTAGATGCGGACATGGATGTCGGTCGGCATCCAGCCGTTGGCGGGGTCGATGTCGTCCGGACAAGAGGTATTGGCACAGACCAGATCGTCGAGCGCGCGCAGCAGCACATGGTCGCCTGGCCTTGACCAGGGTTCGTCCATGGTCAGCTGGTCATGGGCATCGACGCCGGTGTTGTAGAAGAAGTTGATCGCGGGCCAGCCCGGCCGCGCGCGCACGCCGTAGGGGGCCAGTTCGCGCGAGAGGTTGTCGCTGCAATTGGCGTGGCCGAAGTAGCCCATGCTTTCGTAGTAGCGCGCCGCGCAGGCCAGGCCGAAGGTGTCGTGCCGGCCCACGGTGTCCTGCACCAGTTCGAGCATCGGTTGCATGTCGCGATCGAAGAAGCGCGAGTGCAGGCCGGGCCCTGGATAGGCCCGCCCGCCGAGCGTGCGCGTGACCGTGGGGTCGAGCTCCTGTTCGATGCCTCGCTCCAGCGCACGGCGGTTGAAGGCCACGAAGTCGGAGCACTGGCGCCCGGCGACATCGATGATCTGGATGTACTGGCCCTTGGCGACGGTATAGCTGCGCGCTGTGCCCGGCGCGATGGTGAACTCGTCCACCACCTCGCCGAGCGGATCGGGCAGGGGCACGGCGCTGAGGGTGTGGCTGCTTTGGCGATGCACCTGCAGGGTCAGCGGCGTCGCTGCGTTCTGCTCGTGCACGCTGCTGTCCACTCCCGGTGCCGCCACCAGCACCAGCAGCTCGGCGCTCGCGGTGCAGCGCTGCTGCTGACCCGCCAGACCGCCCGCTGGCCAGAGCAGGCAGGGGGCGGGCAGGTGGTCCAGGTCAACACCGCGCCGCCGCAGCCCGAGCTGCACCGGGCGCAGCAGGGGGTGTTGGCGTTGCAGCAGATCGGCCGTGCCAGTGGCGCCGGGCGAAGCACGAAGACCCAGCGCCGACAGGGCCGTGCGACCCTGGGCGTCCCAGGCCATCAGCTCGCAGGCCTGCAGGCCTTCGGGGTCGATCACTTCCAGCGTGTCGCCTGCGGCCAGCACCACCACGGTCAGGCCGCCGCCGGTCACGCGGTAGCGTTCCAGCGTCGGCGTGCGCAGGGACAGCGCGGGTTGGCGCACGCGGGTTACCACCGGCGGCCGTGCCGCGGTTGACAGTGCTGCACCAGGCGAGGTCATCAGAGCGCCTCGCTGCCAGCTTCGCCGGTGCGGATGCGCATGACCTGATCCAGCGGGTAAACAAAGATCTTGCCGTCGCCGATCTTGCCGGTGCGCGCGGACTTCTCGATGGCTTCGATCACCACCGGCACGCGCTCATCGGCCACAGCGATCTCGATCTTGACCTTGGGCAGGAAGTCCACGATGTATTCCGCGCCACGGTAGAGCTCGGTGTGGCCCTTCTGGCGCCCGAAGCCCTTGACCTCGGTGACCGTGATGCCCTGCGTGCCCAGATCCGAGAGCGACTGACGCACCTCGTCGAGCTTGAAGGGTTTGATGATGGCAGTGACAAGTTTCATGTTGAACCTCGGAGCTTGAAGACGGGGGTGAGATAGGACGTGCGCGACTCAGAGCTTGTAGCCCGGCTCGCCATGTGAACTCATGTCCAGACCTTCGATTTCGTCATCCTCCGCCACACGCAAGCCACCGCACAGCAGTGCCGTGATCTTGAAGGCGACGAAGCTGCTGATGGCCGAATACAGGATGCTGAAGCCGATCACCAGCAACTGGACCTGCATCTGTGAACCGAAGTCACGACCCTCGGCAAAGCCCAGGCCACCCAGGGCCGGTTGGGCGAAGATCGTGGTCAGGATGCCGCCGGCAATGCCGCCCACGCCATGCACGCCGAAGACGTCGAACGAGTCGTCCAGCCCAATCATGGGCTTGAGTTTTTCCACCGCCCAGACACAGATCGGCGAAACGATCAGGCCAATCGCGATCGCGCCCATCGGACCGACAAAGCCGCAGGCAGGCGTGATGGCGACCAGGCCAGCGATCGCGCCAGAGATGGCGCCCAGCATGCTCGGGCGACCGCGGTGGGCCCACTCCACCAGCACCCATGACAGGGTTCCCGCGGTGGCCGCGAGCATGGTGTTGACCACCACCAGTATCGCAAAGCCGTTGGCCGCCAAGGCGCAGCCACCGCAGAACGCCAGCCAACCGACCCAGAGCAGCGAGCCACCGGTCATTGTCATGGTCATGTTGTGCGGCGACATGGCCGAGGTGCCCACGCCCTTGCGAGCGCCGACCAGCCAGGCACCGACCAGCGCGGCGATGCCCACGTTCACGTGCACCACGTTGCCGCCGGCGAAGTCCTGCGCGCCGAGCTGGAACACCCAGCCCCCGCCCCAGCCCATGTGCGCCATCGGCACGTAGTTGATCGTGAACCAGATCGTCATGAAGATCAGCACGGCGGCGAACTTGATGCGCTCGGCGAAGGCGCCCACGATGATGGTGGGCGTGATGGCGGCGAACAGCAGCATGAAGAAGAAGTACAGCAGCTCGGGTATGGTGCCCTGCAGTGACTCCTGGGTCACACCCCGCAGAAGGAGCTTGTCCAGACCACCGATCACGGACTGCATCGAGCCGCCATCGATGAAGGTCATCGAGTAGCCGTACAGTGCCCACAGCACGCTGACCAGCGAGGACACCGTGAAGACCTGCATGAGGATGGACAGGACGTTTTTGGTGCGTGCCAGTCCACCGTAGAAGAGCGCCAGGCCGGGAATCGTCATCAGCCAGACTGCCAGGCAGCAGGCAAATACGAAAGCCGTGTCGCCCGCATTGAGCGTGGGCGCAGCGGCCTGGGCCCAGAGGGAAGAGGTGGCGAAGGTGAGGAAGGCCGGCATGATCCAGCGCAGGGATTGGAACGTTTTCAAGGAGGGCTCCATATGGCAGTTGTGGACCATGCGAACAGTGCAAGGAATGTGCCAAAGTTTCCCTGTGGTAATTTTGAATTCACTGCAAGAAACTGGTGCGCGGGCTGCAGTGCATTCAGGGCGCGCACCGCCGGCGCGCTGTGCATGGCGTCTTTCATCACCCTTTTGGCGCAGCGCCCGGTCGTGCGCCTGCCGCGGCCCTGGCGCTGAAAGCAGAAGGCCGCCAGATGGCGGCCTTCCTTGCGTGCAACAGGCTCACATGCCGGCGTAGTTGGGCCCGCCACCGCCTTCGGGTGTGACCCAGACGATGTTCTGTGTCGGATCCTTGATGTCGCAGGTCTTGCAGTGCAGGCAGTTCTGCCCGTTGATCTGCAGGCGGTCGGTGTTGTCCTGGTTCTTCACATATTCGTACACGCCGGCCGGGCAGTAGCGGCTCTCGGGCCCGGCGAATTTCACCAGGTTGATGTTCACCGGCACGCTCGCGTCCTTCAGCGTCAGGTGCGAGGGCTGGTGCTCTGCGTGGTGGGTGTTGCTGACGAACACGCTGCTCAGGCGGTCGAAGCTGATCACGCCGTCGGGCTTGGGGTAGCTGATCTGCGGCATCTCGGCGGCCGGACGCAGCTTGGTGTGGTCTTGGGTGCTGTTGTGCAGCGTCCAGGGTGGCACGCTCACACCGACCCTGGGCAGGAACCAGTGCTCCACGCCGGTCATGAGCTTGCCCAGCAGCGGGCTCCTCTTGAACCAGTTCTTGAAGTTGCGGTAGGTCCGGAGCTCTTCGTGCAGCCAGCTGGCCTTGAAGCCTTCGGGGAAGGCGGTGAGCTCGTCGTTCTGGCGACCGGCCGTCACCGCCTCGAAAGCCGCTTCGGCGCAGAGCATGCCGCTCTTGATGGCGGCGTGGCTGCCCTTGATGCGAGCGGCGTTCAGGAAGCCGGCATCACAACCGACCAGTGCGCCGCCCGGGAACACCGTCCTCGGCAAGGCCTGCGGCGTGCCATTGTTCAGCGCGCGGGCACCGTAGCCCAGGCGCTTGCCACCTTCGATATGTGCCTTGATGCTGGGGTGGGTCTTCCAGCGCTGCATTTCCTCGAACGGGCTCAACCAGGGATTCTGGTAGTCCAGGCCGATGACGTAGCCCAGCGTGACCTGGTTGCCTTCCAGGTGGTAGAGGAAGCCACCGCCAAAAGCGTCGTCGTTCAGCGGCCAGCCCGCGGTGTGCAGCACCAGGCCGGGCCGGGCCTTGTCGGCCGGCACTTCCCACAGTTCCTTGATGCCGATGGCAAAGGTCGGTGCGTCCTTGCCTTCGTCGAGCTTGAATTGGCTGATCAGCTGTTTGCCCAGGTGGCCGCGCGCGCCTTCGGCAAACACCGTGTACTTCGCGTGCAGCTCCATGCCGATCTGGAATTGCCCACTCGGCTCGCCCTCCTTGCCCAAGCCCAGGTTGCCGGTGGCCACGCCCTTGACTGAACCATCGTCGTGATACAGCAGTTCGGCTGCGGTAAAGCCGGGGAAGATTTCCACGCCCAGGGCCTCGGCCTGTTCACCGAGCCACTGGGTGATGGCCCCCAGGCTGATCACGTAGCAGCCATGGTTGTCGAAGTTGCGTGGCATCAGCCAGTCGGGGGCGCGCCGGGCTCCGGTCTCGCTGAGCAGCAGCAGCTCGTCAGCGGTCACGGGCTGATGCAGCGGGGCGCCGAGTTCGCGCCAGTTCGGGAACAGCTCGGTGATGGCTTTCGGGTCCATGACCGCGCCGCTCAGGATATGGGCGCCGGGTTCCGAGCCTTTTTCCAGCACGCAGACCGTGATTTCGTTGCCTTGTCCGGCTGCCAGCTGCTTCAATCGGATCGCGGTGGACAGGCCGGCGGGGCCGCCGCCGACGACCACCACGTCGTATGCCATTGCTTCGCGCGGGCCGTAGTGGCTGAGGAGGTCTTCTGGGCTCATGGGGACTGATCTGGGAGGGGCAGGCTGGTGTGGGTCAGGCGGCGAGACGGTCCAGCGCGGTCAGCGCCTGCAGCAGCATCTTCTGCAGCAGCGGCTGGACCGAGGTGGCCTTGTATTCCAGGTAGCTGAAGGGCGGGTCTTCCAGCATGTAGAGGTCCTGTCCCATCTCCAGCTGGATGGCGTGCACATGGTCGGCCGGCGAGCCGTAATGGCGCGTGATGTAGCCGCCCTTGAAGCGGCCGTTGACCACATGGCTGAAGCCCGTGGCGCCCACCTCGGCGACTACGCGGTCGATGATGGCCGGCGCGCAGCTGCGGCCGTCGGCGGTGCCGAAGTTCAGGTCGGGCAGCTTGCCGTCGAACAGCCGCGGCAGCACGCTGGCGATGGAGTGGGCATCCCAGAGCAGCACCGCGCCGTGCAGCGCCTTGAGGCGGTCGAGCTCGGCACGCAAGGCGGCGTGGTAGGGCTGCCAGTAGCGCGCCAGGCGATCGGCCTGCTGCACCGCATCGGGTGCCTGGGCCAGTCCATACAGCGGTTCGCCACGGAAAGTCTCGGTCGGGCACAGCCCGGTGGTGGTCTGGCCGGGGTAGAGGCTTTCGCCGCCGGGCGGGCGGTTCAGGTCGATCACGTAGCGCGAGACCTTGGCCTGCAGCACCGAGGCTCCCAGACCGACGGCAAAGCCGTAGAGTCGGTCCAGGTGCCAGTCGGTGTCTTGCTTGATCGGCGCGGTATCGCTCATGCCGACGGCGAACTCGGGCGGCAGCTCGGTGCCCAGATGCGGGATCGAGATCAGCAGTGGCAGGCTGCCCTGGTGCAGGGAGTAGGTGGGGGTGTCGGTGGTCATGAAGTTTCTTCGTGGGGGCAGAACAGGGCGTCCGGCGGCAGGCCGGGCATGGAGCGGCGGATGGCTGTGATCGTGTCCTGGCGGATCACGTCGCGGGTGATACGGGCGATGTGCTCGTCAAGGCCGGCCCATTCGTCTTCGCGCGAGAGCAGGAAGAAATGGCGCTGGCCGAGCCGGGTGGCCGGGATCGGAATCACGATCACCTCGTCGAGGTACTGACGCGACTGCCACAGGCAAAGCGGCGTGGAGAGCGCCCAGCCCAGGCCCGAGGCCACCAGGCTGAGCAGCGGGTCGGTGGCGTCGAACTCGTAGGCGCGTGGTGCCTGCACGCCGATATGGCGCAGGAAACGCTCGATCTGCTGGCCGATCACCGAGCGCTGGCTGTAGCGGATCAATGGCAGGTCACCGGGCAGGGCCGACAGTTCGCGCGCCGAGTCCAGCGCCCGTACCGGGTGTGCCTTGGGGAACACCGCGACCCAGGATTCGGAAAACAGCAGGCGTTGCACGATGCGCGGGTCGTCGATGGCCGAGTCGGTGCAGATCGCGAAATCGAGTTCGCGCCCACGCAGCTGCTCGGTCAGCGTGGGCGTCAGGCCCGACCACATCAGGATCTGCTGCGCCGAGCCCGACAGCGCGCGGATCAGGCGCGGGCCGACGGTGGCCGCGAACGAATCGACGCAGCCCAGATGGATCCGCGTGTGTTGCTGGCGTGCGCTGGCGCGCACCTGCTCGACCAGGACCCGGGCCTGGCCGAGCAGGCGGGTGGCGCGTTCGCGCAGCACGCGACCGGCGTGGGTGGTGACGGCGGGGCGTACTTCGCGGTCCAGCAGTTGCAGGCCGAGTTCGCTCTCCAGCGTCTTGATCGCCTGGCTGACCGCGCTCTGGCTCAGGCCCAGTTGCTGGGCGGCCAGCGCCATCGAGCCCGCGTCGCAGACGGCGACGAAGGCCTCGAGCAGTTGCAGCTCGGGCAGCGGGCGCGAGCGGCGGGATTGGCGAGTGCCGGGAGCAGTGGGTGACATGATGATTGATGGTAGAGGGGGCGGCC
>JACCDQ010790518.1_pt1 | contig 11374 bp, 14 predicted proteins | sample 7446031 | NCBI WGS metagenome assembly JACCDQ01 (sample SAMN15323442, study PRJNA562643) | freshwater metagenome | isolation source: river surface water | place: USA:Blue River Watershed | collected 2017-08-17
ATATCATTGGGACCAGCTGGATTTGATACAGGCGTAGCACAATCATTTGCGGTATCGACTAGTAGTATTAGTGGTACATCGCTTGGTTCGTTAGGCGGAGATAGCGATAGTGGATCAAGTGGTGGCTGGGGCGATAGTGGAGGTTTTGGCAGCGGCACCGGTGGAATGGGCGATTAAAATAAATCAATAGGATAAACATGGCAACACGCGTAGAGTCAACAAGAAACCTAGTAAGTGTACAATCACTCGCATTTATTAGACCAATTACATTAACACTTGAGTTAAGGGCTGCGCGCCCTTTAACAAAAATGAATGTATTTTTTGATGATGAGTTAATAAATGACATTTCAGCCCCATTGAACCAGACGGCTGGAACTTCAATTATTACTGATGCTAATGGTGATGCAAACATTAGTGTTTATATTCCTAGTAGTAGATTTACTACCGGGAGTAAGCAAATTGTAATTGCGGATACATCTGATATTGCTCAATTAGAAACAATTGGTTCTACATACGGATATGCTAAAACAACATTTACATCAAATGGTGCTTTAGAGTCGTATCAAACTACTACTATTACAACTAATATTGTTACGCGTGTAGTAGAAGTACCACAACCAGTTGTTGTTAATACAGACCCATTAGCTCAATCATTTTTTACATATGGAGTAACTGGTGGCTGTTTCTTAACTAGCATTGAATTATATTTTCAAACAAAAGATGATATCATTCCAGTTCAAGTAGAATTACGCAATATGATTAATGGTTACCCTGACAAATTAAAACAGGATAATCCTAATCTTGTAGCAATAGTACAGGCTGCTAATGTGAATGTTAGTAATAACTCTACACAATCAACAAAGTTTACATTTCCAGAACAAATTTATTTGAATGAAAATTCTGATTATGCTTTTGTTGTATTCAGTAATTCAAGTAACTATAATTTGTTTACATCTAATTTAGGTGAAGTGTCTTTTGAAACAGGTAAAAAGATTTTTAAACAGCCTTATATTGGATCACTGTTTAAATCAGAAAATAATATTACTTGGACCGCTAATCAGTTTGAAGATATTAAATTTAAACTAAACATTGCACAATTTGATACTTCATTAATTGGTCAACTTAAGTATAAAGCAATTTCTCCAAGTTTAGCGGTTCCAGCATCATGGTTCTCTACGGTAAATGCCGCAGCAGGAAAGACTGTTATTAAATTAAAACTTAAGCAACAACATGGATTAGAAGTAGGCAATAATATCAGAATTATTACCGATACTACAACATCATATAATGGACTGCCAGCAGGAGCATTAAATGGTACATTTGAAGTAATTAGTAATGTGAATAATGATTCATTTACTGTTCATTTCGAGGTTCCAGGTGTAGCAACAACATTTGCATCAATCACGAATGATACTAGTTTTGATGTGTTTATTAACGCATTGACTCATTCATTCGATATGCTAATTTCTAGATTAGAAGCAGCAAATACATCAATTGATGCAAATGTGTTAACTACATTAATGAATTATCAAAACGGTTCTATTTCTTCATATTCTAGAGGTAAAACATATCCAATTAGAATAGGTAAACGTACTTATTTAGAACAAAACTCTGTTATTGCATCTACCGTTAATGAAAATCGTTATATGAGTAGTGCTGCAAGTTTTGATTTAACATTAAATCTAAAATCAGATAATCCTAATGTATCGCCTGTCATTGATCTTAGAAGACCTGCAGCAATTAAAACATACGGTAATGTGATTAATACCAATGCAAATCCATTAGTGGATTCTATTGGTACTTCAGAATCAACATCCACTGCTGGAATTGCTATGAGCAGATATTTGACTAAAAAGATATCATTAGCAAATGTAAGCAATGGGATTAGATTATTTGCAAGTATTTACTCAGAAACTGAAACTGATGTTAGATGGTTTGTTCGTACATCATTGAGTGGCTCCGGTATAAATCATAATGACATATCGACATGGACAGAACTATCATGTGATGTTCCTAGAAAGAAATCTGTGTCGCTTACGCAATATTTTGAATACGAATTTTATAAAGATAGTATTCCAAGTTTTGACACATATGATTTGAAATGCGTTTTGACATCCAGTAATCCAGCTAAAGCTCCAGTAGTTCGCCAATATAGAGTAATTGTTATATCATAATATGCAAGAAGTACATAATACTGATGGAGTTAAAGTGAATGGATTATACCGATCACGACTTGGTGCTTTGATAGTTAATAATCCATTAGAATATAACAAATATCAAAAACAAAAAGATTTTATGAATTCTCAAAATGACAAAATTTTATCCTTAGAGAATGAAATAGAAAATCTAAAGCAACTCGTTAATCAATTAGTAAAGAATCAAAATGGCTAATCTTATCTATAGAGAATCAACAACGGCAACTATTCCGTCAACAACATCTTTAAAAGGTTCTCCATTATCGAATCTAGAAATTGATGGTAACTTTAGATCTATCAACAGTCATTTATCGACGCATGATACAAATATCTCCAGCATTACTTATGATTTAAGTGTTATTAATAACAATATTAATACCATTAATAGTACAAAACCAAGTAACACTGGAGTTGGTGCTACTGGTACATGGGCTATTAATATTTCTGGGAATGCTGCAACTGTTACTAATGGTGTTTATACATCTGGAAATCAAACAATTGGTGGTACTAAGACATTTAGTTCAACAATAACTGGTAATATTTCTGGAAATGCGGCAACAGTAACTAATGGTGTTTATACTAATACCGATCAAACAATTAGCGGTGCCAAAACATTTAGTTCTACTGAAAATAGATTAATAAGATGTTACATTGGTACTAATGACTGTTATTTGTATGAATCAGAAGCACATGCATTTTCTATTAGAACTGGAGCAACCGGTAATTATAAGTATTATACTTTTAATGCTGCAGGTGATCTAAATTTATCTGGCAAAGTAACTGCCGGTTCTTTCAATGGTAATGGATCTGAAATATCATCTATTAACGCAACTAATATATCAACAGGTATTATTAATGCAAATAGATTACCATATGCATCATCTTCAGAAAAGGGTGCTATTAGACTTAGTGTATCCGGAACAACTCTTAATATCTGGACGTCATAATGAGTATAATAATAGACAATACAAATATCAATAATGTGTACTTTAATGGGGTACGCATGGAAAAGGTATATAGAAATAACGAATCAGTTCATACCAGTATGAATGGAGCCGTTATTATGGTTGCGTCTGGAAATGATTTTGGTACATTCAACCCAGGAGAGGAAGACATCAATAGATTGTTTATAGTTGTAACTGGTAGTTATTCAACTAATGCTCTTGGTGCTAGTCCAGTACCAATCATAAATGGAACTCAGTGTATTACGATACTGAATGATGTTGACAATGGTAATGGTGACGGTGGTAGATGTGGAGTATTTTATTTACGCGTACCTACAGGAATAGGAACATTTACGATTTCAAATACAGATCAAACATTTGCTGTTTATCGTGTTGTTGGTATCGAAAATATAGTTCCATATGCTACTGCTGGACATTCGGGTGGAACATCTATTAATATTTCTGTCCCAGCAAAAGGAATTGCATTTGCTATAGGTGTTAGAAATAACGACCCAGCGCCAGCACTAGCGTACATAGACGCTGATTTAGGATATGCATCTCGCGCAGCTGTTGGAGGAAAACGTATCAATAACGCAACTCCATCAACAGTCACTATAGGTGATGGCGAGTATTCACAGATGATGCGAGCAGTATCTTTTGCTTACACTTATTACCAATAAGGAGTTAATATGGACTTTTTAGCAAGCGGCGTTCTAGGTAGTTTATTTGGCGGAGTATTCAGATTACTTCCAGAAGTCATTAAATTTTTTGATCGTAAAGATGAAAGATCGCATGAATTAAAAATGTTCCAATTACAAACAGACTTAGAAAAAGTAAAAGGAACATTTAAAACAGAAGAAAAGTATGTTGATTACTCAATTGCAGAGATGAATACCATTTCAAAAGCATTTGAAGAACAATCAAACATTGCCGGTAAGTCATATAAATGGGTTGCAGCACTTTCAGCATTGGTTAGACCTATTATTACATATATCCTATTTGGATTATATGTATGCTTTAAGTTGACTACAATGATATACGCAATCAATTCTGGTGGCATTTGGTATGACGTTATGATGAAGTCATGGACTACTGACGATTTTGCCATGTTGAATATGATTCTAACATTTTGGTTTGTTGGAAGAGCTATTGAAAAATATCAAAAATGACAAATGAGAAAATAGAAGAAATCAAACGAATATGCATAGAATACTTGCTTGTTCCATTTGAATCATATGCAAAAAAATTACCAAATGGTGATTGTACAGCATATCCAGATCCTGCGGGAAAAAATGGATTACCTATAACAATAGGATATGGCTCTACATACGATGAACTTGGAAATCGTGTAAAAATGGGCGATATATGGACTCATGAGAAGGCTGTCAGAGTGAAATCATTAGTGCTTAATAAGTTCATTAATGATTTATTTTCGATGTCCCCTGGCCTCTTTAATGAACCCTCAAAACGTATAGCGGCTGTACTATCATGGATCTATAATTGCGGATCTGAAAATTATAGAATTAGTACTTTTAGAAAAAAGATAAATGATAAAAATTGGATTACAGCCGCAGAAGAATGCATGAAATGGAATAAAGCAAACGGGCAAATCCTAAAAGGACTTACCCGTCGAAGAAGAGCAGAAGCTTTAATGATTCTTAATGCCTAGAATTCCATGAAGGATCTAGATAATCTATGCTAGTATGCCAAAAATTTGAGTACATCATATAAAGATCCCCATGTTGTAGTGGTACAGAATTCTTAAAATTGGAATAATCAATTTTACATACTGCTTTAGCAAGAATTTTACTTAAAGTAAACTTATCAATGCTAATTCGATATCGATAATCACGACGAAGAGTTTCGGTAATATTTTTAGTATCAACTTCTTCCATATTATCAATAAAATTGATCAAATGATCATATTGACGAGAACGAACCCAAACAAGATTTTTATCTTTTTCATTCTCGACAATTGACACAAAACTATTATTAAGACAAATCCACATATTAAATCAATTCAATAGTACAAATATTTTCAAGAGAAATAGTACGGAAAAGAACAGATGTTTCAGTTCCTTGACTATTTGTATCTTTCTTTTTCGGAATAAATGGTTCAAGTTCGGACTTGTCAACGATAGTATCACCAAACATATAAGTATTCAAGATATGTTCTTTTGGAATAAAAGAAACATAAAGCTTTCCATTATTTTCGACAAGACCATTTCCAATATTTTGTCCCCATTTGCGGGAAGATACTTCAAAATCCTGCGGTTTTTCCTCTTGTTTAAGCTGTTCATTAACGGCTTGTTCATATTGAGGATTAAGCTCAACGATTTGAGTCGTGACTTTAACAACACCAACATAAGGATTTTGTTTGCTTTTCGTAGCAATATCCTTTTTGTTCATCTTAACTTCAGTACGAGTAATAATTTTAGCCAAAGTAGGCTTGTTCAAACCCTTGATAAGCTTGACAAAATGTTCATTCATGATATAGGTTCCTTGGTTGTTCCTGAGTTTATTATAACACAATTCCACGTAAAATCTTAAATACTTCAATACTTAAGGAGTTTCTATGCCACTATACGATTATAAATGTACTACATGCGATAATGAATTTGAAAAAAATGTTAAAGTTGCTAATTATCAAGACCCACAACCATGCCCAGAATGTTCGTCAGAATCTGTACGCATTGTAAAAGGATGTCCAAGTCTTGGTGATCCTGTACGTCTTGGTATTACTAAACCAAGTGATGGCTTCAGAGATGTTTTAAGAAATATCGCCGATAGAACACCAGGTGGGTCAGTTCTACGAAATAATTCTAGTTACATTTAAGGAAAATATGTTAACATTTAAACAATATTGCAAACTTTATGAAGATTATAGATCTGTTCCTGGAACAAGATATGGATCTAACCCGGGTGGATTACATATTCATGAACCCACTGGAGAACAATATTATGTAAAATATCCTAAATCACCTGAACAAGCACACGTAGAAGCAGCAACAGCAGATTTGTACAATGCTTTAGGTATTCGCACATTAAATCCTGAGGTTAAACAAATTGGTGGAAAAACTGCTTTAGTTACTAAGTGGGATGACAATTTAAACAGCTTACAGAATGCAAAAGATTATCATAATGAAATCAAAAATTCTGATCGTGAAAAAGAATTAGCTCTTATGCATCATGCCGCTATTATGACTGCTAATAGAGATATTGTTGGTATGGATTATACTAATGTGATGAAAGATAAGAATACTGGTCAACTAGTATCAGCAGATCAAGGTGGCTCTATGCATTATAGAGCACAAGGTGCACCAAAAGATTTTGACGCAGATATTAGTGATGTTCATTCATTTCAAAATCCTAGATATGAATCTGGTAGTGTTTTTAGTAAAGTTAACCCAGTCGTGTTAAAACAAGAATCTGAAAAATTAAAAAATTTGACAGATGATCAAGTAGATTCAATTATGAATAAACACGGGCTTGGCCATTTAGCTGATACTGTTAAAGCTAGACGCGATATGCTAATTAAGCATTACTCATAATCATTAAAATTGCATGCAAGGGAGACAAAATCTCCCTTTGTTGCAACTATACATAGTATACCAGATTCAGTAGTTGTTTCTTGAATATATACATTATTCGACTTGTTACCAAAAGTATTCAATAACAAAAATAAAATAAATATTCCGATTACAGAAAATACGAATGGCATTAAAAATTTCATAAAATTGGACATTTTGATATACTAGATTATGGAAAAACATAAAGTTCTTTGCTAGCGCGTGAGCATGCAACATATAGACACTTTGTACGTTCATTCGCCTTTCGATTTAACTGAATATCGCCGGCATCAACGAATACTCGTTCAAACGTAGATCCCTGACTCCTATGTGCAGTCAATGCATAGCCATATGCAATGTCATTAAATGCATCTTTTAACTTCCAGAATAAATGCCATTTCTTAGCATTTTTAAATTCATCTAGCATTATTTGTAAATGTTTTTCCGATGATTCATGAATAATATACGCATTTACAGTTGAACCTGTCCAATCAAGTTTAATTTTTACTTTCCATGCTTTTAACATCGGATATAGATTATGCTGAGCCACTACAACATCAGTAACTGTTCCTTCCTCATCAGTTGCCGCAATAGGCTTTTCATTAATAAACACTGGTTGTCTAAACACTACGCGATCACCAATAACAAATTTATCATCAGACTTTGTTAGTTTATTGTTATCTCGGATATAAGAATTTAGAAAATCTACCGTGATATTACGCCATGCAATAGCTTTAGCCTTTCCAGAATGGAAATCACCATTTTCGGCTAATAGCTTAATTTTATCAATAAAATCTGTTTCTTCTTGAACAAATACTTGGTCACCCGTAGATTTAAATGATGGATTTGTATTTCCGCGAATATCTTGAACAAAATCTAGGATAGAATTTTGATGTCGCATTACTTCAGTAAGTTCATAATCTAATTTAAATTGTGTCCAAATAGGGCTAACTGCTTCTCCAACAGGAGGAAGTTGTTCTTTGTCACCAATAAAAACAATTTTTGTATCTGCTAATGCAATTTTCTTTTTGATATATCCAATAAGTTCTGTCGAAATCATTGATGCTTCATCAACAATAACTAGGTCATAGTTTCCAACACTATCTTGACCGGAATCAGTTAATTCTTTAATTTCACCATTAGGCATCATTCGAAGACCTAGCAATGAATGAATAGTTTTAAATGTGATATCTTTGTTGCTTACAGCATCGGATAAAACAGCAGTACTTTTATTTGTTGGTCCACCCATACAAATTTTGATATTGTTATGCATATCCATTAGTTGATCAGCAAAGTATCTCATACATGTAGTTTTACCTACACCAGCTTGCCCTGATAGGACAAAAAACTGTTTATCAGGATTGTTATAAAACTTTGCTAGTTCGTTAATTAGACAAGTTTGATCTTTGTTTAGTTTCATTTAAATATTTGAAAAGTAAAGGAAAAATATGCAGTCAACGTGTGGTTTACAGGCAAACTACTTACAGAATACAAGTTACCAGTTGGTCTTACCAAGGTTTCCTCATGTTCAATATTATAACACAAGTTTTAGCCTTCCTGACGTCCAACTTCCTGCAGCAGTGATGGCAACACCCTTTGTTGATATTCCTATTGCTGGTGATAAACCGATTTTTGGTCCATTAGTCTTTCAATTTATTGTTACAGATGATCTTCAAAATTATGAAGAAATTTTAAAGTGGATTAATTCTATTGGTTTTTCTGATAATTATCAATCATATACAAATTATGTCACTAATGATGATAGAAAATTATCAAAATTAGGTGAACAAGATGCAAAAGTTATTTTTTTAAGTAATAAGAGCAATCCAACTAGAACAATTACATTTTATGATGCTATTCCTGTAAGTTTATCAAGCATGACAACATTTACATCACAGACTGATGGAGTCCAATATGTCATGGCAACAGTTACTATGCGTTATTCCAGATTTGAATTTACATCTTAAATAAGATATCATATAATTAACAAGTGAACATAATGAAAATAGAAGTAGTAAAAATTAATGAAGTATATATCAAAGTATATTCAGACATTAATATTGAAACAGAAATCAAAGATTATTTTACATTCAAAAGCCCTGGATATCAATTTCATCCAAAATACAAAGCACGTCTTTGGGATGGAAATATTTCATTATATGATATTAGAACTAAACAACTTCCAATAGGGTTATATCCACGATTAGTTGACTTTTGTAATGAATCAAAAATTGATATTGTATTTCGTGAATGTGAAAGATTTTCTTCTGTATATCATGAAAATGATATATCAATTGAAGAAGTACAAGCATATGTTAACGATTTAAATCCTTATAGTAGGAATGAACCTATTTCTGCTAGAGAATATCAAGTTAATGCAATTCAAAAAGCCATAAATCAAAAACGTATTACACTGATAAGCCCGACCAGTTCGGGAAAGTCTTTATTAATTTACTGTATTATTCGACATATTTTAGAAGAAAATCCTGATTCTAGAGTTTTATTATTGGTTCCTAATGTGCAATTAGTTAACCAAATGTATGGTGACTTTCAAGATTATTCATCGCATAATGATTGGTCTGTTGATAAGTATTGTCAAAAGTTATATAGTGGACAATCTAAAGAATTATCTAAAAGAGTGTTGATTACTACTTGGCAGTCATTTACTAAAATAGCATCTGATCGTGTTAATGGACCAAAAATTCTAAGCTTATACAAAGCTGTTATTAGTGATGAAGCTCATGGAAGTAAATCTGCTGAAATGAGAAGTATTCTTGAAAAGTGTACACACGCTGAATATAGAATTGGAACAACTGGAACATTAGATACAAGTTCTAATGCTAAAGTACATCAACTTCAAATCGAAGGGTATCTAGGTCCTGTTCATAAAGTTATTACTACTAAAGAGTTAATTGACAATAACCAAATCTCTGATCTAAAAATTAAAACTTTTGTTTTAAAGTATTCCGAAGATGATTGTAAACTAATGAAAAAAGCAGAGTATCAAGAAGAGATCAAATGGTTAATTGAAAATACTACGCGTAATGCTTTTATTATGAAGTTATCTTTAGTCGCTGAAGGTACAACATTAATTTTAGTTAATCATCGAGAAAGTCATGCAAAAAAACTTTATGACGCTCTAAGTAAAGTATCTAAAAAATCCGTATATTATATATCAGGTTCTGTTAATCCAGAAGAGAGAGAAAAAATTCGTAAGTTAGCCAATACTGAAGATTGTATCATTGTTGCTACTTATGCTACTATGTCTACTGGAGTATCAATTCCGAATATTAGAAATGTTATCTTTGGTTGTCCTAGTAAAAGTTCGATTAGAGTATTACAGTCTATTGGTCGTGGATTGAGATTGCATCAGGATAAAAGTCATATGACATTATATGACATAATTGATGATCTTAGACATAAGAAGTCTGAAAATTTTAGTTATCAACATGGTATTGAACGGTTTGCTATCTATCGTCGAGAAAAGTTCGAGATGAACGTTAAGGAAGTACAACTCTGATTCACTAGGATCATCCCAGAGACACTTAAACTATTATAGATATATGGTTCATCATCTGAATGATTGGGTGTCTCTGGGATGATATTTGTTACACTTTGTTACAACTGATTTTTCATGGATAAGATCAAAAATATGTTATAATATATTTTATAATACTAATAGATTCCTAGAAATATCTATATTATCATGGCGCGAGCGCCATGAAGAGCGCTTCGCGCTCTATATTATAGGATTTTATAGTATAAACTATATATACTATTATTCTATAGATAATATGACGCTACGCGTCATGTACCACGCTTGCGTGGTACTAATATATGATTTTAGGTATTTTCTATAGCATTTCAGGATTGAAATGATTATATCATAAAATTCTTATCTTGTACACACTTTTTTGAAAAATATTTTGTTTGTAGTGTTAACGTTTTTATGTTATAATTGTTATTACTATGCTATGGATTGAAGAAAAATACATCAACTTTTTAGGTCATAAACTCAAACTCTTTAAGAAAGTTAAACATAATCAATGGTCATTTAGATGTCCTATTTGTGGTGATTCAAAATCAAATGCTTATAAAGCTAGAGGTGGGTTTTATTTGCATTCTAGAGCTACTAGTTATACAATGGGTTGTTTTAACTGTGGTGCATCAATGTCATTTTCTAGGTTCCTAAAATTACAGGATCCTTATCTATACAATGAATATACAATTGAACTTTATAAAGCCAAACAAGACTTAACTAGTCACATTCCATCTATTGATAATCAGCTTAAAGATAAACCAAACAAAAAGTTAAAGTTATCAAACTTAGAATGCATATCAGATTTAGATCCAAATCATCCAGCTGTAAAATATCTTGTTAAACGAAAAATTTCTTCTAAGCATTGGGATAAGTTATACTTTGTCCTAAGATTTAAAAAATGGGAGTTAGAATGGAGAAATGAGAATGTAAAAGATATCAAAGATGAACATCCTAGATTGATCATTCCATTCTTTGATAAGAATGGAAATATTACTAGAATCTCAGCAAGATCATTTGGCAATGAAACGCCAAAATACATTTATATGAAAGTGAAAGATGATGCATCGAGAGTATACGGTTTAGATACATTAAATCCTTCTAAGAGAGTTTATGTTTTAGAAGGTC
>JACCDQ011397114.1_pt1 | contig 11373 bp, 14 predicted proteins | sample 7446031 | NCBI WGS metagenome assembly JACCDQ01 (sample SAMN15323442, study PRJNA562643) | freshwater metagenome | isolation source: river surface water | place: USA:Blue River Watershed | collected 2017-08-17
CATCGTGGCCATCCAGAACGAGCTGGAGGCGATGCCGGCGGCCGAGCGCACTTTCGTGGAGCGACGCCTGCGCGAGTTCTACTACAAGTGGTCCAGCGTGGAGAAGAGCGGCGACAAGCGCGACCTCGGCATGACCCGGGTCAACGAGCTGTCCATCGACTACGTGCTCAAGCAGGTCATGCAGCTGGTGTTTTCCGCGACCGTGTACTGGGTGTGGCTGAGCAAGGACGCCCCGGGCACGCTGCCGCGGGTGATGCCGCTGCTCGCCTTTGATGAGCAGGGTCCAAACGACGCTTTGGCGCGCTCCTGGGCCGGTTTCCGGGCCCCGTGGGACGTTGCCGAGCCCGAAGCCCTCGATGAGGTCGATCTTGAAGCCCAAGCCGCTGAGCTGGCCGAGCTGGAGGGGCGCACATGAAGGGCCTGACCAAGAACCAGACCGAGCTGCTGCTGGCCGTGCGGGCCGGCGGGCCGGACGGCGACCTGGACTTCGACCAGCTGCTGGACCAGCTGAGTTGGGCACCGTCCAAGGAAAGCGCCCAGTTCACCATCCGGGCCCTGGTGGCCAAAGGGGTGCTCCAGAAGCTGCCGGAGTTGCAGTTCCGGCGCAGCCGCAAGCGCATCTGCTACCGGGTGACCCCGGAAGGTCTGCTTGCCCTGGACCCACGGGCGCCTCTTGCCGCGATGCCAGAAAGGTCTAAACCCCTGGTGGCCGAGAAGCCGCCGGAGGCAGTAAGCGAAGGCTTACCAGAGGTGGAAGACTTCTTCCTTCCGGGGCTCGTTGAAGTCGAGGAAGGATAGGTCTGGAGACCCTTCCGGGACTCAAAAATCACACCCGAGCCATCTTGTATAGATTTTCAACGTAAGTCGTTGTTATGTCTAAGAAAAATGGGGGTGTATAGATTTTGGGTCTTTCCCTATTTATAACCCCTTCAAAAATACAAAAAGAACAACAAATGGTTAACCAACCACGCGCGCGCGAAGGCGGAAAAAATAAGTCAGGACTGAGTGCATCCCGGGCGGAAGCGGGGTACAATCTGCGGCAAGAGTTCTCCTCCCTGGCGGGCACCGCGCCCGCCCTTTTTTTCCATGAGGTGTCGGCATGACGACCACCCCGGAAGAAAAGCCGAAGAAGAAGGGCACGCGGGCCAAGAGCCTGACCGTGGCCCAGAAGGCGGAGGCCGCTGCTCTGTGGCGCTCGGGTGCTGTGACGCTCGATGACCTCGCCAAGAAGTTCAAGAAGACCCCAGAGATGTTTTCCCGCTTGTTCTCCCGCATGGGGATCAAGAAGGGCGAAGGCGTGCCCGCACTGGTCAAAGAAGCTGAGAAAAAGATCACCGAGCGGGTACTGAGCGACACCGAAGAGACCCTGAAGCGCATCGCACAGGTCAAGGAGTCGCACTACCAGATGAGCCGCCAGTTGGCAGTGCTCGCCTTCCGTGACCTGCAGCAGGCCCGGGCGGCAGAGCTGGACATCGCCAAGCTCAAGGAGACCATGCTGGTCTACAAGCTCATCGGCGACATCGTGGGCAACAGCCGCAAGGAGCTCTTTGAGATCCTCAACGTCGAGAAGCACGAGGCCCAGAGCGACCTGGACGACCTGCCCGACCTCACCGTGCGCGAACTCACCCAGAGCGAGATTTTGCAGCTTCAGGACGCGCCAATCGAGTCGGAGGATGGGGCGGACCTGGGCGAGGGCATGATCGACCTGGAGGACGACGAATGAGCGAGCCGCTGCTGACCAAGACGGCGGTGGCCGAGGCGGCAGAGGAGGCTGCTGACGAAATCAAGGAAGCGTTCCGTCCTCCGCCCAACACGCTGTTCCTCCACGCCAAGCAGATGGAGGTCTACCGCGACCCGGCCCGCTTCAAGGTGGTGGTCGCCGGGCGCCGCTGGGGCAAGACGCAGCTGGCCAAGGTCAGCCTGCTCAAGTTCGCCCGCAAAAAGAAGCGCCTCGTCTGGTACGTGGCGCCGTCTTACCGCATGGCCAAGCAGATCATGTGGCCGGCCCTGGTCGAATCCATCCCCCGCCAGTGGGTCAAAAAGTACAACGAGACGGTCCTGACCATCACGCTGGTCAATGGCACGCGCATTGAGCTCAAGGGCGCCGACAACCCCGATTCGCTGCGGGGTGTGGGCATCCACTACCTCGTGCTGGACGAGTACCAGGACATCGACCCCGAGGCCTGGGTGAAGGTGCTGCGCCCGACGCTGGCCTCCACCGGCGGGCACGCGCTGTTCATCGGCACCCCCAAGGCGTACAACGGGCTCTACAAGCTCTGGGAACTGGGTCAGAAGGGCGCCAAAGCGTGGCGCAGCTGGCAGTTCCCCACCATCACCTCCCCGTTCATCCCGAAGAGCGAAATCGAGGCGGCCCGGGACGACATGGACCCAAAGAGCTTCAAGCAGGAGTTCGAGGCGTCCTTCGAGGTGATGTCTGGGCGGGTGTACTACCCGTTCGACCGCCACGTCCACGTCAAGCCACTGGAGTTCAACCCGGCCCTGCCCATCTGGATCGGCCAGGACTTCAACATCGACCCGATGAGCTCCGTGGTGTTCCAGCTGCAGCGCAACGGCCAGCTCTGGGCGGTGGATGAAATCTGCCTGCCCAACTCCAACACCCAGGAGCTGTGCGACGAGCTGGAGCGCCGCTACTGGCGCTACCTGGAGCAGATCGTGATCTATCCCGACCCGGCCGGCGCCTACCGTGGCCACCAACGCGGCGAGTCCGACCTGGACATCTTCCGCGAGCGTGGCTTCAAGAAGCAGAAGTACCGCCGCAAGCACCCGCCCGTGGCCGACCGCATCAACGCGGTCAACCGCATGCTCATGAGTGCCGACGGCAAGGTGCGCCTGTACGTCGATCCGCGCTGCAAGAAGTTCATCGAGGCCCTGGAGCAGACCCTGTACCTGCCAGGCGGCCGCGAAGTGGACAAGACCCGTGGGGTCGAGCACGCGGCTGACGCCGGCGGCTACTGCATCGAGTTTGAATTCCCCGTCCGCAAGGTCGAGATTCTCGGCGTGTCTATCTGACTTGCAAATCAGTCAGGACTGACTTATCATCCACCCGCTACCCATAAGAACATGAAAGACAAGTTCTCAGAACTCATCCAACGCCGCCACCCTCGCTACGAGGAGCTGCTGCCCCATTGGGACTTCGTGGAGGCCACCTACGAGGGTGGCCGCGCCTGGTTCAAGGACAACATCTTCAAGTACGTCAAGGAGGGCGACGAAGAGTTTGCCGAGCGCGTCAAGCGCGCCTACCGCTTCAACCACACCAAGCAGGTGGTCGATCTGGTGGACAAGTACCTCTTCAAGATGCCTGTGGCCCGCCGCGTCGAGGACGCCCCGGACTCGATCAAGAAGTTCTGGAAGAACGCCACGCTGTCGGGCCTGGACATGGACGCCTTCGCGCGCCGCATTTCCAACGCCACCAGCCGCTTTGGCCGCATCTACGTGGTGGTGGACTCCAGTTTCAAGGCAGAAGAGGGCGTGGTCCTCAACAGCGTGGCCGACAAGAAGGCCGTCGGAGGCCGCCCCTACGCCTACATCGTGCGTCCCCAGGACATGCTGGACATCTCCTACGACGAGACCGGCGAGATGAACTGGGCGTTGGTGCGCGAGGTGGGCCGTGACGACGAAGATCCGCTGGAGTCCAGCGGCGACCCGCTGATCCGTTACCGCCTGTGGACCCGCGAGGGCTGGTATCTCTTCGAGGAGACCGAGGTCACCACGCGCACCCGGCCCACCGGGCGTCTGAAGCGCCTGAAGGTCGAAATCGTGGACGCCGGCAACCACGCGCTGGGCATCGTGCCCATCGTGCAGGCCGATCACCAGTTCTCCGAGGAGTCCTACGAAAGCTCGGGCCTGATCGACGACATCGCCTACCTGGACCGCGCCAACGCGAACTACCTGTCCAACCTGGACGCGATCATCCAGGACCAGACCTTCAGCCAGCTCACCATGCCTGCGCAGGGCGTGCTGCCTGGCGAAGAGGGCCACGACAAGCTGCTGGAGATGGGCACCAAGCGCATCTTCACCTACAACGGCGAAGCCGGCCAGAAGCCCGAGTACATCAGCCCCGACCCGCGCCAGGCGTCGATGATCCTGGCAGCCGTCGGCAAGATCATCAACGAGATTTACCACTCGGTAGGTCTGTCCGCCGAGCGCACCAAGGACGACAACGGCGGTGGCGTGGACAACGCCTCTGGCGTGGCCAAGGCATACGACTTTGAGCGCGTCAATAGCCTGCTGACCGCCAAGGCCCAGTCGCTGCAGATCGTCGAAAACCGCATCCTGCAGCTGGTCGCCATGTGGGAGGGCGAGTTTGAATCGCTCGACCCCGACGAAGCGCTGGTGACCTACCCCGACAAGTTCGACACCCGCAGTCTCTACGACGAGTTTGAGATTGCCGCGCGTCTGTCGCTGCTCGCTGCCCCCGACGAGGTGCGGCGCTCGCAGATGGCCCAGGTGATCGACAAGCTCTTCCCCGGAGCCTCCGAGGAGCAGCGCAAGAAATTCGCCAGCGCCCTGAATGCCTGGCCGCCCGAGCCGGTCGATGAGTCCGCCGGACTGGGCAACAAGAGCAAGGCCGGCAAGGGAGATCCAGTCTCCGCTGCCGCCACGCAGAAGACGGCCAAGGAGTTGGCCGCCTGACCCCCAACCGCGCCCCAAGAGACCGGGGCGCACAACCCAACTGAGGCCGAGAGACTGGCCATGAGGAAAGACCAATGACACGCATTGCACGCTTGATGAAACTTCACCGTCTGCACGCCCCCGTGGGTGCCGAGGGTTCTGACCTGCCTGGCGGCACCGCCGGCAGCGAGGGCTCTGGCTCCGGCGAGGGTGGCGGCGAAGGCTCTGGCGAAGGCTCTGGCGACAACAAGGACGAGGGCGGCGAAGGTGCCGGCACCGGCGGTGACAAGCAGGGCGATGGCCAGGGCTCCGGCTCGGGCTCTGCGCCCAGCGATGCCGACGCCAAGCTGCTCAAGGACTTGATGAAGCACAAGAACAAGGCCAAGGAGCTGGAGGCCGCGCTCTCTCAAGTGAACGAGAAGCTGAAGTCCTTTGAAGGCATCGACCCCGTGAAGATGCGCGAACTGCTGAAGCAGCAGGAAGAAGCCGAACGCAAGGCGGCCGAGAGCCGCGGCGAGTACGACCGTCTGGTGAAGCAGATGGGCGAGCGTCACGCCGAAGAAAAAGCGCGCCTGGAGCAACAGCTCAAGGACATGAGTGGCATGGGCAACACCCTGATGCAGCAGATCGCAGACCTGACCGTGGGCAACTCCTTCGGCACGTCCAAGTTCGTTGCAGAAGACCTGACGCTCACCGCCACCAAAGCCCGTGTGATCTATGGCAGCCACTTCGAGTTCAAGGACGGACAAGTGGTGGGCTATGACAAGCCGGCCGGTGCAAGCGACCGCACCGTCCTGGTGGATGCACAGGGCGAGCCGCTGGCCTTCGACGAAGCGCTGCGCAAGCTGGTGGAAGCCGACCCCGACAAGGACCAGCTGATCCGCACCAAGGCCAAGCCTGGTGCAGGCAGCGTCCCGGCGGGCAAGACGGCCAAGAAAGCGATCGACGACGCGGCCGCGTCCAAGCAGCGCAATCTGACCCCGGCGGAAAAAATCGCCGCAGGCCTGAAGGCACTTGCGAAAGGTTGACAAGTTCCATAGAATCGGTAAGTCACCGCTGACTTACCACAACAACAACGACAAATAGGAGTCGCAAAATGCCTTTGCTTCGCACCGAAGCCGAAAAGCTGTCCCAGAACCAAGTGGTCCAGGGCATCATCGAAGAAATCATCACCGTGAACGAAATGTTCGCGCTGGTGCCTTTCGCCAAAGTGGATGGTAAAGCCTACCTCTACAAGCGCGAGAACACGCTGCCGACCGTGGCGTACCTGGACCCGAACGAGGACGTGCCCGAGAGCTCCGCAACCTTCACGGAAGTGGTGACCAAGCTGCGCATCCTGATCGGTGACGTGGACGTGGACAAGTTCCTGTCCGAAACCATGTCGGACACCGAAGACCAGCTGGGCACCCAGATCGCCCTGAAGGCCAAGGCCATGGCCCGCACCTTCCAGGCATCCATGGTCAACGGCGACTCCACGGCCAACGCCAAAGAGTTCGACGGCCTGAAGGCCCTGGTGTCTGCCGGTCAGACCATCAACGTGGCTGCCAACGGCGGCGCGCTGAACCTGACCCAGCTGGACGAGCTGTGCGACGCCGTGCCCAACGGTGCCGACTTCCTGATGATGCGCTCCGGCACCCGCCGCGCGTACATCGCCCAGCTGCGTGCCGCTGGCGGCAACACCGGCGCCATGATCCAGCACCCGAACTTCGACGTGCCGGTCCTGGCCCACAACGGCGTGCCGATCGTGGTCAACGACTACCTGCCGGGCAACGAAGCGCTGGGCACTGGCACCAACCTGTGCTCGGTGTACGCCGTGCGCGCCAACGAGCTGGATGGCCTGCATGGTCTGTACGGCGGTGATGCTGCCGGTATCCGCGTGGAGTCCATCGGCACCGTGCAGAACCGCGACGCCGTGCGCACCCGCCTGAAGTGGTACTGCGGCCTGGCGCTGAAGAGCACCAAGTCCGTGGCCCGTCTCGCCGGCGTGAGCAACGTCTAAGGCGAAATAAGTCAGGGGTGACTTAAACGGGGGCCATCGTGCCCCCGTTTTTCCTCCCGCCGTTTTCATTCACAGGAGCAAACACATGAAGATCAAGATCGTCGGCGCTGGCTGGCAAGGCTTCACCGGCTACTTTGGCATGACCGAGTTCGTCGATGGCGTCTCGGCGCACGAAGTCAGCGACATCGAGGCCAAGCGGATTGCCGCCGTGGTGCAGGTCGAGACCCTGGAGGGCACTGATCCGTCCGCCGCCCAGCAGATCATCGACAGCCGCGCCCAACCCCTGATTCTGGCGACGACCCCGGTGGTCGAAGCGCCGGTGCAGGACAAGCCGGTCATGGACCACACCGCCGAAGAGCTGGCCGCCATCGCCGACAAGGGCGGCATCAAGGCCCTGCGCGAAGCTGCCGAGCCGTTTGGCGTCAAGGGCAAGAGCATCACCGAAATCATCGCCGCTCTGATGGCCCTCAAGCCCAAGGTGGTCGATCAGCCTGCCGCAGAAGAGACGCCTGCCGCCCCTGCCGAAGCGCCGGTGGCCGAGTAAGGGGCTGACTCATGCAGAACTACACCCCAGGCAGCCCGGTCCCGGTGACCTTCATGCTGCAAAACGAGGCAGGCGAGACCCTGGAGCCCACGTCGCTGCGCTGGCGGGTTCTGGATGAGGACGACCAGGCCCTCATGGACTGGACGGCACTGACGCTGCCCAGTCCGCCCGAGGACCAGATCACACTGACCGTGCCGGCCTCCATGACCTCCCTGGCGACAGGGCTCGTGCGTGGCCTGCGCTCGGTCGAGCTGGAGGTTGCCACCGCCAGCGCAACCATCAATCTGAGTGAGCAGATCCTGCTGACGACCGCCAGCACCCTGGTGGCCGGCGTCAACAGCTTCTGCTCCTACTCCCGCGCGGTCATGACCGCCGAGGACTTCACCGAGCAAACCATGGCCGGCTGGCAGCGCGAGAGCCGCCGCGAAGAGCGTGAGCGTGCCCTGATCGAGGCCCACCAGGCGATCATGCGCATGCCGCTGTACGTCAAGCCCAGCCGCCAAAACCTGCAGACCTTCATCGACAAGGAGGGGTTCGCTGAAATCGACCCCACCATGCTGCAGGCGCTGCGCCGGGCCCAGGTGCTGGAGGCCAGCGAGATCCTCAATGCCGACCCGACCGCCATGGCGCGCCGCAACGGCCTGCTGTCCATGACCGTGGGCGAGAGCAGCCAGTATTTTGGCACGGCCAAGCCCTTTGAGTCGGCGGTGATGAGCCGCCAGGCGCTCAAGGTGCTGTCGCCCTGGATCAGCTACTCGGTGCGCATCGGGCGGGCCTAAGCCATGATCTACCCGACAATCCCGACCGAGGTCTGGAAGAAGGCCGGCACCGACGCCTACGCGCAGCCCAAGTGGCAGAAGATGCCCGGGGAGCGCGTCGCCCCGGTGCGGCTGAGCTTCCAGACCGACAACACCACCGTGCGCACGGACTCCGCGGGGACCAAGGGCCACGCCCAGGAGTTCAACGCGCAGACCACCGTCCTGGCGCTGCCCAAGACCAAGATCGACATTGGCGACAAGCTGGTCATCATGGGCTACAGCCTGCGCGTGGTCGAGAAGCACCCGCGCTTCACCGTTGGCGGCACGCTGGACCACTTCCAGGTCCACTGCGCCGCCTGGACGTAAGGCAGGCCGCCATGGGCATGCAGATGCGCTACAACCCCAGCATGCTGGAGGCGCGGCTCAACCAGATCGGGGACCGCGCCGTCAAAGGCGTCTCCGATGTGATGCGCCGCGCTGCCATCCGCATCCGCGACCTGGCGCGCGCCTACGCGCCGGTGAAAACCGGCCTGCTGGAGCGCTCGATCGACTACGCGGTCATCCGCGACGACAAGCGCCGCAACAGCTACATCGTCTTCATCGACCTGGACGAAATCAAGGTCAACACCAAGGGCAACGTCAAGGAGCTGGGCGACTACGCCTTCCTGATGCACGAAGGCCTGTCCCCCTACGGCAGCGGCGCGTTCAAGCTGGGCAAGAAGTCGGCTGCGAAGCGCGCCCGGGGCAAAAAGGTGGGTGGGCGATTCCTGACCCGCGCGGCCAAGGACGGCCTGGGCGACATCCTGGGCGAGGCCGCCAAAGAGGTGCGCCGCGTGACGGGCTCTGGGGCCTCCAGCGTGGGCGTGCAGTACCAGCGCATTGACGACGACGAGGACTACGAATGAACCTGAAAGCAATCGCCGAATACCTTGAAACCAAGCGCATCGGGCGCGTGGGCGAGGTGGTTTTCATCACCGAAATGCCCATGGAGGCGAAAGAGGGCGTGCTGCTGCTCAACCGCTACAGCGGCAGCGAAATCGACCACGAGCTGCCCGGCTGGCGAGACACCGGCTTTCGCATGGTGACCCGTTCGGCTGACTACGAGCGTGGCGAAGCGCTGGCAGAGCGCATCTCCGAGGTTCTGACCATCAATGGCGACACCGAGATGGGCCGCGGCAAGGCGCTGATCACGATGCGCAAGATGCTGCCGGTCAACGACCCGCTGCCGTACCGCCGCTCCGAGGGTGGCTACTGGGAGTTTGAAGTGGACGTGGAGTGCGTCTACATCAAATCCTGACGCTTGCCAAGACCCGTGGCTGGCACCTAAAATACGTCAGTCACCCCTGACTTACAACAACGACAAAAGGAAAAAGACAAAATGGCATCGAGCACCAAGAACGTCAAGCTGGGCGTTTGCAAGGTTTACTTCGGCGGCGTGGACCTGGGTCTGACCAAGGGCGGCGTGGAAGTGGCCGTGACCACCGAGACCTTCAAGGTCGAAGTGGACCAGTACGGTAAGACTCCCGTGAAGGAGCAGATCATGGGTCGCCAGGTGAGCGCGAAAGTGCCCATGGCCGAGACCACGCTGCAGAACATGGCCAACCTGATGCCGGGTGCGGCACTGGTGACCGACGGCGTGAAGGCATCGGCCACGCTGACCTTTGGCACTGTCACGACCGCAACCACCGCAACCATCGGCGGCCAGGCGTTCACCTTCGTGAACTCCAACCCGGGCACCTACGCCGTCAAAATCGGCGCGACCCTGCAGGAAACCATCGACAACTTCGTGGCCGCCGTCAACCGCGCCGGCCTGCAGAAGTCGATCGGTGGTCTGGTGGCCGCGCAGACCGACACCGCCGTGGTGACCATCCGCGCGATCGACCCAGGCACCGCCGCCAACACCGTGACCATCGCGGCCGCCAGCGGCATTACCGCTTCGGGCGCGACCCTGAGCGGTGGTGTGGCCGAAACCAAGGCCCGCCTGGACGTGACCACCGGCACCGGCGTGGACCTGCTGGACATCGCCCAGGAGCTGCGTCTGCACCCGGTGAACAACGCCGACACCGACTTCAGCGAAGACTTCGTGATCTACAAGGCAGCCACCCCGGGCGCCCTGCAGTTCGCCTACAAGCTCGACGCCGAGCGCATCTTCAACGCCGACTTCATGGGCTACCCCGACCCCACGACCGGCAAGCTGTTCTCGATCGGCAACCCCAACGCCTGATAAGGGCATGACCTGACGCCAGGGCTTCGGCCCTGGCTTTTCCCCAACCCCCAGAAAGTAACCCCCAGATGAAAGTCCTCAACATCGACACCTTTGCCCAAGTCAAGCGCCAACTGGTCGCCAACGGGCAAGCCCACGATGTGCTTGAACTGAGCGTCCAGCAGTTCATCGACAACCTCAAGGCTGCCGAAGACCTGGAAGCCAAAGGCCAAGGCCCTGCCACTGCCGAGAAGCTGTCCCAGCAGGTCGAAAACTCCGTGCAGGCCATCCTGCAGTCGGTGCCGACGCTGCCCCACGATTACCTGCGTTCGCGCCCGGTCGAAGCGCTGAGCGCGATCCTGAAGTTCATCCGCGGCGAGATGGACCCCGACAACCTGACCCCGAGCGCAGCCGTCCCGGCCGGCGAGGGTGACGAAAAAAAGAGCTGATCGAGGAAATTGACCTCGGGTATCTCATCTGCCGCGCGATGCGCACCTACGCAATGAGCTACCGCGAGGTCATGGCGATGCCGGCGAGGGCCTTCTGGACCCTCTCTGGCTTTGTCGAGCGTCTGCGTGCTGACGAGGCCATCACGCAGCTGGAAATCATCACCAAGTCCCAGGATGGGGACACCGCCCAAGACCTCTACGAGCGGTTGACCAAGCAAGCTCCGGCGCCGGTGACTTTCACCGGGCATGCCATGGCCACAGTGGGAGCTGAACGCGACGAAAGCGGCTTTGCAGAGCTGCGTTCGCTGGCGGGCTGATCACAAGAAGAAGAAACCGAAGAAGAAGAACAAGGAAGGTCAGACATGAGTGCCAACGGCGGAGACATTGTTGTCCAGCTTCGGATGGACGACGGGCAATTTCGGGTCGCCGTGGTGCAATCCGGCGATCTGGTGCGTGCGCTGAAAGGCAAGATCGACCAGACCGCCTCTTCTGTCCAGAACCTGGAGAAGCACACCCAGTCGATGGGTCGCCGCTTCCGGGATTTGGTGCTGACCCTTGGCAACCTGCGCTTCGTTGCCATGGACATCAACGACATCTTCCTGCGCCTGCCGATGTCTATCCTGAAGACGGCCGGCGAGCTGGAGAAGATGCAGCAGCTCATGACCGGCCTGTCCAAGGAAACCCAGCTGGCCAAGCGTCAGCTGGAGGGCATGCGCGACATGAACTTCGTCATCGGGATGGCCAAGAACGCCCCCTTTGACATCCAGGCGCTGTCGGACTCCTTCGTC
>JACCDQ012061316.1_pt1 | contig 11373 bp, 7 predicted proteins | sample 7446031 | NCBI WGS metagenome assembly JACCDQ01 (sample SAMN15323442, study PRJNA562643) | freshwater metagenome | isolation source: river surface water | place: USA:Blue River Watershed | collected 2017-08-17
CTTGGTGCATTACCTTGAACCCTTTCAACGAAACACCATTGACTTTTGAAGAATTGCAATACGACTGCTTGTGTTTCTTGTCGTTCCAACAAAAACCTGTAAAAGCCTCTCGCTTATTTGCAGGTTATGAACACGAAGTACAAACGAAACGCATTGCAGCCCATTTCGGCACGCCAGAAGATTACTACAAAACCGTAGCTTACAGTGCTGACATCATTACAAAACTTAAAAATAAAGAGGTAGAAATTACTCCTTCTGAAGGAAAGGATAAGTATATTTTGCTTAAAAACTCTCCTTTTAAAGACAGAGACTTATCTGAATTAGAAAACTACGAAGAAGCGTATCACCAATTGATGCTGGATATTGTTTCTCAACAGTTAGTTTCTACGGAATTAGTCGTGCATAATTCGCCTGTTAAAAAACTATTCGTTGACGGTGGTTTTAGTAAAAATCCAATTTTTATGAACCTCCTCGCTATTGCTTTCCCAGAGGTAGAAGTCTATGCGGCTTCCATGGCACAAGCAAGTTCATTAGGGGCAGCCTTGGCGATTCATAGACACTGGAACAGCAAACCGCTTCCAACAGATTTAATTGATTTGAGATACTATACGAGTGGTAAATGATTTTGAATGTTGGATTAAATATGCTGATTATTAAGCAGTTCGTATAAAATCTATACAGCTTAATCTTATATACTGAAGCGACGAAGATTTCGTATTTCACTGATAGGTAGTCCGTGCCTTTGTAAACTCAATGCCTATCAGTTTACTTCATTAACTAATTCCTTATAAAAATAACTGAACACATATCAGATGAAAGTAGGCTTATTTATTCCTTGTTATATCGACCAATTTTATCCTCAAGTAGGCGTTGCCACCTTGCAGATTTTAGAAAAATTGGGTTGTGAGGTTCATTTTCCTTTAAAACAAACTTGTTGTGGACAACCAATGGCAAACTCTGGCTTTGAGCATTTGACCCAAGGTTGTAACAATTTGTTCATTGAAAATTTTGAAGGCTTAGACTATATCGTAAGCCCTTCTGGAAGTTGTACCTTACACATCAAAGAGCATCTTCACGGCGAAAATGCCAAAGCAGAAGGAACAGCAAAGCAAATCCGTGGACGAGTTTATGAGTTGGTGGAATTCATAACGGATGTTCTGAAAGTAGATAATATTGAAGCATCTTTCCCACATAAAGTAGGGATTCACCAAAGTTGTCACGGACAAAGAGGCTTAAAAATCTCGCAAATGAGTGAGTTAAATGCCCCCCATTTCTCGAAGCCCGAACAATTATTGAAAGGGATTAAAGGCTTAGAGCTAATCACACTAGATCGTAGAGATGAATGTTGTGGTTTTGGTGGTACATTCTGCGTTACCGAAGAAGCAATTTCTGTAAAAATGGGGAAAGACCGTGTACATGACCATACGAAAAACGGCGTAGAATATATTACAGGTGGAGATACCTCTTGCTTAATGCACTTAGAAGGGATTTTGAAACGTCAAAACTCTCCGCTAAAGGTTATCCATATTGCAGAAATCTTGAATAGTAGCATTTAATTAGCGAGGTAAGAAAGTAGTTGGCAGTTTAAAGTTTAATGTTCAAAGGTTTCAATAAGTCGCTATTACCTAATGGCTTATACTATATTTTTAGACAAAAATGTCATAAACTATTTATCAACAAGTACTTACAAGGAATTATTTAACTAAACCTTATAGGTTTTTACCCCTAGTTATTTTGTCCTATTACTGACTGATTCAACATTCAAAACTCGAATTTCCCATGAATGATATACAATCAAAAAGTCACTCGGAATTATCAGAAGTCTTTAACCGTGACGAAAACCGAGTAGATTGGCATGACCAAACCCTCTGGTTTGTTCGTAGTAAAAGAGATAAAGCAGCTCACGCAATTCCTGATTGGGAATTATTGAGAGAAACGGCTTCTTCTATCAAAAACAACGTGCTTTCTAATATGCACGACTATTTACTTGAGTTTGAAGCCAATGCTCAAGCAAATGGCATTATCGTACACTGGGCAGCAGATGGCGAAGAACACAACCAAATTGTTCACTCCATTCTGGCCAAACACAAAATTGATAGAATGGTAAAAAGTAAGTCGATGCTTACCGAAGAATGCCATTTGAATGATTATTTAGCCAAACGAGGTATCGAAGTAATTGATACCGACTTAGGAGAACGCATTGTACAGTTACGTCAAGAACCACCAAGTCATATTGTATTGCCTGCCATTCACTTGAAAAAGGAAGATGTAGGCGAAACCTTTCACATCCATTTAGGAACAGAAAAAGGTAATAAAGATCCTCAGTACCTAACCGAAGCTGCTCGTCAGCATTTAAGAGAAACCTTTGTGACCCGTCGTGCGGCATTAACGGGCGTGAACTTTGCCGTAGCCGAAACGGGGGAATTTGTCGTATGTACCAACGAAGGAAACGCCGACATGGGTGCTCACCTTGCAGACGTACATATTGCGTGTATGGGTTTTGAAAAAATCATTCCTAAGCGTGAACATCTGAGTGTTTTCTTACGCCTTTTGGCAAGAAGTGCAACAGGACAACCGATTACAACGTATTCGAGTCATTTCAAGAAACCTCGCCCGAACCAAGAAATGCACCTTGTCATTGTGGACAATGGGCGTTCTACGCAATTAGGAAGAGCTGATTTCAGAAACTCCTTGAAGTGTATCCGTTGTGCGGCTTGTATGAATACTTGCCCTGTTTATCGCAGAAGTGGCGGACACAGTTATCACAATGCCGTAGCAGGGCCAATCGGTTCGATTTTAGCACCGAATTTGGACATGGCTAAAAATGCAGATTTACCTTTTGCCTCTACTCTTTGCGGTTCTTGTTCCAATGTCTGTCCTGTAAAAATTGATATTCATGATCAGTTATACAAATGGCGACAAGTACTGGTAAAAGAAGGTCATGCAACCATTGGTAAAAAATTAAGCATGAAAGGAATGACCTTGGTATTATCGAACCCGTCGATTTACCAAAACGGAGGAAAAATTGGTCGCTTATTAATGAGCATTGCTCCTTTCTCGGTAAACAACCCACTCAATCCGTGGTACAAACAGCGAGATATGCCAACTCCTCCAAAAGAAAGTTTTAGAGATTGGTATTTGAAAAACAGATAGTAAGTGATAATGCAAAATTTTGAATGATGAATTTTGGATTTAATACACTAAGTATAAAGAATTATTAAATTGATACTATTTTACCGTAGCGACGGTCGCCACAGAGAGTTTCACAGAGTTTTTTTCTTTGTGTGTCTTTGTGGTTCTCCGTGCAACTCAGTGGTATAACTATTCCACGGAGGTACACGAAGTACAACACAGAGTTACACAAAGAAAAAATAGAAAAACTCTGGGCAACTCTGTGGCAACCGTCACTATAACTATCAATTAGTTCTTTACAAAAAAATTAATCTCAACTAATTTTACACGCTTACTTAACTAATAAAACAGAATAAGTTGGCGAAACATCGCTAATCTAACATTCCTTGAAGATGAGTAACAGCAGAGAACAACTATTAGCAAGAGTAAAACAAAATCAGCCAAGTACTACGCCTTTACCTAATTTAGGAGTATTAGGTTCTTACGATTTTGAGATTCTTGAAAAATATAAAGAAACCCTAAAGGGAATCGGAGGCAATGCCATTGAGGTCAACTCAGAAGAGGAAGTGATTGCCTATATCAAAGAGCATTATCCAGCAGATAGTAGAATAATTACGACCCTGCCCGCTTTTGAATCACTTGCCGAACCCAACTGGCAAAACCTTGACCCACACGACTTAGAAAGTGTGGATTTGACCATCATTAAAGCTCATTTTGGCGTTGCCGAAAACTCCGCTTTATGGGTCACAGAAGAGTTATTAGGACAACGAGTAGCCCCGTTTATCACCCAATATTTAATTATGTTGGTAAACGCAAGCGATATTTTGCCTACCATGCACCAAGCTTACGACCGCATTGCACAAAGCGAATATGGTTACGGTGCATTCATAGCAGGACCTTCCAAGACAGCCGATATTGAACAGTCGCTCGTAATTGGAGCCCATGGGCCAAGAGGTCTAAACGTTTTTATCATTAAGTAAAACCCAAGTAAATTACAAAGCCCTTCCTCTTTTGAGTTAGGGCTTTTTGTTTGGGAGAAAACTAATAGATATCTATGTTTTCATATATTTAGTCAATACCCAAAACAGCAATTGCGGAGAATAATAACCTTATTCCCCTTAAATATGCGGAGAATAATCTATATATTTACCGCATACAGCTAAAATTGGATAGCGATGAGATACATTTATGAATACGACGCATGGCCAGAATTTACGTGGGATGATAAAAAAGTATCCTTGATTTTAGGGAAAGTAAGGCATCTTCAAGGAAGGGTTTTCGGTAAAATGGGATCGCTCGGATTTTCACTCAAGGAAGAAACGATGCTCTCAACGTTGACCTTAGATGTGTTGAAATCATCCGAAATAGAGGGTGAAATCCTAAATTATGAACAAGTTCGTTCTTCCATAGCTAGAAGGTTAGGAATAGAATATGCGGGTATTGTTCATGTCGATAGAAACGTTGAGGGTATTGTTGAAATGATGCTTGATGCAACACAAAAATATAAAGATCCTCTTCTGGAAGAACGGATTTTTGGGTGGCACGCAGCCTTATTTCCAACAGGGTGGAGTGGAATGCACCGCATTGATACTGGTAGCTACCGAGATGGAGAAATGCAGATTGTATCTGGAGCGATGGGTAAAGAGAAGGTTCACTATCAAGCCCCTTCGGCTGAAGTGGTAAAAAAAGAAATGGACTTATTCCTCGAATGGTTCAATAGTGACATTGAAGTAGATGACGTGTTGAAAGCGGCTATTGCTCACTTTTGGTTTATCATTATTCATCCTTTCGATGATGGAAATGGACGTATTGCCAGAACACTTTCGGATATGTTGCTTGCTCGTTCCGAAAATAGTTCACAACGGTTTTATAGTCTATCGAGCCAAATACTGTTGGAGAAAAAGGACTATTATGAGGTTTTACAAAAAGTGCAGTATAGTGCTGGCGACATAACAGCCTGGTTGTGTTGGTTTTTAACGTGTTTGTATAATGCCTTGGAAAGTACAGAAGTAACGCTAGAAAAGATACTTCAAAAAGCAGACTTTTGGGAGAAACACAAAGAAACAAGCTTGAATAGCCGACAGCGATTAATGCTCAATAAGCTATTCGATGGATTTGATGGTAAACTAAAAACTTCCAAATGGGCTAAGATTACTAAATGTTCCCCCGATACAGCCCTTCGAGATGTCAAAGATTTAATAGAGAAAGGAATCTTAAAGCAGGAAGAATCAGGTGGGCGAAGTACTAATTATGAACTAGTAATTTAAGACTATAAACTCTATTTTAAGCTAAATCTTCCATTAGGTTTTTCGTGGATTTAAAGACCGTTTTTCGTAATAGGAAAGCGGTCTTTTTTGTTTATGAAATGAAAAAGAAGTAATTTAGAAGCACATAGATTAACTCTAAATACACACCAAAACCAACTCTCTGAATAACAAATACTTGTAATAATTATAGAACAAATTTAACCAATGAAAAAGCAATTCCTTCTACTGATGCTTCTCGCATTATGTGGTTTACAGTACCGTGTGTCCGCCCAAAAAGGCAGTATTCTTCCTCAAGAAAAAGTATTCCTTCATCTCGATAAGCCGTATTATGTGGCGGGTGATACCCTTTGGTTTAAGGCGTATTTACAGGATGCAGCCACTCATAAAATAGATTCCGCAAGCCGTGTCTTATATGTTGATTTATTGAATCTGGAAACCAATAAACTCATTCGTCATTTAAGTATTCCAGTCTTGGGTACTGGTACAGGTGCTATTACCCTTTCGGATACTTTAGCACAGGGTAATTATGCGTTGCGAGCTTACACCAATTATATGCGTAATTTTTCGGAGGAGTTTTTCTTTCATCAAAAAATCAAAATCTGGGCGTTCAAGCCTACTGAGGATAATACGGAGGGGATAAGCCCCACGGCGATTGATATTGCGGAGGTAAATTTCTTCCCCGAAGGAGGTGATCTAGTCACGAACCTAGAGTCTCGTGTGGCCTTTAAAGCAATCAATAAACTCGGAAAAGGGGTAGAAACTACGGGGTTCATTCTGGACAATAAAGGAGACAGCACGGTGTTTTTCAATACTAGCCATCTAGGTATGGGCATATTTCAGTTCAAACCTGAAGCAAATAAAACTTATACTGCCTATCTCAAAAAACTAGATGGAACGTGGATAAAACGAACAATGCCCAAAGCTCTTTATGCTGGCTATACCTTAGCGGTTAGCTCTTTGGCAAACAAGGACAAAGTGAAGGTATTTATTTCATCACAAAATGCGGTAGGTAGCGACACTTCGGGGACACTCTTGTTGGTGGCATCGCAACGTTCTAAGATTTGTTTTATCGGTAAAATCCCCAAAAAGACCCCTACTCAAGCGGTGAATATTGCCAAAAATGTATTTGAAGACGACGGTGTTGTGACGATTACCTTGTTAACCGAAAAGGCAGAACCTTTGTGTGAACGTTTAATTTTTATTAAGCAGAAAAAACAGTTAAAGCTAAACGTACAAACAGATAAAGCAGTGTATAAACCTCGGGAAAAGGTCACATTGTCGGTAGAAGCACTTGATGCGGAAGGGAAACCCGTGCAGGGGAATTTCTCTTTGTCTGTAACGGATGCTTCTCAGGTTTTACACGAGGCGTATTCGCAAAATTTACTTTCGTATATGCTCTTGACTTCGGATGTTTCGCCACGAGAAAATAACTACACAGAACCAAGTATTAGAGGGTTTATTGAGCAACCATCGGCCTATTTTAATGAAGCTGATCCAGAAGCTAACTTAAAATTGGATATGCTTATGATGAGTCAGGGCTGGAGACGTTATTTATGGCAAGATGCGAATACTAAACCGAAAGTAAATTTCTTTGTAGAAGATGGGCTTTATGTTTCGGGAGTAGCAAAACGCCCGAATGGAAAAGTGTCGCCTAATACGACGATTACGATGATGTTTCAAGATGCTAGAACGAAAAAAAGCAGCCTCCGTTTTGAGGGAGCGGATAGTCTTGGGCGATTCGCTTTTTATAACCTAAACCTCATTGATACAACGACACTCTTTTTGCAAGCAACCAAGGAAAAAGGGGGAAAAAATCTCATTTTAAGACTTGATAAAGATTCTATTCCTGCCATTGTTCCTGCTAAAAACATCATGCCTATCGACCTAAGCGATGCTAGTGCCAAAGAGTTTGCAGGATTTTTACGTAAAAGTCGGGCTGCGTTAGAACTAGAAAAAAAGTCTATTTTTAATAAGTCGAAACTCTTACAAGAAGTGACTGTAAAAGCCACGGTACAACGAGATACCAGAACTAATTACAGAACCCCAACAAAACGTTTTTCGATTGATGAAGAGCATCTTTGCGATGGAGCAACCTCTGTCATGTCTATGCTAATTGGTAGAGTAGCGGGAGTAAATATACAAGGAGCTCCTGGGCAAGAAACGGTTGTCTTTCGTGGACAAAATATTACTCCTGCCTTCTTTATTGATGGAATGGCAGTAACACAAGATATGCTCGAAACGATTAACCCCTGTGATATTGAGTTTCTAGATGTACTAAAAGACGGAGAGGCTTTTATGACTGGTTCGGCATTAGGTATTTCGATTTTAACAAAACGTGGAAATCCTAACTACGACTGGTCAAAAGATACACGCCAAGATGCACCAAACGTTGTGATACTGAAAAAAATCGGTTATGCCAAAGCAAAGGAATTCTATGCTCCGACCTATTTACCTTCAAGTATTTTTGAAAAACCTGATTTTCGTTCGACTCTTTTCTGGCAACCTGTTGTCAAAACGGATGAGAATGGCAAAGCGAGTATCAGCTTTTACACGAGTGATGCCACCAATAAAATCAATGTGAATATGCAAGGAGTTGCTCCTACAGGAAAAATTGGGGTAAATGTCATCGAATATTCCGTGAAGAAATAATTGGTTGCAAAAGGCGTTTCGTAGTCACTTAGCCTTTTCTACGAGACGCCTTTTTTACTTATTCTTTCAATACAAAACCCTCCAATGCTACCCGATGCTGTTGTAAGATGGCTTTTGACCCTTTGATAGCAAACTTTTCTACCCGCTTATGTTTGGGAATAACAATACCTAACAAGGCTCCAATAACCCCTCCAACAAACCCAGAGGTAGGGGATAAAATAGAACCTGAATAATCCTCAGAATTGGATCTAAATTTAACAGGCAAGCCTATCAACGCCCCTGCTAGAAGACCAATGCCCGCCCCTTTTACAATTGTACTCCAATGGCGATATACCTTTTGTATTTTTATGGATTTGATACGTCTGGCAGAAATTGTCTTCGTAATTTTTGATAAGTCTTCCTTGCTATACAAGCCTCGTGTTTCGAGACGTAGGCTCTGGAAGGCACTTTTGGGAACAATTGTTACGGTACTGTCTGTAACCTGACACAAAAAGCCGTTGACAGACCCGTTATTTTTGAAGATAATACGAGCTCGATACTCAATCGGTTTGGACTCTTGCAGAGCAGCATGCGTATAGGTATGAACAAAGCAATATAACACCATAAATAGGTAGATGGACTTCAATTTCATGTTGATTTAGATTTGTTGGTTCTTCTACCATTTATACCGAATTTTATGAAGGATGTGCGGAAGGCTTCCCTAAATTTCCGTATAAATCATAGTAGAGCCATTTGTTTAGATTTCGAGCCCAAAGGTGCTAGCTTTTAGGGAATGAAGCAAGCCTTTATAATTAAATTTAGGTGAAGGATTGGTATGATAGATTAGATATCTATAAATTGGCTACCCCTCCCTCACTACCTCCATCCTAGCCCTACTAAATTTTTCAACAAGTACTACGTCGTCGATCCCGATAAGGGATAGTTTTTCTGGTATAAAATGGCGTGGTCCATTTTTGGGGTTAGTCATACTTCCTGAAAGCAGCTCGAAGTCAATATTTCCTTTATGAAAATCTACTTCTATTTTACCAGAAAATTGTTGCCATGGGTAGGTTTTCAATATCCCTTTACGATATTTAAGGAGTCGGGTATCGGTACCAACCCAGTAAGAACCTGTCTTTAAGCTAACAGTAATACCAGAAACCGCAAGCCCCAACCCTAATAGAAAAAAGACTATGGCAGGTAAAGGAATCACACTCTCAACTAAATAATCGACAAAAGACAAGGAGTCGAAGAAATCTATACTCGCTCTGTATTCAGTTACTATGATGGAAGAAGCAAAAGCCATTAGTACTACTCCTAGGAATGCTCTAACAGCAATGACTCCAATGGATTGTTCTCGTTTGGCAAGTACAGCAAAGCCTATTTTTTCATTTTCTAAAAGGCTATTCAATTCCGTAGGAAGAAGGTTTTTATTCATTTTCATTTCATGGTTTAAAATAATGGAGGTTCTAAAATACAAAATACTCACCAATAAAAGCGATTCATTGGTGAGCATTCAGCATTCTTTCTAATTTCCTTTCACACGGTTGCTTTCTGTTTCTGCCCCTGTTTTACGGTTACGAGCCGCTTTGAGCGACTGATTTCCGAAGGAATAACTAAATGTTAAGCGAGCATTTCTGGATGCCGAACGTTGCGAGTAAATGAGGTTAATATCTTGATATTGAATCGTTCCTGATACTTGTTCGGTATAAAAAATATCGGATAGGGTTAACCCTAATTTACCTTGTCCTTTCAACACTTTTTGCTGTAAGCCAATTGTTAGAGAGCCCATTGGGTTGAGCGTTAAGAATTGTTGTTGCGAGCGAGTCATGTACCAACCGTTAATTTCTGCATTAAGGGTTTTGTTGATTTTAATACTGGTGTTGATATATGCCAACCAATTCCAACGTCCTTGGTCGAAGGTTGACCCTAGGTAATCGGCCATATAAGCATTGTAAATCAACTGATTACCTCCAAAACCTGATATCCGTTTTCCAAACTTAATCGGAAAGTTTAGTTCTATAAAATAGTTTTTATAGGTTGCTAAGTTCTGAGCGGTTGTAAAAGTACGCTTCGTGATGGCATCTTGTTGCGGAGCATTATCAATGATTACATCGTCGGTTTTGTTATAACCTACCGCAAAGAAAGGCTGTCCATCATACGTTACCTGCAACTTGATTTCGTTGGTCAACTGTGGACGTAAAAGTGGATTTCCACGAGTAAAAGTCAAGGAATCTAACTGAAACTCAAAAGGGTTTTGTTGCTGATAACTCGGACGGTCGATACGGCGATTAAACGAGGTCGTCAGTGCCAAGTTCTTAGTGATTTTTCGAGTTAAAAACACACTTGGAAAGAACTGGATATAATTTCGCTCCAACACATTTTTATTATCTACTTTGCTAAAGCCCGTCGCTACGGTTTGCTCGGTTCTTAACCCTGCCTGCAACTCCCATTGGTCGCTTAACTCCGTCTGTACGCTTGCATAAAGGGCATTGATGTTTTCTTTGTAGTTAAATACGTTGCTTCGTTGCGTATCTAACGCACCCGAACGGTAAAACTGTAGGTCATTATCAATGGTCGCAAAACTCAACTTCCCTCCTGTTTCTAATTTGGTTTTGGTCGAGAAAGGATGTGTATAATCCATTTTCACCGTAAAAAACTCTACAGGATTATCTACTTGTTGACTATTGTTTCGGATTGTCGTGGCATCTTTAATAGTTATGAGGTTTGAGCTGGTCAAATGATAATTGGCATAATCTACGTCCAAGTTTAGCTCTTTACCCGTCGAGTCGAAGGTATGTTTCCAGTTAAGGTTATAAGCCAAGTTGGTACGGTGAATAGGCTGATAATTAATCGTTTGGAAATTACTAGTTGCTAATCCCGTAGAAACATCATTCACTTTGGTTACCGAATTATTGGTTCCGTCGCCATTACGGTCTAGCCCTGCAATCAAGAAACCAAAGGTATTTTTCTTATCTGCATAAATATCCATTCCGACACGGTAGTTATGTACTTTTGCCGTGTATGGGTACATTCCCGAATTATCAAAATTATCGTTTCCAATGACACGTTGGATACGAGTTAACTCAAACACGTTTCGGTGATTGTAGGAATAACTAGCAAATACATTGACTTTTCCTTTACGATGATTAATCGAAACATTGGGCGAAATCGTACTAAAATAGTCGCTGGCACTTCTGTCCACGTTAGAATTATCAAAACTTGACCCTCTATACGTAATCGAGAACGAGCCATTTGTACCCAAATTGGCATTGCGTTTCATCACGATGTTGATAATAGCTCCACCCGAAGCATCGTATTTTGCAGAAGGGTTTTTAATCACCTC
>JACCDQ011163843.1_pt1 | contig 11372 bp, 9 predicted proteins | sample 7446031 | NCBI WGS metagenome assembly JACCDQ01 (sample SAMN15323442, study PRJNA562643) | freshwater metagenome | isolation source: river surface water | place: USA:Blue River Watershed | collected 2017-08-17
AACCAGCGCCGGGTTCGCGCCTGCGGTCTGGTCATTGCGCGGCAGCGCCCCGGTTCAGCTCAAGGGGTGGTGTTTGTTACTTTGGAAGACGAAACCGGCACGGTTCAAGTGATTGTTCCCCCCGAAATGGTGGACCAACAGCGCGAAACGCTGCTGCAAGCCCGCTTGATGGCGGTGTACGGTCGCTGGCAAAAGCACGGCACGGGTGAACATGCCGTGTGCCATTTGCTGGCACACCAATTGATCAACCTCACCCCGTGGCTGGAACAAGTGGCATTGCAAGATTTGCCCGTTGCCAGCCATGACTTTCACTGATCGGCGCTCAGAACCAGCCCGTATCACGCCACAAACCCACCACCACGCCTTCTATCACCAACGGTTCATGGGCCAGCACCCGCAGCACCGCAAAATCCGGGTTTGCGGGGTGGAGCTCCACCGCATCGGTTTGCCGTTGCAAGCGCTTGACTGTCACCTCGTCACCCAAACGGGCCACCACAATTTGCCCGTCTTGGGCCTCGCGAGTCGCCTTGACCGCGAGCATGTCCCCATCCAAAATCCCGGCATCTCGCATAGACAAACCACGCACGCGCAAAAAGAAATCGGGCGTTTTTGCAAAAAAATGGGCAGGCACCGAATAGATCTGCTCCACATGCTCCTGCGCCAATACAGGACTGCCGGCAGCCACACGCCCCACCAAAGGCAAGTGGAGAAGTTGCGGGCCGCCCTCAGGCGCTGGCGCTGGTTTGCCCACCGCGCCCAACAAACGTATGCCGCGCGAGGTACCGCCTTGCACTTCCAGCAAGCCTTTTTTGGCCAAAGCCCGCAAGTGTTCCTCAGCGGCATTGGCCGATTTAAAACCAAAAGCGTGGGCAATTTCTGCGCGCGTGGGAGGGGCCCCAGCCGTCAGTATCTGTTGCCGAACAAACGCCAGTATTTCGGCCTGGCGCGGGGTCAACTTCACCGTTTCAGTCATTGAATTCAGGCTTGCGGGAGCGAGAAGACGATGGTTTTCGGGCCTGCAACTTTGCCTGCCTGGCCTGGATCAATGCCTGCTCTGCCGCCTGCCCCGCAGCCCGCCAGCGGGCAAAATCTTCAGGCGTTTCCAGGGTGATGCGCCCCAGCACCCCCATGCGAAAATCATTGAGCACGGATTCGGCCGCCTTTTGGTGATTCAAGCGCCCGCCAGGCAGCAATGCACCGCGCTTGCGCCCCACCGCCATCAGCAGCTCCTCGTCCTTTTTTGCGGCAATCTCGGCGGGCTGCCAGCCCCACTTGTAACGCGCCTCCAGCAAGCTCGCGTAAGGACCTTGCAACAATTTCAGCAGCTCCAAGGCCACTTCTTCTTCTTCGTAAGCGTTGCGGCCCACCGCGCCGCTTGCCGCCAGGCAGTAACCGCTTTCGGGCACGGTGATTTTGGGCCACAACATGCCCGGGGTGTCGTACAAATAAAAATCATCGGCCAGCACAATCCGCTGTTCGGTTTTGGTGATGCCAGCCTCGTCCCCGGTTTTGGTGGCCCGCTTGTCCACCAGGGTGTTGATCAAGGTGGACTTGCCCACGTTGGGTATGCCAGCGATCAACACCCGCATGGGTTTGACCATGCCACCGCGCTGCGGCGCCAATTCAAAGCAAGCCGCGATCAGTGCTTTGGCCGGGGCTTTGACACTCGCGTCCAGCCCCAGCGCCCGGGTGCCGGGCTGTGCGTTGTAATGGGCCAACCACAGGGCGGTGCGCGCGGGGTCGGCCAAATCCTGTTTGTTCAACACCTTCAAGGCCGGTATGCCCGCTGCCAACTCCGCCAGCATAGGGTTGGCGCTGGAGCCGGGCAATCGGGCATCCAGCATTTCAATCACCACGTCGATGTCTTTGGCGCGCTCGGCAATGGCTTTGCGTGTGGCATGCATGTGCCCTGGAAACCACTGTACGCTCACCTTGCCTCCTGTTTAAGCGTTGGCCCGCAGCCAAGCATGCAAATCCTGCACCGAATCGGCCACATATTGAGGCTGCAAATCTGCAAATCCGCTGGGGTCGTGCGCACCGTAGCTCACCCCCACGCTGTGGCACAGGGCATTGCGGGCCATTTGCAGGTCGTGCGTGGTGTCGCCAATCATCAGGGTGCGTTCGGGTTCTGTGCCAAATTCACGCATCAATTCGTGCAACATCAGCGGGTGAGGTTTGCCTGCGGTTTCATCGGCCGTGCGGGAGCCGTCAAACAAGCCGTGCAAGTCCACATGCTGCAAAGCTTCGTCCAACCCACGGCGGCTTTTGCCCGTTGCCACCACCAGCCAATGGTGCCTGTTTTTGAGCTCTTGCAACATGGGCAACACCCCAGCAAACAGGCTGATGTCGTGTTGACAGGCAAAGTAATGGTGGCGGTAGCGATCACCCAGCGCCGGGTATTTCTCGGGGGGCACATCGGGCGCGGCATGGGCCAACGCCTGCATCAACCCCAAGCCAATCACGTAAGCAGCAGCCTCGTCGGAGGGGCGTTTCCCGCCCACATCCACCACAGCTGCCTGTATGCAGCGCACGATGATGGCCGTGGAATCGAACAATGTCCCGTCCCAGTCGAAGGCTATCAGGTCGTATTTGGAAGGGCGCTGACTCATAAACATTGCACAGGCGAAGGCCAAAAAACATTGGTCGAAGGTTCACCGGAGTATGGCCCAAATGCAGGCCACACAAGCCCACCGGGCCATGAAAAAGGGCGCTTGGTGCGCCCTTTGTTCGTTCCTGCCGCGTTTGCTGGCTCAAATACGGAAATCCTCGATGCTTTTGCCCTCGGCCAACAAGGCGCGCACCCACTCGGGCTTGCGACCCGGGCCGCCAGACCACAACTCGCCATTGGGCCCTTTGAACTTGGCGGGGGCTTTGACTTTGGCACCAGCCGATTTGCGACCACCGGCCACACCACCCAAATCTTCAAGGGTGATGCCGTAGTCCTTCATTTTTGCTTTGATATCGGCAATCACAGCCGCCAATTCTTGCTTGCGAACCTGTTCGGCCTGCGCCATCAAAGCCTGAGCCTGACTGACCAATTCTGAATAAGTTGACATACGACATCCTTTTGATTTATGGAAACAACGTGCTTATTTTAATCAAAAAAACTTGAAACATTCGACCACGCCATCAATTCTTGCGGCAATTCGGCTTTTAATTGCAGAGGTGTCAAATCAACCGGGTGGGTTACATTCAATTGCCAAGCATGCAAAAACATGCGCTTCATGCCTGACCGAGCCAATGCCTTGTTGAATTCGAAGTCGCCGTATTTATCATCCCCCGCTATCGGGCACCCCGTTTGGGCCAAATGAACCCTGATTTGGTGCGTTCTGCCGGTCTTGATGGTCACTGCAAGCAATGTCAATTCCAAACCGGGGTACTGCGCGGCCATTTCGGCAGGCAGCCGCACCACACCCATGGGGCGAACCAAGGTGATGGAGCGCATCCCTTCCGGGTCATCGGCGTTTGTGACCCGAACCCGGCGCTCACCGTCGGGCAACAGGTATTTGCGCAAAGGCACATCAATCACTTTGTGCTTGGCGGGCCAACTGCCTTTGACCAAGGCCAAGTAGGTTTTGCCGGTTTCGCGTTCGCGGAACTGGTTTTGCAGGGCCTTGAGTGCGCTGCGCTTTTTGGCCACCAGCAAAATGCCACTGGTTTCGCGGTCCAGCCGGTGCACCAACTCCAGCAACGCCGCTTGCGGGCGCGACTGGCGCAGCTGCTCAATCACCCCAAACGACACGCCACTGCCCCCGTGCACCGCCACCCCAGCAGGCTTGTCAATCGCCATCAGGGCGGCGTCCTCAAACAGCACCGGAAATTCGCGCGGCGGGGCCACCGGCTGCAACTGCTTCAGCTCCGCTTGGGCCGACAATCTTATGGGGGGAATGCGCAACACATCGCCCGGTTGCACCCGCGTATCGGCACTGGTTCGACCCTTGTTCACCCGCACCTCCCCCGAACGGATGATGCGGTAAATGTGGGTTTTGGGCACGCCCTTGAGTTCGCGGAGCAAAAAATTGTCCAACCGCTGCCCTTCGGACTCGGCATCGACCGTGAGTTGGCGCACCTGTGCGGATTGTTCCATGTGGGGCGTAAAAAAGTTTCAAATTGCCCAGTTGGCATCGGCAAACTGCGCTGGAATGGCGTGCGGGCCTCTATAATGTGCTCATCCGGCCTGTGACGCTGTAAGTGTTTGATTTGCTTTGGAGTTTAAGGCAATTGCGTAAACACCTTTTGCAAGCCGGTACGGTTGCCATGCAGGGGCGCCGAAGCACTGGGGTTAACCCTTCCCCGTACCCACCCCCTGACCAGCCGGCGTTTTTGAGAGCAAACCCGATACGGAATACCCCAAACATGCAGTCTGTGCCACGGGGCACCTACTGCATGAGGACACCTGTGACCACAAAGCATTTACCGGCAAATTCAGTGGCTAGCACCCCCTTGCCCCCTTTGTTCACTCGCATCCACGCGCCTATGCCCAGCTGAGGCCCGGTCGGTGTGGCTGCATTTGGCCACCCGCCTCCGCCCGGCTGCCGCTCTCCGGCAGTTCCACCCCTCGTTTGCTCGAACAATCCGTCCGCCATGGCGTTTTGGCCCCTTGGGGCCGATGGAAACGAGTAAAGGAAACCAACATGAAACGCATGTTGATCAATGCCACGCAGGCCGAAGAACGCCGCTTGGCCATCGTAAACGGCCAAAAGCTGCTGGATTACGAAATTGAAATTGAAGGGCGTGAACAACGCAAAGGCAATATATACAAAGCGGTGGTTACCCGTGTTGAGCCGTCTCTCGAAGCCTGTTTTGTGGATTACGGCGAAGAGCGTCACGGCTTTTTGCCTTTCAAAGAAATTTCGCGCCAGTATTTCCAGGGCAACACCTCCCCGTCACAAGCCCGTATTCAAGACGTGATTCGCGAAGGCCAGGAACTGCTGGTCCAGGTCGAAAAAGAAGAACGCGGCAACAAGGGCGCCGCCTTGACCACTTTTGTGAGTTTGGCCGGGCGTTATGTGGTGTTGATGCCCAACAACCCACGTGGGGGCGGTGTGAGCCGCCGTATTGAAGGCGAAGACCGGGCGGAATTGAAAGCCGCCCTGGAGCAGCTGGAATACCCCAATGGCATGTCCATCATTGCACGCACCGCAGGCATAGGCCGCGAAGCGCCCGAATTGCAATGGGACCTGAATTACCTGCTGAAACTGTGGACCGCGATTGACGGCGCTTCCAAAGCAGGCAAAGGCGCCTTCCTGATTTACCAGGAATCAAGCCTGGTGATTCGCGCGATCCGCGACTATTTCAATGGCGACATTGGCGAAATCCTGATCGACACCGACGACATTTACGAACAGGCCCACCAGTTCATGAGCCACGTGATGCCCGAGCACGGGCACCGCGTGAAACGCTACCGCGACGACGCGCCGCTGTTCTCCCGCTTCCAGATCGAACACCAGATCGAAACCGCCTACAGCCGCACGGTGCAACTGCCCAGCGGCGGCGCCATCGTGATCGACCAGACCGAAGCGCTGGTGGCGGTGGACGTGAACTCGGCGCGTGCCATCAAAGGCGGCGACATCGAGGAAACCGCCACCCGCACCAACCTGGAAGCCGCCGACGAAGTGGCCCGCCAGGCGCGTCTGCGTGACTTGGGCGGCCTGATCGTGATCGACTTCATTGACATGGAAGAGTCGAAGAACCGCCGCGAAGTGGAGAACCGCCTGCGTGACGCGCTGCGCCAGGACCGCGCCCGGGTGCAGTTCGGCTCCATCAGCAAGTTTGGCCTGTTGGAAATGAGCCGGCAGCGCCTGCGCCCCACGCTGGCCGAGGGCGCTTCCATTCCTTGCCCGCGCTGCGGCGGCTCCGGCCATATCCGCGACACCGAAAGTTCTGCGCTGCAAATCCTTCGCATCATCCAAGAAGAGTCCCTCAAAGACGGAACCGCCGCCGTGCTGGTGCAGGTGCCAGTCGAGGTGGCCAGTTTCTTGCTGAACGAAAAGCGCACCGAAATCACCAAAATCGAGCTCAAACAGCGCATCAGCGTGCTGTTGGTGCCCAACAAGTCGTTGGACACGCCGCATTACAAGCTGGAACGCATCAAGCACGACGACCCGCGTCTGGACAACCTGGACGCCAGTTACAAACTGGCCGAAGAGGCTGAGGACCCCACCAGCTTCACCCGCCGCAGCCAAGAACGGACCAACAAACAAGAGCCCGTTATCAAAGGCGTGTTGCCCGACGGGCCGGCCCCCGTGGCGGCACCGAAACCCGAACCGGCACCTGCCAAACCCGCCGTGGCTACGCAGGCTGCGCCGGTGGTGGCTGCCGCTGCGGCAGAAACCGGTTTCTTTGCATGGCTGAAGCGCTTGTTTGGTGCGGCTCCGGCCGCACCTGTGGCCCCTGCGCCAGCCGCAGCGCCCGCAAACCGTGAACCGCAGCGTGATGGCCAAAGCACCCGCCACGAAGGGCGTGGAGAAAACCAACGTGGCCGTGGACGCGGGCGTGGCGAAGCCGCCGAAGGCCGCCATGACGCACGAGGCGAAGCGCGCCGTGGCGATCGCCAACGGGGCGAAAAAACCCAGGAGCGCGGCATTGAAAGCCCTGACAACCGCGAATCCCGCGGCGAACGCGGTGATCGCAACGAGAACCGCCGCGACCGGGGCCCCCGCCCCGAACGTGGTGAACGCTCAGAGCAAAACCGCAACACACGCCAAGACAGCGCCATTGCCACAGAAACCACGGTAACCGAAGCCAACCCGAGCGAAAATGCCGCAGAAGCACCGCGTCGCGAACGGGGTGGCGACGGCCGCAGGCGCGGTGGTCGCGGTGAAGGCCGCCGCAACGCGGCCCCACAAGACGAAGTCGAGCAGAACCCGTTGCCAGCCGTTGCAGACGCTGTGGTCGCAGATTCGACCGAATCAGCTACGGCCAACAACGAACCGGCGGATGACGCTCGCGTTGCCCTCTCAACCGACACCGCTGGACAGGAGGCCCCTCGCCAACGCCGCAGCCGTGACCGTTACGGCCGTGACCGCCGCCCCCGTGGTGAGGCTTCGGCTGCACCCGAGAACGCAGAGGCCGTACCAGAAACCGACGCGGTAGAAACTCCTGATGATTCAGCCCCCCCGGCGCGCTCCTACTTCAACCGTGTTGCTGATGCCGCCCCGGCTGCAGAGGCCACTGTAGAAGCCACAGCCCACAGCCCGGTAGAGCAGGTTTCGGTGGAAAAGAAGGAGGTCGTGACCCCCACAGCACCTGCCGTCGCAACTTCTGAAGCCGCTGTGCCAACAACCGCGATGCCCACAGTGACCGCCTATGAACTGGCGGTGACCCAACTGGCCGCGGTTGCACAAGGCGCTGGCTTGGAGTGGATTCAATCCGACGCCGCGAAGATCGCTCAGGTGCAGGCTGCGATTGCTGCCGAGCCCAAACCTGTGCATGTGCCGCGCGTGGCCAAACCGGTGGCAGCACTGGACGACGGCCCACTGGTGTTGGTAGAGACCAAAAGGGACCTGCGCAACATGGCCCTGCCGTTCGAAACGCAATAAGAGCACAGGCATGGCAACGGCAACCGACACCGCCGAATTCCCCGTGGTGCCCGACCTGCACTGGTCCGCTGACTTGGTCAGCGGAGACAGCCGCATGGACGCGACCCACCACGAGTTCGTGGAGCAATTGGCTGAGTTGCGCGCCGCTCCGGTGGAACAGCAGCTCGGCCTGTTCCGTGATTTGACACGGCACACCCAGGAGCACTTCGACCAGGAGGACCGATGGATGGTGGCCACCGGCTTCTCGGCCGACAACTGCCATGCCTCGCAACACAAAAGTATCTTGGAAACCATGCAGGCGGTGGAAACCCACTTCCTGCAAGGTGACCAAGACATCATTGCACGCATGGCCGATGCACTGGCCGAGTGGTTCCCACAGCACGCCCAAAGCATGGACGCCGGCCTGGCCCAGCACATGGCCCGGGTGAAGTTCGACTCCCAAACCGAAACGCTGGCCGACCCGTCACTGGTACGGCCGGCCACCATGTCGGGCTGTGGCAGCGTGAGCTGTTCTTGAAAATGGGCGGTTGAGCGGGGCAAATTTTTTTCAAATCCCAAACGTCGGCTTTCAATCCCAAACCACGGGGCAGGCGCTACGATCGCGGCAACCTTACCGGAGACCCGTTCCATGCCCGTGATCACCACCGTTGAAGACTTGCGCCAATTGGCTGAAAAACGCGTGCCGCGCATGTTCTACGACTATGCCGACAGCGGGTCTTGGACCGAGGGCACCTACCGAGACAACTCGGATGCCTTTCAGCGGATCAAGCTGCGGCAACGGGTGGCGGTGAACATGGAAAACCGCAGCACCGCCACACAAATGGCGGGGCAGGACGCCAAAATGCCAGTGTGCATAGCGCCGGTGGGGCTGACTGGCATGCAGCACGCCGATGGCGAAATCCACGCGGCGCGGGCAGCCGAAAAATTCGGCATCCCGTTCACTTTGTCGACCATGAGCATTTGCTCGATTGAGGACATTGCCCAAAACACGGCAGCGCCGTTTTGGTTTCAGCTCTACATGATGCGGGACCGCGACGCCATGGCCCGCATGATCGACCGTGCCAAAGCAGCACGCTGCAGCGCCTTGGTGTTGACACTGGACCTGCAAGTCATAGGCCAGCGCCACAAGGACTTGAAAAACGGCCTCACCGCCCCGCCCCGGCCCACACTCAAAAACATCATCAACCTGGCCACCAAGCCCCGCTGGTGCCTGGGCATGCTGGGCACCCAGCGGCACACCTTCCGCAACCTGGTGGGGCATGTCAAGGGGGTGAGCGATATGCGCTCCCTGGCGGCCTGGACCAACGAACAGTTTGACCCCCGCCTGAGCTGGGCCGATGTGGCTTGGGTCAAGGAGCGTTGGGGTGGCAAACTCATCCTCAAAGGCATCATGGAAGTGGAAGACGCCGAACTCGCGGCCCAGGCTGGGGCCGATGCAATCGTGGTGAGCAACCATGGTGGGCGTCAGCTCGATGGCGCCCCGGCCAGCATTGACGCCCTGCCGGCCATCGTCCAAGCGGTGGGGCACCGGCTCGAGGTGTGGATGGACGGCGGCATCCGCAGCGGGCAAGACGTGCTCAAGGCGTGGGCACTGGGGGCGCGGGGCACCATGATCGGGCGCGCTATGGTTTACGGCCTTGGTGCCATGGGCGAAGCGGGTGTGGCCAAGGCACTGCAAATCATCCACAAAGAGCTGGACGTGACCATGGCGTTTTGCGGTCACACCAACATCCAGACGGTGGACCACCGGATTCTGCGCCCAGGCACTTACCCCACCGCCTGAGAGCGGCCGAAACCTTTACAAACTGCTAGCCCAAAGCGCGTTGGGCAGCGCAGGTTACGGCGCAATGCCTGGGTTGCCGTCCATGCCCACCAATTTGGGTTGGTTGATGTGGACTTGCTTGATGACTTTTTTGTCTTTCAAATAAGTCGAGACCACATCCCAAATCGGGGTGCCTTGCGCGCCCTCTTGCACCGAAGCCCAACCGGCCACCTTGTACTTTTTGTCGGCGTCCAACGGCTTGCCCTTGAGCGTGAGGTTGTTGATCCGTTTGCCCATGGCCGCCTTGGGGTCGCAGGTGTACTGGATGCCGCCCACCCGCACCATGTCTCCGCCCTGCTGGTAATAAGGGTCGGGGTTGAAGATGTTGTCGGCCACATCTTCCATGATGCCCTTGATTTGCTCGCCAGTGAACTCGTTGAGCGTGGTGGCCGGGTAGGTCACGGCCATCTGGTCCATCATGCGTTCGTAGGTGATCACATCCCCCGGCAACAGGCTGGTGCCCCAACGCACGCCCGGCGAAAACGCCGCATCGGCGCCTTTGACGTCCATCAGCGCGTCGCAAATGAGTTGGTCCCAGGAGCCGTTGAAGTTGCCGCGGCGGTACAGCGCCCCCTCTGACACGGCCAATTTTTCGTCGAGCTTGGCTTGGTAAGGCGCGCGGTGCTTGTTGATGAGCGCCTGCATTGCCGGGTCGGCTTTGAGCAGGTTGGAGAACACGGGCATCAGTTTGTAACGGAAGTCCTGCACCTTGCCGCCGCGTACATCAAAGTCCAGCACGGCCAAGAACTTGCCGTTGGAGCCGGCGTTGGTGACCAGCGTCTGGCCCCCTGCGTTCTTGACAATGACCGGGGCCGGCATGCCGTCGTGGGTGTGTCCACCCAAAATTGCGTCGATGCCCCGCACGCGGGCCGCCATTTTGATGTCCACGTCCATGCCGTTGTGTGAAAGCACCACCACCACCTGCGCGCCTTTGGCACGCACCTCGTCCACCTGCTTTTGCATGTTTTCGTCCTGGATGCCGAAGCTCCAGTCGGGCACAAAGTGGCGCGGGTTGGCAATGGGGGTGTAGGGGAAGGCCTGGCCGATCACGGCAATCTTGACGCCGTTTTGCTCCCTCATGACATAGGGGGCAAACACCTGGTCGCCAAAGTCGGTGGTGGTGACGTTTTGGGCCACAAATTCGATTTGGCCTTTGAAGTCCTTCTCCACGATTTCCTTGACGCGCTGGGCGCCAAAGGTGAATTCCCAGTGCGGGGTCATGACTTCGACACCCAAGAGTTTGCAGGCATCGACCATGTCTTGTGCATTGGTCCAGAGCGCGGTGGCCGAACCCTGCCAGGTGTCGCCACCGTCCAGCAGCACCGCATGCGGCCGGTTGGCTTTGATTTGCTTGACCAAGGTGGCCAGGTGCGCAAAACCGCCCACCTTGCCGTAGGTTTTGGCGGCCTGCTCAAAGTTCAGGTAAGTGAACGCGTGGGCAGCCGCCGTGCCCGGCTTGATGCCAAATTGCTTGAGGAGCGCTTCGCCCACAATGTGGGGTGGTCGGCCATACGCATCAGCCAGGCCCAGGTTGACACTGGGCTCGCGGAAGTGAATTGGCATCAACTGCGCATGGCAGTCGGTGAAGTGCATGAAGCTGACGTTGCCAAACTTGGGCAAGTCATACAAGCGCTCACCGGCACCCGGGGTGGCGGCCAAAAGGTCTTGGCTGGTCAGGGCCATGCCCGATGCACTGGCCACGGCCAGCACTTGCATGAATTCACGTCGGCTGAAGCTCATGGAATCTCCTCAATTCAGCTGCGCCGCTCAGGCGATGGCGACTTCGTCGGTGCGTGAGTCGCCCTTGTTGTCGGTCCACTTGACCTGCAGCTTCTCGCCCTTGGCCGCGCCCTTGAACTTGAAGCTCAGGAACGGGTTCTGCGACACCGCTCCGCTCCAGGCGGCCTGCAACACGCTCTTGCCGTTGTGCGTGGCCACCACGTCCGTGATGAAGTGTGCCGCAACGGTGTTGCCCGCCGCGTCTTTGCGAAGTCCAGACTCCATCGGGT
>JACCDQ010833338.1_pt1 | contig 11371 bp, 3 predicted proteins | sample 7446031 | NCBI WGS metagenome assembly JACCDQ01 (sample SAMN15323442, study PRJNA562643) | freshwater metagenome | isolation source: river surface water | place: USA:Blue River Watershed | collected 2017-08-17
ACGCCCGCCGCGACGACGGCCCCGGCGCCCGGTGCCGTCGCCCCCGCCGGTGCCACCACCGCCCCTGCCAAGCCCGCCCAGGCCCCCGGCACCACCGTGGCCGTCGGCCCCGGCGGCTCTCCGAGTGGAAAGTCCGCCGCCGAGCGTGAGCGCAACCGCCTCAGTGCCATCGAGAAAGTTCCGGTCGAGACCGCCCCGATCACCCGCGGACCCATCTCGGCCTTCCTCTCCTTCAACACCACCCTCGAGACCGAGGCCATGGTCGACATTTATCCCCAGACCACCGGCCAAGTGGAGGCCCTGCTCGTCGAAGAGGGCAAGGTCGTCCAAGCCGGCGAGCCGCTGCTCAAGATCGAGGACAGCGAGCTGCGCATCGATGCCGACGAGAGCCGCGGCAACTACGAGCAGCTGAAGCGCAACTTCGCCCGCACCGAGGACCTTTACGCCCGCAAGCTCATCAACAAGCAGGACTACGAGACGCAGACCTACCAGCTCGAGCAGGCCCGACTCCGGCACGAACGCGCCAACCTCCGCCATTCCTACACCACCGTCCGCGCCCCCTTTGCCGGCGTCATTTCCACCCGCGAAGCGCAGGTCGGCGCCCGCGTCTCCGCCGGCACCAAGCTCTTCTCCATGGTGAAACTCGACGAGGTCGTCGCCCGCGTCTTCGTGCCCGGCCGCTACCTGCCGATCGTCGCCCTCGACCAGCCCGCGGTCGTCACCTCCGAGTTTCTCCCCGACCGCACCTTCAAGGGCTGGGTCAAGCGCATCAGCCCCGTCATCGACCCCAAGAGCGGCACGTTCAAGGTCACCGTGGGCGTCCGCGGCGACAAACCCGCCGAACTGCCCCCGGGTCTCTTCGTCAGCGTCCGCATCGTCACCGACACCCGCCCGCAGGCCGTCCTCGTGCCCAAGCGCGCCGTCGTCTACGAGGGCGGCGAGCGCTACGTTTTCACCGTCGCCAACGACATCGCGTCCAAGCGCAAACTCCAGGCCGGCTACGAGGACCCGCAGAACATCGAGATCCTCAACGCCATCGAGCCCGGCACCGAAGTCATCGTCGTCGGCCACGCCGGCCTGAAAGACGGCGCCTCCGTCCGCTCCGTCAACGCCCTCGCCCCCATCCCGCTCCAGCCCGAGCAGGGTCTCGGCAAGGAGTCCGCGTCCGTCGTCGCCCCCGCCGCGAAGAAATCCTGAGCCCGCGCCGCGTCCCATGAGGCCTGTCTGCATCCGGGGCGACGGCCCCGCGTCCCTCGCCCCCCTCCACCTCTTGCGCCCGACCGGTTGCCGGCATGAGTAACCCGCCCATCAAGTTCCGTCCCGACGACTCGTTCTACGCCTTCACCGTCAAGCGCCCCGTCTCGATCCTGATGGTGGTGCTGGCGGTGGTCGTCTTCGGCTGGGTCTCCAACCAGCGCCTCGCGCTGACGCTCATGCCCAACATGAGCTACCCGACGCTCACCGTGCGCACGGTCTACCCCGGCACGGCCCCGGAGGAAATGGAGAGCGTCGTGTCCCGTCCCCTGGAGCAGCAGCTCGGCGTCATCCCCAAGCTCGTCTCCATCAGCTCCGTCTCCAAAGCCGGCCAGAGCGACGTCATCCTCGAGTTCCAGTGGAAGACCGACATGGACCTCGTCGCCCAGGAGGTCCGGGAAAAGATCGACCGGCTCCGGCTCCCCGAGGGCGCCCAGCGGCCCCTGCTCCTCCATTTCGATCCGTCCCTCGATCCCATTCTCCGCGTCGGCCTCAGCGGTCCGCAGTCGCTCTTCGAGTTGCGCCACCTCGCCGAGCACGACGTCAAACGCCGGCTCGAGTCCCTCACCGGCGTCGCCGCCGTCCAGGTCAAGGGCGGCCTCGAGGAGCAGTTCCTCGTCGCCATCGACGAGAGCAAGCTCAGCCAGCTCCGGCTCGACATCACCCAAATCGGCCAGCGGCTCCAGGCCGGCAACGTCAACATGCCCGGCGGCAACCTCCGCGAGGGCCAGACCGAATACGTCATCCGCACGCTGAACGAATTCAAAACCGTCGACGAGATCGGCGCCCTCATCGTCTCCCGCTCCAACAACGCCATCGACATCCGCCTGCGCGACATCGCGACCATCACCCGCTACCACAAGGACCGCGAGGTCATCACCCGCGTCAACGGCCGCGAGAGCGTCGAGATCGAGATCTTCAAGGAAGCCGACGCCAACATCGTCACCGTCGCCCAGATCGTGCGCGACGCGCTCTTCGGCACCGCCGAGCAGCAGGCCTGGCTCGCCCGCGACAAGGCCGGCGAAAACAACCCCGCCGTCGCCGGGTCCCGCGAGAAACGCGGCGGCGGCTCCGTCTTCGACGTCAAGGCCGTCGCCTCCGGCAAAGGCGAGAGCAAGCGCAGCTCCGACTCCAAGAAATCGGAAAAGACCCCCAAGACCGAAAAGCAGCGCAGCGAAGCCCAGGCCGAGGCCCGCCGCGTCGCCATTGCCGCCGCCCAGGCCGACGCCGCCCGCCAGCGCGCCGCCGCGCAGGACCAGATCACCCGGCGCGCCATGACCAGTTTCATCGGCCAGCAGCTTCCGCCCGGCACCACCATCGAGCTGCTCGCGGACCAGTCCGTGTTCATCTCGAAGTCCATCGACGAGGTGAAGAGCAACGCCGTGTCCGGCGCCATCATCGCCGTCGTCGTCCTCTACCTCTTTCTCCGCAACGTCCTCCAGACCGTCATCATCGGCCTCAGCATCCCCATCTCCATCGTCGCGACCTTCGCCCCGATGTATATGGCCGACGTCTCCCTCAACATCATCTCCCTCGGCGGCCTGGCGCTGGGCGTGGGCATGCTCGTGGACAACGGCATCGTCGTGCTCGAAAGCATCTTTCGCTGCCGCGAGGAGGGCGACGACCTCCTGACCGCCGTGGTCCGCGGCACGCAGGAAGTCGGCATGGCGGTCGGCGCGTCGACCCTGACCACCGTCGCGGTGTTTCTGCCCATCGTCTTCGTCGAGGGTGTGGCCGGCCAGGTCTTCGGCGACATGGCCCTCACCGTCGTCTTCTCCCTGCTCGCGTCCCTCGGCACCGCCCTGTTTCTGATTCCCATGCTGGCGTCGCGGAAGGTCGAGACGCCGGCCGCGGGCGCACGCTTCGCGCGCGGCGGCTACCTGAGTTTCGCCGACCCGGCCGGCTTGCCGGCCTGGCGCCTCCCCTTCCATTTCCTGGGCGCCGCCGCCCTGCGTTTCCTGCGGGCCCCGCTGCTGCTGGTCGCCGTGCTGGTCAAGGCCGTCGCGGTCGCGCTCTTTCTCGTGCTCTGGCCGCTGCCCGGGCTGCTCTCGCTCGTCGCGTGGCGCGGCCTGCGCCGGCTCTGGCCTGCCTTCGCCGGGTGGGCGGCCGCCGACCGGTTGTGGCGGATCGAGGGCGCCGTCCTCTGGTCCGGCTGCCTCGCGTTCACCGCGCCCGCCACGCTCGGCGCCGGCCTCGGCGCCACCTGGACGTGGCTCGTCGCCCGGCCCTGGCGCTGGCTCGGCCTGCTGGTGCTGCCCGCACTCGCGGTGGCCGCGGTGCTCTGGTTGGCGCGCGGCACCGCGGTCCCCTCCGCGGTGCTGTGGCTCGCGAAATGGTTCGGCGGGTCCGCGCCGGCGCCGTCCGTCGTTGCCAGCGCGTCCGCGCTGCCGCCGCTCGATCCGCTGCCGCTGGCCGTGTGGCGTTGGCTGGCGGCCCAGCCGTGGTGGTGGCTCGTGCTGCTCTTCGTGCCCGGTGCCGTGCCGCTTGTTTTCTCGCTCGCCCGCGCCGCCCTCGAGGTCGTCCTCCGGTTCGCCGGCACGGTCGTCCTCACCGTTGTTCTCGCCGTTGCCGTCCTCTGCGTCGGACTTGTCCGCGCCGGCGGCGCGCTCGGCGGCACCGCGGCGGGCCGGCTGCTCGACGGCTTCGAGTCCGGCTACCAACGCGTGCTGCGCGTCTACCCGGCGCTGATCTCCGCGTCGCTCCGCCATCGCGTCACCGTGCTCGGCGGCTGCGTGGTGGCCTTTTTGCTCTGCTGGTTCGTCCTTGTTCCCCGCCTCGGCAAGGAACTCATCCCCCAGGTGCACCAGGGCGAGTTCAACCTCGATATCACGCTCCCGATCGGCACGCCCCTCGAGCGCACCGGCGACATCGCCGCCAAAATCGACGCCGTCGTCCGCGACCAGCCCGAAGTCGAGCGCACCGCCCTCACCGTCGGCGCCGAGGAAGGCGCCAGCACCTCCGTCTCCGCCGGCGAACACACCGCCCGCCTCAGCGTGAAACTCCGCGCCGGCCTGCCGCCGCAGGCCGAGCCCCGCCTTATCGACCGCATCCGCGGCGAGTTCCGCGACCTGCCCGCCGCCAAGATCGAGGTCAGCTACCCCACGCTGTTCAGCTTCCGCAGTCCCGTCGAAGTCGAGATCCGCGGCCACGACCTCGCCACCCTCAAGCGGCTCAGCCGCGAGGCCGAGACCCTGCTCGCCGAATCCGTCCCGGGCCTGGTCGACGTGCGGTCCACCCTCCAGAGCGGGCATCCCGAGATCCAGGTCGTCTACAAGCGCGACCGCCTCGCCGAATACGGCCTCAACCTCCGCTCCGTCGCCGACCTCGTGCGCAACAAGGTCCAGGGCCGCACCGCCACCGAGTTCCGCAAGGAGGACCAGCTCATCGACATCGTCGTCCGTCTCCGCGAGGAGGACCGCCTCGGCATCGAGGAGTTGCGCAACCTCATCGTGAATCCCAACGGCACCGTGCCCATTCCGCTCAACGTGGTCGCCGATCTCACCATCAACGAGGGCCCGAGCGAGATCCGCCGCGTCGACCAGCAGCGCACCGCCCTCATCACCGCCAACCTCCGCGACGCCGACCTCGCCACCGTCTCCCGCGACATCGTCACCGTGCTCGACGGCATGGATTTCCCCGCCGGGTTCGCCTACCTGGTCGCCGGCCAGAACAAGGAAATGCAGACCTCGCTCAACAGCCTGCTCCTCGCCTTCGCCCTCGCGCTCTTCCTCGTCTACATCGTCATGGCCAGCCAGTTCGAGTCGCTGCTGCAGCCGCTGCTCATCATGGCCACCGTGCCCCTCGCCCTCGTCGGCGTCATCGTCGTGCTTTGGGCCGGCAATCTGCCCGTCAGCATCATGGTCTTCCTCGGGCTCATCATCCTCGCCGGCATCGTCGTGAACAACGCCATCGTGCTCATCGACTACATCAACACCCTGCGCGACCGCGGGCTCGCGCTCGATCACGCCATCGTCGAGGCCGGGCGCGCCCGCCTGCGCCCCATTCTGATGACCACGCTCACGACCGTGCTCGGCCTGCTGCCGATGGCCCTGGGCATCGGCGAGGGCGCCGAGATCCGCGCCCCCATGGCCATCACCGTCGTCGTCGGACTCAGCGTCTCCACGCTGCTCACCCTCGTCGTCATCCCCACGCTTTACTCCGTGTTCCCGGGCAAACGCGGACCCACGTCCATCGAAGTCGCCGCGGACGCCGCCCGCGACCTCGCCGCCGCCGCGCCCGCCAAGTGACGACTTTGGTTCCGGATCTCCCCATGCCGCGCCGCCGCCCCGCTCTCCCGCCCTTCGCCCGCGCCCATGGTCGGGCCGGCGCTCCGGCCGGGCCCGCGGCCCCCGGCCCGCTTCCGCCGCGATGAGCCCCGCCCCTTCGCTTCCTCCCGGCGACGCTCCCGGCGCCCCCGTCACGGCGCCCGTGCGCGAGCCCGCGGCCTTTGCCATCCCGCGCTTCGCCGTCTCGCGGCCGATCACGGTCCTGATGATTTTCGCGACGATTCTCGTCGTCGGCTTCATCGCGCTCGGCCGCATCCCGCTCGCCCTCTTCCCCGAGGGCTACGAGGGCAACCAGCTCCACATCTCCGCGCGCTACCCCAACGCCTCCCCGCGCGACACCGAGGAAAAGGTCACCCGCAAGATCGAGGACATCATCGGCACCGTGCCGAACGTGAAGCGCCTCACCAGCTACTCGTCCAACGGCAGCGCCTACGTCCGCGTCGAGTTCCAGACCGGCACCAGCCTTCGCGCCGCCTACGCCATGCTCACCGACCGCATGGACCGCGTGAAGCCGCTCCTGCCCGACGACATCGACCGCATCGACGTCCGCCGCTACGACCAGAACGACGCCCCGATGATGAACCTCGTCGCCACCGTGCCCCCGGGCATGGAGGACGCCGCCTACCGCCTCGACAACTTCGTCAAACCCGCCCTCCAGCGCATCGAGGGTGTCGGCAACGTCGAGATCTACGGCACCCAGGCCCGCGAGGTGCAGATCGAGCTGCTCGACGACCGCCTCCGCAGCCACCGCATCGACGTCGGCGCGATGCTCGGCCTGCTCCGCAACCAGAACTTCGCCATCTCCGGCGGCTGGGTCATCGACGGCGGCCGCAAGATCTACGTCCGCTCGATGGGCCGCTTCCACACCATCGAGGACATCGCCGCCATCATCATCGACAACGAACGCCGCCTCCGCCTCAGCGACGTCGCCCTCGTCCGTCTGCGCCCGCCGCGCCGCGAATGGGTCTACCGCGTCGACCGCCAGCCCGCCATCGGCATCCAGGTCACCCGCGATTCCACCGGCAACATCGAGCGCATCAGCCGCGAGGTCCGCGCCACCCTCGTCGAGCTCCAGAAGCTGCCGCAGCTCGCCGGCGTGAACTTCAACGTCTTCTTCGACCAGGGCGTGCAGGTGAAGCAGTCGATCGACAACCTCGCCGACTCCGGCCTCTGGGGCGGCATCTTCGCCGCCCTCGTCATCTACCTCTTCCTGCGCGCGCCGCGCATGACCGGCATCCTCACGCTCTCCATCCCGCTCTCGCTGCTCTGCACCATCGTCGTCCTCTTCTTCATGGGCTGGTCGCTCAACGTCGCGACCATGATGGGCCTGCTCCTCGCCGTCGGCATGGTCGTCGACAACTCCATCGTCATCGTCGAAAACATCTACCGCCTCCGGCAGGAGGGCCTGGACGCCACCCGCGCCTCGATCGTCGGCGCCGGCGAGGTCGGCCTCGCGGTCGTGATGTCCACCTTCACCTCGATCGTCGTCTTCCTGCCGCTCATTTTGATGAAGGGCGGCGGCGACTTTTCGTTCTGGATGCTGCGCCTCGGCCTGCCGGTCATCGCGTCCCTCGTCGCCTCCCTCTTCATCGCGCTCGTGTTCGTGCCGCTCGCCGCGCAACGCCTCTCCCGCGGCCGCCAGCACGGCGAGCTCCGCGCCGTGGTCTGGTGCCGCGAACGCTACACGCTCGTCCTGCGCTGGGTGCTCGCCCACCGCATCGAGTCCCTCCTCGTCGTCGTCGCCGCGATGTGGACGCTGCCCTACGCCCAGAGCAAGATCCGCATGCCGACCGGCGGCATCGGCGGCAGCGGCGAGACCACCATGTGGTTCTTCTTCGAGTTGCCCACCGGCGGCACGCTCGAGCGCGCCGACGCCTTTTTCACCCAGGTCGAGGACTTCCTCTCCGCCAACGCCGCCCGCTACAACTTCGACCGCATCGAGACCCGCTTCACCTACAACAACGGCCGCATCCAGATCCGCCTGCGCGACAACGCCAGCCCGCACTGGTGGGTCAGCGGCTGGGAGTCGCTGCTCCGCACCGACACCGCCCGCCGCCTCCAGAGCGTCTTCGGCATCGAGCCCAAGGCGCCGCCGATGGACCGCAACGACATCGAGGCCGACTTCCGCGAGAAATTCAAAATGCCCGCCGGCATCGTCCACCGCGGCCGCGCCACCGGCGGCGGCGGCACGAGCGACGCCGGCATGTCCATCAACCTCTACGGCGAGGACACCGGCATGCTCCTCCAGATCGCCGAGGAGGCCGTGCAGCGGCTCCGCGGCATCCCCGGCCTCGTCGGCGTCGACATCGACAGCGAGCGCGGCGGCCAGGAACTCCAGGTCCAGCTCGACCGCGACCGCGCCCGCCGCCTCGGCGTCGATCCGCGCGCCGTCTCCAGCGGCATCGGCTACACCATGCGCGGCCAGGAAGTCGGCCGCTTCCCCGGCGCCGACGGGCGCGAACTGCGCATCTTCGCCCAGCTCGGCGAAGCCGACCGCGCCGGCCTCGACGACGTGCGCAGCATGACCTTCCGCACCGACACCGGCATCGAGGTCCCGCTCGAGACGCTCGCCGACCTGCGTGTCGGCCGCACCCTCGGCCAGATCCGCCGCGAGGCCCGCCAGACGATGCTCTCCATCACCGCCAAGGCCCCGCGCGCCGACTCGCGCCGCCTCTTCGAGGCGGTGGACAAGGCGATGGCCGATTTCGAGATGCCCCGCGGCTACCGCTGGGACAAGGGCCGCGAGTTCCGCGAGGCCTCCGAGCAGGAGAAGGCCATGAAGTTCGCCGGCATCCTCGCCGTCGTCTTCGTGTTCCTCCTGATGGGCCTGCTCTTCGAGAGTTTCGTGCTCCCGCTCGCCGTCATCATCGCCGTGCCCTTTGCCTACCTCGGCGTGGTCTGGACGCTCTACCTCACCGAGACGCCGCTCGACATGATGGCGCGCATCGGCGTCGTGATTCTGGTCGGCGTGGTGGTGAACAACGCCATCGTGCTCGTCGACATGGCCAACCGCCTGCGCGCCGACGGCATGGAGCGCTACGCGGCGCTGGTCGAGGCGGGCCGCGCGCGCTTCCGCCCGATTTTGATGACCACGCTGACGACGGTCTGCGGCCTGATCCCGATGGCCGTCGGCACCGCCAAGGCCGTCGGCCTGCCCTACGCGCCGCTCGGCCGCACGATGATCGGCGGCCTGCTGGCCTCGACCATCCTCACGCTCGTGATCGTGCCGCTGTTCTACCTGCTGCTCGACGACCTGCGGGAATTCACCGCGCGCGTGTGGGCGACGATTTTCGCCCGGGACGCCGCGCCCGCCCCCGGCGGTGGTGCCGCCGCCGGCGTGGGCCGCGCAAGCCGGGTCGACTGAGCGGCGCGGGCGCGCCGTGCAACGGCGCCGGACCGGCGGCGCCAACCGGGCCGCCGGGCGTGGCGCGCGGGGCTCTTTTTCGCCGTGACCGTGAATTGTGTTGGCCTTTGCCATGGCGGCACCTACGCACGCGCCCGTCGCATCGGCATGCCCGTTTGGGCATGCCCGTTTCTCCGAACCTCAGCCCCTTCCTGCCGTGCTCTCCACCGCCCTGCTCGTCACGTTGGCCGCCCTCGTCGCCTTCGGCGGCATCCTCTCGATCTTCTGCATCCGCATGATCCAGCCCGGCCGCGCCGGCGTGAAGACCGGCTGGGGCGGAGTGAGAGTCGCCTTCGACTGGATGGTCCGCCTGCCGATCGTGCAGAGCTACCACATCGTCGACATCTCGGTGAAGAAGCTGGAGATCACCCGCAAGGGGAAGGACGGCCTCGTCTGCCGCGACAACATCCGCGCCGACATCACCGTCGCCTTCTACATCCGCGTCGAAGCCACGCCCGACAGCGTGCGCAAGGTCGCGCAGATGCTGACGCCCGAGCGCGTCTCCGACCTCAACCAACTGCGCGAGCTCTTCGAGGCCAAGTTCTCCGAAGCCCTCAAGACCGCCGGCAAGCAGATGGAATTCCACGAGCTCTTCACCGAGCGCACCAAGTTCCGCGACCAAATCCAGGCCACCATCGGCAAGGACCTCGACGGCTTCCTCCTCCAGGACGTCGCCATCGACTACCTCGAGCAGACGCCCCTCGAGCAGCACGACCCCAACAACGTCCTTGATTCCGAAGGCATCAAGAAAATCACCGAGATCACCCAGCGCGAAAAAGTCCTCGCCAACGAATTCTCCCAGCGCACCCAGGTGCAGATCGAGAAGGAGAACGCCGACGCCGACATCGCCAAGCGCGAGCAGAAGCGCCGCAACGAGGAGGACACGGCCAAGCAGACCCGCGCCATGACCGAAGTCCGCGCCAACGAGGAGGCCGAGACGGCCAAGGTCGTCGAAGCCCGCCGCCTCGAGGTCGAGGCCAAGCGTCTCGAAACCCAGGAGGCCATCCGCCTTCGCACGGAGGACATGAACCGCGCGGTGCAGGAGCGCGAATTCACGGTCAAGAAGGAGAAACAGCGTCTCGAGCAGGAGTCCGTGCAGGAAGGCGAAGAGGCGCGCGTGCGGCGCGAGCGGTCCATCGCGCTCGCCGAGATGGAAAAGGAAATCAAGGTCGCCGACGCCGCCGTCGAGGTGGAGCGCAAGCGCGCCGTGGTCGTCGCCGAGCAGAAGGCCGTCGTCCAGCAGCAGGAGGAAAAGACCAACATCGAGGCGCGCATGACCGCCGAGCGCGTCAGCGAGGTCACCCTCATCGAGGCCCAGATGAACGCGAAGCGCGACCAGGTCGAGAAGGTCGTCGCCTCCGAGGCCCAGAAGGAGGCCGAGCGCAATCTCGCCGAAGCGCAGAAGATCAAAGCCGTCATCGCGGCCGATGCCGCCCGCGAGACCGCGCTGCGCGAGGCCGAACGCCTGCAGACGCTCGCCGACGCCGAAGCCAAGGCCGCCGACAAGCGCCGCCACGCGGTCGAACAGGAAGCCGAGGGCTCCGCCGCGCGCGAGGCCGCCGTCGGTCTCGCCGAAGCCCGCGTCATCAAGGCCAAGGCCGAGGCCCGCAAGCTCGAGGCCGCCGCGATCCAGGAGGTCGGCCTCGCCGAGGCCCAGGTGACCAAGGCCAAGGGCGACGTGCAGGCCGAGGTCACCGAGAGCCAGGCCGAGGCGGAGGCCTCCGGCATCAAGGACCGCGAGCTCGCCGTCGCCAGCGGCATCGAGGCGCGCGGCCTCGCCGAGGCCAAAGCCATCCAGCAGAAGGCGGAGGCGATGAAGCTCTTCCACGCCGCGGGCAAGGAACACGAGGAGTTCAAGCTCCGCCTCGCCAAGGAGCGCGACATCGAGCTCGCCGCCGTCGCCGTGCAAAAGGACATCGCGCAGGCCAATTCCCACGTCGTCGCCGAGGCGCTCAAGCACGCCAACATCGACATCGTCGGCGGCGAAAACGACTTCTTCGAGAAGATCGTGCGCGCCGTCGGCACCGGCAAGGCCGTCGACCGCGCCGTCGGCGCCAGCGCCACGCTCACCGACATCAAGACGACGTTCTTCAACGGCGACCCCGAGCACTTCAAGGCGCAGCTGCGCCGCTGGATCGCCGACTTCGGACTCCGCACCGACGACGTGAAAAACCTCACCGTCGCCGCCGTGCTCGCCAAACTCGCCGCCACGCCCGCCGGGTCCGCCCAGGCCGGCGTGCTCGCCGCCGCCCTCACCGCCGCCCGCAACCTCGGTCTGGCCGACGCCCCCGCCGCGGGTGTCGTCGCCTCCGTCCAGTCGGCGATGCAGTCGGCGTTGGAGCTGGCGCGGAGCAAGGGGCTGGCAGAAGCGCCGGCCACGGCCGTGCTGGCGAAGCAGATCACCGCCAAGGCGTGAAGTGACTATGGC
>JACCDQ011159692.1_pt1 | contig 11368 bp, 11 predicted proteins | sample 7446031 | NCBI WGS metagenome assembly JACCDQ01 (sample SAMN15323442, study PRJNA562643) | freshwater metagenome | isolation source: river surface water | place: USA:Blue River Watershed | collected 2017-08-17
TTACTATACATTGATGAGCCCCAAACAACAGATTAGCATAGGACCTTACTTCGTGGGGGATAAGGATTGGACCATATCGTTAATCAAGCGACAATATAAGATGCCGTGGGGCGAGATATTGAAGCACTGTAAGGCCGACCGCGAGCTCGCGAGGTGGGCCCTTGGTGACGCCCTTCATGCATCAACAGTATGGAGTGAATCCACTATCGGTGTATTCATGAGACATTTATTCATGCACTTCGAGGCCTATCGCAAATACATACTTATGTCAAGCGTACTCTTTGCAACAAACATAACGCCTAGAGATGAAGCTTACTCATGCGGGATACATGATGTATACGTAACCGCACTGAAGGACAACATCTCATTTCAGGTGCCTGACAGTGGATTACAGGCAATACTTGACGCAGAAATACGTGCTGTGTTCGACTCTGCGACCGCGCAACCACGTTAAATCGTTCAATTACTTTGATTTTTTTATAATCATAAGGCCCAAGCAATGCATTAATACGGCCCTATGTCTTCACCCAAGGGCATCATTCTAGCATGACCACCAGTACAAATTGAATCCGACGCACGCAGATATACACTCACACAGATATATACCCATGGCCGATAGCCGCCTATCAATACTATACCGCGAAGTACTATATAACCCATACTTGATAGTAAATATAGTGTCTTGGGTACCATGGGATACGGTCATGAAGACAGATGAGGCCCGCATAAGGTACTTAGGGATAGGGCTGCTACAGATATGTAAGCGGTGGACTCAAGCTATACACGGTGGTGTTTTAGCGGTAAACTCCAGTCTGGTAAGGGCCACTGAGCAGTCTTATATACCTGCTATACCAGCCATATATTACGATCTGATGACGCTCAGGCAGAAGATAATCATCCCCAACTACTACTTCACAAAAGATATACATGTTACTGTGGCTACATCATTCAAGGAGCAATATAGAATACAATGGGGCACAATAGTAGACCATTGCGAGGCTGATCGTGAGCTCGCCGCATGGGCCCTCGCCTCACTCCCATCATACTGCGGTGAGTTTACTCAAGATGCCGCGCGTCAGAGTTTGGGCCTATTATTTGGGCACTTTGAAGCTTTCCGTACTTATGTGGCACGTAGTGAAGGTGTATACGCATATCTTGCTGGGAGGCATGATAAACTTAGGTATATGCGTACGGCGACATATGGGCTTATAATCATAGACGCTAGCATAAATTTTAAGTTCATTCACACCATCACAGAGTCGGATATCATGCGCGATATCAGAGCAATATTTCTCGCGCGAGCCAGCTCAAAACCGCAATCCGCATCCTCCACACTGCAACTCATGTAAGGCACGGTGATGTGGAGCTTTCTTTTATGTAAATCTTAAGCAATAAAATTGAATCTATAGGGCCATCAGTGTATACTTTCATGTCGTCAACATCAACCCCAACACTAGTCCCCACGCCACCATTAACCCTCGCATCACCCTCTCAAACTACGAGTCGCATCATAATGGAGCCCGCAAAGCTCAATATATTATCACCCGGAGACACACTTTTGATGCAAGAACCTAGGATCATCATCATCGTTGCATCCTTTATGGAGTGGGATATAGACTTCTCACTAGATAGAAAACCATGGCTCATGTACACTGGGCATGGGCTATTGACGATATGTAAACGGTGGAACACGATCTTGAGTAAGGCCGCAGAAATAATGGACCCATACTTACAAAAGGCAGCACAACACACACATATCCCAGCCATACCCGCTACTTATTATAACTTGCTATCATTCAAGCAGAAGGCCATAATACCTAATTACTTCATGCGCGATGGGGGGTTCACCGTCAAATTATTTAAGACTCAGTACCTTGTGTCTTGGCCTGCAATAGTGGACCACTGCAAGGCCGACCGCGAGCTCGCCGCATGGGCCCTCCCAATACTCCCCACATTACAATTCATACACAATGAGGCTCATATAACCATGTATGACTGCATTAGGTGTGCATTTAGCCACTTCGAGTCGTATCGCAGGCATGTATCTAGCATTGGAAATCTTTCACTTCAAGTTGCCGGCGATGCTAGACTATGCAGTAAATACACATGGGACAATATATATGGGTGGCACCTGAAGAACGTCAACTTATCTTTTCATTGCACAACTAATGACGCAAAAGAGGCACTAATTTATGGGTTATCAAGTCTTGTTGATGTCATGTAAGCGTGCATACTTGCGCGTTAGGTTCTTGTTTTTATGCCCACATCGTGCAAAAAATGAACCTCAGGACCACATGGAGTACATATCTACGAGCCCCCATGTCTCACATCAATATATTGCCCGATGAGATACTATTGAGTATATTGCGGCAGTTTTCTTACAAAAATCAATATCGACTAGGACTCGTATGCTGCAAGTGGTATGGGTGTATTCATATGACGGACATAAAATACACAGACACCTGGCGCGTTTATGGGTCGCCTATTGATGATATGCTCGAGCATTGGGGGCAACTTCGCGGGGCCATGCTAGCGCGCATGGTTATATGTACCTTCAGCGAGCTGATGGCGACGCGTGCTTACTATAGATTTATGACTGACCCAACGTTCTGCAGGGCCATTGATAGGCGCTGTGCTAGATACTATGGGCGTATTGCTGAGGCTGATGTGTGTATTGAGAGGTTCTATGAGATCTTTGACGGGCGTTCCCACCCCCCGAGTATGGGCTTTATGGAGTGCTGTATTATACTATAAGGGCCTTTTTTTATGCACTGAGTGTGTTTGCACTGCCCTCTACAATTGAATCCCGCCGCCCTGAGACAACACATAATGCAGCATACAACACTATATACTCTTACCGACTCCATTACAAGAGATACGTTGACCATCATCATAAGATACCTTTCTATTCACGATATCTTGCGCCTAGATAGCACATGCCATGCAATACAATCTATGCTCAAACCCATCATTGGGCCCCGTGAAAACATCTCCGTCTACGAACATGCTTGCGACTGGATACCCCCTTATACGATATCTACCCACTCTATACCTAACCTGCATAGTGCGTGGTATGCACAAATCAATTGCAAAGGGCACCTAATGATAGTCAGGCGCGTAGCCAGTGCGAACAACGGCAAGTCAATCACTTATGAGATTCATCATCGTGCACATACAATGGAGTGGTCGGATAATATAAGGTCGTACGTGTATACATATCGTGGAAGGTCTAGTTATTTCGTCGTGTCCTTCTCGGCAATCCGAGTGGCTATCGGTGTATATCGTGCTAATATGATACTGAGCCTCACTGAAGCCTTTGGGGCTATTGCTGCAATGGGACTGAATCGTAATGGTGGCGTACCATTTCCCGCTATTATAGAGTGTGGTGGCAGGTGTTTCACACTGACAGTGCACTTAGAGAAAGCATGTAAGGGCTACATCAATGCCGAACGTATACTCTCCAGTGAGGAAACACTGTCTCACATAATAAAGGAAGGAGGTCTAGTGGCGACACTATAACGTGCACATGATGCGATATTTTTTACATAAGTATGGTGTTATCTGCGCTGCCCATCCAAGGCTTCATACCGATTCATAACGCCATGTTATACTGTGAATTGAGGTGCTTCTTTCTTCTTGACTACCGCGGCTATGCATCACTACAGAGAGGGGGCTAATATTACCTATTAAACATAATGACCAATAGGCATTGATTAATTAATCATGCTTGATAAGACGACGTATATCCCGATGAACTACTTATACGTGATACATAGTAGACACTATGATATCGATGGGGTGGATAGACTCTATAAGCTCGGATGCACAAACGACATCGCACGTAGGAAGTTCGATGGCTGTTATACCACTGCGTTCCGCTATGAGTGCACGTATAAATGCTATTGGGAGCTGAAAGATAAAGGGTGCCATCATGTAGAAGCAGGCATCAAATCCATACTGAAAGATAAAGGTCACCGTAGTGATACCTATAAAGGTACCGAGATGTATAGTATATCATTGAAGGCATTAATATCCACTGTTGAAGGATATCTACGTAAGATCGGGTGTAATTACATGCGTTACGATGGAGATCCTTTCCATACCAAGCCTGTACACACCAAGACGATGGAAGTTGATGACCTGATGCGTAGGGATCTCGCCGATATACAACCTGGTAAACAGCTCGATAAGTATCTCCATAATGTATGGGAATGCCCATTCTGGGAGAAAGAACCAACTACTATGGTAGAACATAGATGCTATGATTGCAACCGTCCACTATGTAAGACTGTTATTGTATTTGATCATCCTAGTGGACTACGCTATTGCGGTAGTGAATGTGCTAAGAAACATATAAGTGATACATACTTACGGTCGCGCAAGGAGTATGCTGTTGGTAGAGCTAATAGGTTTAGTGATAAGGACATACGCTCTATACTCACATCGGGTAGAGATAAAAACCTATTGCTCGACCATAATCCCTATGCTAAGGATATGTATGATGCTCTGAGCGGGAGTATAACGAGGGAAAAGTATGGCAAACGATTAAAACATCTAGGGCGTACATGCGGCGTGCAGTATGCGATATCCTTCTATCGTGCAGAAGCTTTAGCACACTATGTTTACGGATATAGCAAGAACTACACAATAGATGAGTTTCGCCGGGCTATAGACACACAGTCCGAAGCATCAATACCAGGATGCAAGATCTATGATGTATTCCGGTATGGGGTATCCTGCAAGGCAATCACATCATTCATCATCGAGAATAATGAAGTACATTCATTGCGATATCGTAACGCAGCTAAGAATATTATAGACTGGGTAGTGGCACATCGTGCGATGCCCTTGGATATTGGCAAAGCGTATAAAATGCGCGAGTTAACAATCAAAGATGACGCTAGTGGTACCCTATTCTCATTCAATGGGGTACTCACGGGATCTGATGAACAACTGACTCAGATAAAGGATCACAATAGTATTGTAGAGTTAATACGACGAGGAATAGGTATAATTACTGGTGGCCCTGGATCGGGTAAGAGTACTTTTATTGCATATGGTCTATCGCCCTTTCTACAATCTAATGATTATTACGTGCACTGCATGTCCCCCACGGCTATCGCTGCAAAGAGACTATGTGATAAAATTATAGGATCTGGGCAGGTAAAGCTAGCATTAAACACAGAGGGTACCAAGCACCTACATGGCGAGAGAATGATTTACACCATACATGGAGCCATTAAGAGGCCACATAATCCGAAGTCACCACTTAAGATTGCATACATCATTGATGAGATATCCATGCTTAATGTATTGCTGCTGTCTGATTTCTTGGAAAGTATAGCGCCTGATTCGATCGTTATCTTCGCGGGTGATGTTCGTCAGTTACCTCCGATAGGAGGTGGATCCGTCTACGATATTCTTAAGGATAGGATCCCTATAGTAGAATTAGAGGGAAATAATCGCGTCAATGACATCAGACTGAAGTGTATGTTTGATAACTCATGTAACAATATGTTCCCTATTAATGATTTACTCGCGCCCACAGGGCCACTTGCTGCAGGTGAGCTTGGCTGTTCGTATACATACAAGAGCGCTTCGTCAGGTATAGCATGTATAGTAAGAGAGATGCTTAACACGTGGGGTGTAACACACGCCAATGAGTTCAACAATAAATACGATACCAAGGTATTTCTTGCTCATAAAAGGGCTATAGTAGCAGACATTAATAATGAAGTACGCAAAGCATTGGGGTTGACTGGTGTATTCGCGATTGGTGACCGCGTGATTATCACAAAAAATAATCACAAGAAAGACTATTATAACGGAGAGATGGGTACTGTAATGAATGTGCTCTCCGATGGGTGTATACAAATCACTATAGATACGCATGAACACCCGGTTTTCGTAGAAGGTGAAGACTTGGGAAACATAATGCATGCCTATGCTATGACCATCCATAAAGCTCAGGGTGGTGGATATAATAGAGTATGTTATGTTAGGAATGAATGGTCAAATAAGACTAGCGCTACTGATTACACCGCAATCACCAGAGTAAGAAACCATCTACACGTGTTCGACGCGAACGCTCCCAAGGCATCAGTCATTACACCTACTGAGCGCGAGAAGGCGCCTCCATCATCCCGTCGGGCCGAGCTAATACAACTAATAACTCGTTATCTGACCATAGGAACGCATTGGGAATATCGTGATGTATTCAATTCCGCTCGTGGTTCTTTACAGTTTGACTTCAAGTTGATGCCCGATCAAGCATCGTGCTTGGAGAAAGCTTTAAAGCGTAGATACTATGATTTTGCAAAGCACCATACTCATAACCTCATTCGAGAACATACAACATATCCTCGTTGAACATAAAGATGGACGGGCATCACCCAACACCACTTGCGCAATGTTCACCCTCACTCATACCCAACAACAATATGTTAACTCGGCCCTCGAACAACGTCCGCCGCACGTCAAAGGTGATGGTATGTACACTATACTGGGTTTGTACGGGCCACCGGATTCCACGTTGACCACCTGTATATAGATAAGTTCTGGGTCTCACTACACAATAGACGACACCTAGTATATATAGACGATCAACTGCTTAAATAATAATATAACTTATAGTGGATCGCGCGGGTCATCATATGAGCACTACAGCAATAAAAATGAATACTTGGCACTGAATATTCACATAAGTATGGCGTCATCCACGGTACCACCACACACACCCAAGGTTACATGCCGGTTCGCAATATTGTGCCATAGCGATGCCTTCTCGATGGTGGTGCGTGGCCTCACTCTGTGCTTCATACTCGACCTCAGGTACGTTTCGCACGCTGTCAAAGCAGGGGTTGACTTCCACCTAAAAGATACCTATCAATCAGTCATCAGCGCATCATCCATTGTAACATACACCACGTGGGTGGTCCCGAGGTTAAACATAAATTATATGGTGTCCGCTACCGTGCAGCACAGGTGTTCCCATTCTATGAAGGCCGTACGTACTCGGACCTCACACTGTGGGCGTGTGGCATTGTATACATTAAAGTACGAAGTATATAAGTACCCATGTTATCTCTACGTGGTTGATGATGTGGCTAGATATGTATCCCCACCTACGATCAATACTATATATAATATTGCAGTTTATAGTATACATCCGGGTAATCCATTGCATATTATACTTGCCCTTTGCATGGCCTATTCAACTCGCGATGGTGGTTTTGCCAATGTGTTTAGCGTTGATCTTGCGATTAAAGGGGCTCTTATTACAAGGTGGCCTATACCCACCTATTACTCATCTGAGTGCAATATACATGATCTTCCTGAGTTCTTCAACACCATGACGCAAGTCCTCATTGATACAATACCACCCCCATGAGTGAGCGTTCGAAGCTATATTCACTATTCACCATTACTCATAGTGCATTTTTTATAATCAAGTGCGGCTCACGGGCTCGGCCCCATTACCACGCTCAATCAGCCACAATTGAATCATTATGACCTCAATATACACATGCTATCATTACATAAGGACACTATATTATGCATATGTGTGCATCTCAGTACCCCAGATGTATTCACCATGCGGGCAGTATCAAGGACCGTGTATGCCTTATTACCACTGCGCAACACCCGCGAGATCACGACGTGGGCCCAAGATAGGTACATTGATATGCACGCGACGACCATCCACAGCATCAATAGGTGCATAATGCGGGGCGGCTGTGCATACAACCCTAACTTCATAGCGCATATCACTCCTATACTTGAGACTCATGTGACCCTTGCAGGAGGTGACACATCCCCAACATCACCCAATGCATCCACCATAATGGCCACTTGTGACAGGACTAAACAGGGGTACTCGCTGTGTATGTATGCCTATATATATCGCGGTAAGATTATATACGCAGTCACCTATTGGAGGCTGTTCGTAGACCTAACGATATATAATGTCACCGTGAGTGATGTTCCACTGGCGGATACAATTATGATGATTATTAATCAGTTACTCATCAGTTCACGAAAGGTAATCAGAATCAACCGCACAGCACGAGACGAAGCACACAAACGCTATCCTAAGTGGGTCCGCGATATGGTCTGCTGCCGGCCCTTGCTCGAAAGTGAGGACTTCTTGCGGTTTATGATAGAATTGAGCCATTAGCACACTCTGTTTTTTGCATAAGTGCCCCCACAATTGAATCTCATGGCTCAATATTATACATCGTGCATGGGTATACTACTAGTAAAGGACGTTATATGGCTCACTTGTATGCCTCTTGATATTGAAGATATATTTGCGCTGAACACGACTGCAAGCATAGTGCGCATTGCATTGGCCCCATTCATGGAAGGTGCAAGCCCCCAACATACAGAGACTCATGCTATTGGAGGCACTGTGGAATTACATTCTGGATGCACCCCACGACCTATGGGTATCGCCACTATACGTACCAAAATCATACCCAAACTACATAAAAAACGTCTCTTAGGGGCAAGACTGGAGCGTGGGGAGATGATCGTTACCGCCGTTGTCATGTGCGCCATAGAGGACCTCCAAGCATACACGCTTTGGGTCACGGGCGGTGGGAAAACACATCCATCGGGGTACGAGTACAATATGAATATATATGTAGTGCAAGATCACGCCAAGTATGTAGTGTATTCCCACGGTGCGGGGTATTACCTACATACATGTAGGTCCCCAGTGCCATTGTTATTGCATGACATGCTCGACCTTGTGACGGAGGATCAGCGTTCATATAAGTCCATGCACTACACTTCCACAGCAACACATATAATCAACAGTCACTTTAATATTGATGGCACGTGGTGGGTACGCTCGAAGCTCGATGATGAGGACTTCTTGCGGTTCATAATTACATTGCCACACTAGATTTATTGTTTTTTTTGATGTGGCTGTATAATGCCTACTTTACTCCCTAGCCAGCAAAATTGCATGCATCGGCCCACCTAGTATACAAAAATACACATGGAGACAACATCATTATGCGACGCCAGTACTATGATTTGGGGCTTACGATATGAGGCACGACTGATTGAAAGTGCACTAGCCGAACCAGGTATAATCATAAGGATCGTGGCCTATACAGAGTGGCAGATATGCACCGTCTCTGCGAAAGATACGCGCACCAGCTATATCGGGCATGGTCTACTACAAGTGTGTAACCGATGGACTCAGGCTCTATATAACGCGGTCAAAGTAGAAGATGCTCACTTACAATGGGCTGTCGAGCGTGCATGCTTACCCGCAGCACCCGCACTAGTAGCTCGATGATGCGTGGTACGTGTACCTCATAGGGTATATACAGTTTTATTTTTGTGCCCCTCGTACTCATAAAATTGAATCCCAGAGCACTCACAAGTACACGTATACACGATGGAAGCAACATCTACCAACACTACCATAATACCCATTAGCGTAAACAAACACATACTCGACAGTGTACTTTATGAGCCACGATTGATCATAAATATAGTGTCTTATGTAGGCATTGACTCCAATACTACGATCCTCACCAGCACGAAGGTCGAATACTTAGGAATTTACACGTTACTAGTATGTAAAAAGTGGACCACAATCCTGTATGGGGCCATTGTCATTAGGGATAACCACTTGAGGGAGGCGGTCGTCCGCGCACTTCCCCCCGCGATACCTGCCGCATACTATGACCTGATGTCACTCAAGCAGAAGGTTACTCTGGGCAATCACTTGATAGAAAAAGCAGCAATGACTGCATCACTCAAACCACAGTATAGAATGAAGTGGGACGTCGTCATTGATCACTGTAGGTCGGACCCACTGTTCGCGAGGTGGATACTTGGGGCATGGAAATGCATGGAGGTGTGTCAATACAACCTCAGCGAATGCGTTACGGTGCTGTTCAAGTACTTCGAGTCTTATCGCTCACACATATGCACACTGAATGATAGCTATGGGGTACCACCAAGAATAATGTGCGGTGGATTTATGGTCACCTCCAATGGGAAATATATGTACCAGTATCATAGTATATACGGTAGTATTCTTACAGAGGACATATACTTCGTATTTTCCAGTGAAAATCAATATAAGAAGATCCTTGACGATGCAAGAACTATATTAGATGCAGCGGGAAGTATTGTACCAGTCACTCACCCAGAGCATAATACCCAAGTCTATTCACTGTGAGACCTTAATTGAGGCCACATATACTTGTTTTTTCCTCCATAAAATTGAATCTAATTGCATATATTTACATATACAAATGACCACCTGGATACTCAATGAACACCTGCCGCCCGAGTGTAGTCTCGCTATACTGGCCGCGGCATGTCAGGGCGAGGCAGCCGACAGGATCACACTCAAGGCCCTCAGAGAGCTATGTCGTGCGGCCTACTCATTCATGAAGAAACACAAGACTGTTATCATTGAGCTCTATACAGTAAGCAAACACGAGGTATCGGTGACACGCGACTCGGCCACTTACTATATGTTCTGCGGGGTATTGCACAGGAATGATGGACTACCGGCAGTAGAATATAATGACGGATATAGAGGTTCATGGTATTGGATGGGGCAATTACACCGCGATGACGACCTTCCCGCGATAGTAGGGGATGGGTGGTGCGCGTACTTCAAGTGCGGGCAACAACACCGAGACAATGATTTACCTGCATGGGTGAGTGCAGATGGTTCCATGCAGTGGTACATTGAAGATAAACTACATCGAGACGGGGACATGCCTGCTGATGTTGACTCCGATGGAAGGTACTCGTGGTGGCAACACGGTCTCTTGCACAGGGGCAACTGGCAGCCCGCAGTCGTACATGCCGACGGCCGCACAGAGTATTATCATCGTGGTAAAAGATACTACAATACACTGTCCCCGGTGATGGTCGATCGCAGTGAGGGCACTATACGATTGCTGGTGTATGGCCTACCAGTATGCAGTATACCAGCTGCTATATTCATCGTGGTACCACCCCTTATATTCATGGGGCTCACGTTCGGGTTCTTCGGGTGCACCATCGGGTATGATGTGGGGAGCCGCATCATCAACGCGTTGGGGCGCGCTTGACCTCTTTTTTAGCCATAAGTCATATAAAAATGGAGACATGGGGATCTATATAACCACACCAATGGCAGGAGTGACAGTATATAGGACACCAGGCGCCCTATCCAACACATCAACGACGACGGGGCGAGCAGCCTGCGAATCATGTCAGGCACGCATCAACCTCACTACTGTGCGTGGGGTATTCGCTGGGCCCGGCCTTACTACTATGAGTAATGCTCGCAGGCTCAACGTGGCCCTACTGTGTGACGATGTATTGGCCCATGTATTCGTGAAAA
>JACCDQ010215106.1_pt1 | contig 11359 bp, 10 predicted proteins | sample 7446031 | NCBI WGS metagenome assembly JACCDQ01 (sample SAMN15323442, study PRJNA562643) | freshwater metagenome | isolation source: river surface water | place: USA:Blue River Watershed | collected 2017-08-17
TAGAATGGAAGCATTATATTGTTTAACCCATTCTTCATCAGATATTGATTTCTTGGTAACAACACCATCTTTTAATTCAAAACCTTCGGGTGCTTTTCCACCATTTTCTTCTAGAATGGAAGCATTATATTGTTTAACCCATTCTTCATCAGATATTGATTTCTTGGTAACAACACCATCTTTTAATTCAAAACCTTCGGGTGCTTTTCCACCATTTTCTTCTAGAATAGCGGCATTATATTGATTAACCCATTCTTCATCACTGATTGGTTTTTTCTTTTCCATAAAATTAATCCTTTATTTTTATTTTATATGTTTAAAAAATAAAGTAAATATTTTAATGTGAATAATTATTGTTATGTTTAAGCACAAAATAATTTTATTTTTTAACCACTCTAGGTTTTCTATCTTCTCCAATGGCAACATAAGTTAAGGTTGCCTCAGTTACCTTAATAGTATCTTGGTATCTTTTTCTTTGTGCAAATACTTCTACTTCAACAGTAATAGACGTATTTCCAATTTTTACAATTTTTGCATAAAAAGAAACTAAATCCCCCACATAGATTGGTTCTTTAAAAACAAAATTGTTGACTGCAACTGTAGATACTCTCCCCTCACTCAACTGTGAAGCGGGAATAGCTCCAGCAATATCAACTTGAGCCATAATCCAACCGCCAAAAACATCTCCATGGATGTTTGTATCAGCAGGCATTGGCATTACCTTAAGAACTAATTCTTTATCTTTGTCTATCATTAAATTTTCTCCATTATTCAGTGAATATATAATATTTTTCTTTTTTTGCAATAAAAAAACAAAAAAGGGAGCTTTTGCTCCCTTTGAATTAATTAAAATTTTTAAACTTGCATATTCATAACTTCTTGGTAAGCAGATACCATTTTGTTTCTAACTTGAACCATTTGTTGGAATGAAATACTGGCTGTTTGCATTGCCATCATAACCTCATGTAGATTTTGTGAAGTGTCTCCAGCAGCTAAGTTTTTAGCCATCATTTCTGCACTGATTTGAGTTTCATTGACTTTGTTAATAGAGTTTTTGAGAATATTTGAAAAGTCGCTATCAGCACCACTATTATTGACATTAAGATTGCCTATGCCACCACCAGCTTGCAAAGCAGTTGTTTTCATACTGTTTAGCACTTCTTGCATACTTCCAAATCCACCTACTCCGCTTATAGAATTAGTAGCCATTCTGAACTCCTCTAAATTATCTTTTAATTAACTTAACAATTAATATTAAATTTTTCAAGGCCACTAAGTTTCAATTTATATAATTTTTTGCTAAAATTTAAAAGGGTGAAAAATATGATGGCTAAAAAATATCCAAGTAATAGAGATTTAATCAATGAGTTATTAATTGTAGCAGCCAAAGAAAATAATTTGGCTGAATTTAAATATTTATTGTTTAATGATAATTTTCTTTATAAACCAGATAATTTAGAAAAGGCATTTGTAACAGCATGTACTTATGGTTCTTTTGATGTTATGAGTTATTATCTAGAAGATAGAGAAATGAGCAATAAAATAAGTAAAAGAAGTCTTCAGGATGGATTTTTCTCTACTTGTATTAATGGAAGATTGGATGTTCTTGAGTTTTTGTTAAGTAAAGAATGGGTAAAACCTTTGATTGACGTAACTTTGCATGACAACGAAGCATTTAAAGCTGCTTGTGAATATGGGAATTTAAATATTGTAAAATATTTGGTAACTTCTCCAAATATTAATAAAGAAGTTGATGTTCATACTGAATTTGATGCCGCCTTTAGAAGAGCTTGTCAAAATGGGAACCTAGATGTAATTGATTATTTGTTGTCTTCATCAGAATTAAAAACAAAAGTAGATATTCATACAGATGATGATTCTGGTTTCATAAGTGCGATAGAACATCTTCATGTAATTGAATATTTTATTTTTGAAAAAAATATTGAGAAAACCAATACGATTGATAAATTTTTAACTTTGAACCATTTTGATGATATTCAAAAAATGTTTGAAATAAGAGATTTTAATCAAAAATTAAACCAATCTTTATCAGATGAAAGTTCTAAAACAAAACGCATTAAGATGTGAAGCAGATTATAAGTTTTTTAACTTATTTTAAATTCTTTCGTTAATATGAAAATGGAAAAATTCAAAACGGAAGATAAAAATCAATGCCAGATGATGTGAAAAAATTAACCATTCTTGAAAAAAATGAAAAGATTTTTATTAAAGCTTGCCAATCTGGTAATATTAAAAAAATTGAATCTTTGGTAACTTCTAAGAAACTGGGAGATGAGTTAAATAAATTAAAGCAATTTGATGCAGGTTTTTATTTTGCTTGTCAAAATGGCGATGTAGAGTTGGTTAAATATTTTTTAAATACTTTAAATTATAAAGTAAGTTCAAATAATAAAGATGTAAAACAAATAGCTTTTTTTGCAGCTTGTGCTGGGGGTCATTTAGAATTGGTTAAATACCTATTAACTTCTTCAGATTTCAAGAAAAATATAAGCATTCACCAAGGCGATGATCTAGGCTTTAAGTATGCTTGTGAGCATGGGCATTTGGATTTGGTTAAATATTTATTGAGTTCAAAAGATTTAACAGAGCATGCTAATATTCATGCAGATTTTGATTGGGCTTTTTCCTGGGCTTATCGCAATAAGCATTTTGATATTGTCGAATATTTAATATTTGACCGTAAAATTGAAAGAACTAAAAACATAGATTATTATTTGAAAGAAGAGCCTTGCGATATCGTAGAGAAAATGTTCTTGGCGAGAAAGTTAGGTAATGATTTGGAAGATAATAGCAAAGAAAAAAGAAAGTCTAAGGTTTAATAATTTCTTTTGTTTTAGTTTTTTATTTGATATAATTTTAAATCAAAAAAATTATCATTAATGAAAAAAAATTTAAAAGATTGTTCAAAAACTGAATTGGGACTTGAATTTGTTTCTGCTTGTCGGAATGGCAATATTGAACTTGTAGATTATATCCTTACTTCTCCAGAGTTAGAAAATAAACCTATTGTTTCTTTTAAGAGCAATATAGGTCTTATAGAGGCTTGTTGGTATGGTCATCTAAATATTGTTAAATATCTTTTGTCATCAGATAAACTCAAAGAACATGCAGATATTCATGCAAAAAATGAATATCCGTTTCTTATTTGCTGCCAATTAGATTATATTGATATGGTTAAATATTTAGGTTCTTCTCCTGAATTAAAAGAACACTCCGATATTCATAAGGTAAAAAATCAAGCATTTAAGGATGCTTGTAGAAAAAATAATTATGAAATTTTAAGTTATTTAATTATTGATATGGGTATTGAAAAATCAAAAGGAATAAGTGATTTTTTAAAAAGTAACCCCAATCCAGATGCTGAAAACATGTTTGAATTAAAAACATTTCAACAAAAGTTGAAATATTCTCTAAATAATGATACTCAAATAAAATCAAAAAAAATAAAAGTTTAAGTGAGAAAATAAAGCCATGGATTTAAATAAGCAAATAAGTATTTTAGGTATTTGGTTTAAAATTTTAAAATATTCTCCCGAAATAAGAAACACAACATTTACATATGTGTTTTTTCTGTTTTTAAATAAAGTTTGTGCTATATCAGTTTCTTATTTTGTATCGCTTGCAATTACTGAAAATCAATCAAACCCAATTAAACTAAGTGTGTTTTTTTTAATATTTAAATTATTGGAGTGGATGTTTTTTGTTATTCAAGATCGCTATTTTGTTAGAACAAGATCTGTTGTTATTAAAACATTAGGGGAAAATCTATTTTCTAAAGTAATGAATTTGTCAACGAATGTTGTAAAAGGAATGTCATCCATAGATTTATTGAGAAAAACCGACATTAGAAATAATATTAGAAATTTTATTGGTTTTTCAATTAACCACTTCTTAAGCTTAATGATAGATGTAACTGTTTCTGTAATAATTTTATTATCTATTGGTGGGGATAAAGCAAGCTATGTTTTTTATATATTACTGATAACAATATTTTTTATTATGTTATGGGGGACTTATACTTTTAAAACAAAGGCTGGTAAGGGGGAAGTTAATCCCATTGAGGAAATACAACAAAATGAAAATAATTTAATTACATCTACTAAAGATTTATTTTCAAAAATTACTTTGGCTAAATCTTACGGTTCTGAAAAATTATTTATTGATATAAGAAAAGAATTAGCTGAAAAAGAAAGAGTAGCACTTACCAAGATGAGGCATAAAGCAGTTAAGATTCATTTTGTTATGTTTTTAATTTCTTCAATTAGTTTTTGTGTGGCTTTTTGGCTTACGGTTAATAAGTTAAATACTAGTGTTATAGATAAAGGTACTTTTGCTGCAATTATGATTGCTTTATCTAGTTTGTATTGGAAATTACAACAAGTAACCTATATATTTGAAGATTTTGCAAAATATCCATCAGAACTTTCTTTTGCCTTTAATTCGTTAGATTTAAAAGAAGATGAAAAAATTTCTCAAGAAATTTTGAACATAGAAAAAAATCGCTTAGATGGTGAAAAGTTTTTAATAAAAGAAGTATCTTTTTCTTATGGAGAGAAAAAAGTCTTAAATAATATATCTTTAGAATTAGATAATAATGAAACATTATTTATTGTTGGAAAATCTGGTGCGGGAAAATCTACATTAATTAGTTTAATCTTGTCAGAAGAAAAATTAGAATGTGGGCAAATATTGTGGGATGATAAACCTATGCATAAACAAAAGAATGTGATTGCATGGATTCCACAAGAAACGATTATCAAGGGTGGAACGATTGATTTTAATCTTTCTTTGGGTAAGGAAAATGCTACTCTTGAAGAAAAAATAGAGGCATTAAAAAAGGCTAATATTTATCATAGGGTTGAAGCCTTGGGTGGATTAGATAAGATTTTGGATAAAAATATTTTATCTGGTGGAGAAATGCAGCGATTGGCAATAGCAAGAGCTTTTTTATCACAAAGACAATTGTTATTGATGGATGAACCAACTAGTGCTTTAGATATCCAATTAGAAAAACAATTCTTTGAAGAAGTCATGGCATTGGAAAACAAAATCAAAATTATTGTTATTCATAGAATTTTAGCAATCCCACCAGGTTCTAAAATTGCAGTATTAAAAAATGGGGAAATAGTTGAGTGTGGATTATTGGAAAACTTGATTAGTGCGAATGGTGATTTTGCAAAAATGTATGAGGATGCAAAAAATGAAGACAATTAAAATAAAAGATTTGCTCAAATCATCAAGTTCTTTTTGGCCAGTTTTTAAAGAAATCACATTCAATACAAAAGGCCTTCCTCGTTTATTGATTGGTATGTTTTTATTAGTCTTTATCTCTAGAGGATTTATTGGGTTAAATTCAATTTTTATTTCATCTGCATTAGACCAAAAAATAACAGGGGTTTTGGGTGAAGATTATTTAAATTATGTCATTGCAATTGTGGGACTAGTCTATTTATTTATCTCTTATAAGCTCATAGAAACATTATTTACTAGTGTTATTATGTGGATTGCACAAACTGCTGACACCTTAACTGAGTCACAAAAGATCAATGAGGCGATAGATTCTCTTATTAAATTACCCAATAGTTCTTGGAAAAATGTCAATGAGACTGAGCTTGCATTAAGATTGAATGTAAAAAGTGAAATTAGAATGTTCTTCTTTATGTTGTATCGTAATTTATTGCCAGCCATTATTGAAATCGCAATCGCAATTATTTCGTTGGTTTATTTGAATATTTATATTGAATCCTTAATGATTTTAATTGCAAGTATTTTATATCTTTTCGCTATGGTGATTATTGTTCCCAAACTCACTAAAGCTTTTTTGAAACATACAGAAACAGAAGGAAAAATGTCTTCTTTTATTGTCTCTTTGTTTGAAAATGCTAGGTTAGCAAAAAGTTATAATGCTCAAAATATGTTTACAGCAAAATTCAAAGAAGAGTTATTGCATGAAAATAAGGCATTTGAGGATAAAACTAAAGCTCTAACTTTTGCTGAAATTATTCCTTCATTAATTATAGCAATTTCCATGTCTTTGATTTTTTTTACTGCTTATTCAAAATTGGCATCTCAAGAAATAACCGTTGGTGTGTTTAGTGCCAGTATGGCAGTTTGTGCAACCATTTTAGCAAATTTAAAGCATTTAACTTGGGCTTTTGCTGGAATTATGAATGGTGCTCCTTATATATCTTTTCCAATGAATGTTATAAGAATTTGTCGTGGAAATATTCAAGATGAAAAAGAAGGTTTTCAATATGATGGAAAAGGATTGTTGGAAGTTAAAAATTTAACAGTTGAAATTGATGGTAAAAAAATATTGAATGATATTTCTTTTATACTTAACCCTGGTGAGAAGTTATGGTTAATGGGAAAATCTGGTTCTGGTAAAACTACTTTAATGTCTGCTTTGAATGGATTTGTTGATTATACGGGTGAAATACTTTTGGATGGAAAATCAGTTAAGGATAATTTTGTTTTTGGTTGGGTTCCTCAAAGTTCAGATGTGGTAACGGGGTCTGTTAAGTTTAATCTTTTGATTGGCAATCAAAATGCAACAGAAGAAGATATGTGGTGGGCTTTAGAAAAGGCGGGTATTAAAGAAATTGTTAAAGAGCGCGGAGGATTATTGGTAAAAATAGAAGGTGAAAGTAATTTTTCTGGTGGTGAGCGCCAAAGAATTGCAATCGCCCGTGCTTTAATTTCTCAAAGACCTGTCTTGATGATGGATGAACCCGCTAGTTCATTGGATGTGACAACTGAAAAAGCATTAGTGCAAAGTATCGTTGAAATTCCTAATGGGGCAATTATTTCTGTTCATAGAATTCATGCAATTCCATTAGGGTCAAGAATATTGGTTTTAAAAAATGGCGAAGTTGCACAAGATACAACTATTGAAAATTTTAAAGGCTATTGATATTTCAAAATTTTTGTTAAAGATAATGTTGGAATATCAATATAAGGCATTTGATGAAATCATTTTTGGAAGATTCTTTTAAAACTGCATGTGTAAATAATCAATTAGAAAAAATAATTGATATCTTTATGCATCAAGATGGCAAAAAGATTATTTCTTTGGAAAATATAAAAATGGGATTTGTCTTTGCTTGTCAGTGTGGTTGTGTTGAAGTAGCGAAATGGATTATCCAAAATCTCTTACCTGATGAACAAGATATTTCAATGGATAATGAAGCATTCATCTATGCTTATGAGTTCAAAAATAATGTAGTGATTGATTTTTTAATTTATGAAAAGAAAATTGAAAAAAGTCTTGAGATAATTTCACATCTACAAAAGAATGAAGATGAATTAACAATTAAAATTTTTGAATCTAGGGATATCAAAGAAAAACTAGAAAAAAATATGCAAAAAGAAAAACTTTTAAAAAATATTGTTAAAAAAGTATAAGTTTTTTCAAATTTTTATTGACACTAGATTATATTTGCTCATATAATAACCTCACTGATGTGTTAATTAGATTGATTGAAATATTTTTTAAATATTTTTTTAAAAGGTGTTGACAAAAAAATCTTTTTAGCGCAAAATACAAAAACTGATTAATTAAATGGAAAAAGAAATGCAAAACATTAATATTACATTGCCAACAACCAATCCAGCGCTACCCGCCGGTGCAATGTATTGTGTCTTTTGTTTGGAGGTTTCTGATTAAGTAAAACTTAAACCAGAGTCAAAAACAAAAGGCACCTCGTAAAAAAGGTGCTTTTTCTTTTTGATTGATTGAAATCAAAGTTATATTGTTCTTTAAAAATTTGGATGTTGTTTTATATGTGGGCTGCTCGTATAATGAGTATTACATCTGCCTTGCAAGCCGAAAATCGGGGTTTGATTCCCCGGTGGTCCACCATATATAGATATTAATCATGTGAATGATCATATCATGTTAGTTTTAAGATGGGCTGTTGGTATAATGAGATTACGTTGCGCTTGCACCGCAAAAATGGGAGTTTGATTCTCCCACGGTCCACCATATCTTATTTTTGTTGATTTTTATGCTATTTAATTATATAATTTTGTAAAATTTTATATGGTTAAAAAATGGATAATATTAAAAAATTTAGAAGTAGTGTGTAATATTCATCATATGTTAAGACATATGAAACAAAATGAAGAAGGATTTTGGATTGTAGATTTTAAAACTTTAACGCCAAGAGATAAGTTGGATGAATTAAGAAAATTATTAATCGGAGGTTAGTGTAGTCTGGCCTAACATTCCTGTCTCGGAAACAGGAGATCGTCGGTTCAAATCCGACACTTCCGACCAAACTTTTAAACTTTCGGTGGGGCGAAAATCCCATCAAATTGATAAGTTATAAGTGTTTATTTGTGGTTGTAGCCTAGATAAATTTCTTGTAATAAGTCTGTTTGGCAGTAGCTACAAATATTTGCTAGAGAGTTTAAAAGTTTGGTAAAAAGATTAATTGCTCTGTAAGCATTGCTGGCGATGCGCCGGATTTGTAACCCGGAGATAGACTGTTCGATTCAGTCACAGAGCACCAAGATTTTCAGGCTATAGTTAAACTTCCTTCTACTTTAATTGGATAAAAATTAGTTTAACGGCTTTCCTGAATTAGATAAGCAAAGGGGATTCCGCATGCTGTAAGTGTGGATAACGATGTGAAGCGAGGTAGGGGCCAAGGACATCAAAAGTTATATTAAATATTTTCGGCAGTTAGTGAAGTCTGGTATCACGCCTGTCTTGGAAACAGGAGATCGTCGGTTCAAGTCCGACACCGCCGACCAAATTTATGAGTAATGTGAAAACACATTATTCGAAGGTGTGACTGAGCCTTTGTAAATCAGTAAAGGAAGGGGATAAATAGTTGGTTCAGATAAACCAAACAAACCCGTTAGAATACTTCCAAGGCTTTGAAAAAACTAAAAAGCCACTAATTGACGCGGGGTAGAGAAGCCCGGTTAACTCACAAGGCTCATAACCTTGAGATCGGTGGTTCAAATCCACCCCCCGCAACCAAAAAGTGCAGTTTTCAGGATTCTGCCAGTCTGTGATAACGACAGAATAAACAACACCTGAATGAATTTTTGCCTCTATAGCTCAGTTGGTTAGAGCATCGTCTTGATAAGGCGGGGGTCCGTGGTTCAAGTCCACGTGGAGGCACCAAGGTTTTATTCCCCGATAGCTCAGTCGGTAGAGCAGCAGACTGTTAATCTGTTGGTCCGTGGTTCGAACCCACGTCGGGGAGCCAAAATTAAGAGAGTGTGTATAAGCCTCCCCACTCTTTAAATAAATGATGAGGTCCACACAGTACCTTTTACCAAGGTCTAATCATAAGGATTGAGTATTGGTTCGTTAGGAGTGGCTAACATATTTATATTGTTTTGAATGCTCTCATAGCTCTAGTGGTAGAGCGCTTCCTTGGTAAGGAAGAGGTCACTAGTTCGAATCTAGTTGGGAGCACCAAGTTTTTGCAAAAAGAAAGGGCTGTCCTGCGATCTTACCGTGGTGGGGATTGTTAGTCGGGAAATAACGGCGGGGTAAAACTCCATACACCACACCAAATTTTTTCCGGTGTAGCACAGCGGTAGTGCAGTTGACTGTTAATCAATTGGTCGTTGGTTCGATCCCAGCCACCGGAGCCAAAACAATGTGATTATTGTAGAAGAAAAGCCATTATACGATTGATGCCTAGCAGAGGGTGGAATGGTTCCTGCAAATACAGTAGTCTCATCAAATTAATCGGAGTGTAGCGCAGCCCGGTAGCGCATCTGCTTTGGGAGCAGAGGGTCCAAGGTTCGAATCCTTGTACTCCGACCAAGAATTAAGACATATTGGGATTGATAATTTAAATTACTTTTGATAAAGTAGTCCTTAATCTCATAAGGAAACTAAAATGGAATTAAAATCTTATCGTGTTTATGTTGAAGTTGGTGAGTATTACGGTGGATATGATTCAACAATGGGTGGACAAGGTTCTTGGATGTCAAATACATCCCAACAATTTGAAACTGTTGTTCAAGCTGCATATCCTGATATGGCTGTAAGAATTGCTCAAGCTCAATTTGGGGGTCCTGCCCACTGTAGAGTTACTTTCCGTGGGGAAGTAAGATAAGTTTTAAAAGGAAATAGAAATGAATGAAAAAACTAAAACCTATATTTTTGGCGGAATCGTTGGAGTAGGAACATTGTGTTTTCTCTTTTTATCATAAAGAGTTAATTGAAAATTAAATGCGGGTGTAGCTCAGTTGGTAGAGCACTTGCTTGCCAAGCAAGATGTCACGAGTTCAAATCTCGTTACCCGCTCCAAAATTTGGTGAAAAGTTCAGTTGGGAACTGAATGAATTAAAAGTGGATGACGCCTCAGTGAAAGTAAGCCACGACCTTCCATGAAAATGGAAACCACCACAGAGTCTTAAGGCTCTAGCCGTCAATCCTAGAGGTTATCGGACTTAATCGGGGTTATAAAGGGTTACTGCTAGTATCGGAAATACCCACCGACACCAAACCTAATTTTAGGGTTATAAAAATAATCTTAAAATGTGTAAAAATAGTTTGCACAAACTTTAAATGTTAGATATAATTCAAACTATTATAAATAATAATGCCTCTCTGGTGAAATAGGTAGACACGCTGTCCTTAGAAGTCAGTGCCGAAGGGTGTGGGAGTTCGAGTCTCCCGGGAGGCACCACTAATTTAAAGTCTTTCTTTTGTGAATTACTTATTAACATTCACTAAATTTTCCGACCTATCGCACTTGCAAAAGTGAGGAAGCTCAGGACACACCCAGAGAGCGAGTAGGAGATACAGATTGGGGTCGTTAGAAGCATTGCGCCTATCACACATTCTGTATCGTTTTACTACCGTGATATAGTGTGCAAGACAAACAAAACTTGGGAACTCTCTGCTTATAAGTTCGGGTTGTTGCTTAGACAAATGATAGGTTTGAAACAGAATCCTGGATATGAGAAAGTTTAGTGAATATAATGCCTTTGTGGTGAAATCTGGTAAACACACCATCTTGAGGGGGTGGCGCTGCAAAGCTTGAGAGTTCAAATCTCTCCAAAGGCACCAAATTAATTGAGGTTGTATGCAAGTGGCAAAGCAAACGGGAACATGCACCGTTGCGGAAATTGTTAGAGAAAGTATCTCTTGATAAAGTAAGCTATTGAAGGTTCGATTCCTTCATCCTCGACCAAATAAATAAAACAACATCCAAATTTTAAAGAATAATGCCTTTATATTGACGTCCTCCCCGCCCTAAACGGCGGGGATTCCTACTGCTAGACGTGCACGTCCGCACGCGAGAATGTTCTTCGCTGAGTTGATATCACGATGATGAACCGTATTGCAACTGGAGCATGTCCA
>JACCDQ010482579.1_pt1 | contig 11359 bp, 11 predicted proteins | sample 7446031 | NCBI WGS metagenome assembly JACCDQ01 (sample SAMN15323442, study PRJNA562643) | freshwater metagenome | isolation source: river surface water | place: USA:Blue River Watershed | collected 2017-08-17
GTTAACCTCTCGGGAAGTAGAGTAGAACGTAACTGGACAACTGAAAAATGGGTTTCATTTTTACAGCAAATAGCAAAAGATATTCCGTCGATTATCATCATTGCAGCCCCTGCCGAAAAAGAGCGAGCTATCCAAATTGCGGAAGCCGTTACTAATGCTGCTTATCTGGAAACGAAGAGCATTATTGAAGTCTATAGTGTCGTCAAAAAAGCAACTCTTGTGATTTCTCCAGACACCTCTATTGTGCATATTGCTGCTGCTTTTGATAAACCCTTGTTAGGTTTATATAGCAAAAATATACTCAATAACGCTAAATTTCATCCATTAAGTACGGTTTATGAAGTAGCAATGGACGAACGAATTGACTTACCCATTGCAGAAATGTCGGTAAGTTTAGTGCTAGAAAATTATCAGAAATTGAAGAAACGATTACAGTCTTTTGAGAAACTGTAAGGTTTAAATTCGATATGCCATAATATGAATACCAAAAAAATTATCCTGACCTTCGATGTAGAAGAGTTTGATGTCCCTTTAGAACAAAATCAACACATTCCGTTAGAAGAACAGATTGCCGTTTCGACTAGAGGAGTGTTGTTATTGAAAGCTCTTTTAGAAAAATATCAGGTGAAAAGTACGATTTTTTGTACTGGGCAATATGCTTTGTGTCAACCAGAACTCTTGAGAGAACTGGCAAAAACGCACGAAATTGCGTCTCATGGTATGTATCACAGTAGTTTCGATGGCAAAAAAGACCTAGCTGATTCCCGAAAAGTACTTCAAGAAATTACAGGTCAACCAGTCTTAGGCTTTAGAATGGCTCGGATGATGCCCGTTGAAAATGCCGATATTGTGGCGGCTGGCTATAGCTACAACGCTTCTTTGAACCCGACTTTTATCCCTGGGAGATATAATCACTTAGATAAACCTAAAACACCTTTTGTACAGGATAATTTATTACAAATTCCTGCTACAGTTACCCCCTTTATTCGTTTTCCCATGTTTTGGTTGAGCTTTAAAAACCTTCCTTTTGGCTTATTTAAGCACTTTTCAAAAGTGTCTATCAAGCATTATGGCTGTATTAATCTCTATTTCCATCCGTGGGAGTTTACAGATTTGTCAGCCTACAGCTATATTCCCGCTTATGTACGAAAACATTCAGACGGTGTACTGATTGCTCGTTTGGAAGCCTATATCATTTGGGCTAAAAAACAGGGTTATGAGTTTGTAACGATGGGAGAATACAGCCCCCTAACCCCCAGAGGGGGAACTGTACGACGATAAATGGGAAACAGCTTCCTGACCCAGAGGGGAATTTTAGACGACGGACAGTATTCATCATTACACATTATATACTAACCATTATTTTAATGAAACAACGGATTATTGCTAATTTACTGGATAAAAAAGTAATGTTTGGCGTTTGGGTATTGGTAGGCTTATTAACCGCCCTCAAACAATATTCATTGGGTGAAGTAAATTCTCATATCAATAATTACATTATTTTTAAAAGTAGCTTTTGGCATCTTTTAGAGGGCAAAAACTTATACCTTCATTACCCGAAAGAGTATGTTGACTTGTTTTTGTATGGCCCAGCATTTACAGTTCTTATAGCTCCATTTTCTGTTCTACCTACGATTTTTGGGGTTAGTTTATGGAATGTTTTCAATTCAGTAATATTGCTATATGCCATTTATCAACTACCGCTATTTAGTGACCGAACCAAAGCAATTATGGCTTGGATTTGCCTAAATAGCTGTATTACAGGTTTGTTGAATGTACAGTTTCATGGGGTTATTACGGCGGCTATTATGTTGTCGTATTCCAATATCAAAAAAGGGGATGATTTTTGGGGAGCATTTTGGATTGTATTGGGTACAATGACTAAAATTTATGGCGTGGTTGGTCTAGCTTTTTTCTTCTTTTCAAAAAAGAAATTGAACTTGATTTTTTGTGGAATTGCTTGGACAATTGTGCTGTTTGTGTTGCCAATGTTATTTAGTTCTCCTACTTACATTGTACAAACGTATCAAGATTGGTATGCTACATTGACGTATAAAAACGAGGTAAATACGGTATTGAGTAATCCGTATCAAGATATTTGTGTGATGGGAATGGCTAGACGAATTACGGGAGATGCGACACTTTCAAACCTCTATTTTGTGATTCCTGCCATGTTAACTTTGGGCGTATCATACCTTCGAATTCATCTTTTTCAAAACACCCGTTTTCAGCTTTTACTACTTGCTTCGGTATTGTTGATTGTCGTGTTGGCAAGTTCTGGCACAGAAGCGTCAACCTTATTGATTGGCTTTGTAGGTGTTGCTATCTGGTTTTTACAAAGCAAACGAGGAGTTATCGAACGAGTTTTATTTTTTATCACCTTATTGATTGCGAGTTTTGGTCCAACGGATGTCATTCCTCGTTTTATTCGAGATGAATACTTACGTAAATATGCTCTCATGGTACTTCCGATGTTACTAGTCTGGATAAAAATTCAGCTAGAGATTTGGGGGGACTTAGGCAAGGAGTCAGAGAGGCACGAAGGCAACGAGTTTTTGAGGCAATGAGTTGTTGAGGCAAAGGGGCAATGAGGCAAATAGTTGTTGAGGTAGAAAGGCACGAAGGTAACGAGGTGCGAGTTTCAGAGTAAAGGTACAAAAGTACGGAGGTAATAATACTGAGAGTAACTAGGGGGGAACCGCTACTTTCCTTGCCTTTCTTCCTCATTGCCTCAAAAACTCTTTGCCCCCTTGCCTATGTTCCTCTCTGCCTCAATAAAAAACAAACAATATGAACATACTTATTCACCATAATGCCCGCATTCCTGTTACGCAATATGGCGGGACAGAACGAATGATTTGGTGGTTGGGCAAATATTTACACCAGTTAGGGCATCAAGTAACTTTTTTGGTTAAAGAAGGCTCTTCCTGTCCTTTTGCGAAGGTTTTGTTTATTCAAGAAGGAAAAACACTGCGTGAACAAATACCTGCTCATATTGATGTCGTCCATTTGAATCATCGTCCGACCGAAGAAGTGGGAAAACCCTATTTGGTTACGTGGCATGGCAATTCAGATGCTCATGAAGAACTAGATCAAAATTCGGTCTTTGTTTCTCAAAACCATGCAAGTCGTTTTGGGTCAAGCATTTTTGTTCACAACGGACTCGATTTTGATGATTATGGAAAACCTGATTTTTCGGTAAAACGGAAACATACGCACTTTTTAGCCAAAGCCGCTTGGCGAGTAAAAAATGTCAAAGGAGCGATTGATATTACCAGAGAAGCGAAACAAAAATTGGTCGTGTTAGGAGGTAATCGTTTGAACCTAAAAATGGGTTTCCGTTTTACACCTGACTTACACGTTCGTTTTTATGGATTGGTTGGTGGAGAGCAAAAGACTCGTTTAATGAATGAATCTAAAGCACTGATTTTTCCTGTCTTATGGCACGAACCTTTTGGAATAGCCATTACAGAAAGTTTGTTTATGGGCTGTGCCGTTTTCGGAACACCTTATGGCTCACTACCAGAACTTGTGCCTCCTGAATTTGGTTTTTTATCGGAACATAAGCATTTGTTAGTAGAAAATCTGAAAGATATTGATCGCTTTTCTCCCAAACGTTGTCATGAATATGCAACCGATAATTTTTCTGCTATCTTGATGGCTAAAAAATATGTAGGATATTATGAGGAGGTTTTAGCAGGAAGAAAGTTGAACGCAAAAGCCCCAATCTCCTTGCAAACATATCCGAAATTCTTGCCCTTTTTGCCCTAAGAGAAGGAGGTTTAACAGGTTTTAAGCTTTAGGGTAAGCGGGTTTTAACCTGTTTAGTTATCATTCTAAAATTCAACGGGTTAAAACCCATTGCCCCTTAAACCCAATAATTTGTACTAATTTTTAACTACAACAAATAAGTAATCAGGCAATATTTATTTTAAGAATCATATACGAGTATAGTAAGCATAAGTAATTGATTAGCATTTTTTATATAACTATGTTTCCTATATGTCTATATGGTCGAAGATGTTGGGGTACTTAACAAAAGAGTTTTTACTAGATGAAAATAGCAGGATTTACCTTTGTTCGCAATGCCATAAAATTTGATTACCCTGTTGTCGAGGCAATTATGTCTATTTTACCACTCTGCGACGAAGTTGTGGTGGCTGTGGGAAATTCAGACGACGATACGCTGGGGTTAATCCAACGTATTGATTCCCCGAAAATAAAAATTATAGAAACCCTTTGGGACGATAGCCTGCGTCAGGGAGGGAGAGTGCTTGCCGCAGAAACCAACAAAGCTTTGGCCGCTATCTCTACCGATGCCGATTGGTGTTTTTATATTCAAGGAGATGAAGTTCTGCATGAACAATATATCCCTGTAGTGCGTAAAGCGATGGAGGATAATCTTGGCAATAGAGAAGTAGAAGGACTATTGTTTCATTATACCCATTTCTACGGTTCATATCGTTACGTGGGTGATTCGCACCGATGGTATCGTCGTGAGATTAGGGTATTCCGCAATACAGGAAATGTCACTTCTTATGCCGATGCTCAGGGGTTCAGAACCCTAGAAAATGAGAAGTTGAAGGTGAAACTAATAGGAGCCTATATTTACCATTATGGTTGGGTAAAGCCTCCCGAAATTCAACGTGAAAAGTTGAAAAGTTCGGCAGCTTTCTGGAGTGAAGCAGGTCACAATGTCGCTGATTTAGATACCTTTGATTATTCCGAAGTGGATTCCTTGACCTTTTTTAAAGGTACGCACCCAGCAGTAATGTTACCAAGAATAGAGCGGGTGAATTGGATGTTTGATTTTGATATTAACGAGAAAAAATTAGCCTTCAAATATCGTTTCAAAATGTGGTTCGAAAAACTAACAGGTAAGCGAATAGGAGAGTACCGAAATTATAAATTACTTTCTTGATAATTGAAAACTAGCGATTTCAAATGGCTTGTTTACCAACAAATCAATCAAGTATCTTAGTGTTAAGAAGCATCTAGGACACTATCCACATAGCTTGCTGATTAACAGAATTAAAAGTAACTATGTTTTCTTTATACGTATGTGGTTAAATAGGTTGGGGTACTTACCAATTTTTCACATAACTATGTTTTCTATGTACCTATGTGGTCACGTATATCAAGGTACTTACAATCAATTTTAGCGATGAAAAACACAGACTGGTTAGCTCTTGCACAACGCATTCAGTCGATAGCTCAAGCAGGAATTTTTTACACACAAAATCCCTACGACAAAGACCGTTACGAGGAACTATCTTCCTTGAGTGTGGAAATTTTACATAAACTAACCGACGAACCAATTGAAAAAATAGCTCCTCTTTTTACTGCCGAGCGAGATGGGTATCAAACGCCTAAAGTGGATATTCGGGCGGTTGTGTTTAACGAAGAAGGAAAACTTTTATTTGTTCGTGAAAAAGTAGATGGCTGTTGGTCTTTACCAGGAGGTTGGGCTGATGTCGGTTACAGTCCTGCGGAGGTAGCCGTAAAAGAAGTGCGGGAAGAAAGCGGCATCGACGTAAAAGCGGTTCGGTTATTAGGTGTTTTTGATAAGAAATTTCACAATCATCCTCCCGAACCTTGGTATGTTTATAAACTCTTTTTGTTGTGTGAACAAACAGGAGGGCAGCTTTCGGATACTACCTTAGAAACTTCAGAAGTAGCTTATTTTGGGCGAAATGAATTACCTCCTTTATCGCTAGTAAGAAATACCGAAAGCCAAGTGATGACGATGTTTTCTTATTTAGATAATCCAGAACAGGCAGTTTATTTTGAGTAACTATTATTCCACGGAGGTACAAACTACTCCACAGAGTAGCACCAAGAGTCACGGAGTTAAATAGAGATTTTATTTTATAGATTCTTTCCTCTGTGTGCCTCTGCGATTCTCCGTGCAACTCAGTGGTACAAAACACGGAGATTATTTTTTCTCTGTGCACCTCTGCGGTTCTTCGTGCAGCTCAGTGGTATAATACATTACAATTTTTTCAACCGCCACTTCAACACTTAATTCTTCTGTATTGATTACTAAATCAGCCTTTTGGGGAATATCAAAAGGCGAATCAATCCCCGTAAAGTGTTGAATTTGTTTTAGGGCTACTTTGGCATATAACCCTTTGGGGTCACGAATTTGGCAAGTCGATAAGGGTGTATTTACATAAATTTCAAGATATTGATTACCAAGAATCTGACGATTCAATGCCCGCATTTTCTCTAATGGAGTGATTAGGGCAACCACCACCCAATAGCCTTCTGCCAAAAAAAGCTTGGCTACCTCCGCCGTGCGACGCACATTTTCATAGCGGTCTTCTTCCGAAAAACCTAAATTATTGTTCAGTCCTGTCCGTAGCATATCGCCATCTAGCAAGATAGTTGGTTTGTTTTCAGTTTTGAGGTTTTCGACCAATTGATTGGCAATGGTGGTTTTGCCTGCTCCCGACAAACCCAAGAGCCATATACATTTGTTAGCTTGATTCATAAACACAAAAATACTATTCTTTCTTTTTCCGCAAACTTGCCAAAGCAATTAGCAAGGCACTACTTTTCATAAACAAAACAGGAAACTGTTTGATATAGGTTACTCCCTCGTTTTTGAAGTAGGCATTTATTTCGTGAACACTCAAGTTTTTTAAGGTTTCGTGCTGACTTGCCAATACTTTCACTTCGCTTCGTAATTGGATTGCTAGTTTGATTTTTTTCGTAGCTTCTTCCAACGAAATATCTCCTTTATTCGCTTTTTTGAGTGGTTCACAGAAAAAAGCTTTGCAAATATGAGGCCTCTTGACATCATATACAGTACAAAGCTGGTCGAAACAAGGGCAAGGTAATTTAAAATAGCGCTTACCGCTCTCTTCAAATGTTGTTAAGCCAAGACGCTGTGCCGTTGCTTGATCTTCTTCGTCTATTACGTGTGCTTTAGGAAAAAGCGAGCCATCACAGCATAAACCGCATTCGGTACAAATAGCGGATAAGGTTTGTTGGTTTTCCATAAATGGGGCTATTGATTGTCGAAATGTAAAACTAGCAAAATGCCCTGATAAACTACAAATGAAACCTATTTTATTAAGAAACTAAGTATTTACATTTATTGAATAGAGAGTTCCTTGATGACCGTTTGCTAAGTTTTTTGAATTTTTACTAACATTTATCATTTAAAATTTGCTTTTTTAAAAAGTAAATCTAACATTTGTACAGTTGTATATGGGATAAATCATATATGAAAAGTCTTAATCTAAATTTTAACAAAAACATTCACTACTATGGAAGAGTACATTGGTGCTATTCAAATTTTTGCGGGTAATTTCGCTCCAAGAGGCTGGGCTTTATGCGAAGGGCAATTGTTATCTATTCAGCAGAACTCAGCATTGTTTGCAATCTTAGGAACTACCTATGGAGGTAATGGAACAACTAACTTTGCTTTGCCTGATTTACGTGGACGTATGCCAATTGGCTTTGGTACAGGGCCAGGATTAACTACTAGACAACTTGGTGAAAAAAGTGGAGCAGAAGCGGTTACTCTTACTACTGCTCAAATCCCTTCTCACACCCATACGTACAATGCTTTATCAGGAAACAGAGAGCAACCGAATCCGACAGGAAACTTTTTAGGAATAGCTCCTGGTCCATTTTATGCAGAAATGAATGCTGGGGATACGCTTTTACCAATGAATCCTGCTTCAATTTCTCCTGCTGGAGGTTCACAGCCCCACAATAATATGCCTCCTTACTTGGGATTGAGCTTCATCATCTGCTTACAAGGCATTTTCCCTCCAAGATCATAGTTGGTCTTTAATTAATTTTATCACATTAAAACAAATCAACTATGTTAGAACAATTTATAGGAATTGTCAAAATATTCGCAGGAAATTTCGCTCCTGAAGGATGGGCTTTTTGTAATGGACAACTTTTGCCGATTAATGAAAACGAAGCACTATTTTCAATCATCGGTACTACGTATGGAGGCGATGGTGTTACAAACTTTGCCTTACCAAATCTAAATGGTCGTGTGCCTATTGGGACTGGTCAGTCAACTGCATTGGGACAAGCATCGGGTTCAGAAAACGTGACAGTATTGGTTAACCAATTACCCGCACATAGCCATACCTACAATGCTTTATCTGGAAATAGAGAAAAAGCTGAACCAACGAATAATTTTTTACCAGTAACTTCTGGTCCATTTTACGGGCAAACAGATCCAAGTGATCAATTATTACCGATGAATGCGAAAGTTATATCGGTGGCAGCAGGTGGTTCACAGCCCCATAATAATATGTCGCCTTATTTGGCACTTAATTATGTAATTGCTATATATGGTATTTATCCGACAAGAGATTAATGTCATTAAACATGATTAAGAAAGTCTGATTGATTAGCAAAAAAAATGTGTTAATCAATCAGACTTTTTCTTATTTTTGTACTAAATGTAGATTACATATTTAACTAGTCAAACTTTAAACAAAATAGTCATGGTGAATTTAGATAACAAAGTACAAGAAGAGAGTTCAAAAAAAGCATGGATTGCTCCTGAAATGGAAGAAGTAAATGTGAATGGTGGTAAAACGGTAATTTTATCTGAAACATTTGCAGGAAATAAGTCTTAACCTACAAAGTATTATTGACACTGTTTAAACTCCAGTTTTAAACTAAAATAGCTTAAAACTGGAGTTTTTATTTATCAGATAATCCATTTTATAAAGTAAGATTCTTTTATTATAATACATAAATTTGGGTAAGTTAAGGTTCTCACTATCTGAAATATACATCGTATATCGGTCTTCGAGATTACCTTCTTGAAGTTCTTTTAGTTGCTGTTTTTGCCAATATTCTGCAAAAGCTAAGGTTAAGGCTCCGTTGGCTTTTACTTGTAATCTTATCTGCTCTGGTAAAATTCCTTTGCACATATTCCTAAAAACACTTCTTGTATGAGGTTGAGGATTAAATAGTTCCGAAGGTAAGCTATACACCAAACTAATAAGTCGTATGTCTGCTAAAGGATATACACTTTCCATGTTGTGAGAAAGAGCGTAGTTTCCCTCAGATTCTGACCTATGACAAGTGTGTGGACGACATACATCATTTTTAATAATCTCTTTAAATGTTGGAAAAAAGGCAAAGGCACCAGGGTCTTTTATAGGTAGTGTCTTATAGTAAATCGAATTTGGATTAAGTAAGTTACGTTTGAATTGAGTTTTATGATAACTTGGTTCGTAGGTTTCATTCCACTTAGCTAAATAATACGTTAGTATCCTCTTTAACCCTCTTAATCGTTTCTCTCTTAAAAATGTAATGATTTTTTTTAAATCGAACTTTCCAAGAAAATCAAAGTAGTATAGCGTTCCATCATTTGATACGCATTCATCTCCAGGGAATCCACTCATAATAAAGCCGATATTCTGTTCTTTGGCTTTTTTAAAAAGGGTTTCTTGCCATATACAATCAGCTACAGCATATCCTCCCATAATTAAATTACTGGTTTCCAGTTGTTCATATACATCTTTATAGTGAAATTCTTCAATTTTATGATGGTTTTCCTCTATTAAAGAAGCATAGTCTATGATTTCCTTTTGTGTTTTCTGTTCGTCAATACCATTCTCTGAATAAGGACGTGTTTTATCGGATAATACAAAAGAGTAGGTATGTAAACGGTTTTTATCAATATTTCGAGAAAGCAATACGGCAATCGCCGAAGAATCTAGTCCTCCGCTTAACTGACAACCAATATTTTTATGAGTTCGTGTTCTACAGACAACAGCTTCTGTAAACCGTTTTCTTAATTCATCATAGAGAGCAGCTTCAGTTTTAAATTCAGAGATATCAATAGGATTTAGTTCCCAGTAACGTGTTTCATTAAGTGTTCCTACTATATTTAAACAGATATAATGAGCTGGTTTTAAACGTTTGATAGCTTCAAAAAAAGTATCTTCAAAAGTGGGCGAAAAGCTTTTAAGTTCACGGGCAATATAGAGCTTGTCTAGCTCAAAGGTGATAAAATCAACGGCTTTAATTCCTGTGATACTGGTTGAAAAAAGTAAGATATTAGCATCTTTATAATAAAACAAAGGTTTAATCCCCAAATGATCTTTAGCCATAAATAGCTTTTCTTCTTGCTTATCCCAGATAACAAAGGAAAAATCTCCTAACAAATGTTCCACACAAGTTTCTTGAAATTGACTGTAAGCCGCTAACAAATATTCGTGGTCAGAGGCATTGCTAGGGTCGTTTAACGATAGCTTGTTAGCTAGTGCCTCCCGATTATCCAGTCGGCAAGTGGCTGCTAGTACATAGCGTTCATTTTGGCAAATAAGGGGTGTGTTGATGGATTCGGGCGTATTGTGTAGGAGTTTATTACAGATAAAAACACTTTCGGTTTGGTAAATACCTGTGCCATCGCCTTTAAAAAAAGACATATTTTGTTGCATCTTCTCCGCAACTTCTTGTATATCAATAGTTTTGTTTAGAACAATACAGCCGAAAAATTGAGACATGGTTACAATGATTTATAGTTAATTGTACCTCAGAGATTCACAGAGAACCGTAGCGTTTCACAGAGAAAAAGGAAAAAAAACTTTGTGTAACTCCGTGACTCTTTGTGTCTCTCCGTGGAATAGTATTTTGTACCTCAGAGTTTCACAGAGGAAAAGAAAAAATCTTTGTGAACCTCTGTGACTCTTTGTGAACCTCTGTGGAATAATTCTAAAACTTTTTTATTTACAGTATAGTGCTTTTAATTTCCTAACAAAAGTACTTATTTTGTATTACAAACACATACTGAAAACGCATGCCATTTACCTATCTAGCCTACGGAATACCCGTAATTTCCTCTATTGAATTACCTGCTCTATTTGGTACAACAGATACCAATGGGCTAACTCCTATTATTGTGGAAGTGGGTTCTGTTGCTCCAACACTGCGAGACACACCTTTAGAGCAAAAGCCCTTTACGATGTTTAATGAGCAGGAGTTTCGTTACGAAATACCCGAGGTCGCTCGTTATTATGTTAGCGAGGGTACTCAAATAGTCATAGAACCTTTAGGCGAAAATTGGGATGAGATTCTTCTGTATGTCTATTGTAATTGCTTGGCAGCGGCACTTTTTCAACGAAATTTAATTCCTTTCCATGTATCGGGTGTATTTATTCGAGCGAAAGAAGTACTGCTGTTTGCAGCTCCTTCTCGGACTGGAAAATCTACTACGGCCTTAATGTTGCAACATAAAGGCTATGCACCTTTTACGGATGATACTGCTTTGTTAACCATCAAAGAGGGCAAGGCATACGCTCAGGCTTCCTATCCGATGATGCGTCTTTGGCAAAATACCATCGAACAACAAAGCTTATTGCAGGAA
>JACCDQ010066455.1_pt1 | contig 11358 bp, 11 predicted proteins | sample 7446031 | NCBI WGS metagenome assembly JACCDQ01 (sample SAMN15323442, study PRJNA562643) | freshwater metagenome | isolation source: river surface water | place: USA:Blue River Watershed | collected 2017-08-17
GATTGCAGGGCGGCCAACACTTTGTCCTGGGTCGATTGAAAAACGATCATGTCGGGTCTTTCTGGGCGCAAGGGGTTTGTTGCAACATTGTCCCTGTTTTGTGTCTCGATTTTGTGGCGTGCAATCGTCAACCTTTGAGGGTTTGTTCCAGCACGTGCAGCTGCTGGTTCAACTCGCTCAAGGTCTGGCGTTCGGCGGCAATTTTGCGCACGGCATGCAGCACCGTGGTGTGGTCTCGGCCACCGAACAGCTCTCCGATTTCGGGCAAGCTTTTTTGGGTGAGTTCTTTGGCCAGGAACATTGCGATCTGCCGTGGCCGGGCAATGTTGGCCGGCCGTTTTTTGGAGTACATGTCCGCGACCTTGATTTTGTAAAAATCGGCCACGGTTTTCTGGATGTTTTCTACGCTGATTTGCCGGTTCTGGATGGACAGCAAGTCCTTCAGGGCATCGCGCGCCAGTTGAATCGACACCTCGCGCTGGTTGAACCGCGAATAGGCCAAAATCTTGCGCAGTGCGCCTTCGAGTTCGCGCACGTTCGAGCGCACGTTCTTGGCAACGAAGAAGGCCACGTCCTCGGGCATGGACGAGCCCTCGGCTTCGGCCTTGTTGATCAAAATGGCCACCCGCATTTCCAGCTCGGGCGGCTCGATGGCCACGGTCAGGCCCGAATCGAAACGCGACACCAGGCGTTCGTGTATGTCGGCCAGCCCCTTGGGGTAGGTATCGCTGGTCATGACGATGTGGCTTTTCTTGGCCAGCAGCGCTTCAAAGGCGTTGAAAAATTCCTCTTGCGTGCGCTCTTTGTTGGCGAAAAATTGCACGTCGTCGATCAGCAACAAGTCGAGCGAGTGGTAGCGTTCCTTGAATTCGTCGAAAGTTTTGCGCTGGTAGGCCTTGACCACATCGGTCACGAACTGTTCGGCGTGGATGTACAGCGCTTTGGCCTGCGGCTTGTCGGCCAGCAACTGGTTGCCAATGGCATGCATCAAGTGGGTTTTGCCCAGGCCAACCCCCCCGTAAATGAACAACGGGTTGTACAGCTGGCCGGGGCTGCCTGCCACGTGCATCGCGGCGGCACGCGCCATGCGGTTGGCCGAACCTTCCACCAGCGTGGCAAAGGTGAGCGCGGTGTTGAGCCGGTGGCGGCGGTCGTCGGCCTTGGGCTCGGGGGCGGCTTGCACTTCGGGCAGTTCCGCAAACACCGGGTCTTGCGATGCCCGTGACGGAAAACTGGGTTTGGCCGGGGCTTCACGCGGTGCCAATGCCAGCTCCAACGTCACGGCCTGTCCCGCCTGGGCCGAAAGCAGGGCACTGATTTTGCCCGCGTACTGGGCGCGGATCCAGTCCATTTTGAACCGGTTGGCCACCGCCAGGGTCACCTTGTCGCCGGTTTCGGACACCTTGGCTGTCAGGGGGCGGATCCAGGTGTTGAACTGCTGTTCCGGCATGTCCTGCGCCAATTGCTCCACGCAGCTCTCCCACAAGTCGGGGGTGGCAGACGGCGTGGGTTCGGAGGGCATGGGCATGATGGCAATCGGGCAGCGCCTTGTGGACAGGTGGTTCACAGGCAACCCGTTATTGTAGGGCTGAGCCAGAGTTATCCACATACTGGTTTTTCCGACTGGACGATCTTATTTGGGGTTCCTTGGTTGAGAAATTTGTAGAAGCGGCCGAAATTTGCAATAATCATGGGTTTCGCTAAAACGTTTAACACTTTTGGCGGCGTGCCTTTGGGTGCGCAGGCCTTACGGATCCATCATGAAACGCACCTACCAGCCTTCCAAAATCAAACGCGCCCGTACCCACGGTTTCCTGGTTCGCATGAAAACCCGCGGTGGCCGTGCGGTGCTCAACGCGCGCCGTGCCAAAGGCCGCAAGCGCCTGGGTCTCTGATCTGCTTGGGGCGCACCGGCGCTGACGGGTGGGTCTGTCCAACGATGCAAGCCCTGTGCAGCTGAGCCCCTTGGCGGCCGTGCAGCGCATACGCCACAAGGCACAGTTCGATGCTGTGCTCAAAGTGCCTCCCTGCGTCAAAACCCCTCACTTTGCTCTGCACGTGGTTGAGCGTGCAAACGCCCCTGAAGGCCTGTTTCCAGAGGAAGCGGCTTGGCTGGGTGTGATGTTGCCCAAGCGTTGGGCCAAGCACGCGGTCACGCGCAACACCTTGCGTCGGCAAATTTATGCGGTGGGTCGCGAAACCATGCCCCCATTGCCCCATGCCGCTTTGGTGGTGCGTTTGCGCTGTGGATTTTCCCGGCAGCAGTTCGTCAGCGCCACGTCCGAGGCGCTCAAACGCGCGGCTCGCTCCGAACTGATGCACTTGTTGGGTGCAGGGTTGCGGGCGCGCCGTTCTGGGGGTGGTCATGCGTGACTGGCCCCGACGCGCGCTGGTGGGTGTGGTACGTGGCTACCGCCTGTTTCTCAGTCCATGGCTGGGTTCCTCTTGCCGGTTCTACCCCACTTGCTCTGTGTATGCGCTGGAGGCGCTGGACAGGCACGGGGCTGCGCACGGCAGCTACCTCACGTTGCGGCGTTTGGCCCGCTGTCATCCTTGGTGCGAAGGGGGCTGCGACCCCGTTCCCACGCACCGTTCATCTTGGCTCGCCTCTTGGGTGCGCCAACCGTCTGATCCTTCAAACAAGAAGCCGTCATGAGTGAGATTCGCCGTTCCATTCTCTGGGTGATATTTGGTTTCTCGATGGTCCTGATCTGGGATCAGTGGCAGGTTTACAACGGCAAAGCGCCCACGTTTTTCCCGTCGGCCGCTCAAAGCGCTTCCGCTGCGAAGGTCGCTTCAGCGCCCGAGGCGCCCGTCGCTGCGGCACAGCCGGCCCAACCGGGCGATGTGCCTGCAGGGGCGGCCTCGACCGCCCCACGCGAGAAAATCGCTGTCACCACGGACGTGTTGCAACTGACGTTTGACACCGAAGGCGGTTCCTTGGTGGGGGCCGACATGCTCAAGCACGCTGCGGTCACGGGTTTGGACAAGGGTGAGCCGTTTGTGCCATTGACCTTGCTCACCCAAGGGGCCGATCACACCTATGTGGCGCAGACCGGCTTGATCGGTGGCAGTTTCCCCAGCCACAAAACCCCGATGCGTTGGGTCAGTGGAGACAAGGCGTTGGCGGACGGGCAAAATGCCCTGGTCATCCGTTTCGAATCCGATCCGGTCGATGGCGTGGTGCTGGCCAAAACGTACACCCTCAAACGCGGTGCTTACGATGTGGCGGTCAAACACGAAGTGATCAACCGCAGCGCGGCGGCAGTGAAGCCCCAGTTGTATTTGCAACTGGTGCGCGATGGCAGCAAAGCCAGCAGCGAGACGCCGTTTTACTCCACCTTCACCGGGCCAGCGGTTTACAGCTCGGCTGCCAAATTCGAAAAGGTGGAATTTGCAGACATCGACAAGAACAAACTCACCTTTCAAAAGTCGTCCACCGATGGCTACGTGGCCATGGTGCAGCACTACTTTGCTTCGGCCTGGTTGCTGGGCGACGGCATGGAGCGTGAGAATTTTGTGCGCAAGGTGGACAACAACCTCTATGCAGTCGGCATGATTTCGGCCGTCCCAGCGGTGGAGCCGGGGCAGACGCAGGCGGTGGAGGCGCGGCTGTTCATTGGCCCCCAGGCTGAAAAGACCCTGGAGGTGTTGACGCCGGGGCTGGAGCTGGTCAAAGACTACGGTTGGGTCACCATTCTGGCCAAGCCGTTGTACTGGTTGCTGGAAAAAATCCATTCCTTTGTGAACAACTGGGGCTGGGCCATTGTGTTGCTGGTGGTGTTGATCAAGGCGGCGTTTTACTGGTTGAACGCGAGCGCCTACCGCAGCATGGCCAAGATGAAAGCCATCAATCCCCGCATCCAGGAAATGCGCGAACGCCTGAAGAGCAACCCGCAGCAGATGCAGATGGAGATGATGAAGATCTACCGTGAGGAAAAGGTCAACCCCCTGGGTGGCTGTTTCCCGATCATGATCCAGATCCCAGTCTTCATCGCCTTGTATTGGGTGTTGCTGGCCAGCGTCGAAATGCGCAACGCGCCCTGGGCGGTTTGGATCACCGATCTTTCGACGCCAGACCCTTATTACATCCTGCCTTTCGTGATGGCATTGACCACGGTGGTGCAGACGGCACTGAACCCACTGCCACCCGACCCCATGCAGGCCAAGCTGATGTGGTTCATGCCGCTGGCTTTCAGTGTGATGTTCTTCTTTTTCCCATCGGGGCTGGTGATGTACTGGATCACCAACAACGTGTTGACGATTGCGCAGCAGGCCTTCATCAACCACCGCATGGGCGTGCCCTTGAAGTTCAACCTGCCGAGCTTCAAATAAGCCTTGCTGCCCCGCCACCAAGACCCGATTGCAGCCATTGCCACGGCCCCAGGTCGGGGCGGCGTTGGAATCGTGCGTGTATCGGGGCGTGGTTTGGCCGGCTGGGTGCGTGGATTGCTGGGACGGGAGTTGCGCCCGCGCGAGGCCACGTACCTGCCCTTTTGCGATGCGCAGGGCGCGGCCATCGACCACGGCTTGGCGTTGTTTTTTCCGGCGCCCCATTCTTACACCGGTGAAGATGTGCTGGAGTTGCAAGCCCACGGTGGTCCGGTGGTGCTGCAATTGTTGCTGGCGCGCTGTCTGGCATCTGGCTTGGAGCCGCAAGGTGCATTGGCGGCGGCTGCTCTGCCTGGGTTGCGTCTGGCCCAGCCGGGGGAGTTCACCGAGCGGGCTTTTTTGAACGGCAAATTGGACTTGGCACAGGCCGAAGCCATAGCCGATTTGATCGATGCCAGCACCGAAGCGGCCGCCCGCAGTGCCTCTCGGTCGTTGTCGGGCGACTTCTCAAGGGAAATCGGTGTGCTGCGCGAAGCACTGGTCCATTTGCGCATGCTGGTCGAAGCAACACTGGATTTTCCGGAAGAGGAAATCGATTTTTTGCAAAAGGCCGATGCCCGCGGGCAATTGCAGCGCTTGCAAATGCAACTGGCTGCGGTACAGCAGCGCACGCGGCAGGGGGCGTTGTTGCGTGAAGGCATCAAGGTGGTGATTGCGGGCCAGCCCAACGCGGGCAAAAGTTCTTTGCTCAATGCCTTGGCAGGGGCGGAATTGGCCATCGTGACGCCGATTGCTGGTACCACACGCGACGTGGTGCAGCAGACGATCCAGATAGAAGGTGTTCCGATACACGTGATTGACACCGCCGGTTTGCGTGAGGCCGAACACACCGCGGATGAGGTGGAACGCATAGGCATACAGCGGGCATGGGGGCAGATCGAAAATGCCGATGTGGTGTTGTTTCTGCACGATTTGACACGATTGGGGCAGGCCGCCTACGCCGCTGCCGATGCCGAAATTGCGCGGGTGCTGCAAGACACCTGTGGCCGCACCGTGCCGGTGCTGGATGTGTTCAACAAAGCCGATGCGGTCACAACACCGCCTCACGGCGAACTGTTTTTGTCGGCAAAAACAGGGGCGGGCTTGGCCGATTTGAGGCAGCAATTGCTGGCCTTGGCCGGTTGGCAGGGTGGGGGTGATGGGCTGTACATTGCTCGCGAACGCCATTTGCAGGCGTTGCTGCGCGTGGGCGAGCACCTGGCGTTGGCCGATGAGCATTTGGACCAACACGCCCAGGCTTTGGATTTGTTGGCCGAAGAATTGCGTTTGGCCCAAAACGCGTTGAACGAAATCACCGGCGCCTTCAGCTCGGATGACTTGTTGGGCGTGATCTTCAGCTCGTTCTGTATTGGCAAATAGCGACCGTGGTCGGGGGGCTCAATCCTCGTCGCCGCTGCCCAGATCGCTCAGCGTTTTGCGTATCACGTCGCCGGAAAAGCCGCGCGAGGCCAAAAAACGCATGTGTTTTGCGCGTTCTTGCGCGCTGGTGGCCGGAGCCCCGAACTTTTTTTGCCACACGGCCCGTGCGCGTTCTGCTTCGGTGGCGTGCAAGGTGGCTGCGGCTTCGTCGATCACGTGATCGGGCAGCCCTTTGTGTTGCAGTTCTTGCAGCACCCGCCGTCCGCCCAGTTTGTGCGCGCGTCGGTGCAGCACACTGTCCGCCACACGGGCCTCGTCGATGAAGCCTTTGGCTTGAAGGGCGTCCAACGTTGCAGACAATTCGCCCGGTTCTGTTTCGTGTGCCTGCAGTTTGCGCTCCAGCTCCGCCCGCGAATGTTCGCGTGTGGCCAGCAAGCGCAAGGCCCGGGCCTTCAAAGAGGGCCCGGGGATGCTGCTGCCCGGCGTGTTGTCGGGCGTGTTGTTCATGCAGCGGTTTCTTCTTCGGTGTCTGTCGTGGATTTGACGTGGCTGGGGTCGAAGGCGGGCAGTTGCGGGACGTTCAATGCCTGGCGCACCTTGTTTTCGATTTCGTGGGCCAGTTGCGGGTTTTCACGCAAAAATTCGCGGGCGTTGTCGCGGCCCTGGCCGATTTTTTCCCCTTTGTAGGCGTACCAGGCTCCGGATTTTTCCACTGCTTTGTGCAGCACGCCCAGGTCGATGATTTCGCCCTCGCGGCTGATGCCTTCGCCGAACAAAATATCGAATTCGGCGGTTTTGAACGGCGGGGAAACCTTGTTTTTCACCACCTTGATTTTGGTTTCGTTGCCAATCACATCATCGCCCTTTTTGATGGAGCCGGTGCGTCGGATGTCCAGGCGAACCGAGGCGTAGAACTTCAGTGCGTTGCCGCCCGTGGTGGTTTCGGGTGAGCCGAACATCACACCGATCTTCATGCGGATCTGGTTGATGAAAATGACCATGCAATTGGTTTTTTTGATGGTGGCCGTGAGTTTGCGCAGGGCCTGGCTCATCAGGCGGGCTTGCAGGCCGGGCAGGCTGTCGCCCATGTCACCTTCAATTTCTGCCTTTGGGGTGAGTGCCGCCACCGAGTCCACCACGATCAGGTCGACCGCGCCGGACCGCACCAAGCTGTCCACAATTTCGAGTGCCTGTTCGCCGGTGTCGGGTTGCGAAATCAGCATGTCCTGCAGGTTGACCCCGAGTTTTTGGGCGTATTGCACATCGAGCGCGTGTTCGGCGTCGACGAAGGCACAAGTGCCGCCTTGTTTTTGCATTTCCGCAATGACCTGGAGGGTCAGGGTGGTTTTGCCGGAAGATTCCGGGCCGTAGATTTCGATGACGCGACCGCGTGGAAGCCCCCCCACGCCCAAGGCAACGTCCAGCCCCAAAGAGCCGGTTGAGACGACTTGGATGTCTTCAATCACTTCGCCTTCGCCCAAGCGCATGATGGTGCCTTTCCCGAATTGCTTTTCAATTTGGGCCAGTGCGGCTTGCAGGGCTTTGGCTTTCTCGGTGTCGGCGACTTTGGGTGCGGTGCTCATGAAATTTCCTTAAAAAACATAGGGTTGAAGACCCAACCTCCCCGGTTGCTGTGTGCAGTGGTTGGTACCTGGGCTGCAGTTTAAGCCCGAATAACTTCAAAAAATCAAAATAAATAGTCAGTTTGCATTACCATTCGAGGCTGTGTACTTGCCTTCAAACGTCCCCGAAATCAGCGCACCTCCGGCATCGACAGACGCTTGGCGGCTGACCCATTTGGGTCGCTTGTTGGGCCATGCCTTGCGTCGCTTTGATGCCCGGGTCATGGAATTGATGGCGCACGAAGTGGGGGTGCCGTTGGCGTTGTCCAACCTGGCGGCGCGTGGGCAGGTGGGTGCGGCCCACATCCACATCACGCGCCATTTGCCCTTGACCGGCGCCCGTTTGACGACATTGGCCGAAAGCGCCGGGATGACCAAGCAAGCCATGGGTGATTTGGTGGATCAATGTGTGGCTTGGGGGTTGGTGCATCGCGAGGCCGATCCCTTGGATGCGCGGGCCCGACGCATCGTGTTCACGGCCACCGGGTTGGCGTGGCTGGATGCATTTCGCCTGGCGGTGGAGCAGGCCGAGCGCGAATTCAAGGCTGAAGTGGGCACCGAGGTGGCCACGGTGGTGTCCCTGGGCCTGGAGGCCTATGTGCAGGGGTATTGATCGGCGACCCGCGAGGCTACGGGCAAACACCAAGGCGATCTGGCAAGTCTGATGCCGCACCGCGCCTAAAATGGCAGATAAATCACCCACAAAGGAGACCCCATGCGCATCTTGATTGCGGAAGACGACCAAGTGCTGGCCGATGGCCTGATGCGCACCTTGAGGGCGGCTGGTGCGGCGGTGGACCACGTTGCCAGTGGAAGCGAAGCCGACGCGGCTTTGATGACGAACAACGAGTTTGATCTCCTGATCCTGGACTTGGGCTTGCCCAAAATGCACGGGTTGGAGGTGCTCAAGCGTTTGCGCGGGCGCGGGTCCAGCTTGCCGGTCTTGATTCTGACGGCCGCGGACAGTGTGGAAGACCGCGTGAAAGGCCTGGACTTGGGCGCCGACGACTACATGGCCAAGCCCTTTGCCTTGCAGGAAATGGAAGCGCGTGTGCGTGCCCTCACGCGGCGTGGCATGGGGGGCGCCAGCAGCCAGATCAAGCACGGCCCTCTGGTGTACGACCAAGCAGGTCGGGTGGCGTCGATCGACGGCAAAATGGTCGAGTTGTCGGCCCGCGAATTGGGTTTGCTGGAGGTGCTGTTGCAGCGTGCAGGGCGCCTGGTCAGCAAAGACCAGTTGGTAGAGCGCTTGTGCGAGTGGGGCGAAGAGGTGAGCAACAACGCCATTGAGGTGTACATCCACCGTTTGCGCAAAAAGATCGAAAAAGGTCCGATCCGCATCGCAACCGTGCGTGGCTTGGGCTACTGCCTTGAAAAAATCCCGGGCTGACGCCTTGCCGTTAGCCTCGGCCGCAGTCGCTGCGCCTGCGGCCGCGTTGCCCGGTGCCAACACCCCCGACGAGCGCTATGGCTCGATGTCCTTCGGGTTGTTTCAGCGCGAACAGCGCAGCCTGTTTGGTGAGATTCTGGACTGGATGCTCACGCCCCTGTTGCTGCTGTGGCCGCTCAGCCTGGCGTTGACTTGGTTTGTTGCGCAAGGCATTGCGAGCAAGCCGTTTGATCGGGCGCTGGAGTTCAACCTGCAGGCCCTGACCCAGTTTGTGGTGCTCAAGGGGAATCAACCCCAGTTCAACCTGACGGCGCAGGCGCGCGACCTGCTGCGCGCCGACGACACCGATCTGATTTTCTACCAAGTGCGCGACACCCACGGTCGGCTGGTCAGCGGCGAATCAGAATTTCCAACGCCCGATCCCGAGCACAACCTGCCCCCAGGTGAGGTGCGTTTGCGTGACGACGTGGTGCGTGGTGAGGATGTTCGGGTGGCCTACACCTGGATCGCCCGGGGCGACAACCGCGAGACCTTGGTGTTGATGCAGGTCGCGGAAACCCGAGGCAAGCGGTCGCGGCTGGCCACAGAAATCATCAAGGGTGTGATGGTGCCGCAGTTTGTGATATTGCCTTTGGCGGTGTTGCTGGTGTGGCTGGCCTTGGTGCGCGGGATACGCCCTTTGAGTGATTTGGAACAGCGCATTCGTGCCCGCAAACCGGACGACTTGAGCCCGATTGACGAGCATTTTGTGCCCCAGGAGGTGGCGCCGCTGGTGTCGTCCATCAATGATTTGCTGGACCGGCTGAAAACGTCCTTGGGAACTCAAAAGCGGTTCTTGGCCGATGCGGCCCACCAACTCAAGACGCCGCTGGCGGGGTTGCGCATGCAGGCAGAAATGGCCCAAATGGCGTCACAACCCGAAGAGGTGCACCGTTCGTTGCAGCAAATAGCCAAGTCCAGCGTGCGCGCCACCCACACGGTGAATCAGTTGCTGGCTTTGGCCCGTGCCGAAACCACCGGCCGTACCCTGCCCAGCTCCCCCATCGACCTGGCCGATTTGGTGACCGAAGTGGTGGAAGATTCGGTCCCGCGGGCGTTGGAAAAACACATCGACTTGGGTTACGAAGGCCCGTTGGAAGTGCCGCCGGAATGCGTGATGGACGGCAACCCGACCTTGTTGCGCGAATTGGTGCGTAATTTGGTGGACAACGCCATCAATTACACGCCCAGCGGAGGGGTGGTGACCGCACGCGTCTTGTTGGACAAGTTCAGTGGCGTGCAGGTGTTGCAGGTGGAGGACAATGGTCCAGGCATTCCAGAAGCTGAAAGATCGCTGGTTTTGGAGCCATTTTACCGTTCGTTAGGAACCAATGTGGATGGTTCTGGTTTGGGGTTGGCGATTGTTAATGAGATTGCCCAACAGCACGGTGCTGATTTGCTGTTGGAGGACACCTACCCGCAGCGCGCCCATGGGCGCGGCTTGCGGGTGTCCTTGAAGTTCGGCAGCCCCCCTGCCAAAGTGGGGTGAAGGGGCCGAAGCCGATCAGGGTGCGGGCTGGTAAACGTTGAGTTTGAGCTTTTCCCGCTCAATCACACGCGCCACGGCGGGCAGTGCCGCAAAAGCCTGAGCCAGTTTCCAAGTGGCTGGGAATTCGTTCGGGTCAATGCCTGCAAAGCCGCCCCAACGCAAAAAAGTCAGTGCGTAAGCATCCAGCGCACCGGGTTGTTCGCCTGTCAGCCAAGGGGCTGCTTTTTGGGCCAAGGCCTCAATTTCAGCCAACATTTTCCGGTAGACACCCACTGCGTAGGCCTTCACAGCGGCTTGGGCGTCGGCGTTGTCGGTGAACTTCCCCGGCATGAAAAAGTGGGTGAACGTGGGGTGCACCGTGTTGTTCATCCAGGTCAAAGTTTCCAACAGTTTGGAGCGTGCCAGCCCAGCTTTGGGCAACAGGTGGGCGTCGGGCAGGGTTTGGTCCAGGTGCAGCACAATGGCCACAATCTGCGTGATCACGGTGCCGCTGTCCACCAGGACCGGCACCTGGCCGCGCGGGTTCAAGGCGAGGTACTCGGCACTTTGTTGTTCGCCTTTGTGCAGCTTGATACCGACCGGCTCAAACGCCACCCCTGCCATTTCAAGCAGGGTGTGGGGCACAAAAGAGCAGGCACCAGGTGCGTAGTACAGTTTTAGGCTCATGAAAATGTCTCCTTCGGTTGCAGTCAGAACCCGCAATGATAAATCGTCAGTCTGCTGATGGTTTTTTTCGTGGTTTTGGAGCGGTGGCACCCTGCTATGTCCCCGTCTTGCGCACCGTTGTTTTGCGCGCGGCGGCTTTTTTCGCTGGGGCCTTTTTCGCCGCCGCCGCCGTCTTGCGCGGCGGGTACTTGCTTTCGCGCGGTTCGAATTCGAAGCCGACCTTGCCCGCACCGGCATCCCAGGCCAGGAAAGCCTTGAAGGCGCGGCGGGTCTTGTTCGAGACGAATTTGTCCAGCAGGTCGGTTTTGCCTGTGCTCAACAGTTTTTGCATCTGTTCGGGCGCGATTTCTTGCTGCAGGATGGTGGTGCCGCTCTTGAAGTCGCAACTCGGTGTGGGTTGC
>JACCDQ011119665.1_pt1 | contig 11355 bp, 14 predicted proteins | sample 7446031 | NCBI WGS metagenome assembly JACCDQ01 (sample SAMN15323442, study PRJNA562643) | freshwater metagenome | isolation source: river surface water | place: USA:Blue River Watershed | collected 2017-08-17
AAACCACAACTATCGGCAAGCTGGCAAACTGGCTGACCGAAGGCGAGTGGTCGGTATTTATCGGTGCGGCAGATACCTTTAGGGCTGCTGCCGTTGATCAGATTGCCACCTGGGCTGAGAGAGCCGGCGCTCAGCTGATTAGACCCAAGCAAGAGGGTCAGGACCCTGCTTCGGTGGCATTTGAGTCGGTCGAGGCTGCGATTAAGGCCGATGCCGACATCGTCATAATTGACACCGCTGGGCGGCTTCAAAACAAAATCGACCTCATGGGCGAACTTGAAAAAATTCGCCGGGTGATTGAGAAGCAGGCCCAAATTTCTGAGGTTCTTTTGGTTCTCGACGCCACTACCGGTCAAAATGGGCTGGCCCAGGCCAAGGCCTTTGCCGAAGTAGCCAAAGTTACCGGCGTAGTGCTCACCAAACTTGATGGCACCGCCAAAGGTGGCATTGTCTTCTCAATCCAGCGCGAGCTTGGCATACCAGTGAAACTGGTCGGGGTTGGCGAGGGTATTAATGATTTTGCCTTCTTCGATGCCGGCGAATTTGCACGCGGACTAGTTAGTTAGGAAAAGCCCGTATGTTCGGAAATCTCTCAGATCGCTTGATCGATACTTTCAAGAACCTTCGCAGCAAGGGAAAGCTAAGCCCGGCTGACATCGATGCCACCCTGCGTGAAATTCGCCGCGCACTGCTCGAGGCTGACGTAGCTCTAGACGTAGTCAAGGCCTTCACCGGTTCGGTTCGCGAGCGTGCGCTAGGCGACGAGGTTTCTAAAGCACTAAACCCGGCTCAGCAGGTAGTTCAAATTGTGAACGAAGAGTTGGTGCAAATTCTTGGTGGCGAGCAAAAGAAGCTCACTTTTGCTAAGAACCCACCGACTGTCATCATGCTGGCCGGTCTACAGGGTGCCGGTAAAACCACGCTTGCCGGAAAGCTGGCTAAGTGGTTGAAGGACCAGGGGCAAACCCCAATTTTGGTTGCAGCCGACCTTCAGCGCCCGAATGCCGTAAATCAGCTCCAAGTTGTTGGCGAGCGTGTCGATGTTCCGGTATTTGCACCTGAGCCAGGCAACGGAGTAGGTAATCCGGTAAAGGTTGCCCAAGACTCAATCAAGCACGCCAAGCAAAAGATGTTCAGCGTGGTGATTGTCGACACAGCCGGTCGCCTGGGTGTTGACGAAGAACTGATGCAGCAGGCATCAGACATCCGTGCGGCCGTTGACCCAGATGAAGTTCTGTTTGTCGTGGACTCAATGTTGGGCCAGGATGCAGTGAACGTTGCCAAGGCTTTCGACGAGGGTGTTGGAATCACCGGCGTTGTTTTGACCAAGCTTGACGGTGATGCCCGCGGTGGTGCTGCGCTATCGGTTGCCTCAGTTACCGGCAAACCGATTATTTTTGCGTCGAATGGCGAGGGCATTGATGCCTTTGAGCCGTTCTACCCAGACCGCATGGCCAGCCGAATTCTGGACATGGGTGACGTTCTTACCCTGATTGAGCAAACTCAGAAAACCTTTGATGAGGCCGAAGCGCGGGCCATGGCTGAAAAGCTGGCCAAAGATGCTTTCACACTTGAAGATTTCATGGAGCAAATGCAGCAGCTGCGCAAAATGGGCTCACTCAAGAGCATGCTGGCAATGATGCCGGGTGCAGGTCAGATGCGTCAGCAACTTGATAACTTCGATGAACGAGAAATCGACCGTACCGAGGCAATCATCAGATCGATGACACCTGCAGAACGTCGCCAGCCAAAGATCTTGAATGGTTCTCGCCGCGCCCGTATTGCCAAGGGTTCTGGCATGACCGTGACTGATGTTAATTCTCTGGTCAACCGGTTTGAACAGGCAGCCAAGATGATGAAGACGGTGGCCAAGGGAGGTGTGCCACAGATGCCGGGTATGCCGCAGATGCCAGGCATGGGCTCGTTTGGTGGCGGGAAGTCAAAGTCAAAGGACAAGAAAAAAGGTTCAAAGTCTGGAAACCCAGCCAAGCGCGCGGCTGAGGAGGCGGCGCGTCTGGCGGGCAATAAACCTGGTTCAGATGCAACGGGTTCTGCCGGTTCTGCATTTGGATTGGGAAACTAGCCCGAGAAACTAGCGCCAGAGGCGAATTTCTGGCAGAATAGAGCGGTTGTCGCCGTTTGACCCTCTAACCAAACGATTACGACAACCCCTAGAGCTTTTTCACCGAGTGTGCCCCCACGCTCACGGTTGAACGTTCGCACCATTACGAAAATCAGGAGCAATCGTGGCTGTAAAAATCCGCTTGAAGCGCATGGGTAAAATCCGCGCGCCGCACTACCGCATCGTTGTAGCAGACTCACGCACCAAGCGTGACGGTCGTGCCATCGAAGAAATTGGTCGTTACATTCCGACCGAGAACCCATCACTTATCGAGGTCAACTCTGAGCGTGCTCAGTACTGGCTAAGCGTTGGCGCACAGCCAACTGAGCAGGTAGCAGTGCTACTAAAGCTCACCGGTGACCTACAGGCTTCACAGGGCGACAAGTCAGCAAAGAACACCGTTCAGACCAAGGCTCCAAAGGCTGAGTTCATCGTTGACGGTGCCAAGAAGACCGTTCTTCGCCCAAAGGCTGAGATCAAGGTTGCACCAGTTGAGGAAGCAGCTCCAGCAGCTGAGGCCGCAGCTGAGGACGTAATCGCAGAGGCTGCTGACGCAGCTGAAGAAGCAGTCCAGTCAATCGAAGATGCAGTTGCAGACGCAGCAGACGAGGCCGTTGAGGCTCCTGCTGCTGAAGAAGCTGCTGTAAACGAAGAGGCTTAATAAGTGCTAGCCGCTGCGCTCGAACACCTAGTCAAAGGCATCGTTGACAATCCAGACGATGCAACCGTGACTGCACGATCAACCTCGCGAGGAGACTTGCTTGAGGTTCACGTGCACCCAGATGATCTGGGTCGTGTGATCGGGCGCAACGGCCGCACCGCCAAAGCGCTCCGCACGCTAGTGAACGCCCTAGCCGACGGTAAAAAAGTCCGCGTAGACGTGGTGGACACAGATTTCTAGCAAGACTACGCTCCGAGTTGGCCGTTTGGTCAAGGCCCACGGCCTAAAGGGAGCGTTCAAACTCGAACTATATACAGACAGCCCAGATGTGCGTTTTGCTCCAGGTGCTGTGCTGAAACTTCAGGTACCTGACTCCTCCCCATGGTTCGGTAAAACCGTAACCGTAAAAGAGTTGCGCTACTACAACCAAGCACCGGTCCTATTCCTAAATGAGGCCGAAGACCGCACCGCTGCTGAGACTCTGATCAAGGCAATCCTGCTGGTTGATGCCGATGTAGAGGTTCTACCTGAAGAGCCAGATGCCTGGTACGACCACCAACTGATTGGCCTTAAGGTCATCAGAGATGGTGCACTGATCGGTCAGGTAATCCGTGTTGATCACCTGCCAGCCCAGGACTGCCTGGCAATCAAGACCGAGGCCGGTGAGGTTCTTCTACCTTTCATCAAGGCCTTCGTGCCGACCGTGGATGTAAAAGCCGGTGAAGTGGTTGTAACTCCTCCTGGCGGACTCTTCGAAGAGCTTTCAGAGGCCTAAAAATGCGCATCGATGCCGTCACGATTTTTCCTGACTACTTCAATGCACTGGATCTTTCACTGCTGGGTAAGGCCCGTGAAAAGAATTTGATTGAATTCACTGCACATGACCTGCGCGACTATACCCATGACAAGCACCGCACTGTTGACGACAGCCCCTACGGTGGCGGAGCCGGAATGCTAATGAAGCCCGAGCCTTGGGGTGAGGCACTCAATGCGATTCTTCCGGCCGATGGCGACTGCACCGTAATTTTTACCTCCCCTGCGGGAGAGCAGTTTAAGCAGGCCACCGCTTATGAGCTGGCAAACGAAAAGCAGATTGTTTTTGCCTGCGGACGCTACGAAGGCATTGACCAACGTGTCGTTGACTACGCCGCTACAAAAGCCAAAGTTCGACTGATTAGCTTGGGCGACTACGTGTTGAACGGTGGTGAGGTTGCTGCGATAGCAATGACTGAAGCCATAGTCCGCCTGATTCCTGGCGTGATTGGAAATGCCGAGAGCCTGATTGAGGAATCTCACTCTGACGGTCTTTTGGAATACCCGAGTTACACCAAGCCCGCGTCTTGGCGAGGTTTTGACGTGCCTGAGGTTTTGACCAGCGGAAATCACGCGGCAATTGCCGCGTGGCGACGCGAACAACAAATCGAACGTACGCGCCGGGTGCGGCCAGACCTGCTGGATAAATAACCCCTACCTTTGCTTGTTCGCCGGGTTCAGGCTAAACTAGAGAAGTTGTTTGCCACATGATGCTCTGCCGCAGGGGAGTTTGGCTAAAAGGACAACAAATCGAAACCTAACCCGTTGTTGACCTGCGTGCAGTAACAGAGAGTGATTCATAATGCACATTCTTGATTCAGTAGACGCAGCGTCGCTACGTTCAGACATCCCAGCTTTCCGTGTTGGTGACACCGTCAAGGTTCACGTAAACATCATCGAAGGTAACCGCAGCCGTGTCCAGGTTTTCCAGGGCATCGTTATCCGCCGCTCAGGCGAGTCAGTTCGCGAGACCTTCACCGTTCGTAAAGTTTCTTTCCAGGTTGGTGTAGAGCGTACTTTCCCAGTGCACTCACCAGTACTTGAGAAGATCGAAGTTGTAACCCGCGGTGACGTTCGCCGTGCGAAGCTTTACTTCTTGCGCGACCTTCGCGGTAAGAAGGCAAAGATTGCTGAAAAGCGCGACAACATCTAATACGCTCTACGTATGACAGACCTCGGGCAGTTTGAAAGCCCGCAAAGAAAAGCACCACGCAACTTCTATCAATCGAAATTGAAGCGGTTCCGGAAGAACGTTTTCGTCTCCTTCCTGATCGATTTGGTCGTGATTGTTGGGTTTGCGTTGGTGCTTTCTTTGTTAATCAAGACATTCCTAATTCGTTCGTTTTTCATTCCTTCGGGCTCAATGCTCGAGACCCTGCAGATCGATGACCGAATCATCGTGAATGAATTAGTTCCCGATCTGATTCCGCTTCAGCGCGGAGATGTGGTCGTGTTCAAGGACCCAGGTGGCTGGCTTGGGTCTCCCATTGAAGTTGAAAAAGATCCGGTTGCTTCGGGCATCGAATGGTTCCTATCAGCGTTTGGCTTGACCGCGCCTGATAGCAGTCAACACTTGGTAAAGCGGGTCATCGGATTGCCTGGTGACCACGTGGTTTGCTGTGACGTTGATGGAAAACTCACAGTCAATGGGGTTGCAATTGATGAAACCTACATAGCCCCAGGTTCTGAACCTTCGCTGATTGACTTTGACGTAGTTGTTCCAGAGGGCTCGGTCTGGGTCATGGGTGATAACCGCGATAACAGCCAGGATTCTCGCTTCCACGGTGACCTACCGAGCAAGGGTTTTGTCTCTAAAGACTTCGTCGTAGGTCGCGCTTTTGTGGTCAGCTGGCCATTTGAAAACTGGCAATACTTGGATAATTTTCCAGATGTCTTCAAAGACGTTCCCAACCCTTAGTCGAGAACAAGAACTGTGGGCCAGTGGTTCGCGGTTTGTAATCGGCATGGATGAAGTTGGTCGCGGCGCCATAGCCGGACCAGTTGCAGTTGGCGTCGCGCTGATCGACCGTTCAGACCCCCGTGCAAGCACGCCGTGGCCTGAGCAGCTGTGCGATTCGAAACTAATCAGTGAAAAGATTCGGAATCAAATTGTGGGTCCAGTAACCGAATGGGTGGTCGGATCAGCTGTTGGTATGGTTTCCGCGGCAGAAATTGATTCACACGGAATCATCGCGGCCTTGGCAAAGGCCGGCGCAATGGCTCTGGATGATCTACTTGCCGATGCACACCTTCGTGCTCAAATTGTTCAAGACGGCGCCACGATCATCCTTGATGGCTCGCATAACTGGTTGGGAGCTATGGCCAGTGGAATACCAGTCTTGGTGCAAACTAAAGCCGACCGAGACTGTGTTTCAGTCGCAGCAGCATCGGTGATTTCAAAGGTTCAACGAGACAATTTCATGATTCGGCTGGCCAATGAGACACCGGGATACCTTTTCGAAGGCCACAAGGGATATGCCTCGGGGGCTCACATTGACGCAATTCGCACACTCGGCCCCTCGGTGCATCATAGGCACACCTGGTTGACAAAGATTTTGGCTGATGGGCAGCTAGAGGGCATTGGTGAATAGACTTTAGGTATGGAAGAAAACGAGTTTGAGGACTACGACCGCGAAGCTGAATTGGCTTTGTATCGGGAGTATCGCGACATCGTTGGAACCTTCAAGTACGTAATCGAGACTGAGCGCCGCTTTTATTTGGCCAACGAGGTTGATTTGCAACGTGTTGATGCTGGAACCGATTTCTACTTTGAGTTGAACATGAAAGACGTTTGGGTCTGGGATATTTACCGCTCGGATCGTTTCGTTAAGAGTGTTCGTGTGCTCACCTTCAAAGACGTGAACGTTGAAGAGCTCACGGGCGCAGCATTTGATTTGCCTAAAGAACTTGCGGTCGGAGAGTAAATCCACAGCCTAGATTTGGGCACCCTTTTACACAGATGGTCACTGCGGTGACCATCTTTTATTTAACCGGGGCAGTCTGTTTGGGTGAATCAAAAACAACTCTTGGGTAGATACGGCGAAGACCGCGCCTCGCAATTTCTCACCGACCGCGGTTACGAAATAGTAGATCGCAATTGGCGAGGCGCCAGCGGTGAAATAGATCTGGTGGCTCTAGAAAAGGGGCGATACGTTTTTGTCGAGGTCAAGACCAGAAATGGCTCGGGTTTCGGGCATCCTTTTGAGGCAATCACTCCGCTCAAAGTTTCGCGCATGCGCAAACTAGTTGCCGAATGGTGCCGAGACCACGAGGTTTCTGGTGTCAAGGTAAGGCTTGATGCAATAGCGGTGCTGGTCAATCAGGGCAAAGTCGCAATCGAACACCTAAAGCAGGTGTTCTGATGCCAGTTGCAAAAACTTTTGCCATCAGTTTGCTCGGTTTAGCCGGCACCCTGGTTGAAATTGAAGCTGAAATTTCAAGTAATCTGCCCTCGTTTGTGTTGGTCGGTTTGCCCGATGCTTCGCTGAGCGAGGCCAAAGATAGAGTCCGCTCGGCCATCCAGAACAGTGGCCTAGAAATGCCTGTGCGTCGAGTCACGGTCAATCTTTCGCCAGCCTCAGTGCCCAAGTATGGCGCAAGTTTTGACCTAGCCATCGCGATGGCTATTTTGGCTGCAAACCTAAAGGTGTCTATAAATCCGGGGCAAATTTTCTTAGGTGAGCTTGGCCTGGATGGCTTGATTCGTGGTGTTCGAGGAGTGTTGCCGGCGCTGCTGGCGGCTAAGGCAGCCGGTTGCACCCGAGCCTTTGTTCCCCAGGTGAACTTTGCTGAGGCCAGCCTTATCGATGGCATTGAGGTAACCGGTGTCGAGCACCTGAGGCAGGTTGCTGCTATCCATGGAGCTGAGGTTCGTACAGACGATGTTTCTTTGGCGCAAACCTTTGAGGTGCAGCCCATGGTGGAGTCTATGCATGAAAGTGGTGTGGATATTTCAGATGTGGTCGGTCAGGATTCTGCTGTCGAGGCTCTGACCGTGGCGGCCGCTGGAGGTCACCACATGCTCATGGTTGGGCCACCCGGTGCTGGTAAAACCATGCTGGCCGAGCGCCTACCAACTTTGTTGCCCGATCTAGAGCTTGAGGCTGCATTAGAGACCACAGCGGTTCATTCAATTTCAGCAGCAACCCCTGAAGTTCGTGCTACTAGCTTGATCCGGCGGCCACCATTCGAGTCGCCTCATCACAGCGCCTCGGTGGCTTCACTGGTCGGAGGAGGTGTCGGACTTCCTCGGCCTGGTTTGATTTCTTTGGCAAACCACGGCGTCCTTTTTCTGGATGAGGCACCTGAATTTATGCTTCCGGTGCTCGAGGCATTGCGGCAACCACTTGAGTCCGGCGAGGTAATGATCAATCGCTCTGCCGGCACGGCTAGGTTCCCGGCTCGTTTTCAATTGGTCATGGCGGCTAACCCATGCCCTTGCGGTCGAGGCTTCGGTAAGGGCGCGCAGTGCACCTGCAGCTATCTCCAAAAGCACCGATACGCATCCAAACTTTCAAGTCCGCTGCTGGACCGTATCGACATTCGCCTCCCGCTTTTGCCAGTTAGTTCGGCAGAGATAGCGCTTCATCGAGATTCGGCCATTCCTCGCGAAAGTTCTGCCGAACTGCGGGCCAAGGTTTCACAGGCTCGAGCGGCAGCTGAATCAAGGCTTATCGGCACACCTTGGAAACTAAACGCGCAGGTGCCTGGGCCTTACCTCAGGAGGCAACTAAAACTAGGACGGGCAGTCACTAAAGAACTCGACCGTGCTCTTGAGCGGGGTTCGCTGAGCATGCGAGGTTACGACCGTTGCGTGCGTTTGGCTTGGACCATTGCCGACCTGGCCGGCAACCATTCACCAACCGTCGAAAACATCTGCGAAGCCTTGATCCTACGTGGCGGCGATAATCCGTTGGAAGCTGCCTGATGGCCACCGATACAACCTTGCGGATGAACCCCAAAGAGGTCGATTTAGCCCTTGGCGCGATGGCTACGGACCACTCGGCCAATTTTGACATCTTTGCTCGAGCCGCGTGGAGCATAATTTGCGAGCCGGGGGATGGTTTCGCTGGTTGTCTGGTGTCTATTCTTGGGCCGGTCAGGGCTCTTGAATTACTGATTGCGGGACTCGAATCCAACTCCGTTGAGCGCAGTTTGAATCAGGTGGGGTTCTCGCTGGATACACTGCCGGGCTTTGAAAACGGTCAAAAATACCTGAATGACGCTCGTGCGAGATGGAGTCAAAGACTTAGCTCCCAGGCTGTTTTTAGAGCTCTTGAATACATTCGCTCGGTCGGAGGGAGCCTCTTGGTTCCGGATGAGGGGGTATGGGCAAACGGTCTTGCTGACCTCGGAAGTTTTGCCCCTTTTGCGCTCTGGGTTAGAGGTCGCACCGACGTGCTCGGTTCAAACCTCAGTTTGGCAATAGTTGGATCCAGGGGAGTGACCGAATACGGTCGCAGGGTTACTGCCGAACTCACTTACACCGCAAGTCAGCTGGGTGCAGTAATCGTATCGGGAGGGGCTCTTGGGGTTGACGCTGTTGCCCATCAAACTGCGCTTGCGTCGGAGCCAGGGACCATCGCCGTGCTAGCTGGAGGGGTAGACCGGTTGTATCCAAGTGCAAACCGCCTTCTGTTGGAGCGGATTTGCTCAGAGGGTGCGGTCGTTGGCGAATTACCTCCAGGTTCGGCTCCGAGCAAGTGGCGCTTTTTGCAGAGAAATCGGTTGATTGCTGCGCTTGGGCACGCCACCTTGGTTACCGAGGCCAACTGGAGATCTGGCGCCCTCAGCACAGCCCGCCACGCCGTGGCGCTAAACCGCACGGTGGGTGCGGTGCCGGGGCCAATTTACTCTCCCAAGTCAGCGGGGTGCAATCAACTTATTGAGGCTGGGCAGGCATCACTGGTGAGTGGAACGGCCAGTCTAAGGGACCTACTCCCTCTCAGTGGAGCCTTTGAAGTGGATCAGCCGATAGCGGGTCTTGGAGCGATTGAAACGCGGGTCCTTGATGCAATTGGGTTCGGCCAAGAATCCCTTGAAATTATTTGCCGAGAGGCAGGCCTCACTCGCAACGAAGCGAAATTTGGTTTAGCTCAACTTGAATTAGCCGGACTCGTTGAGCGCCGCGGTTCTGATTGGCGTCAAGTGCAAACTAACCTTTGATTGTGAACGAAGCCTTTGTGCAGACCCTGGATAAATTTGAAACCCATTTGGGTTCAGGTCGGGGGCGCTCGCCGAACACCATGCGGGCTTACCTGTCCGACATATCTGAACTTTTAGCTTTCGGTGAGGCTCGGGGCCTAAACCGCCCCGCTGACTTAGACCTCGAACTCATCCGAGATTTCCTTTGGCACCTAAATCAGCGCGGTCTCAGTAAGACCACCTTGGCCAGGAAGAGCGCAGCCATCAGGTCGTTCACATCGTGGTTGCACCAGGCGGGTATCTCAAACTCGGACCCTGGTCAGCGGCTGCGATCTCCGAAGGCTTCGCGGTCTCTTCCAACAGTGGTTTCGCGCGAGAGCCTCGAAATGATTTTTGAATACCTGAGGCCGCTGGCGGTAATCGATAACCCTCAGGGGTTGAGGGACCTACTAGTTATCGAAATGCTTTATGCCACTGGTGCTCGTGTGAGCGAGTTGGTTGGTTTGAACCTGGAGGATGTTGACTACGACCGAAGGCTTCTAAGAGTGACCGGTAAAGGGTCCAAGCAGCGAATGGTTCCCTACGGCCTGCCGGCAGCGGAAGCCCTTGACATGTGGATTCGCGCTGGTCGAGGACAGTTGGCAAATGAGTCCAGCGCCACAGCGCTGCTGCTAAATTCAAGAGGCCGCCGGCTTGGGGTCAGACAGGTTTACGCCTTGGTGGCAAAACTACTCGAAGGTACTCCAACCGGATCTGCGGGCCCACATTCATTGAGGCACAGTGCAGCAACTCACCTTCTTGATGGGGGAGCTGACCTTCGGGCGGTGCAAGAATTCCTCGGACACTCAAGCCTGGGAACCACACAGATTTATACCCATGTATCTGTAGAACGACTCAAGGACAGTTACAAAAACGCTCACCCTCGGGCCTGATTTCAGTCATCGGTAGGTAGCAATCTGCTGGGATTCAGGCCGCCAATTAAAGCCAGTGGCGACAGATACCAATCGTTTTTTCGAAGAGAGAAATGCAGGCATCGAACGTCTTGACAGTGTTGCCGATAAGAAGGTTTGGCATCGCACACCCATCCGATTGGATCTTGCCTTCTCACTAAATCTCCGACTTTTAGATCGGTGCAGAGCGGTTCAAACTCGGTAATTTCTCCGCCAGGATGGCTGAGAGTCAAAAGTGGGCGGTCAACGACCACGCCGACAAATCTAACTTGACCATCCGCCGGTGCTAATACGGTCTGGTTTAACGAGACCCGATAGTCCACTCCTCGGTGGCCAGCGGAGTATTCGCTATTTGGTTGGCGGTAGTGATTGATCAATTGCAATCCTTTGCCAGTAACGGTACTGGTTCCTGTGTCGCTATCCTCGAACGGCAAGGACCACTCTGGGCCTTCGCCTCGAGCTATGCCATACGGAATTACGCTGCCAAGCAGCAGGGAAAGCGCGAAGGTGACCCATCTCATGTTTCCACTTTGAGGCTTTGCCTCTCTTGCCCAATAAATCACTGCTAAATGGTGGATAACTCGGCCCCTCGACTGCTAGAATTATCGAAGCGGCAGGCTCACGACAATCCTCATTATTTTGAAGGTTGTTTACGCTTGCCGACT
>JACCDQ011774791.1_pt1 | contig 11354 bp, 9 predicted proteins | sample 7446031 | NCBI WGS metagenome assembly JACCDQ01 (sample SAMN15323442, study PRJNA562643) | freshwater metagenome | isolation source: river surface water | place: USA:Blue River Watershed | collected 2017-08-17
GCCCGTGACCAGGAAGGACAACCTGGGTGCCCGTCACAGCGAGGACGGCGAGCTGCACCCGGGCGAGGCGGTCGAGGAGAAGATCTCGCTGTCCGAGCGCTTCGGGCTCTGGGTCAGCTTCTATCCCTTCAGCCAGGACGAGTACCTGAGCGTGGTCTGGCAATGGCTGTCGTCCTACGGCGTACCGGACTCCGAATTCGATGCAGCCAGGCCGCAGGCGCTGGTCTGGGCACTCGAGCGCGGCTCGCGCAGCGGCCGCGTGGCCTACCAGTTCGCGCGCCACTACGCCGGCGAGCGGGCCGAGGCCGGCAGCGCCAGCCAGGCCGGAGGCCAGCCATGAGCGGGCTGCTGGTGGCCGACGGCGACCGGCCGCGCCAGGGCGGTGCCGATCGTCCCGTCACCGAGGTCGCGGTCGGGGTGCTGATCGACGCCCAGGGCCGCTTCCTGCTCACGACCCGCCCGCCCGGCAAGGTCTACGCCGGCTACTGGGAGTTCCCGGGCGGCAAGCTCGAGGCCGACGAGAGCGTCGAGCAGGCGCTGCGGCGCGAGCTGCAGGAGGAGATCGGTATCACCATAGGTCAGGCCCATCCCTGGCACGAGAAGCTGGTCGACTACCCGCACGCGCTGGTGCGGCTGAACTTCTGCAAGGTCCATGACTGGAGCGGCGAGCTGCAGATGCACGAGGGCCAGCAGTTCTGCTGGCAGACGCTGCCGGTCAGCGTCGAGCCGGTATTGCCCGGCACGCTGCCGGTGCTGGAATGGCTGCGGCAGGAGGCCGGTCAGGCCCGCTGACAGCTGCAGTCAGTGGCGCCAGGAGTCCACGGGCGCTGCCGGCTCCAGCGGCGGCGTGCTCGGGACGCGGAATTCCTCGCTGGCCCAGGCGCCCAGGTCGACGTGCTTGCAGCGCTGGCAGCAGAACGGGCGATAGGGGTTGTCGGGGGCGTAGCGGCTCGGGCCGCCGCAGGCGGGGCACTTGACGGTCCGGGCCTCGAAAGCGGCCGCTGGTGGAGTGGATGTTTCGCTCATGCCGGAGTCCTTCAGGCGCAGAGTGTGATTTCGAGCGGCACGTCGCAGCCTGCTGGTTGCAGTCGCCCGTCTTCGTCGCGCCGCATCAGCCGGACCGAGAACAGCAGGCGGTTGCCGCTGATCTCGGGCACCAGACCCGGTGCCGGATCCAGCCTGAGTCGCAGCAGCTGGTAGCCTCGGCCCTGCGGCAGGCCCTGCTGGAATTGCCCGCCGAGCGCGATGACTTTCTGCGGCATGCCGCTGTCGCGCAGCAGTTTCATCAGCATGGTCAGCGCCGAGCGCAGCGCGGCGAATTCGGCCGACCATTGCGCGAGATCGCGCTGGCGTGATTCGGGCGAGCGGTGCAGCCACTCGTGGTAGCTGGGCAGATCGAACTCGCAGGTGCCGCCTGGAATGCCCATGCGGTTGCGGACCGTCATCAACCAGTCGTTCTCGGCCAGGCCATGCCCGAGCCGGCCGGTGTCGGCGTTGAGTGCATCGAAGCAGGCGTCGAGCTGCGCGATGAATTCATCGAGCGCCTGCTGCGAGATCGCCGGATTGCCACGATAGCCATTGAGCACCTGCTTGTGGCGTTCGATATCCTTCATGATCTCAGACTTGAGATCGGAGCGCGAGCCCACCTCCATGAGTTCGAACAGCGTCTGGATCGCATAGTGGTGGTCAACGGCATGCGCTCGTGCCGACAGTTCGCCGAGCCGGCGCAGCAGATGCTCCAGCCGCAGGTAGGTGCGGATGCGTTCGTTGAAGGGGTACTCGTAGAGGATCACGTGGCGCTGTCGTATTTCGGACTCAACAGATCATCATAGCCCGAATCGCTCGCGCAGCTCGCTCCAGCGCTGGCCGACCTGGGCTTCGAGTTCTACGAGCGTCACGCCGTCGTTGACTATCACGCAGTCGGCGATCGCAAGCCGCTGTTCGCGGGCGGCCTGCGCCGCCAGCACGGCCTCGACCTGCGCCCGTGCCCAGCCGTTGCGCGCCATCACGCGCCGGATCTGGGTTTCGGGGGCGCAGTCGACGACCCAGACCAGATCGCAGCGCTCGCGCCAGGCCGGCGATTCCGCCAGCAGCGGCAGGTCCAGCACGGCCACGCCCCGCGCTGTACCCGCTATGCGGCGATCGATCTCGGCCCTGACCAGCGGGTGGACGATGGCCTCGAGCCTGGCCTTGGCGCCCGGATCGGAGAAGACCAGCGCGCGCATGCGGTCGCGGTCCATGGCGCCGTCAGGTGTGACGAAGTCAGCGCCGAAGGCGGCGCGCACCGCCTCGATGGCGCTGCCGCCAGGTCCCGTGCTGGCGCGCGAGATGGCATCGGCATCGATCAGTTCGGCGCCGAGTTGGCCCAGCATCGCGGCGACCGTGCTCTTGCCGCTGCCTATGCCGCCGGTCAGTCCCAGCCGGACGCAGTTGAATGGGGTCATGGTTTGATCCAGTGCAGGAAGTCCTCGGGTCCGAACAGCAGCGCCCAGAGTCCCCCCATGACGAGGAAGGGACCGAACGGCACGTAGCGGCCTTCACGCAGCTGGCCGGCAAACTTGAGCAAGAGGCCGACCACCGCGCCGCTGACCGATGCCAGCAGCACGATCGGCATCAGCGCCTGCCAGCCGAACCAGGCGCCCAGCGCTGCCAGCAGCTTGAAGTCGCCGTTGCCCATGCCGTCCTCGTGCCGGATCAGCGCATAGCCGCGGTTGATCAGCCAGAGCGAGAGATAGCCGGCCACTGTGCCCCAGAGCGAAGCGGACAGGTCGGCGCGGGTCCAGCCCAGCGCAGCGGCGATCAGCCCGGCCCAGGTCAGTGGCAGCGTGATGTCGTCGGGCAGCAGCGTGGTGTCCCAGTCGATGCAGGCCAGCGCGATCAGGGCCGCAGCCAGGCCGCAGCCAGCCAGACCGGCGATGCCGTTGCCGTGACGGAGCACGACCCAGGCGAACAGCACTCCGGTCAGCGCTTCGACCGCAGGATAGCGCCAGCCTATGGGCGAGTGACAGCTGGCACAGCGGCCGCGCAGCAGGATGAAGCTCAGCAAGGGGATGTTCTGGTACCAGCGGATCGGCGTCCCGCAGGCTGGGCAGCGCGAACGCGGCAGCGCCAGCCCCAGCGTTTCCTCGGGTGCCAGCTCCTGGCCCCTGAGTTCGGCACATTCGCGATTCCAGCGCTGTTCCAGCATCAGGGGCAGGCGGTGGATCACCACATTCAGGAAGCTGCCAGCCAGCAAGCCGATCAGCCCGGCCAGCCACCAGTCCCAGATTCCAGTTAGGAGGTCAAACAATCGGCTCACCTTTGGGATAACATCTCTAGCATAGGTCGGTGTGATCGCTCTCGGGCTGCGCATTGCGGCAGCCAGCCGGCGGCGGGTGTCTGGCGACTGTAACGCAGCTGACAGCGACTCGTGTGAGCATGATGGAGGCAGGTGTCGGATGGAAACAGGCTGGGGTGACGCGACAACGGGCCAGCGCCTGGCGGTGACCGCCAAGGCGCAGCCTCCCTGCGCGCCCAGCGGTTCGGCAGTGAGCCAGCGCTGGTTGTCGTCCCTGTTCGTCCTGCTGGTGGCGCTGGCGATTGCTGCGGCCGCCGGCGTGGCGCTGTCCATCGGCTTGCTGACGTTCACGATGGCCGTCCTGCTGTCAGCCTGCGCCGCCTTCATGGCGCTTGTTGCCGCACTGCTGGGCTGGCTGTCGGAGCGGGGACTCCGGCAGGACTGCCTGGCCTTGCAGGAAGCGCTCGAGGCCAGCGAACGCCAGGCCGAGACGCAGCGGGTGCGGCGGGCCTGGCTTTTGCAGCTGACGGCCAGCCTGCAGCAAGCCGGCCATCCCGCCGAGCTGGCGCAGCGGCTGCTGTCCGGCCTGGCGCGCGGCCTGGTGATGCAGCAGGGCCTGTGCTGCTACTGGGATGAGAATGGGCAATTGCTGCGCGCGGCTGCGCGCTACGGCGGGGAGGGTGCCGACGCCGAAGATGTGCTGACACGCCAGCCCCTGCTGGCGCCGCTGCTGCTCGAGGTGGCGCGCTCACGGCGCGAGATCGTCATCGCCAGCCCGGGTGCGACCTATCTGCGCCTGACTTCCGGTCTGGGTGACGCCGAACCCGCGGAGCTGCTCGTGCTGCCGCTCGAGTACCGGGGCCGACTGGTCGCTCTGCTGGAGCTGGCCGCATTGCAGCCGGTCAGCGGCGAGGCGCGCGCGCTGCTGGCCGAGGTCGTGCCGATGTTCGCCATCTGCCTCGAACTCCTGTCACGAACCGACGGCAGCCAGAACTCGTCGCCAGCGGCTGCCGGGGTGGCTGCGGCATCCGAGGGGGTGGCATGAAGCTGAGCCGGCTCAATTTCAGCGCGGTCGTGCTCTGCCTGGTGCTGGCCCTGCTCGATGGCATGGGCTTCCTGTTCGTCAATCACCTCACGGGCCTCAGGCAGGTCGCCAACGAGCGGCAGTTCGTGGCCAACCAGCAGAGCGAGCGCTTCCTCGACGGGGTGAGCTACCTGAGCAACCAGGTGCGTGCCTACGTGGTGACGGGCAATTCACGTTACGAGCGGAACTACCGGGATGAAACCAGGCAGGGGCAGCGGGCCGTCCAGGCGCTCAAGGCACTGGAGGGCATGGGCCTGTTGCCGGGCGAGCAGGTTCTGGTCGACCTGGCACGCGAGCGCGCCGGCATCCTGGCGCAGATCGAGTCCATGGCGATCGAAGTGCGCCGTGACGGCAATCCGTCGGCTGCGACCGATCTGGTGTTCGGGCCTGCCTACGACGAAGCCTTGACGGACATCCAGCAGCCGGTGCGGCGCTTCCGGCGTCAGTTGGAGTCCAGGCTGGAAATCGAGCTGCGCCAGGCCGAGCGGCACCTGCAGCAGGCGCGCTATGCCCAGTTCGGACTGATCCTGCTCAACGCATTGCTGATGACGGCGATGCTGGGCTACTACTACCGACGGCGCGTCATCCGGCCGCTGTCCGAGATGAACGAGCAGGTCCAGGCGATGAAGGCTGGTCGGCCGTTCCGGCATCTGGCCAGCGAAGCCGAGCCGACCGAAGTCGGAGCACTGGCACGCTCCCTGTCCGAGTACAGCGCGACCCGCGAGCAGGTGGCACAGGACCAGTGGGTCAAGTCCCAGCAGGCGCGCATCGCCACCTTGTTGCAGGCCTGCGGCAGCTTCAGCGAGCTGGCCCAGCGTTTCCTGTCCGAGGTCTGCCCCCTGCTGCAGGTCGGACATGCCCTGTTCTATGTGCTCGACCCCGAGCACCGCCAGTTGCGCCTGATCGGCCAGTTCGCCCATTCCGAGCGCAAGGGCCTGGCGCAGCGCTTCGAGATCGGTGAGGGGCTGGTCGGCCAGTGCGCGCTCGAACGGGCGACGATCCAGATCACGCGCCCACCGGCTGACTACCTCCGCATCGCCAGCAGCCTGGGCGAGACGCCGCCGGCGGCCATCATCGCGTTGCCCGTGCTCAGCGGTGGCCAGGTGCTCGCCGTGGTCGAACTGGCGGCGCTGAAGGTGTTCTGCGGCCGCGAGGAAAGCCTGCTCGAGGGCCTGCTGCCCATGCTCGCGATGGCGCTCGAGATACTCGAGCGCAACGTCAGGACGCAGCGCCTGCTCGAGTCCACCCAGGAACAGGCGCAGGAACTGGCGCGGCAGAAGGAGGAAATCGAATCCCACCGCCGTTCCATCACGGTGCTGCTCGACGAGCAGAACGCGATCTTCGAGTCGGTCACGAGCGGGATCGCCGTGCTGCGGACCGGCAAGGTCGTCAAGAGCAACCCCCAGCTCAGTCGCCTGCTCGGCCTGTCGTCAGAGGAGTTGCTGGGCCTGAGCATGTTGCACTGGTTTGCCGATCCCCGCACGCATGAAAGCCTGGCCAGCAGCGCCGAGCAGATCGCCAGGGGCGAATCCGTGCGGATCGATGCCCCCGTGCAGCGTCATGACGGCAGCCAGGTCTGGCTCAGGCTCAACGGCCATGCGATCGACCCGGCGGATCTCGCGCAGGGCGTGGTCTGGACGCTGGACGATGTGTCCGAGGAACGCCGGGTCGCGGACGAGATGCGCCGCGCGCGCGAGATGGCCGAGGATGCCGCCCGCACCAAGAGCAGCTTCCTGGCCAACATGAGCCACGAGATCCGCACCCCGATGAACGCGATCATCGGCATGGCGCACCTGCTGCACAAGTCGGGCCTGAATGAGCGGCAGCAGGACTATCTCGGCAAGATCGAGCGTTCGAGCCAGCACCTGCTCGGCATCATCAACGACATCCTGGACTTCTCCAAGATCGAGGCGGGCAAGCTGTCGATCGAGTCGACCGACTTCGAGCTCGATGCGGTGCTCGAGAACGTCGCCAACCTGGTCGGAGAAAAAGCCAGCAGCAAGGGGCTCGAACTGGTGTTCGAGCTGGCCCCCGACCTGCCGCGCTCGCTGATCGGCGACCCCTTGCGCCTGGGGCAGATCCTGGTCAACTACTGCAACAACGCGGTCAAGTTCACCGAGCATGGCGAGATCCGGGTGCGGGTCTCCAGGCGCGAGGAAGACGAGCATCAGGTCCTGCTGCATTTCGCCGTCCAGGACAGCGGGATCGGACTGAGCCAGGAGCAGCTCGGGCGCCTGTTCCAGAGCTTCAGCCAGGCCGACAGCTCGACTTCGCGCCGCTACGGCGGCACAGGTCTCGGGCTGGCGATCTCCAAGAGCCTGGCCCAGCTGATGGGCGGGCAGGTCGGCGCCGAGTCCGAGCTCGGCGTGGGGTCGACCTTCTGGTTCACCGCCCGGGTCGGCAAGGCGGAGCTGCCGCAGCGGGTGCTGCTGCCCAGGGTGGACTTGCGCGGTTGCCGCGTCCTGGTGATCGACGACAACGAATACGCCCGCATCGCGCTGACCGACATGCTGGCGGCGATGAGCTTTCACGTGGCAGCAGTCACCAGCGCAGCGCAAGGGGTGGAGGCGGTGCAACGTGCAGCAGCCGAGGGCCAGCCATTCCAGGTCGTCCTGACCGACTGGCAGATGCCCGGGATGGACGGGCTGGAGGCCGGGCGCCGTATCCTGCAGCTGGGCTTGCAGCCAGCGCCGCAACTGGTCATGGTGACCGCCTACGGGCGCGAAGAGGTGATCCAGCAGGCCGATGCGACGGGCTTCGCCGCCGTCCTGACCAAGCCGGCCAATCCCTCGCAATTGTTCGATACCGTGATGCGGGTGCTGGGCGAGCAGCCCGAGGCCTACGGAGCCGTGGCCAGCCGCACGACCGCCGAGCCGGAACTGGCCGCCATCGCCGGCGCCAGGCTGCTGCTGGTGGAAGACAACGAACTCAACCAGGAAGTGGCGGTCGACCTGCTGCAGGATGCCGGCTTTGTCGTCGAGGTCGCCAACAACGGCCGCGAGGCGGTCGACAAGTTGCAGCAGCAGCCGGCAGGCCGCTACGACGCCGTGCTGATGGACATGCAGATGCCGGTACTCGACGGCCTGGCCGCCACCGCCGAGATCCGCGCCTTGCCGCAGTTCAGCCATCTGCCCATCATCGCCATGACCGCCAATGCCATGCAGGGCGATCGCGAGCGCTGCCTGGAAGGCGGCATGAATGACTATGTCGCCAAGCCGATAGCACCCGAGCAACTCTGGCGGGCATTGCTGCGCTGGATTCCGGTACGAGCCAGTCCTGGCCAGCCCGGGGCCCAGGTCGGGCCAGGACTGGCGACAGCACAGGCCGGCGCTGCCGGAGCGCACGGCCTGCCCGCCGACATCGAGGGAATCGATGTCGGCCTGGGTCTGGGCCGCGCCGCAGGGAAGAAGCTGCTCTATCGCAGCCTGCTGCAGAGGTTCGTCGAGCTCGAGCAGGATGCCCTCAAGCAGGTCCGGCATGCACTCGAGGCTGGCGATGCCGTCACGGCCGAGCGCGTCGCGCACACGCTCAAGAGCACTGCGGGCAGCATAGGCGCGACAGCGCTGCAGGCGGCAGCCGAACCGCTCGAGCGCGCACTGCACGAGCAGGCGTCGCTGGCCGTGATCGAACCGCTGCTGGCCAGTTGTTCGGCTCTGCTGGAGCCGCTGGCAGCCGCGCTGGCGCAATGGCTGGATGCCACGCAGGAAAGCGCTGGCCCAGCCGGCCTGGCAGCGGCCGATGCGCAGCAGCTGCAACCCCTGCTGCAGAGATTGATCCAGCTGCTGGGCGACTCGGATTCGGCGGCCGAGCAGGTCTGGCGGGACGAGGGCGAGCGGCTCAGGCCGCTGCTGGCCGAGCGCTGGACCCGCGTCGACGCTGCGCTGCGTGGTTTCGATTTCGATGGGGCGCTGCAGACACTGCGCGGGGCGGCTCACGCCATCGGGGAGGCTGCATGAACTGGCGTCGAGAGCTTGGCTTGCGCTGGCTGCTGCAGCATGTCCAGCTCTATCTGCTGCTGGCTGCCGGTCTGGCCATGCTGGCAGGCAGCCTGACGGCCCTGGCTTACCGGGGAGCGGACGAGAAGGGCGTGCGTCATGTGCTCGATGTGATGGCCCAGCGCCACGCCGTCCAGATTTCGCACGAGAGCCTGCGCGGCAGGGCCATGGGCGCCGTGGCCATGCTCGGCGTCAACGAGCCCGTTCTCAAGCAGCTGGTGCAAGGGCAGCTCCAGCCCGATGCACCCCAGGTGATCGGGCGCCTGCTTCCGGTGTGGTGGGCGCTGGAGGCCGATGCCATCTTCGTGCTGGATGCCAATGGCCGTGTGGTGGCGGATGTCTCGAGCCGGCCCGACAGGACCGGACAGGAGTGGCTGGACAAACCCTTCTGGCAACAGGCTTTCGCGGGCCGCGAGACTGCGTATCCGACGATCGAAGGGGATGAGCTGCAGCGTTTCATCTACCTGGCAGCCCCCATCTATGACGGTGCAGAGCGAGGTGGCAACGTGATCGGGGTGCTGGCCGTCAAGCTGCCTGCGCAAGACCTCGATCTCAGCCTGCGCCAGATCGGTGAGCATGCCCTGCTGCTGTCGCCGCAGGGCCTGGTCTTTGCCAGCAGCGACGTCAAGTGGAATTTCAGGCTGGCCCACGAGGTGGGCGAAGAAACGCTGGCCGACTTGCGCCAGCAGTTCGGTCCCTTGTTCGGCCAGAGCGTCCTGCCACGCCTGCTCCCCTTCGATCCTGCCCGTGACGCAGTCGACCTGCTGGGGCATCGCCAGTTGCGGGTACGTGCCAGTCTGGACTGGCCTGATGCTGCCGGCCGCTGGCAGCTGGTCCTGCTGGCAGCCCCCGAGCCGCAGGCTGGCGTTGCCACGCAGATGACGCTGGCAGCCGTGGTGGCATGCCTGACCTTCGGCCTGCTGTATCTGCTGTTGCGGGCCGGGCGCAACCACGCTGCGCGTCAGCTCGCGTTGGCGCGCAGCGAAGCCGCATCGCGCGAGGTCATGCAACTGGCGGAGCTCAAGGCCAGACAGTCCGATCTGACCCTGCAGCTGCAGCGCGCGCGTGAACTGCCGGCGCTGGCGCGCACGCTGTTCGCCGAACTGGGGCGCTTCCTGCCAGTGCACCAGGGCAGCCTGTATTTCATGGACATGGTCCCCGCTGGCGAGTCCCGCCTCTGTCTGGCCGGCAGTTACGCGACGGCTGATGCTCCCGAGTGCCTGGCACTGGGGGACGGACTGGTGGGACAATGCGCGCGTGAGCGGCGGGGCCTGGCCTACCGCGACGTGCCATCCGGTTTCTGGCGCGTCGAGTCGGGACTGGGGCAGTCCCTGCCGCGCTCGCTGCTGCTGCTGCCCGTCATGCGCAGCGAAGCCCTGATCGGCGTGCTCGAACTGGCCTCGATGGACGCGGACTGCAGTCGCATCGAGTCGGTGCTCGATGGCCTGCTGCCCGTGCTGGCGATGAACCTCGAGATCCTGCTGGCCGAGCGACGACTCGAGCATCTGCTCGCGGAGGCCCGCGAGCAGGCCGCCGCGGGCCGAACCGATGCCAGCGCGCATGAAGCCGGCGTGCCAGCGAGGGTGCCATCCACCGTCCCGCCAGCCGCTGCAGAATGAACGACAACCGACCGGAAACGCCCATGGATCCAGAAAAGCTGCCACAAGAGCCGGCCACCATCCTGGTGGTGGACGACACGCCTGCCAACCTCTCGCTCATGACGGGGCTGCTGCGCGACATCTACAAGGTCAAGGCCGCGATCGACGGCGAAAAGGCGTTGCGGATCGCACAGGCGCAGCCGGCACCGGACCTGATCCTGCTCGACATCATGATGCCGGGGATGGACGGCTACGAGGTCTGCCGCCAGCTCAAGGCCGATCCGGCCACGCGCGACATCCCGGTCATCTTCCTGACCGCCAAGAGCGGGGTCGAGGACGAGAAGATGGGACTCGACCTCGGCGCGGTCGACTACATCACCAAGCCGATCAGCCCGCCGATCGTGATGGCGCGGGTGCGCAACCACCTGATCCTCAAGGCCAGCGCCGATTTCCTGCGCAACAAGGCCGACTTCCTCGAGCGCGAGGTCGTCAAGCGCACCGCCGAGGTGACCGCGATCCAGGATGTGACCATCCATGCGATGGCGTCGCTGGCCGAGACGCGCGATTCCGACACCGGCAACCACATCCGACGCACCCAGTATTACGTCAAGGCGCTGGCGCTCAAGCTGCGTGAGCAGCCCCGCTTTGCGGCGCAGCTCGACGAGCGCTATGTCTCGATGCTGTTCAAGTCGGCGCCGCTGCACGACATCGGCAAGGTCGGCATCCCGGACCGCATCCTGCTCAAGCCCGGCAAGCTCACGGCCGAGGAGTTCGAGCTCATGAAGACGCATACCACGCTCGGGCGGGATGCGATCCACGCCGCCGAGCGTCAGCTCGGCATGCCGGTCGACTTCCTGCGGCTGGCCAAGGAGATCGCCTACAGCCACCAGGAAAAATGGGATGGCTCGGGCTATCCGGAAGGCCTCCAGGGCGAGGCGATCCCGCTTTCGGCGCGGATGATGGCGCTGGCCGATGTCTACGACGCGTTGATCAGCCGCCGCGTCTACAAGCAGGGCATGTCCCACGAGCAGGCCATGGCCATCATCCGCGAGGGGCGTGGTCAGCATTTCGACCCCGACATGGTCGACGCCTTCCTTGTCATCCACGAGGAGTTCCGCGCCATTGCGCAACGCTATGTCGATACCGACGCCGACCTGGAGGCCAAGCGCCAGTATCTGGAGCGCCTGCAATCGGCCTGAACGAGGGCGATGGGGCTGGAGCTCGGCCGTCCAGTCGGTTCGGAGGCTGGGGCTGGGGTCGGGCCGCTCGCCTCATACTGTCCGCTGTGCGGCCAGAAATCGGCTCACGGCCCGACCCCAGCCTCAGACCACCTGACCGAGCTTGAAGATCGGCAGGTACATCGAGACCACGATGCCGCCGATGATCGAGCCCAGCAGCAC
>JACCDQ012232195.1_pt1 | contig 11352 bp, 10 predicted proteins | sample 7446031 | NCBI WGS metagenome assembly JACCDQ01 (sample SAMN15323442, study PRJNA562643) | freshwater metagenome | isolation source: river surface water | place: USA:Blue River Watershed | collected 2017-08-17
ACCCTTGCGCCCCATGGCGGGCGCGGAATCCACCAGCACCTGCATGGTCGCGCCGATGCGCTTTTGCAGCTTGGCCGCGGAAACTTCTTCGGCCACCGCCATGAAGCGCGCGCGGCGTTCCTCGCGCACCTCAAGCGGCAGCATGCCGGGCAACTCGTTGGCGGCGGCGCCCTTGACGTCGCTGTAGGCAAAGCAGCCGGCGCGGTCGATGTGCGCCTCGCGCACGAAGTCGAGCAGGTGCTCGAACTCTTCTTCCGTCTCGCCGGGGAAGCCGGCGATGAAGGTGCTGCGGATCACGAGCTCGGGGCACAGCTCGCGCCAGCGCTGGATGCGCTCCAGGTTCTTCTCGCCGCTGGCGGGCCGCTTCATGCGGCGCAGCACGTCGGGGTGGCTGTGCTGGAAAGGCACGTCCAGATAAGGCAGGGCCAGGCCCTGGGCCATGAGCGGAATGACCTGGTCCACCGACGGGTAGGGGTAGACGTAATGCAGGCGCACCCAGGCACCATGGGGCGCGGCGATCTCGCCCAGGGCCTGCACCAGCTCCAGCAGGCGGGTGCGCACCGGGCGGCCGTCCCAGAAGCCGGTGCGGTACTGGGTGTCCACGCCGTAGGCGGAGGTGTCCTGGCTCACCACCAGCAGCTCCTTCACCCCGCCTTCGAACAGGGCCCGAGCCTCCTTGAGCACGTCGCCGATCGGGCGGCTCACCAGGTCGCCGCGCATCGAGGGGATGATGCAGAAGGTGCAGCGGTGGTTGCAGCCTTCACTGATCTTGAGGTACGCGTAATGGCGCGGGGTGAGCTTGAGACCCGCCTCGCCGAAGCCGCCGGGCACCAGGTCCAGGAAGGGGTCGTGGGGTTTGGGCAGGTGGGCGTGGACGGCGTCCATCACCTCCTGGGTGGCGTGCGGGCCGGTGACGGCCAGCACCGAGGGGTGCATCTGCCGCACCAGGTTGCCGCCGCCGGTCTCGGCCTCACGGGCGCCCAGGCAGCCGGTCACGATGACCTTGCCGTTGGTGGCCAGGGCCTCGCCGATGGTGTCCAGGCTTTCCTTCACCGCGTCGTCGATGAAGCCGCAGGTGTTGACGATGACGAGGTCGGCGCCCTCGAAGGTCTTGGAGGTCTGGTAGCCCTCGGCCGAGAGCTGGGTGAGGATCAACTCGGAGTCGGTCAGCGCCTTGGGGCAGCCGAGGCTCACGAAGCCGACCTTGGGGGCCGGGGCGGAGGAAGTGGAAATCGGGGCGGCGGTATCGCTCATCCCCGTATTGTCCCAGAGGGGCGGCCAGGCCCGCCCGGAAAGACCTCCGGAATGGAAGGCTGCCCTCAGTCGCCGAGGGCTTGGGAATCCGCCGCCAGCGCCGCCACCAGCTCCTTTGCCCGCGGCCAGGGCCCGAAGCCCGAGGCCGGGTTGAGGTGGCCGACCGCTCCCAGGTGCAGCAGCCGGCTGCCCCAGCCGCGGCCCAGGTCCTCGACGCGCGCGCGCTCGCCCAGCGGGTCGTCGTCGCTGGTCAGGACCACGCTCGGGAAAGGCAGCGCCCCTTTGGGCACCGGGAACCATCCGGCGGCCTGAAGGTCGGCCATCGAGGGGTAGCCCTCGGGCATGGGGCGCTCGAAGGCGGGGGGCGTGGCGAGCAGGGCGGCGTGGACCTTACCGGCCAGTCGCGTCTGCGCCGCCCAGTGGGCCACCATGATGCAGCCCCCGCTGTGGGCGACCAGCAGGACCGGGCCATCGATGGCGGCCACCGCTTCCTCCAGCGCACGCACGCGGGCGCTGCAATCGAGGTCGGTGCGGCCCATGGGCGGGACGCTGCGCGAGTCAAGAAGTTCCTGCGCCAGCAGGGTCTGCCAGTGCTGGGGCACGTGGTCGCGGAGGCCGGGGACGATCAGGACGGTGGGACGGACAGGGGCGTTCATCGGGAATGAAAAGGAAACAGGTCAATAAGGCCGGTCGCCGACGATGCCGGCGCGTTCCATCTTGCGCGGGGCGGGCCAGTAGTCCATCACCGCGTAATGCTGGGTCGAGCGATTGTCCCAAATGGCCACGCTATTGGGCTGCCAGGTGAACCGCACCTGGTACTCGGGGATGCTGGCCTGGCTCACCAGGTAATTGAGCAGATGGCTCGCACCGGGCGTCTTGTCGAGGCCGAAGCGCACGTTCTCCGGAGTGTGGTAGTTGACGAAGTGGGTGGTGAAGCTGCAGACGTTCAGCACCTTCTCGCCGGTCTCCGGGTGGGTGCGCACCACCGGGTGTTCGGCGGGCGGGTGCTGCTCGGCGAGCGCGCGGCGCTTCTCGGCCGGCATCACCGCGCCGAAGGAGTGCTCGATGCTGTTGCGGGCGAAGAGCGGATCGATCTTGGCCTTGATCTCGTCGGGAAGGTTCCTGTAGGCCTCGACCATGTTGACCCAGATGGTGTCGCCGCCCACCGGCGGGCACTCGATGCAGCGCAGCACGCAGCCCATGGCCGGGTTCTGTCGCCACAGGCCGTCCGAGTGGTAGTTGTTCTCGTAGTTCTCGCGCTTGTCGCTGCGGTAGATCTGCACCAGGCCCGGATGATCCGGGTCGCTGCCGGCCACCGGGTGGTCTTCCAGCTCGCCGAAGCGGCGGGCGAAGGCCACGTGCTCGGCGCGGGTGATGTCCTGGTCACGCAGGAAGATGACCTTGTGCTTCAGGAGCGCCGCCTTGATTTCCGCGAACAGGTCCGCGTCGCGCGAGGCGTCACCCAGGTGCACGCCCGAGATTTCGGCGCCAATGACCGGCGTCAGTTGCCTGATTTTCATGATCGATTCCTAGATGACGAAGATGGAGGAGCCGGTGGTCTTGCGCCCCTCCAGGTCCCGATGCGCCTGCACGGCGTCCTCGAGCGCATAGCGCTGGTTGATCTCGATGCGGATGCGGCCGGCAGCCACGTGCCCAAAGAGCTCGTCGACCAGCGCCTGCTTGTCCACCGGGTCGGCGATGTAGTCGGCCAGGCCCGGGCGGGTGACGTAGGCCGAGCCCTTGCGTGCCAGGATGGCCGGGTCAAAGGGCGGGATCTTTCCCGAGGCCGTGCCCACGCACACCAGCAGGCCGCGGCGCTTGAGGGAGTCGAGCGAGGCGTCGAAGGTGGCCTTGCCCACGCTGTCGTAGACCACGCTCACGCCCACGCCGTGGGTGATCTCGCGCACCCGCTTGGCCACGTCCTCATGGCTGTAGAAGATGATGTGGTCGCAGCCATGGGCCCGCGCCACTTCGGCCTTGGCCTCGGTGGAGACGGTGCCGATGACCGTGATGCCCAGGAGCTTGAGCCACTGGGTCAGGATCAGGCCCACGCCGCCGGCGGCCGCGTGCACCAGCACCGTCTCGCCGGGCTGCAGCGGCCAGATGCGCCGGGACAGGTAGGCGGCCGACAGGCCACGCATGGTCATGGCGGCGGCCTGCTCGCAGCTGATCGCCTCGGGCAATTTGATCAGGACCTCGGCCCCGATCAGCCGCTCGGTGCTGTAGGCGCCCAGGGTGTTGATGAAGCCGGTGTAGGTGACGCGGTCGCCCACCTGGAAGCCGGTGACGCCCTCCCCCACCGCCTCAACGACGCCGGAAGCCTCGTTGCCGACGCCGCTTGGCAGCGGCACCGGGTAGATGCCGCTTCGGAAGTAGGTGTCGGCGAAATTGAGGCCGACCGCCACATGGCGCAGGCGCACCTGGCCGGGGCCGGGGCTGCCGACTTCGCGGCGTTCGAGGCGCAGGACTTCCGGCCCTCCCGTCTCATGGAAGGTGACGACAGTGCTCACAGGGGTCTCCTTGGGGCCGTGGCGGACGGGCGCGGGCCAGGTGGCGGGCCGCGCCCTGCCCGCTCACTCCATCTTGATGTTCAGGTCGGCGGCGATGGACTTCCAGGTCGCGATGTCGCGCACGATGATCCGGCGGAACTCCTCGTTCGACTTGTTCGGCGGCGGCTCGAAGTTCTGGGTCTCCATCTTCCTGGCCATCTCGGGCGTCTGCAGGATCTTGTTGATCTCGCGGTTCAGGCGCTGGGCCAGGGCCGGCGGCATGTCGGCCGGGCCCATCACCCCGAACCAGCCCACCGCGTCGAAGGGATAGCCCTGCTCGCCCATGGTGGCCACGGTGGGCGTGCGGGGCACGCGCACCGTGCCGCTCATCGCGATGCCCTTGATCTGTTTGGCCTCCAGCATCGGCACCGGGGTGCCGGGGTCGGCCCAGCCGATCTGCAGCACGCCCGAGGCCAGGTCGTTCACGACCTGCGGCACCGTCTTGTAGGGAATGTGCTCCATCGACAGGCCGGCCTTCTTCTTCAGCCACTCGGTGGTGAGGTGGCCCGACGAGCCCTCGCCCCAGGTGCCGTAGCTGTACTTGCCGGGGTTGGCCTTCACGAGGGCGACCAGTTCCTGCAGGTTGTTGGCCGGCACGTTCTTGTTGACCATCATGATGATCCCGCCCACCGCCGTCTGCGCGATCGGGGTGAGGTCCTTCACCGTGTCGTGGTTCATCTTGGCGATGAGGGCCGGGGCGACCGCGATGAAGGAGGCGTTGGAGTACAGCAGGGTGTAGCCGTCCGGCCGGGCGCGGGCCACGAACTGCCCGGCCACCTGGCCGCTGGCGCCGGGCTTGTTGTCGACGACGACGGTCTGGCCCAGGGCGGCACCCAGCTTCTGGGCGAGCTCGCGCGCCATGATGTCCACGCCGGAGCCGGCGCCCGAGGCCACCACCATCGTGATGGGTTTGGCGGGGTAGTTGTCCTGGGCCTGGGTGCCGGTGGCCAGGGCGAGTGCGGCCGATCCCAGCAGGATGGCGCGGCGGATGCGGGAGGGGGAATGGGTCACGATCTGTCTCCTCGTGGTGTCTCGAAGGTGGAAGCGCGGTCCGTCTTGTCTCATTGCGGCTTGCGCAGGAAGCCCTGGTGGGCGCCGGGGCGGTTGGGCGCGAAGCCGATCTCGCGCAGCGTCTCCTCGACGGTGTCGTAGAAGACGCCGATCTTCATGATCTCGCGCGCCTGCTTGGCCGTCGCGATCGGGCGGCCCAGCTCCTTGGAGATGCGCACCAGCTGCTTGATCTGTTCGACCGAGGACATCTTGCCGGTGCGGGTCGGGTTCCACAGCACGTCCTCGATGCCGCAGCGCACATGCAGGCCCAGGGCGATGCCGATGGTGTTGATCGGGAGCACGTTGCGCACCGAGCTCTCGACGGTGAACACCGCGCCATCGGGCACCGCGCGCAGCATGTGGGCCAGGTTGTAGATGTTGGCCTGGTCCATGCCGCCGCTGATCGCCACCCAGTTCATCACCAGCGGGCCCTTGTAGACGCCGCGGCGGATCAGGCGCTCGATCGACTCGAAGCTGCTCATGTTGTAGACCTGGAACTCGCTCTGGATGCCGGCGGCGGACAGGCGGCGAATGTGTTCCTCGTACCAGCTGGGGTTCGAGGGGACGATCATGTCCTTGTAGGTGGCGTACAGGTTCGGGAAGCCGCGCGAGAGGCCCTCGAAGTCCTCGACGCCGGCGTGCTCGGTCACGTTCATCTGCGAGGTGTTGACGGTCACCGTCACCTGGTCCGGCTTGGGGTCGAGCTCGGCCAGCATGTGGCGGGTGTCGTCGGACAGCCACTTGGCCTCCCCGTCTTCGCCTTCGGGCGCGAAGGAGATGGAGCCGCCGACCTGGATGATCATTTCGGGCACGGCCTTGCGCACGCCGGCGATCATCTCGTTGAACTTGGACAGGCGCTTGCTGCCCTTGCCGTCCTCTTCGCGCACATGCAGGTGCAGCACCTGGGCGCCGGCCTCGTAGCAGTCGACCGCCTTCTGGATCTGGTCGGCCATCGAGACCGGAATGTCCTCCGGGAAGTCGGAGGGGATCCAGCCCGGCGCATAGGGCGCGGCGGTGATGATCAGGGGAGGCTGGTTCTCGGGATAGAGGTGGCCGTCGAGGAAGTTCATGTCGGTGCGCGGGTCAGTCCGTGGGTGGTTCAGGCAGACGGAGTATTCCGGGACCCGGCATTTCATGTTTGTCATTTTGGGACACGCGTTTGCTATATTGGGCGCATCTCCCCCGGGAAAACCCCTGCCGTCCGCCCTCGACCCGCCATGGCCTCGACCAAGCCCCTGCCCGCCCGCACCGCGCCGCGCCTCATGCGCAGCGCCAGCCTGAGCAACTACGTGGAACTGGTCCGCGCGCTGGGCCGCGACCCGGCGCCCTTCCTGCGGACCGTGGGCCTCACCGCGCAGGATCTGTCGGACACCGAGGCGCTGATCCCGCGCGATGCCGCCCGCGAGCTGCTGGAGATCACCGCCCGCGCCACCCGCACCGAGGACTTCGCGCTGCGCCTGGCCGCCCAGCGCAAGCTCTCGACGCTGGGCCCCATCAGCCTGGTGCTGCGCGAGGAGCCGACCGCCCGCCAGGCCGTCGACACCCTGTGCCGCTACCTGAAGCTGGTGAATGCCTCGCTGATCCTGGTGGTCGAGGAGACCACCGACTCGGTGATCATCCGCGAGGACCTGCTCCCGAGCCCGGGCCTGTCGATGCGGCAGTCGGTGGAACTGGCGGTGGGCACGCTCTATCGCATGCTGGTCGACCTGGCCGGGCCCGGATGGAAACCGCGTGACGTGTACTTCACCCACCGTGCGCCGGCGCAGCCGGGCGCCTACCGCGCCTTCTTCGGCCGCACGCCGAAGTTCAACCAGGAGTTCAACGGCCTGGTCTGCGCCGCCTCCGACCTGGACAAGCCACGCGAGTTCAGCGACCAGGGCGCCGCCGCCCTCGCCCGCAAATACCTGGAAGGCGCGATGCACGCCCAGGGCGACAACATTCAGGACCTGTGCATGCAGACCATCCAGGCCCTGCTGCCCGGCGGCGAGTGCAGTGCCGAGGAAGTGGCCCGCCTGCTGCAGATGGACCGCCGCACCCTGCACCGGCAGTTGACGGCCGCGGGCCTGACCTACAGCCGCCTGCTCGATCAGGCCCGCACCAACCTCGTCCAGCGTCACCTGGGCGAGAGCGACATGCCCCTCGGCGAGATCGCCGGCCTCCTGGGCTTCGCCCGATTGAGCAGCTTCAGCCACTGGTTCCAGGCGCAGTTCGGCTGCAGCGCCTCGCAGTGGAGCCAGGCGCGCAAGGGCGCGGCCCCCAAAGCAAAAGCCGCCTGAGGCGGACCCCGGGCGGCTTTTCAGCCCTGCGACCGAAGCCGCAGGCAAGAGGACCTCAGGCGTGCTTGCGCAGGAAGCCCTGGTTGCCGCCGTTGCGGTTCGGCGCGAAGCCGTTCTTGGCCAGCGACTCCTCGACGGTGTCGTAGAACACGCCAATACCCAGCATCTCCTTGGCCTGCTTGCCGGTGGCGATCGGACGGCCGAAGTCCTTGGAGATGCGCACCAGCTGCTTGACCTGTTCCACCGTGCCGGACTTGGCGGTGCGGCCCTGGTTCCAGAGGTTGTCCTCGATGCCACAGCGCACATGCAGGCCCATGGAGATGCCCCACATGTTCACCGGCAGCACGTTGCGCATGGAGCTTTCCACCGTGAGCACCGCGCCATCGGGCACCGCGCGCACGAAGTTGGCGAAGTTGTAGATGTTGGGCATGTCCATGCCGCCGGAAATGGCGACCCAGTTCAGGACCAGCGGGCCCTTGTAGATGCCGCGGCGCATCAGGCGCTCCACCGACTCGAAGCTGTTGATGTTGTAGCACTGGAAGGCGCTCTGGATGCCGGCTTCGTTGAGGCGCTTGATGTGCTCCTCGGCCCAGCCTGGTTGCGCCGGCACGGTCATTTCCTTGTAGGTGCCGAAGACGGTGGGGTCTTCGAAGGTGGTGCCGACGAAGTCCCGGTCCTCCATGTGCTCGACGATGTTCATCTGCGAGGTGTTGATGGTCACCGTGACCTGGTCCGGCTTCGGGTCCAGTTCGGCCAGCATGTGGCGGGTGTCGTCGGACAGCCACTTGGCCTTGGCGCCATCGGTCTCGGGCGCGAAGGAGATCGAGCCGCCCACCTGGATCACCATGTCGGGCACGGCCTTGCGCACGCCGGCGATCAGCTCGTTGAACTTCGACAGGCGCTTGCTGCCGCGGCCGTCGAGCTCGCGCACGTGCAGGTGCAGGACGGTGGCGCCGGCCTCGTAGCAGTCGACCGCCTTCTGGATCTGCTCCTCCATCGTGACCGGGATGTCCTCGGGAAAGTCCTGCGGCATCCAGGAGGGCGCGTAAGGCGCGGCGGTGATGACCAGGGGCTGCTGGTTCTCGGGGAACAGGTGGCCGTCAAGGAAGTTCATGTGCGTGTCTCCGTGAAAGTGGTGTTCGAAAAGAAAATCAGAAGGGCTTGTCGCCGATGATCCCGGCGCGCTCCATCTTGCGGTGGCAGGGTCCGTAGTCCATGACCGCGTAGTGCTGGGTGGCGCGGTTGTCCCAGATGGCGACCGAATTGGGCTTCCAGCGCCAGCGCACCTGGTACTCGGGGATGGCGGCCTGCGAGATCAGGTAGTCCAGCAGCTGGGTGCGGCCCTGGGTGTAGTCCTGGCCCACGCGCACGTTGGCGGGCGTGTGGTAGTTGGTGAAGTGGGTGGTGAAGCCGTTGACGAACAGCACCTTCTCGCCGGTCTCGGGGTGGGTGCGCACCACCGGGTGCTCGGGGTCCGGGTACATGGCGTGCAGGGCCAGGCGCTTTTCCATCGGCATGGCGGCGCCGAAGGTGGCCTCGATGCTGTGGCGGGCGCGCAGCGGCGCGATCAGGTCCTTCACGTCCTGCGGCAGCTTCTCGTAGGCCAGGGCCATGTTGGCCCACATGGTGTCGCCGCCCACCGGCGGGCACTCCACGCAGCGCAGCACGCAGCCCATGGGGGGCGACTCGCGCCAGGTGGCGTCGGTGTGCCAGCTGTTCTCGTAGCGGTCGTTGGGCTGGTCGGGGCTCTTGTAGATGCGCACCAGGCCCGGGTGCTCCGGGTCGCTGCCGGCCACCGGGTGGTCCTCCAGCTCGCCGAAGCGGCGGGCGAAGGTAACGTGGTCGGCGCGCGAGATGTCCTGGTCCCGCAGGAACAGCACCTTGTGCTTCAGGAGTTCCGCCCTGATGGCGGCAAACAGGCCGTCGTCATGGGCGGCATCGGCCAGGCTCACGCCCACCAGCTCGGCGCCGAGGGCGCAGGTCAGTTGTTCGACTTTCATGGGCTTGTCTCCGTTCTTAGGGTGGGGCGTTCGGGGCTCAGACGGTGATGATCGAAGAGCCCATGGTCTTGCGCGACTCCAGGTCGCGGTGGGCCTGCACCGCGTCTTCCAGCGCGTAGCGCTGGCCGATCTCGATGCGGATGCGGCCGGCGGCCACGTGGCCGAAGATCTCGCCCGCCAGGGCGGCCTTCTCGGCCGGGTCGGCGATGTAGTTCGCCAGGGCCGGGCGGGTCATGTAGAGGGACCCCTTCATCGCCAGCAGGTTGGGGTTGAAGCCCTCGATCGTGCCGCTGGCGGTGCCCAGGCAGACCATCAGGCCGCGCGGGCGCAGCGAGTCCAGCGATGTCATGAAGGTGTCGCGGCCCACGCTGTCGAAGACCACGTCCACGCCGCGTCCGCCGGTCAGCTCCTTGACCCGCTTGGCCACGTCCTCATGGCTGTAGTTGATGGTGTGGGTCACGCCATGCGCGCGGGCCAGTTCGGCCTTGGCCTCGGTGGACACGGTGCCGATGACGGTGATGCCCAGAAGCTTGGCCCACTGCGCCACGATCAGGCCCACGCCACCCGCCGCCGCATGCAGCAGCACGGTGTCGCCACCCTTCCACTCGTAGATGCGGCGCATCAGGTAGGCCGAGGTCAGGCCGCGCATGGTCATGGCGGCGGCGGTCTCGAAGGCAATGCCATCGGGCAGCTTGATCAGCGGGTCGGCCGGCACCAGGCGCTCGTCGCTGTAGGCGCCCAGGGTGTTGATGAAGCCGGTGTAGGTGACACGGTCGCCGGCCTTCACATTCGTCACGCCCTCGCCCACTTCGAGCACCGTGCCCGCGCCCTCGACGCCCATGCCATTGGGCAGCGGGATCGGGTAGGTGCCGTTGCGGAAGTAGGTGTCGGCGTAGTTCAGGCCGACGGCGCCATGGCGCAGGCGCACCTGGCCGGGGCCGGGCTTGCCGACCTCCATGTTCTCGAGCGTGAGCACCTCGGGGCCGCCGATCTGGTGCATGCGAATGACCTTGGCCATATGTCTCCTGGGTCCTTGTCTGTCTGGTGCCGCGCCGGGGCAGCGGCCACTTGGGAATCGATGCCTGGCCCATGGCCCGGCGGATGGGGCAATGTAGGCACCCCCTCCCGCCGGCGCTTTGCAAAAAACGCCAAACCCTTATCATTTCGCGCCATGCCCACCCTGGTCCGCGCTGCCACCCTCACTAACTTCTTCGAGGTCTCGCGCGAGCGCGGGCTCAACCCCTTGCCCCTCCTGCGCAAGGTGGGCCTGTCCCGCACGCTGCTGGAGGACCCGGACCAGCGGGTGCCGGTGGAGTCGGTCGTCGAGCTGCTGGAATCGGCCGCCCGGGCCTGCGGCGACGAGCACTTCGGCCTGCGCATGGCCCAGACCCGGCAGGTGGCCGATTTCGGCATGGTGAGCCTTTTGATCAGCCATCAGCCCACCCTGCGCGACGCCCTGCGGGCGACCATCGAGTACCGGCACCTGATCAACGATTCGCTGGCGCTGCAGATCGAGGAGGCCGGCCCCAGCGTGATCCTGCGCGAGGAGGTGGTGGCCGGCGTGCCGGCGCGCCAGTCCAACGAGCTGGCCATCGGCGTGCTGATGCGCCTGTGCACCGCGGTGCTGGGCCCCGACTGGCGGCCGGCCAGCGTGAACTTCACCCACTCGGCGCCGCGGGACACCCACCTGCACCGGCGCTTCTTCGGCTGCCCGGCGCAGTTCGACAGCGAGTTCAACGGCCTGGTGTGCCGGGCCTCCGATCTGGACGCGCCCAACCCCGCCGCTGCGCCCGCACTGGCCCGCTACGCGCAGCGCTTCGTCGACTCCCTGCCCCACCTGAGCGAGCCTTCGCTGGTGCAGGAGGTGCGCAAGGCGATCTTCCTCATGCTGGCCAGCGGCCATGCCACCAGCGCCTATGTGGCCCAGACCCTGGGCCTCTCCGTGCGCACCATGCAGCGCCGGCTGGAAGAGTCGGGGGCGAGCTTCGGCGCGCTGGTCAATGAGGTGCGGCGGGAGCTGGTGCAGCGTTACCTCGAGAACCCGCGCCACTCCCTGGTGCGGATCTCGCAGATGCTGGGGTATGGCTCGCCCAGCGCCTTCAGCCGCTGGTTCGCCGCCGAGTTCGGCGAGGCGCCGCAGCGCTGGCGGGCCCGTCGGCCGCCACTGGCCGCGCCGGCGGGGCCAGGCGACGACGCCACTCGGTGACGCTGCAGCCGAACTGG
>JACCDQ010427736.1_pt1 | contig 11348 bp, 12 predicted proteins | sample 7446031 | NCBI WGS metagenome assembly JACCDQ01 (sample SAMN15323442, study PRJNA562643) | freshwater metagenome | isolation source: river surface water | place: USA:Blue River Watershed | collected 2017-08-17
CACCGAGGGCGTTCAGGCGCTGTTCGATAAGTATGAGCTCGATTGGTCAATCAACCAGCTCGGAGCACGAGCCGAATACCGCTTTGCCAAGCCTTACCCAAAGAACGGAACGGATGCCTACCACTCGCCCGACGCCGAGCTCGAGGACTTCTTGCACCTCTCCCTGGCCAACCGCGGAGTTCTATTGACCCCGTTCCACAACATGGCTCTGATGTGCCCGACTACGACTCGCGCTGACGTCGATCGTCACAACGAGGTGTTCGAAGCGGCCATCGCCGAGCTGTTTGGCTAAGTAGTCCTTAAAGCGAAAACCCCGACCGGGCTGGTCGGGGTTTTCTGCGTCTTTGAGCTAGCCGTCGCGGGTTAGGCGGCGGTAGGTCGAGCGGTGAGGCTTGGCTGCGTCAGGACCGAGTCGAGCAATCTTGTTCTCTTCGTAAGCCTCGAAGTTGCCCTCGAACCAATACCACTGGTCTGGGTTGTCGTCGGTGCCCTCGTAAGCGAGGATGTGGGTTGCCACTCGGTCGAGGAACCAACGGTCGTGGGTGATTACCACTGCACAACCAGGGAACTCGAGCAATGCGTTTTCGAGGCTGGTCAGGGTCTCGACGTCGAGGTCGTTAGTCGGCTCGTCAAGGAGCAATAGGTTTCCACCCTGCTTCAGGGTGAGCGCGAGGTTCAAACGGTTGCGCTCACCACCCGAGAGCACTCCCGCTGGCTTCTGCTGGTCTGGACCTTTGAAACCGAACGCCGCCACGTAGGCACGCGAAGGCATTTCCTGGTTGCCAACCTGCATGAAGTCGAGGCCGTCCGAGACGACCTCCCACAGGGTCTTGTTTGGGTCAATACCGGCACGCGACTGGTCAACGTATGAAATCTTCACGGTTTCACCGATCTTGAGCTCACCGCCGTCCAGCTTCTCGAGACCGGTGATGGTCTTGAACAGGGTCGACTTTCCAACACCGTTCGGACCAATTACGCCGACGATGCCGTTGCGAGGCAGGCTGAAGCTCAGGCCGTTGATTAGCGAACGACCCTCAAAGCCCTTCTGCAGGTTGTTGGCCTCTAGAACGATGTTTCCGAGGCGAGGGCCAGCAGGAATCTGGATCTCCTCGAAGTCGAGCTTTCTAGTGCGATCCGCCTCGGCTGCCATCTCTTCGTACTTCGCCAAACGGGCCTTCGACTTGGTCTGACGTGCCTTTGGTGATGAACGAACCCACTCGAGCTCTTCGGCAAGGCGCTTTGCGAGCTTCGCATCCTTCTTGCCCTGCACTTCGAGACGCTCGCGCTTCTTCTCAAGGTAGGTCGAGTAGTTGCCCTCGTAAGGGTAAGCGCGACCGCGGTCGAGCTCGAGAATCCACTCAGCTACGTTGTCGAGGAAGTAACGGTCGTGGGTAACAGCAAGAACGGCACCAGGGTACTTCGCGAGGTGCTGCTCGAGCCAAAGGACCGACTCGGCGTCGAGGTGGTTGGTAGGTTCGTCGAGCAGCAGCAGGTCAGGCTTCTCAAGCAAAAGCTTGCATAGAGCGACGCGACGACGCTCACCACCCGAGAGGTGGGTCACCGGGGTGTCACCTGGAGGGCAACGCAGCGCGTCCATCGCCTGCTCGAGCTGGTTGTCGAGGTCCCACGCGTCGAGGTGGTCGATCTGCTCCTGCAGCACGCCCATCTCTTCAAGAAGTGCATCGAAGTCGGCATCCGGCTCGGCCATGAGAGCAGAAATTTCGTTGAAGCGATCGACCTTTGCCTTGGTATCTTTGACAGCAAGTTCGACGTTGCCGAGAACCGATAGCGACTCGTCTAGCGGAGGCTCCTGCATGAGCATGCCCACGGTGAATCCAGGGCTCAGGCGTGCTTCACCGTTGCTCGGGTTGTCGAGACCAGCCATGATCTTCAAGACCGATGACTTACCGGCACCGTTAGGGCCGACAACACCGATCTTTGCACCCGGGTAGAACGCAAGAGTCACGTCGTCGAGGATTACCTTGTCGCCGTGCGCCTTGCGCGCCTTGATCATCTGATAGATGAATTCAGCCATGTGAACGATTCACTTTCGATTGTTTGCGTCGATTGATTGCGTCGATTTCATGGCTCAAGTGTCGGCCGACCAAAACTCGTGCCGAAGCCATGCTTCGTGACCAAGTTTAGCCGACCGACCTCGACAAACAGGGAGTTACTTGCGCTTACCAGCGCCCACTAGCTCGGGTTCTGCAGCGGTCGACGTATCGCCCGCGAGGGCATCCGCGTCGGCGTTGCTGCTGCCGTTTGAGCCGGTCGTTTCCTCGTCGGTAAGTTCGCGAACCAAAATGGTTCGGGTGAAGCTCGAAGTGCCCCAGTTCAGGTCGTGACCGACCGCCTCTGCCTCGACCTCGACCGAGGTTCCGGCACGCTCGCCGTTGTCCCAGTCGCGCACATGCAGCTTGCCGACAACAATGACTCGGTCGCCCTTTGAGACCGAGGTCGACTCGTTGATCGCGAGCTGACGGAATGCACTCACGGTGTACCAGTTGGTTTCGCCCTCGATCCATTTGTTCTGATTCCGGTCGAAGCGGCGCTGCGATGAGGCCAATCGGAATGATGTGATTGGAAGCCCGTCTTGAGTCACCAGGTGACGCGGAGTGGTTGCCACCAAGCCGGTGACTGCGATGTGTTCGCTCATGTTTCTCTTTCGCCAGGGCGAAGGCTGGATGCCGTCGCGTTACAAAGAGAATTGCGCGAGAGCGCATACCGCGGTGATGACGCGAAGAACCTGTCAGAAACTCAGGCGAATTTGGCCGAAACCGACCATTCGGGAACGCTTAGCCCTTCAAAAACTCTGAGAACCTGGCGCGAACCTTGGTCACCTTTGGAACGATGACCGCGTTGCAGTAACCCTGGTTTGGGTTCTTGGCGAAGAAGTCCTGGTGGTACTCCTCGCCGATCCAGAACTCGGTCGCCGGAGCAATCTGGGTAACGATCGGGTCATCCCAGATCAAAGCGGCGCGGTCGCGAGCAGCCTCGAAAGCCTCTCGCTGAGCGTCATCGGCATAAAACATCGCCGAGCGATACTGCGGGCCAACGTCCATTCCCTGGCGGTTCAGAGTGGTTGGGTCGTGCAGCGTGAAGAAAATGTCGAGGATGACATCGGTCGAGATAACGCTCTCGTCGAAGATCACCTTGGCGACCTCGGCGTGACCGGTCGTCTTCTCGCAAACCTCTTCATAAGTCGGGTTGTCGACGTGCCCACCCATGTAACCGACTACGACATCAGAAACACCACGAAATTGCGTGTATGCGCTATCGAGACACCAGAAACAGCCACCGGCAAGAACGAATTCAGTCATGTCTCTAGCCTAGGCTGAATGCATGAGCTACGACGCTGCACCAGACCGCTATCAGGACTCCCCTTATCGCCGAACTGGCAAGAGCGGATTGCTGCTACCCGAGATTTCACTCGGCCTTTGGCACAACTTTGGTTTCGTCGACGACTTCGATGAGCAGGCCCGAATTCTGCGTCGTGCGTTCGATCTGGGAATCACCCACTTCGACCTAGCAAACAACTACGGCCCACCGGCTGGTTCGGCCGAATCAAACTTCGCCAAGCACATGGCCAACGATTTCAAGCCATACCGCGATGAGCTAATCATCTCGACCAAGGCCGGTTACGACATGTGGCCAGGCCCTTACGGCGAATGGGGTTCACGCAAGTACCTCCTGGCTTCGCTCGACCAGAGCCTCAAGCGCATGGAACTTGACTACGTCGACATTTTCTATAGCCACCGCTTTGACCCAAACACCCCGCTCGAAGAGACCATGGGCGCGCTCGCGACCGCGGTGCAGCAGGGCAAGGCGCTCTATGTTGGCATCTCGAGCTACTCGGCCGCCGAAACCGTGCGCGCAAAAGAGATTCTCGACTCGATGGGCGTCCCGCTTCTGATTCACCAGCCGCGATACAACATGTTTGACCGCTGGATCGAGCGTGACCTGCTGGATGAGCTCGGCCGCCTAGGCGTTGGCTGTATTGCCTTCTCGCCGCTGGCTCAGGGCATGCTGACCGACCGCTACCTGAACGGCGTTCCTGCAGGTTCGCGTGCCTCACTCGCCCACTTCTTGAAGCCTGAGGCGATCAGCGAGAAGTACCTGACCCACGCCCGCGCCCTGAACGAAATCGCCGAGGCACGCGGTCAGAGCCTCGCTCAGATGGCGCTCAGCTGGGTGCTGCGCCACCCGAACATGACCAGTGCGCTGATCGGTGCTTCAAGCGTGGCTCAGCTCGAGGCTAACTTCGCTGCGGTCAAGGCTCCCAGGTTCACGTCGGCAGAGCTGGCGGCAATCGACGAGCACGCCATCGACGGACTCGAGCGCTAAACCCCAAATGGCACTATCAACCAAATCCAAAGGCACGAGTCTGGCCCTCGCCGGCACTCTGCTTTTTGGGTTGAACGCAAGCACGACCAAGGTGGTCATGGCGATCGGCATCACTCCGGCTCAGATGGTTGGGTTCCGATCACTCTGCTCGGCACTCATCGCCGGTCTCGTTTTGCTTGTCACCAACCGCGGAGCCTTTAGGGTCGAGAAACGCGAATGGCCTGGGCTGATCGGCTTCGGCGTTGTGGGTGTCGCTCTGATGCAGTGGGCATACTCGTATTCGGTTCAGCTGTTGCCGGTCGGCATCGCGCTGCTCTTTGAATACACCGCGATCGTGTGGGTTCCGCTGGCGTCATACGTGCTGTTCAAGCAGACCTTCAAGCCACGTCTCTGGTTCGGGGTCGCGGCCGTGTTGATTGGCCTCGCAATCGTCGCCGAGGTCTGGCATTCATCACTCAACCCGATGGGAGTGGTCGCGGGCATCGCGGCCGCACTGTTCACAAGCACTTACTTCATCATGGGTCAACGCACGCAGCGCAGTCGTGATGCGTTTTCGACCCTGTTTTATACGATGCTGATTTCGACCGTCTTCTGGTCGGCGATCAGCCCTTGGTGGCCACCAATAATCGACAAGTGTGCGACGAGCCTCGACCTGGGTGGCTCGCTGGCCGGCGTGACTCCCCCGCTCTGGGTAATGCTCGCGTGGATCGGCATTCTGGGTTCGTTTGCCCCGATGCTGCTGAGCTACAAGGCCATGCGCCTGTTGCCACCGACCATCATGGGCATCATCAGCACCTCAGAAGTTCTCTATGCGTTCGCATTTGGATTAGTTTGGCTTGGCGAGAAGATTTCGGGACTACAACTGCTCGGCGGGCTGTTGGTTCTTGCTGGAATAGTTATCGCCGAGACATCGAGAGGCAAGACATGGCAACCATCGAACTAAACGACACCAGTTTTCGCGAGCTGATTGGCAGCGAAGGCATCAACATCATCGACTTTTGGGCCGAATGGTGTGGTCCGTGCCGTCAGTTCGGGCCAATCTTTGAAGAGGCCTCAAACCGCCACCCAGACATCAAGTTCGGCAAAGTTGACACCGAAGCGAACCAGGCTCTCGCAGGCGCTCTACAGATTTCATCGATTCCGACGCTGATGATCTTGCGCGACGGCATCATGCTCTACAACCAGCCGGGAGCGCTGCCGGGTGCAGCCCTTGAAGACATCATTGGCAAGGTACGAGCCCTCGACATGGATGAGATCCGCGCCGAAATCGCGCGCCAGCAGGCCGAAGAAGCCCAAGCCTAAGAACTACCGAGCCGAAGAAAACCTCAGCGAATAACTCGAAATGCATAAACCTACAGTCGAAACCGCTGCTCTGCGCGAGCACATCCTGACCTATGCCCGCACGCGAATGGGTTATGACGTGCCACCGCTCGATCGCCCGCAGTCGCTCGAATGGTTGACCACCCATGCCGGTCAGACCATCACAGAGGAAGGCCTAGGCGGCATGCGCGCGCTTGGCGTTTTTGCCGACGTTCTGGCACCGGCGACGATTTCGACCGACCACCCGGGTTACTTGAGCTTCATTCCAACCGCTCCGACCGAGGCTTCGACGCTCTTTGACCTCGTGGTTTCGGCCAGCTCGATCTATGGCGGGTCATGGCTCGAGGGCGCCGGCGCGGTTTATGCCGAGAACCAGGTAATCGCTTGGCTCGCAGCAGAGGTGGGCCTGCCTGAGACTGCCGGCGGCCTCTTCGTTCAGGGCGGCACTCTGGGCAATCTTTCGGCACTGGTCGCGGCACGTCACACCGCACGAGCAAAGCGCGAAGCCGATGGTTTGCCGATGCCTGCGCGCTGGAAGTTCGTTTGCTCCGCCGAAGCGCACTCGTCGCTGAAGGCGGCTGCGGCCGTTATGGATGTCGACATCGTGAAGGCCCCGGTCGACTCCGAGGGTCGCCTGCACGGAAGCGCAGTCGAAGAAGTGCTCGAGACGGCTGGCGATGGCGTCTTCGCAGTTGTCGCGACCTCGGGCACCACGAACTTCGGAATCGTCGACGATCTGGACACGGTTGGCGAGGTTGCCAAACGCCACGGTTACTGGTTCCACATCGATGGCGCATACGGTCTGGCTGGAATTCTGGCCCCAAGCACTCGCGACCTTTTCGTGGGGTCAGAACGCGCCGACAGTTTCATCGTCGACCCACACAAGTGGCTGTTCGCTCCGTTCGACGCCTGTGCGCTGGTCTATCGCAACCCTGAACTTGCACGTGCAGCTCACACCCAGCACGGCGAATACCTCGATACTCTGACTCAGCGTGACGAATGGAATCCATCGGATTACGCATACAACCTCACGCGCCGCGTGCGTGGTTTGCCGCTGTGGTTCTCGCTTGCGACTCACGGCACTCGTGCATACAGCGAGGCCGTTGAGGCGAACATCCAGCTGGCACACCGAATCGCCGATGAGATTCGTCGCCGCCCGAACCTGAGCCTGGTTCGCGAACCGCAGCTGTCGGTTGTCGTCTTTGAACGTCACGGCTGGGAGGCCGCCGACTACGAGCGTTGGTCGGCAGAATTGCTCGACAAGCAGATCGCGTTCGTAGTGCCTAGCTCGCACGCCGGTCGTGCAAACACCCGTTTCGCAATCGTGAACCCTGAGACCAGTTACGAACTACTCATCCAAATTCTCGACAGCATGGAATAGCAGAAAGACAAGCAATGAAGCTGACCGTCGCCCCCGCCCTACCATCACTGAGCCGCGTCAAGCCGGCTACCCGCGAAGCACTTCGCGTCGGTTTGGTGCAAACCAAATGGCACGAGGATGCCGCCGAGCACGAACGCGTTCTGAGCGAAGGTGTGCGTCTTGCAGCCGAAGCCGGCGCAAAGATCGTGTTCCTGCAGGAGCTGACCCTCAGCCGCTACCCTGCCGACGTGCGCCCGAGCGGGATTCCGAACGCAACAGCTGAGTCGCTCGACGACGGCCCGACCTACCTTTTTGCAGCGGCTGCTGCGGCTGCAAACAATGTGCACGTGCACGCATCCCTATTCGAATTTGACGACCTCGCCGACGGTCGCGGCTGGAACACCGCAATAATCGTCAACCCAGCGGGTCAGATCGTGGCTCGCACTCGCAAGCTGCACATTCCGGTGACTGCGGGTTATTACGAAGACCAGTACTTCACCCCAGGACCAGCCGACGGCGAGCCATACCCGGTTTATGAGCTCGAGCTCGACGGTGTCGCAGCGAATGTCGGCCTGCCAACCTGCTGGGATGAATGGTTCCCAGAGGTTGCTCGCAACTACAGCCTCCGCAACGCCGAGGTGCTCGCCTACCCAACCGCAATCGGCAGCGAACCTGACCACGTCGAATTCGACACCGAACCGCTCTGGCGTCAGGTGATTGTCGGCAACGCAATCGCTAACGGCACCTTTATGGTCGTACCAAACCGCTACGGCAACGAGGGTGCAATTACGTTCTATGGCAGCAGTTTCATCTGCGACCCGTACGGTCGCATTCTCGCTCGCGCCGAACGTGCGGGTGACGAGGTTCTGGTCGCTGACCTCGACCTCGACCAGCGTCGCGACTGGCTCGACCTGTTCCCATTCTTGGCCACCCGTCGCCCTGACACCTATGAGATGTTGACCGAAGACGTCGTCAACCGTCGCACCGAATCTGGCGATGGCGAATACGGCGGCATCGCAGGAGTCTCGTACTAATGAGCAAGCCGTTCGTCATGCCTGCCGAGTGGCAGCCGCATGAGCGCACATGGATGGCTTGGCCATCTTCGGGTTATACGCTCGGCGACACCGAGGCAGAACAGCACGAAGCTCGCAGCACCTGGGCAGCCGTCGCGAACGCCGTGGTCGCTTTCGAGCCGGTCACCATGCTCTGTGAATCGGCCGACCTAGAGCTTGCCCGCGACTTTCTCGACGACCGAGTCGAGCTCATCAAGTGCGAACTAAACGATGCCTGGATGCGTGACATCGGCCCGACCTTTGTGCGTGCTGCCGACGGTTCACTCACGGCGGTCAACTGGATCTTCAACGGTTGGGGCGCACAGCCATGGGCCAGCTGGGATAAAGACGCGCAGGTAGCGACCCGCATCGCCGAGCTCAGCGAAACCCATCGCGAAGACAGCTGGCTGATCAACGAGGGCGGCGGCATTCACGTCAATGGCGCTGGAACGGTCTTACTCACCGAGACCGTCCAGCTGGGCGAAGGCCGCAATGCCGGCAAGACCAAGGCCGAGGTTGAGGCCGAGATTCACCGCCTGTTGGGCACAGACCGAGCCATCTGGCTCAAGCGCGGTCTGACGCGCGATTACGACGAGTTCGGCACGCGAGGTCACATCGACATTGTCGCCTGCTTCGCCGACGAGAACACGATTCTGTATCACGACCAGCAGAACCCGGATCACCCCGACTATGCCGTCAGCCAAGAGGTTCGGGATGCGCTCAGCGCATACCCAGAGTTTCGACTCGTGCCGGTCGCGGCACCGAAGACCCTGTTTGATGAAGAGGGTCCCGTCGACTACTCATACATCAATCACTACATCTTGAACGGTGCAGTAATTCTGTGCGCGTTCGGCGATGAGAACGATGAGAATGCCAAACGCGTGCTCGAGGGTGTTTACCCCGGGCGTGAGATTGTGTTGGTTGACGCTCGTCCGCTTTTTGCTCGCGGCGGCGGGATTCACTGCATTACGCAACAACAGCCGGCCTAGAAGATCCAGACCGGCTGTCGTCACCAACAAGGAGTGCGTGCTTTAGGCAAGCACCTCAGCGAGCTCGGTGAGCTCGAGACCTAGAGCGTGTGCGACACCTGGGTAGGTAACCTTTCCGGCGTGCACGTTGAGGCCCTTTGCGAGCGACTCGTCGGCACGCAGTGCGTCCTTCCAGCCCTTCTCTGCAAGCGAGACGACATAAGGCAGAGTCGCGTTGGTTAGTGCGCGAGTCGAGGTCGCAGGCACTGCACCAGGCATGTTTGCCACGCAGTAGTAAATGCTGTTGTGAACCTCGAAGGTCGGGTTGTCGTGAGTGGTTGGGCGTGAGTGCTCGAAGCAGCCACCCTGGTCGATCGCGATGTCGACGAGCACCGAACCTGGCTTCATGTTCTTGACCATTGCGTCGGTCACGAGCTTTGGAGCTTTCTCACCAGGGATCAGGACCGAACCGATTACGAGGTCGGCATCCTTGATCTGCTCAGCGATTTCGTATGCGGTCGAGACGCGAGTCTTGACCACGCCACCGAAGCGTGCGTCGAGTTCACGAAGCTTTGGCAGCGAAATGTCGATAACGGTCACATCGGCCTGCATGCCGAGCGCAACGGTTGCTGCGTGCTCACCGGCGACACCGCCACCGATGACGACAACCTTGGCCTTTGGTGCGCCAGGAACGCCACCCATCAAGACACCAGCACCACCCTCAGACTTCATTAGCTGGAAGGCACCGATCTGTGCGCTTAGACGGCCGGCAACCTCACTCATTGGCTGAAGCAACGGCAGAGCGCGGTTAGGCAGCTGAACGGTTTCGTATGCGATTGCGGTCACACCCGACTTGACGATGGCCTCGGTGCACTCGCGTGAAGCAGCGAGGTGCAGGTAGGTGAAGAGTACCTGGTCGGCGCGCATGCGGTGGTACTCGGCCGCGATTGGCTCCTTGACCTTGAGGAGCAGGTCACCCTTGGCCCAAACCTCATCGGCGGTGGCAAGAATCTGTGCGCCCTCAGCGCGGTATGAGTCGTCGCTGAAGCCTGAACCGACACCGGCACCGGCCTCGATGAAGACCTCGTGACCGCGACGGACGAGCTCGTGAACACCGGCTGGCGTGATCGCAACACGGTTTTCGTTGTTCTTGATTTCGGTTGGAATGCCAACGCGCATGATTGCTCCTAGAGTTTGTCGATCCGTCGCTTTCGCAACTTCACTAAGTTTGGCAAGATTCGTGGCTATTTCGTGTTTGAACCGAATAAAATTCGATAGACAGGTGCAAAGTTGCACATACATTCGAAAAACGAGGTGGATGAGCCTATGGCAACGCAGATTCTTCAGGAGCTCGACGGCATCGATCACGCGCTGGTGCGTGAACTTCAGCAAAACGCTCGCATCACCAACGCCGACCTTGCTGCCGCGGTGGGCATCGCGCAGTCAACTTGCATCACTCGAGTGCGCTCTCTGGTGCAGCGCGGCATCATCACCGGCTTCGCCGCCGAGGTTGACCCGAAGGCTCTTGGTCTCGACCTCCAGGTGTTGATTTCGGTGACTTTGCGTGCCGGAGCTAGGGCCAACCTGTCGAGCTTTATTACTGAGATGCGGGCGATGCCTGAGGTAGTTCAGGTGTTCTTCCTCGGTGGTTCAGAAGACTTCATCGTTCACCTAGCAGTTCGCGACAGCGCTCACGTGCGTGAGTTCGTGCTCGAGAACCTATCGAATAACCCGGTCGTGGCGTCGACACGTACCAACATGGTGTTCGAGCACTTCCACAAAGGTCCTCAGGTCTAGAGAACCTTCTTGACCACACTCGACTTGAGATACATCTGACCGAAGCCGTCGACCTTGCAGTCAATGTCGTGACCGTCAGCACCATTCACCAGGCGGATGTTGCGCACCTTTGTGCCGACCTTGATCGAGCTCGATGAACCCTTGACCTTGAGGTCTTTCACGACGGTAACGGTGTCGCCATCGGCCAAGACGTTGCCTACTGAATCCTTGATGACCGCGACCGCATCCTCACGGTTTGATTCGTCATCTTCGGCCGGCGACCATTCGTGCGCACACTCGGGGCACACAAGCAATGCGCCCATCTCGTAGGTGTATTCACTGTTGCACTGTGGGCACGGAGGCAGGGTCTCGGTCATTCGAACAGGCTACAGGTCAGAACTGGCGCGGGGTCACAGGGTAGGCTTAAGGCGTGTCTAAAGTTCTTGCATCTCTTCCAGTTGGCGAAAAAGTAGGTATTGCGTTCTCGGGTGGCCTCGACACCTCGGTGGCGGTTGCCTGGATGCGCGA
>JACCDQ012104574.1_pt1 | contig 11348 bp, 9 predicted proteins | sample 7446031 | NCBI WGS metagenome assembly JACCDQ01 (sample SAMN15323442, study PRJNA562643) | freshwater metagenome | isolation source: river surface water | place: USA:Blue River Watershed | collected 2017-08-17
CGGATGCTCTTGGCGATGTCGCCGTGGCTGCGGATGCCGCCGTCGGCAATGATGGGCTTGGTCGCCACACGAGCGCACCACTTGAGCGCCGACAACTGCCAGCCGCCGGTGCCAAAACCGGTCTTGAGCTTGGTAATGCAAACCTTGCCGGGGCCCACGCCCACTTTGGTGGCATCGGCGCCCCAGTTTTCCAAATCAATCACGGCTTCCGGCGTGGCCACGTTGCCGGCGATGATGAAGCTCTTGGGCAGTTTGCCCTTGATGTAGCCAATCATGTCGCGCACGCTGTCGGCATGGCCGTGGGCAATGTCGATGGTGATGAACTCAGGCACCAAGTTTTCGGCGGCCAATTGGTCCACCGTGGCGCGGTCGGGCGCTTTCACGCCCAGCGAGATCGAGGCATAAACGCCCTTGGCATGCATGTCGCGCACAAACTGGACGTTGTCCAGATCAAAGCGGTGCATCACATAAAAGTAGTTGTTTTTGGCCATCCACAGGCAAATGGACTCGTCCACCACCGTTTTCATGTTGGCAGGGACCACCGGCAAGCGGAACTTGCGGCCACCCAATTCGACGCCAGCGTCGCACTCTGAACGGCTTTCCACGCGGCATTTGCGAGGAAGCAACAAGATATTGTCGTAATCAAAAATTTCCATGAGAAAACCAAGCTCCAAAAAGGAATCGTTAAAAGGAACGAATGAGCGCTTGGCTTGGCCGGTTTGGTCTGTCCCTTTTTTGAACAAAAAAAACCGGGCGCAAGAATCTTGGGCCCGGTGTCTGATTCTACTCGTTTTGTTTTGCTTTTTGCCAACAAGGGGTCAGGAGTTTCTACAATTGGGGGATGTATGACCAAACGCCCCTGTTGAACAACCTGAACCCCGAGCAATTGCGGGCCGTGACGCTGCCCTCTGAGTCGGCCCTGATTCTGGCGGGGGCCGGGTCGGGCAAAACCCGGGTATTGACCACCCGAATTGCTTGGTTATTGCAGACCTCCCAGGTGGGGTCGGGCGGCATTTTGGCGGTGACCTTTACCAACAAGGCCGCCAAAGAGATGATGCTCAGGCTGCAGGCCATGCTGCCCGTCAATGTGCGCGGCATGTGGATTGGCACCTTCCACGGCCTGTGCAACCGGTTTTTGCGGGCCCATTACAAAATGGCCAATCTGCCCCAAACCTTCCAAATTTTGGACACGCAGGACCAGTTGTCGGCCATCAAGCGCTTGTGCAAACAACATGGTGTGGACGACGAACGCTTTCCGCCCAAGCAATTGCAATGGTTCATTGCCGGTTGCAAAGAAGATGGCCTGCGGCCCAAAGATGTGGATGTGCGCGACGACGAAACCCGCCGCAAAGTGGAGGTGTACCAACTCTACGAAGACCAATGCCAGCGGGAAGGCGTGGTGGACTTTGGCGAGTTGATGCTGCGATCGTTTGAATTGCTGCGCGACAACGATGCCATTCGTTTGCATTACCGCGCGCGTTTTAAACACGTGCTGATTGACGAATTTCAAGACACCAATAAATTGCAATATGCCTGGATCAAAATGATTGCAGGCTTGCCCGCCGAGCATGGCAGTGCCGTGCTGGCCGTGGGCGATGACGACCAAAGTATTTATGCTTTCCGCGGTGCACGTGTGGGCAACATGGCCGACTTTGTGCGCGAGTTTGGTGTGCAGCATCAAATTAAGTTGGAACAAAACTACCGCAGCTACAGCAATATTTTGGATTCGGCCAATGCGCTCATTGGCAACAACAAAAATCGCTTGGGCAAAAACCTGCGTACCGACCAGGGTGCCGGCGAGCCTGTGCGTGTGTACGAGTCCACCAGCGACTTTGCCGAGGCGCAGTGGTTGGTCGATGAGATCAGGCAACTGGTCAAAGGCGATGGCTTCACCCGCAAAGAAGTGGCTGTGTTGTACCGCAGCAATGCACAAAGTCGTGTGATGGAAACTGCATTGTTCAATGCGGGTGTGCCTTACAAAGTCTATGGCGGACTGCGCTTCTTTGAGCGCGCTGAAATCAAACACGCCTTGGCCTACTTGCGCATCTTGGAAAACCCCAACGACGACACCAGCTTCTTGCGCATTGTGAATTTTCCGCCGCGCGGCATTGGTGCACGCAGTGTGGAGCAATTGCAAGATGCGGCCAAAGGTTTGGGGTGCTCCTTGCACGACGCTGTCAGTACAACAGCAGGAAAAGCAGGTGCCAAGCTGGCGGGTTTTGTGGCCATGATCGATGTGATGCGAGAGCAAACGCCAGGCATGACTTTGCGCGAGATCATCGAATTGGTGCTCGAAAAAACAGGCTTGATCGAGCACTACAAAACAGAAAAAGAAGGCGCTGATCGCGTCGAAAACTTGGAAGAATTGGTCAACGCTGCCGAAAGCTTTGTGACCCAAGAAGGCTTTGGTCGCGATGCTGAAGCCACCGCGCAAGAAATGGCCCCTATTGCCGAAGACGGCGAAGTGATGTCGCCCTTGGCGGCCTTCCTAACGCATGCCGCGCTGGAGGCCGGTGACAACCAAGCGCAAGCGGGCGAAGATGCCATTCAGTTGATGACGGTGCATGCCAGCAAAGGTTTGGAATTTGATGCCGTGTTCATCAGCGGCTTGGAAGAGGGCTTGTTCCCTCACGAAAATTCCATGAACGATTACGACGGCTTGGAGGAAGAACGCCGCCTGATGTACGTGGCCATTACGCGTGCGCGCAAACGTTTGTACCTCAGCCATTCGCAAACGCGCATGCTTCACGGTCAAACACGCTACAACCTCAAAAGTCGCTTCTTGGACGAACTGCCAGAAGCGTGCTTGAAGTGGATCACCCCCAAAAACCCTGGCTTTGCCACAGGCTTGGGCGGCGGCTGGACCTCGCCAGCGCAAGCCTTTCAGGCCAAGCCCGCTTGGGGGCGAAGCAGTTTGGGTTCAGCCGAGACCTACAAGAGTCCGCCCGTGCCTGTGCAAAAATCGGAGCCTTCGCATGGCATCAAAGCCGGTATGAAAGTGTTTCACACCAAGTTTGGTGAAGGCAAGGTTTTGGCTGTGGAGGGGGCTGGCGCTGATGCACGGGCCCAAGTCAATTTCCCACGGCATGGCGTGAAGTGGTTGGCCTTGTCAGTGGCCAAGTTGACGCCGGTTGAGTGAGTTGAAATTTGAAAAAATATTCAGAAAGAAAGTTTGAGGAAGAAGCCTTATGAAAATTGAAAAAGACACCGTCGTCACCTTGAAATACAAAGTGTCCGATGCACAGGGTAAATTGTTGGAAGCTGCTGAAGAGCCCATGGCGTATTTGCATGGGGGCTACGAAAACACCTTGCCTAAAATTGAAGAAGCTTTGGATGGCCAAGACAAAGGCTACGAAACCACCCTGGTCTTGTCTGCGGCCGATTCATTTGGCGAACGCGACGAGAGCTTGGTCCAAACCATGCCCAAGAAAGACTTTCCACCTGGCGTGAAAGTAGGCGGGCAGTTGCGGGGTCGCACACCCGATGGCCGTGAAGCCATTTTCAATGTGGTCAAAATCAAGGGCGATACCGTGATGCTAGATGGCAATCATCCATGGGCAGGACAAACTTTGCGTTTCCAATTGAATGTGGTTGACGTGCGTGCGGCCATTCAAGAAGAGATTGAGCATCGCCATGTGCATGGTGCACATGGTCACCACCATTGAGCGTGTCTCTTTAACAAAAAGCCTGCAGATGCAGGCTTTTTTTACGCTTGTGTTTCGCTGCCGGGTGAGGGCAAGTCAAAGCAATCTTTGACGCTGAAATAAACCGAGGTGAAAAACATGGCCGCCATGAGCAAGGCGCCAGGCATGAGGACGGCGCCGGTGAGGTCATTGCCCCCCAAAGCGCTGCTGACCATCAAAATGACGGTTGCGCCCACCACAAACACGCCTGTCCAAGCCAGCAAGTAAACCGCAAACGCCCCCAGATTGCGCCAGCAGGCGACCGCACTGAAGAACATGCTTTTGAGCGGTGGCACCCCGTGCCAATGCACCAAAGCAGGTGCATGCCAGAACATCATGGACAAGGGAATGTAAAGCCCGGTGGCCAGCCACATGGCAAATTGGAAATCAGAGTCGTTGACCACCTCCGGGGTGATGGGTGCATTGGCCAAATAAACTTTGGCAAATCCACCGCCATCGACCATGGCCGAAATCAGCATGACGGCCAAGAAACTACCCGCATACAACAAGCCCAAGGTGAGCATGGCTTTGAGACGCTGTTGACCGGCTCGAAAAGCGACCATCAACACCGTTGGCATGGGAAATTTGCCTGCCGCAGCTTGCTCTGTGGCCACCATCAGGCCCAAAGACGCGGCGGGCAGAACGAGCAACGCAACGGCAGCGCCAATGAGGGGAATCATGGACAGCACGGACACCCAAGCCATGAACAAAAAGAACAAGCCCGTGAAGGCCAAAGGCTGTCGCCAAAAAGTACGGATACCCTGTTGAACCCAAACCAAGCCTTGTTTGGCAGGAACGATGTGAAGCTTCATGTTGAGAGCTTAAGCGGGGAAGCCAGGCGAGACCGCAATACCCGTTCAAAATGGGTGGGATCATGCGGCTTGAGCATGGCAGCATCGCGGGGGAGGTAAAAGTCCCAGAGTCTGGAAATCCAAAAGCGCAATGCACCCGCACGCAACATCGCTGGCAGCAATTGACGCTCGGCCGCGCGCAAGGGCCGCACCGCTTGGTAAGCCTCGAGCATGGCTTGGGCGCGTTCGGCGTGGTGCTCGCCTGTGGGCAAGTCGATGCACCAATCGTTCAAGCACACGGACAAGTCAAACAACCAGGTGTCGACGCCCGCAAAGTAGAAATCAAAAAATCCAGTGAGTTTGTTGCCGTCAAACATGACGTTGTCACGGAACAGGTCGGCGTGCACGGGGCCTTTGGGCAACGCTTGGTATGCGGCACCCTGTGCAATGTGGTTTTGATAGGCCAACTCGCCTTGCAACAAACCAGACTGGGCTTCGTCCAAATAGGGCAAGACCACAGGCACGGTGTCGTTCCACCATGGCAGCCCGCGCAGGTTGGGTTGGCTGCGGTTGTAGTCTTCACCAGCCAAATGCATGCGGGCCAACATGTCGCCTACAGCTGCACAATGGACGGCTTCTGGCGTTAGTTGGCTTTTGCCTTCCAGTCGATTGACCACGGCGGCCGGCTTGTCACAAACGGTGTGCAAAATATCGCCATCGCGGTTGGCCGCAGGATTGGGCACGGGGATGCCTTTTTCGGCCAAATGCTTCATGAGAAACAAATAGAAGGGCAACTGTTCGTGGTTGAGGCGTTCAAACAGCGTCAGAACGTAATCACCCAGGTCGGTAGAGGCAAAGTAATTGGTGTTTTCAATGCCACCCTCAATGCCTCTTAACTCGGTCAATGTGCCCAAGCCAAGTTGGGACATGAGCTCGGCGGCTTGTTCTTCAGTAACGGGCGTAAAAACAGCCATGGCTTATGAGTGGGTCAAAAGTGTGTAAAAGGCGCCCGGAGGCAATGCGAAATGCATGGCCAGATTGTAGGGGCTGTTGCCCCCAAATTTGGCCTGCTTCGGCTCGGTAAAACCCGCCTAGGACAGGCACAATTGGGGCATGAGCGACAAGAAAACCCTGCTGTTGGTCGATGGCTCCAGCTATCTGTACCGTGCCTTCCATGCCATGCCCGATTTGAGGGCTGTGCCTGGCGATCCTGCCAGCCCTGCCACGGGTGCGATTCGCGGCATGATCAACATGATGGAACGTTTGCGCAAAGACATTCCCGCCGAATATGCGGTCTGCGTGTTTGATGCAAAGGGTCCTACTTTCCGTGATGAGATTTACCCTGCGTACAAGCAAAATCGCAGCCCAATGCCCGATGATTTGCGCTCGCAAATAGAGCCCATTCACACGTTGGTGCGTTTGATGGGCTGGAAAGTGCTCGATGTACCAGGCGTTGAAGCCGATGATGTGATTGGCACCTTGGCCGCGGTGGGCGCATCGCACGGCATTGAAGTGATCGTGTCCAGTGGCGACAAAGACTTGGCGCAGTTGGTCAACCAACACATCACCATCATTGACACCATGAACGGCAAACGCCGCGATTTGGCCGGTGTCCAAGAAGAGTTTGGTGTGCCCGCTAGCTTGATGCTTGATTATCAAATTTTGGTGGGTGATACCGTGGACAACGTCCCCGGTGTGCAGAAGGTGGGGCCTAAAACAGCCGCTAAGTTGTTGTTGGAATATGGCTCCTTAGACAACTTGATGGCCAATGCCGAGCAAATCAAAGGTGTCGTGGGTGAGAATCTGCGAGGGGCTGTCGATTGGTTGCCCACGGGGCGACAGCTTTTGAAAATTCGCACTGATTGCGATTTGAACGCTTACGTGCCCGAGCTGCCTTCGCTTGAAACCATTCGTTTGGGTCAGCCCCATGAGTCTGACTTGTTGGACTTCTACGAAAAATACGGCTTCAAGGGCCTGGTCAGAAGCCGTGGTGCAGGTGCAGTGGAAGCCTCTGGTTCAAGCAAGTCTTCTGGTAAGTCAGCCAAGCCTGCATTTGTGCCGATGGACGATATGTTTGCTGAACCCGAACCTGTGGTGACAGTGACGGGCGATAAACAGTACGAAACCATTTTGACCTGGGCGCAGTTCGATGCATGGCTGCCCAAGTTGGAAGCCGCTGAGTGCGTGGCCATCGACACCGAAACCACCTCTCTCGATGCCATGCGCGCTGACTTGGTGGGCATCAGCTGGAGTGTCAAGCCTGGTGAAGCTGCCTACTTGCCCCTGCGCCATGATGGGCCCGATGCACCGGTTCAATTGCCCATGAATGAGGTATTGGCCAAGCTCAGGCCATGGCTGGAAAACCCGCTCAAACTCAAGGTGGGTCAGCACATCAAATACGACCGTCATGTGTTTGCCAACGTGGGCATTGAAGTGCATGGCTATGCGCACGACACCATGCTGCAAAGCTATGTGCTAGAAGTGCACAAGCCCCACAGCCTCACCAGTTTGGCTTTGCGCCACGTGGGTCGCACAGGCATCACCTACGAAGATTTGTGCGGCAAGGGTGCACACCAAATTTCGTTTGCACAAGTCGATGTTGAAAAAGCCGCCGAGTATTCATGTGAAGACGCCGACCAATGTTTGGATGTGCATGGTGTGTTGTGGCCGCGTATTCAAGCCGATGCCAAGTTGCGCGCCATTTACGACATTGAAATTGCCACCAGCGAAGCCTTGTACCGCATTGAACGCAATGGGGTGTTGATTGATGGCCCCACACTGGCCGCGCAAAGCCAAGCCTTGGGACAACGCATTGTGCAATTGGAAACAGAGGCCTATGAAATTGCAGGACAGCCGTTCAATTTGAGCAGTCCCAAGCAATTGGGCGAAATCTTTTTTGACAAGCTGGGTTTGCCCGTTATCAAGAAAACGGCCACAGGTGCCCGCAGTACCGATGAAGAAGTTCTGGAGAAGCTGGCCGAAGACTATCCCTTGCCTGCGCGCATTCTGGAACACCGAAGCTTGTCCAAACTCAAGGGCACCTACACCGACAAGTTGGCGCAGATGGCTTTGCCCAGAACGGGCAGGGTGCACACACACTATGCGCAAGCTGTGGCAGTCACAGGACGTTTGTCCAGTAACGATCCCAATTTACAAAACATTCCCATTCGCACCGCTGAAGGGCGAAAAGTACGCGAAGCCTTTGTGGCACCTGTCGGTAGTTTGATTGCCAGTGCCGATTACTCGCAAATTGAATTGCGCATCATGGCGCACCTCAGCGGCGATGAGGCTTTGCTGCGTGCGTTCCATCAAGGTTTGGATGTGCACAAAGCCACAGCTGCCGAGGTGTTTGGTTCTACGCCAGATCAAGTGTCGAGTGAGCAACGACGCTATGCCAAAACCATCAACTTCGGTTTGATCTACGGCATGAGCGCTTTTGGTTTGGCCAAAGCATTGGGCATTGACAACGGCGCTGCCAAAAATTACATCGAACGTTACTTCCAGCGCTTTGCAGGCGTGAAACGTTACATGGACGAAACGCGCGAGCAAGCCAAATCGCAAGGCTATGTCGAAACCGTGTTTGGGCGTCGCTTGTACCTGCCAGAAATCAATTCACCCAATGGCCCCAGACGCGCGGGCGCAGAACGTGCCGCCATCAATGCGCCCATGCAAGGCACAGCGGCCGACTTGATCAAGCTGTCAATGATCGCCGTGCAAGCTGGGATTGACCGTGAGCAACGCAAAACCAAAGTGATCATGCAAGTGCACGATGAGTTGGTGTTTGAGGTGCCAGAAGATGAGGTGGATTGGCTGAAAGTAGCGGTACCCCAATGGATGGCCGACGTGGCTTCGCTCAAAGTGCCTTTGTTGGCAGAAGTGGGCGTGGGCTTGAATTGGGATCAAGCGCATTGATGAAAACGTGCATCCAAAAATTTCACGATAGCCTGGGTGCCGCCGAGCTGCAAGTGCTACAGCAATGCTTGCAGCAAGCCACGCAGCCACTGCCTGAAGACGCCATGCCATGGTATCTGGGGGATGCGAATTCACCAACCGGCTATCTCACCCCCACACATGCCAAGATCATTCTCAGTCTGCGCAAAGATTGGCTGCGTTTGCCGCATGCTTTGGTCTGGGATACACCCGAGCGCAGCCCTGCGTCGCGCAGTGTTGCCTTGGCCGATTTGGCAGCTCAATTGCGTGACTTGGGACATGTCACAGGCTGGCGCAATGAGAAGTTCAGTTACTGGCCAGACTCGGAAATACTGGTGAATGGCTTGTGCCGTGAGCCATCAAGTCAATTGACGGCTGCGTTTGACATGGAGCGTGCCGCCTATCGATTTTTTGGTTTGCGCAGCCACGCCGTCCATGTCAATGGCTTCACTGCCGATGGGTTTTTGTGGTGTGGCCGCCGCGCCCTGACCAAGCCCACCGATCCAGGGATGCTGGACAACATCGCTGCAGGCGGCTTGCCCGTGGGCGAGTCTTTGCAAAGTTGTGGTGTGCGTGAAATGGCAGAGGAGGCTGGCTTGACCGAATCGCTTGCCCTGACAGCCGTGCCCAACGGCCAAGTGACCACCAGTCGCACCGTCAAGCGTGGCTGGCACCACGAAACCTTATGGGTCTACAACTTGTGGATCCCCGCCGATGTTCAGCCTGTGAACCAGGATGGAGAGGTGGCTGAATTCAGTTTGTTGTCCCCGCAGCAGGTGGTGCAGGCCATTGCTTCAAAAAGCATGACCATCGATGCCGCCTGTGTCATTGCGCATGCTGTTTTGCACAGCCGCCAATGTCCATAAGCTGGCTTGACCGGATTTGAATCACTGTGACAGACATCGGCTTTTATCCAATGGCGGTGGTTCTGGTGGGCTACTTCGTTTTGGGCACTGCAGGTTTTGGCTCTGCCTTGATCATTGTGCCGTTGCTGGCTTGGGACTGGCCTCTGGCGTTCGTGGTGCCCTTGGTCTTGCTGATTGACGTGCCAGCTGCCGTTTTACACACGGGTTTGAATTTCAGGCAGGTGATGTGGCGCGAGTTGCCGCCCTTGCTGCCATCGGTCCTGTTGGGAGCGCTGTTGGGTATTGGATTGATTCATTGGACGCAAGCTGAATTCTTGTTGTTGCTCTTGGGCCTGTACGTGATTGACGTTGCTTGGCGCGGTTGGAAGGCATTGCCAACAGTCATCCGGCCGCAGGCGCATGCCATGCACGTATCTGGCTTTGCCATGGGCTTGGTAGAAACCATGTTTGGCACAGCAGGTCCCGTGGTCATGTCTTGGTTGTCGCAGCGGTTACAAGACCCTTTTTTAATTCGCGCCACCATGCCCATGAGTATCATCGGCTTGTCTTCCATTGCACTGTTGATGGTCGGCGCTTCGGGTGGCTTGGTACAACCAGCCCTCTGGACGAGTGTGGCTTGGTTGTTGCCCATGGCCTTGACGGGCGTTTGGCTGGGGCACAAGTTGGCACAGCGCATGGCTGCAGCGGTTCTCAGGCCCTTCATTTATGGCTTCTTAGGCTTGAGTGGCTTGGTGTTGTGTGCCAGGTCTGCGCGCGGCTTGTATTCATATTTTGCGAATTGAGAAAATCAGATGATCCCCATTCACATTGAATCTGCTTGGCAAGGTACGTCAGACTGCCGTGCTTGTGGCATTCGCGATTTGGTTTTGTTTGCCGATTTGAACGAGGACGATTTCGGACTCATTCATGCCCCCATCGATGACATGACCTATCCGGTCAGGGGCTTGATGTACTCCGAGGGAGACAAAGCCTTAGGGGTGTTTACTTTGCGGCAAGGCATGGTCAAGCTGGTTCGGTCGACAGCCGATGGCAGAGAGCGCATCATTCGGGTGTTGCGGGCTGGCGATGTGGTGGGCATCGAAGCCTTGGCCACCGGCCACTACGATTCAGAGGCTGTGGCCTTGAACGAAGTCAAAGTGTGCCGAATTCCATTGGGCGTGATGCACAACCTCAGCACCCAATCACCCAGATTGCACAACCGATTGATGCAAAAATGGCAACAGGCCTTGAAGGGTGCGGACGATTGGCTGGCCGATTTGAATTTTGGTACGGCGCGACAACGAGTCGCCCGCTTCATTCTCAAAATGCGCCATGAAGTGCACCCAGATCAAAGCAGCATGTTTTCACGCGAAGACATGGGTGCCATGATGGACCTCAAGCTAGAGACGGTGAGCCGAGAAGTCAGTGGCTTGGTGCGCGAGCAAGTGATAGAGCCACTCGACAAAGCCGGACGGCTTTATCGCATTCAAGACGAAAAAGCATTAACGTCCGCTTGAGTTGCCTTGAGTTCAGGGCTTTGTGGATGACCCCGATAAAAACAATCGGAGAAAAAACACGCCCATGCCAATCATGAACATGATGCCAATGAAGCTCATCAAGCCGTAGTCTGTGAAAAACAAGTCGTGGAACAATTTCATCTTTTTTTCCTTCAGTGAGTTGCAGGTGTTGTCACACCTTGATCAACATCTTGCGCTTCTCGATGACGAATTGCTTTGACATAAGTTAAGAAATTGAACGGCGGAATGAGCGGCAATGCCTGAGCTTAAGGTGACGATTCTGGCCCTGATGTTTTCGCCAAACGATTTGACTTAAGTCTAGACGGCCACATACCCCTTGGGGTATAGTTCGCCCAGGGATTAACCTGATTGGAGACCTTTCAAGATGAAAACACCACACGAATTGGTATTTGCCGCCAAACAAATGACCCAAGAGGTTGCCATTGAACATGCGCCGGCTTTGATTGCTCAAAGTGACGTGCTGATTGATGTCCGTGAGGCCGATGAGTTTCAAGCCGGACATCTTCCGGGCGCCATTCACATGTCACGTGGCATGTTGGAGTTCAAACTTGCCGCCAACCC
>JACCDQ010142605.1_pt1 | contig 11346 bp, 8 predicted proteins | sample 7446031 | NCBI WGS metagenome assembly JACCDQ01 (sample SAMN15323442, study PRJNA562643) | freshwater metagenome | isolation source: river surface water | place: USA:Blue River Watershed | collected 2017-08-17
CATGATCCTTGAAGAAATATTTATGAAAACTCCCCGTCGGCCCGTTGGGCTTAAACTGCCCATTTTCAAAGTCATTTTTCTGGGCTATCCAGGAAATTAGTGTTTTCATGTGTCAGGAATTGATATATAAATATAACTATTTTGTTTTTCATTATCGAGTGACAATAATCACTAACGTTCAGTCAATTAAGATGTTTGATTTTATAAGCTTCTTAAATTCTCTTATTTTTACAAATGAGTCGCTTGATTGACTGGAAAAGTATTAAACAAATTATTGACAAAAAGCTTTTTGTATTGTATATCCTCATCTTCATGTGCACGTCTTTAAATCATTGTTTTGTTTAATGCCCTTTTTCTAATTAGATTTCATGCTAAGGCACACTGCGAATTATTCTAATACAAATCACAATTTTGTAATTCAAAATATTTCTGAAAAAAGAATAGATTCTGAAATATTACCCGCGGTTTGCGTGCTAAAAAATATTCTTCAACGTGGGAAGCCTACTAGGTTGTCAACCTATTTACAAAGTGAATTAGGTTCAATTCATGAGGAAGTGAATTATAAATTATTTGTTCCCTTGTTATCTCGTGAAAACCCGACTTGGGAGCGATTGATCAGAGGGGATATAAAAAGGAATAATAATCCTGCAAAGCATTTTTTTGATCATCTCATCCCTAAATATTTCTCAGAATACCCATTTCTACAACAGCTCATTGTTCCAGAGGTTCCGCTGAATTTCATTACTCAAATTCAAATTGATAATTTTGAAGGACAGCAGGTAGATTTCTATCTTCCGCAAGCATTTCTTGTTATCGAAATTGATGGAATCCAGCATGATGCCAGGATTGATGAAATCAGAGATTCTTATCTAAAGCAATTTGGTAACGAAACATATAGGTTTACGACACAAGAAATAGAATTAGAGAATGATAGCTTCATTCAAAAGATCGAGAGAATAAAAAATAGGATTTCCAGATGGTCAGAAAATATAGATCAGAAGAATAGAGCTGGGGAACTTGCAGAATTTGTTCCGTCGATAAATGATTACAAGCAGAAATATCTTGATGGAGTGCATGAAGGTGATGAACGTTTAGTTGCCACTTCCGTCATGCGTTTTCAAATTCTTCTTTTAGATCTTTTAGAATTTGGTCAATTGAATTTTGAAAAGGAATGGAAATTCCAATTAAAAACAGATATCGAGACCCCATTTGAACAGTTGGCAATTAATGACTTGAAGTTATGGTTTGAAAATATTTTTCAATTACAAAAGGTCAAAGTCACTTTTCCAATTGTAGAAATTGAAAGAGTTAGTGATTTTTCCAGAGGTGATGCATTAGCAATTGATTTTAGTATAAGCAAGCGTTACACTGATGAGTTTCAGAATCACCCAGATACTATTTATGTAAGATCAGATTATTTCGATTTTTATCTTCATTACAAAGCAACCGATGGAGTCAAACCTGAAATTGTGGGTTTTCGTGCTTACGACTTTTATAAAGTAGCTACTTGTCAAACCTTCCAATATAAACTTGTTTTTCAACAAGAAAAAGGAGTGGGAGACGAGGAAGCCTTATTATTCATAATGAAAAATTTTTTTGGCGCTGAATATTCAAAATTCCGAGACGGCCAACTACCTATTATAGCCAATGCTCTAGCACTAAATTCGACAATTGGATTACTTCCCACTGGAGGAGGAAAATCTATATGTTTTCAAATACCGATTTTTCTTCAACCTGGAATTAGTTTTGTTGTTTGTCCTATCAAATCACTGATGATTGATCAGAAAGAAGACCTTCTTAACAATCAAATATCCAGAATAGCTCATGTAACTAGTAAAGATGATTCCTTTACCAAGGATATTAAATTAAAGGACTTTAGTGAAGGCAAATACCAATTTATTTTTATTGCACCTGAGCGTTTTCAAATAAGATCATTTAGGCAGTACTTGCGAGAATTAAGAGAGAATTTTACAATATCATTTGCTGTTATCGATGAGGTGCATTGTCTTTCTGAATGGGGTCATGATTTTCGTACTTCCTATTTGAATTTATCAAAAACTATTCGTAAATATTGTTCTGAATCTGTACGCTTTATTGCTTTAACTGCAACTGCATCGCTTAATGTTTTAAAGGATATTAAACTCGAATTAGGTATTAAAGACGAAGATGTCAAAACACTGACTAATTATTCTCGTGAGGAACTTGACTTTGAAGTAATATCTGATAAGGATAAAAAATATAACGAGTTAAGATCTATACTCATTCGAGAGTCAGAAAAGAATGAAATTTTTGAATTGAAAGGCGAGAAATCAAACGCCGGAATAATTTTTACATCTACCGTGAACGGATTTGCTGGATGTGCAAATATTGCAAGTACTCTCAGTGAGCATTTTAAATTGAAAGTAGAATATTTCTCTGGTTCAGCGCCAAAAATTAATGGAGTACAGCAAAATGAGAAAGAATTTGAAGATTATAAAGGTAATGTTCAAAATAGATTTAAGAATAATGAATTGCCATTAATTGTTGCGACCAAGGCTTTTGGAATGGGCGTAAATAAAAAGAATGTTTCCTATACAATTCATTATGGTATTCCCGGTTCGATGGAATCTTTATATCAGGAGGCTGGTCGTGCAGGAAGAGACAAGGAACGATATCTTAAAAATCACGCAAGGTGTTATGTACTTTTTACTGAAAACAAATTAGCGGAGAGTTTAGAATTTTTATGGAATCAGAACACCAGTAACGCTGAATTAAAACAAAAGGTAAATGACCTAGATGGAGATCTTAAATCCATTTTGTTTATGCTTCAAAACACTTTGGAAGATGAATTGGTTGAATTTGAATTTATAAAAGCCCTTTTTATTAAGTATGCCTCAAGGAATAAGAAGGATGTGCTTGTAGAATCAAAAAGGCTTAAGGTTAAATTGGTAGATAAAGAAGGGCAAGAATTTGAAATAGTAAACAAGGCATTTACACAAAAAGCCATTTATCGCTTGAGTCAATTAGGAATAGTCGAGGATTGGATTGTAAAAGATTTTTTTGATGGTGAATATGAAGTTGATTTTTGTGATTATTCCGAATCAAGTATTAAAATTTCATTAATTAATACTATATCAAAATATTCCGATAGAAATATTTTAGACGATATAATTAAAGAAAGTTTCAATGACCTAGCTAACAATAACATAGTTGATCAAAGTATTCGTGCGCTCATAAAATGGGTGAATAAGCATTTTGTCTATAACCGAAGACAATCGCTTAAAAACATATATGAATCTTGTCAAAATTATTTTTCGAAAGATGATCCACATTTAAGAAGAATTGAATTTAAAAATTCTCTCGAAAATTACTTTAAGTTTAGTGAATCCTCTTTTGTTCTTCAGCATATTTCAGAAAATTCATTTGATATAGAAAAATGGTTTGAGGTTTTTTACATTCTTAAAATTGATGGCCAAAAGCAGTACCGTACTGAAATAGTATTAAATCAAGAACAACTTATTGCCTTACAAAATAATCTCTCCAGATTCCTTGAAAGTTACGCCAATAATTTAGGCCTAAATTTTATCAGTGGAATTGTACGGCTTATGAATGGTGATTTTCAAAATAGCGATGGAAAGGATCGGTTAAAGCAATCATTTGTTTTTCTTATTGAAAAAGAGTGGAGCATAGGAAGCTCAATTAATTTAAAAGCTGTTTTATTAACTGAGACTTGTAAAGTTGTAAAAACAGCTAAAATTGAAATTAGAAATCAACTTGCATTTTTTGTTATTGAATTATTGGGACAAGATTTAGATGCCATAAAAATAGTGAATGAGCATCTGGATGATGAGGTCACAACATTATTTATCATTAACAGAATTAAAGAACGACTTTCAAAAGTAAATAAAGGAATATATGAGCAAATTGAACGAATTGGATAAGTCCATTTTAGAGTTGGAGGAACAAATTGTTATTTTAAAAAGTAACAACGAGATACTTTCCAAAATTACAGCGCTTAAAAGTTCATTAGATTTATGTCTTGTTCAGACAACTAAAAACAATGAAGAGTTGAGTGATTTGGTTGTAAATATCAAATCAGAACTTGAGAATTTTTCAAGTGAGATAAAGGATTTGAAGCAAATAAATGAAAACTTTATAAATGACTTAGTTTCTTCAAATAAAAAGCTAATAAGAGAATTGGAGGAGGCGATTTTGAGCAAGCTAGATCGCTTAAGTTCTGAAATACAAAATGCATTACGTACTGAAGTGAATCAGCTTGAAAAGTCAGTTAAATTGGAAATTTCGGAACGGTTTATCCAATTAAACGATAATCAAAAATTTCTTTTCAAGGAGCAGGAAACAAATACAAAACAACTTTTTGAATTGAACTCAAAAAGCATCAAAAACTTGATATATATTTTACTCGCTATATCAGCACTCTCATTGTTTGCTAGACTAATCTAGATCCATATTTTTATGAAAAAAAATATTTGCATCCTTCTTTTTCAATTTGCATTAAGTTTTACCTTAGGTAAAGCTCAAAGCATTTCATACGATTTCTCATGTATGGAAACTGATGAAGCATCAGCAATAATAAACGCTGCTTCAGAAATTGAGCAAAATGCAATTAGACAATTTGGAGAACCAGTTACTTTGGGGGAGGAAATCAGGTTGGGTGTGCAGTTACTTAACGATTTAAAGACAAAATATAATGTTTATGAATATGGTGATCGTTATAATAGGATGAAGTCAATCATGAATAATTTAGTTGCTCAGATTTCAGCACCTAGAGGTTTTACCTACCGTATTTTTCTAACTGATGCCGATGAATTAAATGCCTTCACATGCGGGGGTAAAATATTTATCACAAAGAAAATGTATCACTTTTGCCAGAACGAAAGTGAACTTGCAGCAATAATTGGACATGAAATTGCCCATAACGAGTTAAAACATATTCGAGATAATATTTCCAGATACAAAACAGCTAGTTCATTTGGAAGTGCAGGTCAAATGACGGCTTTAATTGGAAGCATGTTAACAACTCCGTTCAATCAAAGAAATGAAGTACACTGCGATTTTTACGGTATTGATTTAATGAAAAAAGCGGGATATTCAATATGTTCTGCACCTGAAATATGGAGAAGAATGGCAGCCCAAGAAAATGAAACATCCGAGCTAGATAAATTTGCATCTACTCACCCATATTCCAGCACAAGGCGCTCTTGTTGCCTTCATCATATTGAGTCAAATTATCAAAAAAGTTGTGAATAATGAGTTCTATTTCGATAAGAGTTGAGAACCTCTCAAAGGTTTTCAAAAACGGTAAAGTTGGACTTCACGGATGTTCATTTGAAATAGAATCGAACACTCTGACCGCAATATTAGGGCCATCAGGATGTGGTAAATCCACGTTATTAAAAACCTTGCTCGGTGATATTCCTAAAACTTCAGGTAGAATTCATATTCAAGGAATTGAACTCAATGATGATAATTATGATTTGATTAAAACGCATATTGGATATGTTCCCCAGGATGATATAATACACAAAGATTTAACAGTTGAACAATGTCTGACTTTTTCAGCTCATCTTAGACTATCAGATTTTTCCTATGATGTTCAAAAAAAACGAGTTTTAGAAGTCCTAAATGAACTCGGTATTGTAAAATTAAAGGATCAGTTAATTAGTGAAATAAGTGGAGGTCAGAGGAAAAGAGTTGCAATAGGTGTTGAGATTTTGACAAAACCAAGGATTTTATTTCTTGACGAACCTACGTCTCCGTTAGATCCACAAACTATAGAGGAATTCCTGAAAATTCTCAAGAATTTATGCCTCAATGGTACAACCGTTGTAATGGTGACCCATAAGCCCGAGGATTTAGAATATATGGACGAATGTCTTTTCATGGGAGTAGGTGGCTTTTTGACCTTCAAGGGAAAACCTAGAGAGTTAAAGTCTTATTTTAACAAAGAAAACATTGTTGAAATTTATGCAGATATGGATAAATCTATATCCATCGAGCATTTTTCTAATCGATATATGGTTGAAGGTAAAAAGTTATCTCTAGTTGAATCAAATAAAAGCACATTCAACCCCAAGAGACACACAAACTACCTTTCACAAACATATTGGCTTATAGCAAGGTATTTATCAAGGAAATTAAATGACCTTGGAACTTTGGCTGTCCAAATAAGTCAAGCACCAATTATCGCTTTATTGGTCATCTTGATTTTTGAGAATCTAGATCAAACGGTTTTATTTTTTATCGTTATTTCAGCAATTTGGTTCGGAACAAATAATGCTGCAAAAGAAATTGTTACTGAGAAAAATATCTTTAAACGTGAGCGTCGGTATAATCAAGGAATCATACCGTATTTAATTTCAAAGATTACGGTTCTTTCTTTAATTGGCCTAATACAAAGTTTGATTTTTATTGCAATATTACAATTGAGATTCAAAAATCAAGAAGTTCAATTAGAAAATCCATTCAGTGTGACCCTTTGGATGTTTTATTTGACCATTGTTTCTAGTTTGTTTGGCCTGGCTCTATCAGCAATATCAAAAAATGTAGAGAAGGTAATGGGATTAATTCCAATCGCACTTATTCCTCAAATCATGTTGTCCGGTATTATGGTCCCATTAAAATTGGCAGTTGTTAAGGTTCCAAGTTTTATGTTAATCTCTAGGTGGGCAATGACTGGAATTTGTAGAGTTCAAGATAATATTCATAATAAGATTAGTGACGATAGTGTCTCTTCTATCGAGTTTATGAGAAAAAATCTTGGGGAAACATATGACGTAATGTCAAGTTTTCATTTTGAAGGTTTCATTTTAACTATCCAAGGTCTTTTTTACTTTATACTGATTTACTTAACTTTGGATGAAAGAAATTAACAAATGAAAAAAAATAAAACCATTATTTTCTTGATATCTGTCTTCATTTTGCTTATCGGAGTATTTGTTCTGATGCTTACCAAAGACCAAAAGAATGATAAGCAAGATGAGCCACAAAAAAGACCTGAAAAGGTTATGCATGAAAATCAATCAAATTCAGAAAATACAGGTAATAGTGAAAATTCATTAGGGGTCGAGGATGAGGAAGGTATAACGAGTCCAAGAAGGAACGCTAAAGTAGGTTCAGTTGGTAATGATTTATCACCAAAACCTCCCGTGAATTCTAATCCGAACGGTAATGGTGCAATACAAAAACCAATTCCATATAATTTTAGAATGCAGGAACAAAATTTTTTTAATTGGAATCCAAAAATTGCAGAAAGTGGTGTTAAAACAATCATTACAGTCGATAACTATTCAGGTAAGAAACCAAAAACATTTGATGTCACTGGTAAAAGCTCATTGAATGTAGTTACCAAAGATTCGAATTATGACGGTGTAGAATGTCTTATTACATTGACCATTCAAGGGGATCCAGGTTTCAAAATTACAGGAGTTAATCAACTATCCGAAACAATTTCTTGTAGCGGAAATAATAACTAAAACCTTATTAAATGAAATTAATTAATTTACTCCTCCTATTACATTTACTTAATGTTCCATTGGTTGGGTTGGGTCAATCGAAAAATATCTCAGTATTTGCTGCTGATAATAAAACAACAAATTCACATCTCAGAAAATACTGTGAACGAATATATTTATTTTCTGAACTTAAAAGAGTAGAAGAGTTTAATTTAATTCATTACAATAACACAGAAATTATTGATACTGAATGGAACGATGGGAAAAAAAAGTTAATAAAATATACTAGGAACGAACTGCCTTGTGAATTTAACCTACTTTCAAGTGTCATTGGAAAAATTGACAATATTCCAACTAACCATAAAATATTTTTACTTGCAAAAAATGATGTATTGTTAAAAGATGAAATTGAAGGAGCTAATAAAATAAATATTGAATCCAAGACTGAAACGGAAATCACTGAGATTCTTTCCAAAATTCTTTCAGAAAATAAAAAAGAAGATGTTGATATTTTTATTATCCACTCTGGATATAATTTTGAATTACCCAAATTTGAATTTAAAGAGGATAAAATTAATACTTCAGGAATAATTTTTATTGATTATGTTGCATCCTCACAAGTAGAAAAGTTAATTATAAAAACAGACGGTAAAGAATTAAAATTTGGTCAAGAAAAATTAGAAATAAAAGTAGATAAAGATCAGGAAATTTCAGGTTACTTCATTGATGGTAGGGGATGCAAATCAAATGAAGATTATTTGGATATCGATTTTGAGACAAAATGTGATTGCGGTATAGATTATGGAATTCCTGAATTACTTTATGAATATACAGGTAATCTTGTACCGAGGGGAGCTAGAAAGGCACAATGGGATTTTCAAATCACACCCTCAGGTGGCTCAGGTGGCTTTTTCTATGTATTGGCGATCAAAAATGTTTGCACTGAACAATTGCTTTTAGAATTTTTCAATTCAAGAAATGAGAAATTCTATTTTGAAACTAAAAATATTTCAAAACTGAAAGAGGACATGGTAAAAATGGGGATGTCTGAATCATCGGATTATTTGATTGTAAAAGTATCAATGATAAATCAAGTGGAATTAATTGATAATCCTAGAGAGTTCTTTACTGTTCGAGTCACTCCAATTCTTAAGAATAATATGGAATGTCCTTCAAGATCTTTTTTATCAAAAAAAATAAAATTTTCTCGTTGTGAAGATGAATAGACTAATTATATTAAGTCTTGTTTTATTACGATATCAATTTTTGATTTCCTCCCCATTACTATATAGTAGGACAATTGAAAATAATTCGATAATTACTGAAGTTGTAGTTGAGGAAAATTCAATTTTTTTCTTTTGTCCGATAAAATATTTAGCCAAAGAAAAATATCTTGAAAAAGCCACGGATTTAATTACAAGTAATAGTTTATCGGGGATTCAAGAGCTTAAAGTGAATTTATTTTTCTTTACGGAGGATAGCGAATATTTTAGTGGTGGACCTAATGTAAGATTGAAAACTATTAATAGGGATACTACATTCATTATTAATGATTTTGAGGCATTTTTTTTGGGATTTAATAATTTTAAAAATTGTCTTCAAAGGAAAGTAATTAGTAGGTATTATTCCTATTTAGAATATGGAATATCAAATAGTTACAATGTTTCCGCTCAGAAAGGAATAACTTGTTTTAAATCCTTGGATGAAAGAATACCGTTTTATCAAAATGTTATCAAGGAGTATTTTTATCCTTCCTACAGCATAGATGAGCAAATACAGCAATTAAAAGATTCTTTACAGCTTTTGAATAGTAAGGTTGTAATTCTTGAAAAAGAGATCTTAGTATACTCCACTAAATTAAATGCTCAAAAAGAAACTAATACTGAATTACCATCAAACAATGATCAGAGTCCTGTTAAAAAAAGGAGAACGAAAATAATTTACATTCGAAATGAGGAGTAAAGTTCAGATCATTATTGTTTTATTATCAATTTATTCTTGTCAGAAGTCTGATTTCTTTAAATGGAATTTGGTTGGTACGCCTGAAATCGAAGGTTTATCAATCAAATCAAGTACATTAACACAATTTACATTAGAAGCTAAATTCACAAATACGGGAAATGATAAAGATGCATCGCTAGGATTTGTTATTTCCAAGACTGTTGCTTCACCTGATTTGAACAATTGTGACAGCGTAATTTATCTTCCAGATAATAAATCGGGTATAAAGAGCATCTCAATACAGTGGTACACAAATGGTGTAGTAAAATGTAGGGGCTTTATAAAGAATAAAATTCAAACGGTTTATTCAGATGTGCTATCCATTTCATGGATGGGCGGCAATGCAAATCTACCAGTTGTTCAGAGTATTCCACCGTCTGAAATTTCTTTTTTCAAAGTTAAATGTGGATCTTCCTTGATTAGTAATGGCGGATTAGCAGTAACTAAGTTAGGTGTGCTGGTTTCAACTCAAACACAGCCTTCGCTCTCTAATTCACAGATAGTTGAGTTTAATTCAGGTTCAGCTCAATTTGCGAAAGAAATAGCAAACCTTAATGACAATACGGTTTATTATTGTCGTGGGTTTGCAGAAAATCTTGCTGGTACCTCTTATGCAAGTAATATCTTTCAATTTACAACCAAGAATTATTACAACGTAGGGGAGCAAGGCCCTGCAGGAGGTATCATTTTTTATTGTAAGCTCGATACATTGGGGGGATGGAATTTTTTAGAGTCAGCTCCGAATGATTTGAACCTAAATATACCTTGGAGTCTTAATACCACACAACAAATCATCCTTTACACTGGCATTGGCACAGGCAAGCAAAATACAACTAGTATTGTAAATACATTCGGGATTTCTAATGCTAATTATGCTGCAAAATCATGTTATAACTTTATTCAAGGTGGGTATGATGATTGGTTTTTACCTTCAAGGGATGAAATGATAACTTTATATCAAAATCTTTATTTATCAAATCTTGGATCATTTGCCACTGGAGCTCGTTACTGGACATCTTCAGATGACGATTTTTTTAATCAAAATGCTTGGTGTCAAAAGATGATTAATTCGTCAGGAACAGTAAATTCATTTTCAGAATTAAAAACAATTTATTTAAAAGTTAGGCCAATAAGATGTTTTTAATAATGAAGAAAATATTTTTTGCTATTCCTTTTTTTCTACAGCTTACGTCGTTTGGTCAAGTTTCAAATGTAACGTTACCCTTGCCAAAGATTGACACAAAGAACTTAGAATCTACGTTTTTTCAAAATGGACAAAGTTTAATTGTTATTAAACAGTCTTCAATGGATTTTGAATTTGAGTGGGCAAATAATATTGACAAGCCGTCAGTATTAATAACTAATTCAAATCAATATTTATACAATTATTCCGCCATCAGAGATAAAAGAAATATTTGCCCAACAAACTTTAGGGTTATCTCAAAGGGTGATTTGCCTTCAATCATTGCAAAACCTTACCCATTTGGGAAATATCTGCAAGAAAATCTTTCAGAGGAATTGTTCTTATATTCTAGTTCAACAATTCAACCTAAAGAATCTTGCTCGAAAGGAGAAGAAATTAGTTATGAAGTATTGGAATCACCGGATTGTCACGTAGCAATTATTGATAATAATTGTAAATCCTGCTTTATAATTTCAAATGGAAAAATCAAGGGTATTCAGATTCCAACGATTTATTATTATCCATACACGAACAATAAAATCAATAGAGGATATTTTTCTGATAATTGTGGTGTTCCTATCAGATGTATCGAAGATATAAATTACCCTGAACTTTTCAAAACTAGTGTTTTTAAATATCAAGAGTTGCGACATCAAAACTATCTTGATATGGCTCAATCTGTAAAATTATCACTTCAAAATCAACCTA